>Ga0315281_10011570_pt1 | contig 12087 bp, 10 predicted proteins | sample YL17G07_0_MG_FD_204540 | JGI IMG/M metagenome (GOLD analysis project Ga0315281, IMG submission 204540) | Sediment microbial communities from Yellowstone Lake, YNP, Wyoming, USA - YL17G07_0 | ecosystem: Environmental > Aquatic > Freshwater > Lake > Sediment | place: USA: Wyoming | collected... | reverse complement strand
GACTGAAAATCGTAGTGTCGACGGTTCGATTCCGCCCCTCGCCACCATCCTTCGCTCGCATCTGATCTAGCGTGGGCTCCAGCCTGTCTCGTTTTTTGAGCAGCGGAGCTACCCGTTAAGGGATACAGTCTTTGGTATGTCCAAACTGGGCGGCAACAAATCACGATTCCAAATCGACAGGAAGCGCAAGATGCTGCTTCGCCAGCGGAGGCGACTCGCGCTGGCGGCGGCAGGCAAAGGGACCAGCACACCTGCGCCGGCGCCGGCGGCAGCCACGGCAACGCCGGCTCCCAAGAAGGCGAAGCGAGCCGGCGCTACCGCGACGACCTGAACACCTGCATCCGGTAGTTCTCGCGGCGCATCGATTCCCTATCCACTCGGATCAGTCCTTCGTACGTGTACGCGGGAAACGACATCCAGTGCGGGCCGTCGAAGAGACGCGTCGCGCCGGCAGGAATCGTCTCGGTCTCTCGCGGACGCGGAATCCCCGGCAGCCCCTGGCAGAAGTTCAGTAGGACGTAGTCGGTGTCGGTCGTGTACGGCGCGTTCGTCGCGCGACTCAGAGGACCGGGCGATGCGTACGACGTGCCGGGCACGAGTTCGCACAGCGGCCGATCGGCCGGCAGCCGCCTTGTGTCGATGCCCATCGCATAGAGCACATCGGGCCGATACTTCAGCGGCACGTACGCCCATGCCGACGCAACCCACGAGATGACGGCGGCCGCATACACACCGGCGTAGGCGTTTCTCCACTGCCGCTCAGGCGCGTGCGTGAGCGTGTCGGCCAGCATCCACGCGAGAAACGGCATCCACGGATGAATCAGCCGGCCGTACATCGGAATAGCGTGCAGGTAGGCCGATGATGCGGCTTGTACCGCGAACGCCACAAAGATTGGAATCATGACGCGATCGATCGGCCGGAGCGCTCCCCGCCCGACGCGCACCGCCGCGTGCCACGCGTAGTGGACCGCGCCAAGAATCAGCACGAGGCCCGACAGGCGCTCGACGTCCAGCAGGTACTCAGGCAGGAACAACCACCCGTCGCCGTACGACGTGAACTCGATGTCGCGGTGCACCTCACTCAGGCTGCCGATGTAGCTGAGACCGCCCGCGCGAAACAGTAGCTCCATCGCTGCGACGACGGCCGCGGACGCGGCGGCGAACAACACGGCAAACCGCACCGCGTCGCGCCGTTCAGGGGATGCCCACGTCTCCCACAGCACCGCGATGCCGAGCGCTCCGCAGCAGGTAATAGCCCGTGTAGATGGTCAGCACGACGCCTGTCAGCGCGCCGGTCGCGACGGCCAGTGTCGTCGTGCGCGGCCTCGTCAGCGACTGCCAGAGCGCGAGCAGGCCGGCACACATCGCCCAGTCATACGGCAGGAGATGCCGCAGATAGAGGTTCGAGTTGACCAGCAGCGCGTACACGGTCGCACCCGCCAGCGCGGCCGACTCTTCCCACTGAGCACGACGCCGATGCGAAACACAAACACGAGCGACAGCAGCGAGACGATGACGTTGCAGGCCGTCGGAATCAGCAGCGACGTGAGGTTGGACGCCGGCACGCCGTAGTGCGCGGGAATCGCCTGGAGCGCCGCCACCGGGAGTTGCAGCACGGCTGCCCCGTCGCGCCCGCGCGCCACGCTGATGTCCGCAATGGCGCCACGCACGCCGCCGGCCGCGAGCGACTGCAGCGCCTTCACGGACGTGAAATAGAGCGTCTCATCGACGAACGCGAGGGCGCCGTGGCCAAGCAGGCTGAAGCGGTACACGGCGGTAAGAATGACGAGAACAGGAAGCAGGCGGCGTGGCATGATCGCGGAGGAATGTTAGATCACCAGGCCCCTGACAGTGTCCGGCTCGACATCTGGCTCGATGTCGCGTGTGTGTTCAAGACACGGTCGGAGGCGCAGGCGGCGTGCCGCGGCGGCAAGATCGACGTCAACGGCCAGCCGGCGAAGCCCAATCGCCTGCTCCGTCCCGGCGATGAACTCGTCATCGGCCGCCCCTTTGGCCGCAAGCAGCGCATCCTCGTCAAAGGCGTGGCGGACAAACACGTCTCGAAGGCCGCCGCCCGATTGCTCTACGAGGACCTGACGCCGAAGCCCACGCCTGAAGAAGTTGAAATGCGCCGCATGGAGCGGATCTATCGCGCGCAGATGACGCCGCCCAAGGCACCCGACAAGCGCCAGCGCCGCGCCCTGAGGCGCTTGCAAGGAAAGGACTAGAGGCTGGAGGACTCGGGGCTAGTCGAAGAGGTGCTTGGCCTGCTCTTCCACTGCGGTCGCGTGCGCGTGGCGACGGGCGTGGCTGCGCGCGTAGAGAAACGACGCGGCGAAGATCGCGACAATCAGGCCGAGCGAGATCCAGTTCGGGATCTCGAAGTGCACGATCTCGACTTTGTGCAGGAACTCCAGCAGCAGCTTGGCGCCGACCCAGAAGATGATGATGAACGCGCCATCGACGAGCGGCGGGTAGCGTTCGATGAGCGCCAGCAGCTTGCCGATGACCAGCCGCATCATGATGATGCCCAGCAGGCCGCCCGAGAGGATCACCCAAATCTTCGGCGACATCGCGACCGCCACCAGAATCGAGTCGATCGCGAACACGATGTCCGTGAGCTCGACCTTCACCACCGTCGCCCAGAACGGGTTGAGGCCGAGCCAGGGCTTCGCCTGCGGCGGCTTCCGCCGCGACTCGGCGTCGGTCATGAAGAAGTGGTGGTACGCCAGATATAGGAGGTAACCCGCGCCGGCGAGCTTCACCCACCCAAGCCTGATCAGATAGACCGCGGCCAGCGTCGCCAGAATGCGGAAGATGAACGCGCCGACGATGCCGTAACGGAGCGCGGCGCGCTGCTTATCTTTTGGAAGGCCGAGCACCAGCACGGCCAGGACCATCGCGTTGTCCGCGCTCAACAGCCCCTCGAGCGCGACGAGCAAACCGATGGTGAGGAGATCGCTCGCCTGAAACACTGGCCGTTATTGTCGCCTACTCAAGTTGACACGTACCGTGTCAAGGCGCATACTCGGATCGACGCAACCTTATGGGACTCGAACAGGACCTTTATCTCATCAGCATGGCGGCGCGGATGCTGGGCATGCATCCCCAGACCCTCCGCAAGTACGAGCGGCTCGGCCTGGTGCAGCCGACGCGCACCATCGGCAGCATGCGGCTCTACTCGCGCGAGGAGATGGATCGCCTCAAGGTCATCAAACGCCTGGTCGACGACGGCGGAATCAACCTTGCTGGGGTACAGCGGTTGTTGTCGATTGCTGAGGTAGTGACGCGAATCCGGCCGCTGGTGACGACTTCCCGTGACGAGGGCGCGCGCGACGTGCGCCGCCGCCTCGTGCAGGAGGTCGACGAACTGGTGCGGATGCTGGGGCTCGACTAGCCATGGACTTCAAGGACTACTACTCCACGCTCGGCGTCGCTAAGACCGCGACCGACAAGGAACTGAAGCAGGCGTTCCGCAAGCAGGCCCGCAAGTTTCACCCCGACGTGAACCCGGAGGACGCGTCGGCCGAGTCGCGCTTCAAGGAAGTGAACGAGGCGTACGAAGTGCTCGGCGACCCCGCAAAGCGGAAGAAGTACGACGAGCTCGGCGCGAACTGGCGGGCGTACGAGCATGCGGGCCCGCAGCCCGGCGCGGGCGCTCAGCCCGGCTTCGGCGGGTTCGGCGGCGGCGGCGTCCACACGATGAGCGAAGCAGAGATGCGGGAGATGTTCAGCGAGAACAGCCCGTTCTCCGATTTCTTCCAGACCTTCTTCGGCGGCGCCGGCGGCTTCTCCCCCGGCGACGGACGCGGCGCCACCGGCGCCCGCGGGGCGCGCAACCGCGCGCGCAAGGGCCGCGACCTCGAGCAGGAGATCGAGCTCGGCCTCGAGGATGTGTACAGCGGCGTGACGCGGCGGCTGGCGTTCAGGCTTGGCGGGCAGACGCGGTCCGTTGACGTACGCATTCCCGCCGGCGTCGGCGAGGGCTCGCGCGTCCGGATTGCGGGCGAAGGCGAAGCCGGCAGCGGCGGCGCGCCGGCCGGCGATCTGTATCTGCGCATTCGCCTGTCGCCGAACGCGACGTACGAACGCAAAGGCCAGGACTTATATCTGAAGGTGCCGGTTCCGCTGACGACGGCCGTCCTCGGCGGCGAAGCGGACGTCCGCACCATCGCGGGGAAATCGCTGCGCCTGAAGATTCCGCCGACGACGCAGCACGGGCAGATCTTCCGGCTGAAGGGCCACGGCATGCCGATCACGGGCAAGGCGGGCGAGCACGGAGATCTTTACGCGACAGCCGACGTGCAGTTGCCACGCCAGCTGACGCCGGAGCAGCGCTCGCACTTCGAAGCGCTGCAGAAACTGGAACAGGCGTCATGAACATCAACAAGTACACCGAAAAAGCGCGCGAGGCCGTCGCCGCGGCGATCGAGCTGGCGCAGCAGGCGAACAACCCGAATGTCGAGCCGGAACATCTGCTCGTCGCGCTCCTCGAACAGCGCGACGGCATCGTGCCGGAGGTGGTGCGCAAGCTCAACGCCGACCCGGCGCAGCTCTCGCGCGGGGCGCGCGACCTGCTGAAGAAGATCTCGCAGGCGTACGGCGGCGCGCAGCCGTCGATGTCGCCGCGGCTAAAGCTCGTCACCGATCAGGCGCAAGCCGAAGCCGATCGGCTGAAGGACGAGTTCGTCAGCACCGAACACCTGTTCGTCGGCATCGCGGATGAAACGGGGCGCTCGGCCGGCGCGCAGTTCCTGAAGCAGCACGGCATCACGCGCGACAGGATCTTCGAGACGCTGACCAGCGTCCGCGGCTCGCAGCGCGTGACGAGCGAGAACCCTGAAAGCACCTACCAGGCGCTCGAACGCTACGGCCGCGATCTGACGGAGCTCGCAAAGAATGGCAAGCTGGATCCGGTCATCGGCCGCGACGAGGAGATCCGCCGCGTCGTCCAGGTGCTCTCCCGCCGCACGAAGAACAACCCGGTCCTCATCGGCGAACCCGGCGTCGGCAAGACGGCCATCGTCGAAGGCCTCGCCGGCCGCATCGTCCGCGGCGACGTCCCCGAAGGCCTTAAGACCAAGCGCATCGTCGCCCTCGACATGGGCGCGCTCGTCGCCGGCGCGAAGTATCGCGGCGAGTTCGAGGAGCGCCTGAAGGCGGTGCTGAAGGAGATCGCGGACGCACAGGGCCAGGTCATCCTGTTCATCGACGAGCTGCACACGGTGGTCGGCGCGGGCGCGGCCGAAGGGTCGATCGACGCCTCGAACATGCTGAAGCCGATGCTCGCGCGCGGCGAGCTCCACACGATCGGCGCGACGACGCTCGACGAGTACCGGAAGTACATCGAGAAGGACGCCGCGCTCGAACGCCGCTTCCAGACGGTGCTCGTCGGCGAGCCGACCGTCGAAGACACGATCAGCATCCTGCGCGGACTGCGCGACCGCTATCAGATTCACCACAAGGTGAACTTCAAGGACGCCGCGCTCGTCGCGGCGGCCGTGCTGTCGAACCGCTACATCGCCGACCGCTTCCTGCCGGACAAGGCGATTGACCTGGTCGACGAGGCGGCCTCGAAGCTCCGGATGGAAATCGACTCGATGCCCGTCGAGCTCGACGATCTGCAGCGGCGAATCATGCAGCTCGAGATCGAGCGAGAAGCCCTGCGCAAAGAAAAGGACAAAGCGTCGATCGAACGGCTCGGACGGCTCGAAAAGGAGCTGGCGGATCTGAAGGAAGAACAGGCGACGCTCACCGCGCGATGGACGCGCGAGAAGGAATCCATCCAGCAGTCCGCAAAGCTCCACGAGCAGCTCGAGGCCGTGAAGCAGTCCGTCGAACAGGCGCAGCGCAGCGGCGACTACGCGAAAGCCTCGGAGCTGCAGTACGCGCAGGTGCCGGCGATCGAAAAACAGATCAAGGACCTCGACGCGAAGCTCGCCGAGACGGCAAAGACCGGCCGGATGCTGAAGCAGGAGGTCGACGAGGAAGACATCGCCGACATCGTCAGCAAGTGGACGCACATCCCCGTCAGCCGGCTGATGGAAGGCGAAGTCCAGAAGCTGATTCACATGGAAGAGCGCCTGCACAACCGCGTCATCGGCCAGGACGACGCGATCATCGCGGTGGCGAACGCGATCCGGCGCGCCCGCGCGGGCCTGCAGGATCCCAACCGCCCGCTCGGCAGCTTCCTGTTCCTCGGCCCGACGGGTGTCGGCAAGACGGAGCTTGCCCGCGCGCTCGCCGAGTTCCTGTTCGACGACGAGCAGGCGATGGTCCGGATCGACATGTCCGAATACCAGGAGAAACACACGGTCTCCCGGATGATCGGCGCGCCTCCCGGCTACGTGGGCTACGAGGAAGCCGGCCAGCTGACGGAGGCCGTCCGCCGGCGTCCGTACGCTGTCGTCCTGTTCGACGAGATCGAGAAGGCCCATGCCGAAGTGCTCAACGTCCTGCTGCAGCTGCTGGACGACGGCCGCCTGACCGACGGCAAAGGGCGGACGATCGATTTCAAGAATACGGTCGTCATCATGACGTCCAACCTCGGCAGCCACCTGATCGCTGACCGCGCGGTGGCCGAAGGCAGTACTATTGATGAAGGAACGCGCCGGCAGGTGAACGAGGCCCTGCGCCAGCACTTCAGGCCGGAGTTCCTGAACCGGATCGACGAGATCATCTTCTTCCACGCGCTCTCTCGCGGGCATCTGAAGCAGATCGTCGACATCCAGCTGGGGGTTCTGGTGAAACGGCTCGAGGAGCGCAAGATTCACGTGCAGTTGACCGACAAGGCGAAGGACTTCCTCGTGCAGGAAGGCTACGACCCGACGTATGGGGCGCGTCCGCTGAAACGGACGATCCAACGGCAGATCCTGGATCCGCTCGCGCTGCGCGTGCTGGAGGGCGATTTCCTCGAAGGTGACTCGATACGCGTGGACTGCGCGCCCGACGGCGAGCTGTCGTTCTCAAAACAAGAGATGGTCAGGAGCTAAATGCCGGCGCCCAAGACAAGTCCTCGAGGCAACACACCCCGTCCGTTTTCGCCGCGCTCCGGATCCGCGCTGTGGTACGGCCTGGCCCTGCTCGTCGTCCTCGGCCTGGTGAACATGTACTACATGGTGCCGGGCGGACGCCAGGTCGCGTACAGCGAATTCAAGACGATGGTGCAGCGCGACCAGGTGGCCGAAGTCACGATCAGCGAGCAGACGCTGCGCGGCACGCTGAAGGCGGCGGCCGGAAACGGCGACGAGAAGTCGCGCCAGTTCATCACGACGCGCGTGGACGACCCCAAGCTGGCCGAAGAGCTGCAGGCCCGCGGCGTCAAGTTCAGCGGCGAAGCCGTCAACCGGTGGCTGCCCGACCTCCTCGGCTGGATCCTCCCGCTCGTCTTCATCGTCGTCCTCTGGGGGTTCTTCTTCCGGCGCATGGGCGGGGCCGAAGGCGGCGTCATGTCGTTCGCCAAAAGCCGCGCGAAGATCTACGCCGACGACGAAGTGAAGGTGAAGTTTTCCGACGTCGCCGGCGTGGACGAAGCCGAAGACGAGCTGAAGGAAATCGTCGAGTTCCTCAAGACGCCGAAGAAGTACACGAACCTCGGCGGCAAGATTCCCAAGGGCGTCCTGCTCGTCGGTCCTCCCGGAACGGGCAAGACGCTGCTCGCTCGCGCTGTCGCGGGCGAAGCGCATGTCCCCTTCTTCAGCCTGAGCGGCTCGGAGTTCGTCGAGATGTTCGTCGGTGTCGGCGCGGCGCGCATCCGCGATCTGTTTCAGCAGGCCGAAGCCAAGGCGCCGTGCATCGTCTTCATCGACGAGCTCGACGCGCTCGGCAAGACGCGCGTGCAGAGCGCCATGGGCGGCCACGAAGAGCGCGAGCAGACATTGAACCAGCTGCTCGCCGAGATGGACGGGTTCGACTCGCGCAAGGGCGTCATCATCATGGCGGCCACGAACCGGCCCGAGGTCCTCGACCCGGCGCTGCTCCGCCCGGGCCGCTTCGATCGCCAGGTGCTGGTGGACAAGCCCGACGTGAAGGGGCGCGAAGCCATCCTGCGGATTCACGCGAAGGGCGTGAAGACCGCCGCTGAGGTCGATCTGAAGATCGTCGCGGCGCGGACGGCCGGCTTCGCCGGCGCGGATCTCGCGAATCTCGTCAACGAAGCGGCACTGCTGGCCGCGCGCGCGGACAAGACCGAAGTCGGGATCAAGGATTTTGAATCGGCCATCGACCGCCTGATCGCCGGCCTCGAGAAGAAGCGCGTGATGAGCACGAAGGAACGCGAGATCGTCGCGTATCACGAGTCGGGGCACGCGATTGTCGCCACCGTGCTGCCCAGCCTCGATCCGGTCCACAAGATCTCGATTGTCCAGCGCGGCTTCGGCGCCCTCGGCTACACGATGCAGCTGCCGCTCGAAGATCGCTATCTCATGACAAAAAACGATCTGCTGAGCCAGCTTGCGGTCCTCCTCGGGGGACGCGCGGCTGAAGAGATTGCCCTGTCGGACATCTCGACGGGCGCGCAGAACGACCTGCTGCGTGCCACGGACATGGCGCGCGCCATGGTGACGGAATTCGGCATGAGCGAGGCGCTCGGCGCGGTCAACTACGAGGGGCAGAAGCGCTCGCGCTTCCTCGACCTGGGATTCGGACAGGAACGCGGCCTCTACTCGGAGCCCACGGCCGAGAAGATCGACGCCGAAATCAGGCGCATCGTCACCGACGCGCACGAGAAAGCGCGGACGATCCTCTCGACCAACCGCGAGAAGCTCGAACGCGTCACGCGCCGGTTGCTTGAAGTGGAAGTAATGGAAGGCGACGAGCTGCGATCGCTGCTGGCATCGTCCGCCTAAAGGCGGACACTACCGGAATCGCGGGCGCACGCGTCGGTAGTGTCCACCTTCAGGTGGACTTCAAAAAAAGAATCGCACGCCGCCGGCGACCTGCGGACCGCCGACGTCCGTGGTCACTCCCGACGTCGTGCGCGCCAGCGGAAACGTCACCGACGCACGTGAAAACCGAACCAGCCCGCCCACGCCGACATTCTTCGACAGCTTGACGCCGATGTCGGCGCCCACGTTGAAGCCGAGTTTTGTCGCGGTCGCCTTCGAGATCGTCGTCGCCGAGAACGTCGTCGTGTCGTAGGGATAGGCCTCGGTGTACGTCGCGTCAGCCACCAGATCCTGGCTGACGTTGAAGAACGACGGCCCGCCGGTAATCGCGACGTCCACGCGCTTCGAAGAGATGACGTATCCAGCCTGGATATGTATGGCCGTTTCGCTTCGCTCGAGCGACGAGCTCGTGCCGCTGATCGGACGCAGCGTGTTGAAGAAGAACGGGTGCGGAATCGTTCCCGTCACCGCGGCCGTCTGGCTCTTCGTGAACGAGGACACCGCAGCGCCGACGCCGAACCCGCCTGCCACGCGGATCAGCACGCCGCCATCGAAGGACTTGCCGCTCGACACGCCGTAGCTCGTGTTGACGGTGGCCGTCTCCAGATAGACAGGCGCGATGGTTGTCGTCCCGGCGAACGTCGTCGACGGCGGCTGCTCCAGGCCGAAGTTGATGCTGACGCGCGCGTGGTCGGTCCAGGCCGTCTGCGCCTGTGCTGCGCTCGGCACCGCAAGCAGCGCAACGAGCAATACGTGGCGCATCAGTTCACCCCCACGGCCGTCCACGCCTGCGTGACGGCCCGTTCGGGTGCGCTTGCGGCGCCGTAGAGATCCCGCGCGGCCTGAATGGTCGCGGCGCGGGCCTGCGCGAAGGTCGCGTTCGACGTCAGGAGCTGCGTGAACGCCCGATAGAAGATTTTTTCAATCTGCTCGCGGTTCGCGCTGCCGACGCCCTGCACGGCGAGCCTCGACGTCCGGTTCGTGCCGCCTTCGATCGCGAGGTAGAACGCGTGGCCCGCGATCATCGAGTTGCTGTGCACTCCACCGTTGTCGGCGGCGTCGGTCAATCTGATCGAGTAGTGATCAGGGGTTCCGTACGTCAGCGGATCTTGAAGCGATCGAGTAAAGAATCCAGGAATGACCGGCGTCGTCAGGTTCTCGCCCATCACGTAGTTTGCGGTGGATGGACGCACGAAGAACTCGACGCTAGCGCCCATGATGTCGGAGAACGCTTCGTTCAGTGCTCCGGATTCGTTGAGATAGATCAGGTTGGAGCTGAATGCTGTGACGCCATGCGTCAGCTCGTGCGCCACGACATCGAGCGAGCCGGCGAAGTTCTTGAAGAATACGCGCGTCGATCCCACGAGCAGAAACACATTGCTCGGCAATCCCTCGCCGTACATCATCATGCCCCGCCGATCGCTGCCGCAGAGCGGGCAGTAGGACGCGTTGAGGTAGTACGTGAAAAGGATGCTGGCCGGCGCGGACAGGGCGTCCTGACCCCGCACGGGGTGCGTCATCCCGATGATCCGCGTGTTCTGGTTGTCGAGGCCGCGGCGGCCGAACTTCTTGAAGTAGAAGTCGTAGGTGTACCCCGCAAAGGCGTGCGCGTCGACGTTCGGACCGTCGGTCCATGATGTCGACGGGTCGGTCGCGAGGTTGGCGGTGGTCAGCGCCGTAAAGCCGCTCAGCGCGTTGAGCGCCGAGATCAGGTTGCCGCGCATGTCGTACGTGAAGAGCGCCGGCGGCCTGAGCTGATCGTCAGCCGTGTAGGTGCCTGACTGCGATCGCACGCTGACTTTCTTGGTGTCGCCAAGCACCCCCGTGCCGGTCACAACCGCGCTCTGATTCTGAAACAGGTTGTATTTCAGGCGCAGGCGGCCGTCCATCGCGTCGATGAAATACACCGACGCGTCGCGCTCGCTGATGGCCTGGTCGCGGTACGTCAGCGCGAATCCCCCGCCGTCGAGCGGCAGAATCAGCAGCTCGGGAAGGCGTGCGCTCTGGCCGAGATCGACACCTGACAGGCGCGAGATCACATCGCGGGCATCTTCCGGCGAGAGCGTCGGCTCGGTGCCGATGGCGATGCCGTCGTAGAGCGAGCCGAAGATCGAGACCGTGGCGCCGCGCTCCGATTGGCGCGCGACATCTCCGCCCCACACCGGCACGCCGTGGTACAGCTGCGCCAGCCGTTCGTGACGCCGTGACGGCATCAGCGTGTCTTCATGCTCGTCGCGACGCTGCAGGTCGCCGCCGCGCGCGAGCTGGTCGACGCGGACGTCCCAGTCGCGAAGCCGGTCGGCACTCTCCGACCCGACCGCGATGGCAAGCGACCGCATCTGCGCGACAGGTCTGGACGGGATAGCGAAGGTGGCGCCGAGCGCACACAAGCCAGCTGCGACGATTCGGGCGCGATTCATGGGCGACAGTCTACTGCCAGAATGTCCAGCGGAGGTTGCTCGAAGTGGAAGTAATGGAAGGCCACGGGCTACGGCAGCTGCGCGCAACCTCGTAGCGTCCGGCTTTAGCCGGACGTCACAGCCGTAGCGCAGACGTTTAGGTCTGCTTAGAAAAAGAATCTGACGCCGCCGCCAGCTTGTACTCCGCCGACGTCAGCGCTGACGCCTGACGTTGTGTTCGGTAACGGGAGGTTCACCGACGCGCGTGAAAACCTGACAAGCCCACCGACGCCAAAGTTCTTCGATAGCTTCACGCCGACGTCAACGCCAGCGTTGAACCCAATCTTCGTCGCGCTCACCTTCGTGACCGTGGCGCTCGTGAACGTGACGGCGTCGTACGGATATGTTTCGGAGTACGCCACATCCGCGACGAGATCCTGGCTGACGTTGAAGAACGTCGGGCCGCCGGAGATCGCAACATCCACGCGTGGCGCCGAAATCACGTAGGCGGCCTGGATATGCACGCCTGTCTCGCTTCGCTCAAGAGCCGACGTCGTGCCGCTGATCGCCCGCGGCGTAATGAAGAAGAACGGGTGGGGGATGGTCCCGGTGACTGTCGCCGCCTGACTCTTGGTGAACGACGAGACGGTCGCGCCCACGCCGAAGCCTCCGGCGACACGAATCAGCACGCCCCCGTCAAAGAACTGCCCTTTCGGAACGCTGTAGGCTGTGTTGATTGTCGACGTTTCCAGATACACCGTCTTTGTTGTCGCCGCGCTGAACGTCGTCGCGCTCGGGAGCAC
>Ga0315281_10011569_pt1 | contig 12087 bp, 9 predicted proteins | sample YL17G07_0_MG_FD_204540 | JGI IMG/M metagenome (GOLD analysis project Ga0315281, IMG submission 204540) | Sediment microbial communities from Yellowstone Lake, YNP, Wyoming, USA - YL17G07_0 | ecosystem: Environmental > Aquatic > Freshwater > Lake > Sediment | place: USA: Wyoming | collected... | reverse complement strand
ACGCCACAATTGCGTCGAGATTGAGCACCCCGGATGAACCCTTGATGGTATGCGCCGCACGGAAGACGGCATCGATGGCGTCCGCGTCATCCGGCGACTTTTCCAGTTGCAGAAGCCCGGTCTCCATCTCGCGCAGGAGCTCGCGGCACTCCGCCAGAAAAGTCTGTTGAATGTGCTTCAGGTTCATTCCTGCCCCCTTTTTCCTGCTTTGGACATGGTTGCGCGGCCGCGATTCCGTCAACGGGACGGAAGGACCACCGCGTCGCCGAAATAGGAAAACACGTTGTAGCCGTCGAGTATGTCGAGCGATGCCGGGCTGTGGGCGGTGATGCGCATGATTTTCCCGGCCTTCAGCGCTTCGCGCTTCAGAAGAACGAGAAGCTGCAGGCCCGCGGTATCGATCCTGTTCAATGCCGAAAGGTCGACGCATAATTCCTGCGCGCCCTTGAGCGCATCGAGCAGTACCGGTTTATCCTCCGCCGCTTCGTAGATGGTCATGTTGCCGGCCGCAACCAGCCGGCGACAACCTTCGTCCCCCGCTTCAACTGTAATCGTCATATCGCTTCTCCCGATTGTCTTATGGGTCACCGAGCCATCATTTCATGACCAGCTTGGATACGACGCTCAGGATCTGTTCGGGACGGAAGGGCTTGACCACCCAGGCCTTGGCGCCGGCCATCTGCCCCTCCTGCCTCTTTTTTTCGCCCGCCTCCGTGGTCAGCATCACTATCGGCAGGAAGCGGCAGTTCGGCTTTTTTCTGGCCTCCTTGACGAAGGTGATGCCGTCCATCACCGGCATGTTGACATCGCAAATCACGAGGTCGAATCTCTCCCCGTTCAGCATTGCAAGGGCTTCTTTGCCGTCGGCCGCCTCACTCACTTCGTACCCGGCGGCGCCGAGTTCGGCGGCAACCGCCTCCCGGATCGTGTCGGAGTCGTCGACGATCATGATCCTCTTTTTCGGCATCTTTTTCGGCATATAGTCCTCCTTATCGGCGCGTTGTCTCCTACCTTGACCTGCTTCTCTTGAAATCGACACGCCAGCGGGGAAGCTGAGAGGGGGCGGTGCAGATTAGATCATGGCGGGCGACCCGAATGCATTCAGAATAGGGCGGCAAAGACCCCTATATTCGGAGGTTCGCCCGCCCGCCCGCTGAGGCAGTATCCGCATGCAGGATGCGCCGTGTGGGGCAGGATGCCGCGTTGCGGCCGGGATGGCCCGAATGCGGGGCGAGCCTTCCGTGACGGGCGATGGAACGCGTTACCAGGCCGCGCGCCTCGCGAAAGATACGCCGGCTTAACCGATGGACACAGGCTGAAGTGATCACTGACATGATGCATACGATTTCACCCAATTACGTCACCCACCGGTTTCTTCTGACCCGGTTTGGCCTGGTGTTGCTGCTGCCCTGGTGCTGGGCGGTATTCGTGGTTCCGCCCTGGGTGTCCGCGGTCTGCGCCGCGCTGATGCTGCCGGCCTTCTTCCTGGGCCTGCGGTACCTGATTTCTCCGATCCTCGCCCGTTGCCTGGAAGTCAACGGCGAAGCGCTTCCTGCGGGCGAGCGCGAACAGATGGATCTGGATCTGCGGAACCTGCGCGGCGAGCTGGGATCGTTGCACGGAACGCTCGGCAAGTGGCAGAACACGTCCCGGCACACCAGCGGCAACGTGGGCGATGCCACGCAGGGCGTGGGGGAGGTCATTTCCCAGACGGAACAGGCGGTGCTCGAGCTCAGCAAGAGTTTCCGCGGGATTACGCTGAAAACGCGGCAGCAGATGGAGACCGCCATGTCCATGCTGCACCGGGACGAGGATGACGGCGAGGGGGGCGCCGCTACCTCCGGCACCTGGATATCCCTGCCGGATTACATCCACGCCTACGAAAAACAGCTACAGGAAGTGATCGAAAGCATGGTGAAATTTTCCACCGCGGCGGATGAATTGTTCCATCATCAGACCAGGATGCGCGACCAGTCCGTGCTTATCGACGAAATGGTCGACGAGCTGCGTTCGATGGCGCTTCGCATTGGGAAACTGGCGCTCGATTCCTCGCTGGCGGCAACCGATTCCGTGAACAACCGCGAAATGCTGGTGCAGCTTACCGATTCGATTCGCGGAATCAGCGATCAGACCCTGGGGTTGACCCGCGCCGTGCGCGAGCGGCTCGAATCCATCCGGGACGAACTCGCGGCCACCCACAAGGTGATGAACCGGGCTGCGATCACGGCCAAGGAATCGGCGCAGCGGGCCAAGGCGGACGTGTCGCAGTTGAACATCACCATGATCGAGAAATCGAGGGAAGTCGAAGCCGCCCTGACGAAGATCAATTCTCTCGGCAAGGAAATACAGCGGGACGTCAACAACGCCATCATCGCAATGCAGTTTCAGGACATTACGCAGCAGAAACTGGAGCACATGCGCGGCACCAGTCTCTCGGAAGCCATACAGAATCTGGATCTCCTGTCGGTGGAAACGCAGCAAATGATGAAACGAGACATCTTCCTCGCGCTTAAGGCGGAAACCGAGCGCCAGCATTCGGTGCAAGGCGCTGCCGGGGAGGCCGCCGCCGGCGGTCAGGTCGACGCGCCGAGCAGGCCGAACGACGCAAGCGAAGCCGGTCAGGTGCGCTGACTCCGGGAACAATCGGCGTGTTGGATTTTTGCGCGTCAAACGTTGAACAAAACCGCTACAAGAAAAACGCTTTTAAACGTATATTTCAAATATCTTTAGCTAGGAATGGGTGACCGGATGGCGAGTATCCTGACTGTCGACGACTCAGCGACGATGCGGCAGATGATCAACTTTACCCTTTCGGATGCCGGGCACCTGGTAACCGAAGCCGCCAATTTCGATGCGGCCATGGCGTGTATCGTCGGCAACCGCTTCGATCTCGTCATTTCCGACGTAAACATGCCGGGCAAGAACGGCATCGAATTGGTCAAGGCACTGCGGGCGAAACCGGAATTCCGGTTTATCCCGATCCTGATGATCACCACCGAGCACAAGGAAGAAATGAGGGCCGCGGGCAAGGCCGCGGGGGTGACCGGCTGGATCGTCAAGCCCTTCGATCCGACGGTGCTGCTTGATAATATCAAGAAGCTGCTGGCGTAGCGCCGGGACCCAAACCGATGATCCCAAACTGGCTATGTGTTGCCTAGGAGAGAGCAGTGGCTGATTCGCCGGCAGGCGCCATCAAGGTTCTGATCATTGACGACAGCAACACCATCCGGCGCAGCGCGGAAATGTTTCTGCGCCAGGCCGGATACGAAGTTGTCCTCGCGCAAGACGGCTTCGAGGCGCTGGCGATGATCAGCGACCACCGGCCCCGCGTCATATTCGTGGACATCATGATGCCGCGCCTGGACGGCTATCAAACCTGCGCCCTGATCAAACAGAATCCGGTGTTCAAATCCACCCCGGTAATCATGTTGTCGAGCAAGGACGGCGCATTCGACCGGGCCCGCGGCAGACTGGCCGGCTCCGATCGTTACCTGACCAAACCATTCACCAAGGAAACTCTGATCCAGGCGGTGGTCGATTACACCAAACCGCTGACGTCCGCCTGAGGAATCCCCCGAGCCCCATACCATGCCCGTCAAGAACGTTCTCGTCGTCGATGATTCACCGACCGACCGCCAGTATCTGATAGATATGCTGGTCCGGAACGGCTACCACGTCACGGCCGCGGAAAGCGTGGAAGACGGACTGCTCAAGGCGCGGCAGTTGAAACCCGACCTTGTGCTGATGGATGTCGTCATGCCCGGCCTGAATGGCTTTCAGGCGACGCGGGCGCTGACCAGGGATGATGCGACGAAACACATCCCGGTCATTCTCTGCACGTCCAAGGCGCAGGAAACCGACAGGGTCTGGGGAATGCGCCAGGGCGCCAAAGACTATATCGTGAAGCCGGTGGACCAGGCCGAGTTATTGGCCAAGATATCGGCGCTCGGATAGTGTGATGATCCAGAAAATTTCACTCCGGGAATACCAGCGCGGGCTTCTGTCCCGCATCGCGAACCCGGAAACCGGGCGTGCGGCCTCCAGGATGGGAATGATGGTTGGCGACGACAGGTGGCTGGTTGACCTGACGGATGTGGGAGGAGTGGTTCCGGTGCCGCCGATGGTGGAGGTGCCGCTGACGCGCCCGTGGTTTGCGGGGGTGGCCAACATTCGCGGGACTTTGCACAGCGTCGTCGATTTTGCAAGATTTCTGGGTGGGGCGCCCGTGGCGCTCGACGACCAGACGCGGCTGGTGCTGATAGGTGAAAAGTACCGCATCAACAGCGGCCTGCTGGTGAGCCGAATACTCGGTCTGAATCGCGACGACCAGTTCCAGCCCGACGCCGGCGCCGCACCGATGCCGTGGACGATCGAACAATACACGGACAAACAAGCCGGCAGGTGGAGGCGGCTTGACGTCGGTGCGCTGGTCGCTCATCCGGATTTTCTCCAGGTCGTGCTTTAGACATATCGTCTCAGGATCAAGGTAACGGGGCAAGCCATGCAGATTACAGAACCGCGTATTAAAACCGTTGTCGATGCCGCGGCAACGAAGAGTCGCGCGGAGAAGAAGGCGGTTGCCGCTCCGGCGCCCGATGCAACCCGGAAGGCGGTCTCGTCCACCACCCTCTCGGGAGGGCTGCCGGTGATAGGCCGCTGGCCGGTGACGCGTCAATTCCGGACGCTGGGCGGACTCGTCGGCGTTTCCCTGCTCGCGGCTGCCGCTTTCGTTCTTGTCAACTATCTGCACGCGTCGCAGAACGCGGCTGTCATTTCGACGGCAACCGAAATGCAGATTCTTGCGCTGCGCATCAGCAGCGCCGCGCAGCAGGCAATTCAGGGCGACGCGTCGGCGTTCGAGAGGTTGCCCCGGCACCGCGATCGATTTATTGCGAACCTGGATCTGTTGACGAAGGGCGCGGGTAAGGTGGCAGCCGCACTTTCTCCGCAGCCGGCGGAAGCACGGCTGGCCCTGCAGGAGCTGGAGAAGAAATGGCGATCGGCTCAGGAGCGCATCAATCTGATCCTGGGGCAAAGGCAGAATTTGATCGCTCGTGGCAAACTCGAAACTGCGGCCGGGACAGCCGGCTTGCCGACCCCCATTCCCGACGCGGAAGCGCTCGCGAACGCCACGCAGGCGGGTCGCGATCTTCTCGCCGCGGGCGAAGGTCCCATCGGTCTCCTTGCGCAGCTGACGGAATCATATCAACAGGAAAACGGGCGCCAGATCTACTACGTCGCGGGAGCGGTGTTTTTCGCCGTGATGGCGCTGGTTTTCCTGATTCTGCTCGGGAAGGTGTTTCTCGGCGATGCCCGCAACCGCGCGTTGGAAAGTGAGCAGATAAACAAACGCAACCAGGAAGCGATTCTGAATTTGCTGGACGAGATGGGCAAGGTCGCCGACGGCGACCTGACGGTCCAGGCCAAGGTGACCGAGGACATTACGGGCGCCATTGCCGACTCGATCAATTACACCATCGATGAACTGCGCCGCCTTGTGACCGGCATTACCAAGGCGGCGGACCAGCTGACGACCGCCACCGGTGAAGCGCACGAAACGACATCGCATTTGCTGATGGCGACCGAGAAACAGTCGACCGAAATTCAGTCTACCGGGAAATCGGTGCTGCAGATCGTGCAGTCGATCAATGAAGTGTCCGGGAACGCGACGCAATCCGCGGAAGTCGCGAAGGGCTTCCTGAACGTGACGGACAAGGGAAAAGAGGCGGTGCAGAACGCGGTTCGCGGCATGAACGACATCCGCGAGCAGATTCAGGAAACATCAAAGCGCATCAAGCGCCTTGGCGAAAGCTCGCAGGAGATCGGGGAGATCGTGCAACTCATTACCGATATTACGGAACAGACCAACGTTCTTGCCATGAACGCGGCAATACAGGCTGCGTCGGCAGGCGATGCGGGTCGTGGTTTTGCCGTGGTCGCCGAAGAGGTGCAACGCCTTGCCGAGCGTTCCGCCGAGGCGACCAAGCATATCAGCGCCATCGTCAAGATCATTCAGCGCGACACGCAAGACGCGGTAAAAGCCATGGAGCGCAGCACGCATGGCGTGGTCGAAGGCACGAAGGTGGCGGACACCGCCGGCCAGGCGCTGCACGAAATTGAGGAAGTTTCGGCGCGGCTGGCCAAAATGATCGGCGACATGTCCGATGCCGCCCAGAAACAGGCCAAGTCGGCTTCCAAGGTTGCTGAAAAAATGGAGGAAATTCTTGGCATCACACGGCTTACCACCGCGGGAACCAAGAAGACGGCGACATCGGCCTCCCAGCTCAACATGCTTGCGAACGAACTCAAGAACTCGGTATCCGGCTTCAAGCTCTCCTGAACAGGCGCCGTAATGACCGCTCCCACAACTGCCACCCTGCTGTCCTGGGTCAAGACCGAGATCGACTCTGCCCTGGAAGCCGTGCGGAACAGCTTCGCCGGTTTCCTGGCTGACGAAGAAGGAGATATGACCGCCCTGCAGACCTGCCGCGACCACCTGCATCAAGTCAAGGGGACCTTGCATATTCTCGGGTTGACCGGCGCGATGCGTTTTTGCGAGACCGTGGAGCTCGCTTTCTCCAAAGTCAGCGAGGGCCAGAGTCCCGCGCGGGCAGCGATAGAAACGCTGGACCGTTCAGTGCTCGTGCTCAAGGAATTCATTGACAGTCTTTCCAAAGGCGGAGCCAACGCTCCGGCCAGATTGTTCCTGGTATACCGCGACGTTTGCGCCCTGCAGGGCAAGACCGGCGTATCCAACAAGGAGCTTTTTTTCCCCGATCTGACGCTGGAAGCGCCGCCTCACCCCGCTAGATATGCTGTCGCCGCGGAAAAACTGCCGGAGCTTGTTCGAGCGCAGCGCTCGCGTTTTCAACGCGGCCTGCTCGCCTGGATGCGCGACTCCTCCAGTCCTGCCGGCCCGCTGGAGATGCGCGAGGCGCTCGATGCGCTGGACGCGGTTGCCGCCCAATTGCCCGAGCCGTGCTCGGTATGGTGGGCCGCGGTGGGTCTGGCCGAGGGTCTGCCGTATGCGCCCAACGCGCACTGGGCAGCAAGCGCCAAGTTCATCTGCAACAAGATCGATTTGCACATGCGGAACCTCGGCCCGGGAGCGCAGGCGAACGGCGAAGACTTGTTGCGCGAAATTCTGTACGCCCTGACGGCCTGCAAACCCGCTACCCCGCGCATCAAGGAAGTCAAACAGCTCTATCAACTCGACAGCCTGCTTCTCGAGGCGGACGTAATCGGTCTCATGGAATTCGACATGGATTGGCTGGGGCCGGTGCTCAGCGACATCCGCGGGCGGCTCGAAGTCATCAAGAACACCTGGACGCAGTACGTAAAAGGCGAACCGCAGACCCTGTCCAAGTTCCAGGAATTCCTGGCGGCGTTCAAGACGAGGATCAACGAACTCGGCAACAAGCAACTGGACCGCCTGCTCGACGTGGTCATCCTCGCCGTCAAGAATCTGCCCGACCCCTATCCCGGCCAGAGCCAGAAGATGATCACGGAAATGTCGTCCGCCTTCCTGCTGGTCGAGAACATCATAGACAACTTCACGGCAATTCCGGACGATCTTCCTCAGCAGGTAGACATCATGGGCGGGTGGGTGCTGGACGCCGCCAACGGAAAGTCGACGGGTCAGCCGCCCGCGGGATTGCGCGCCGACCTCAGTGAGCGGATCAGCAAGATGCAGCTGCATGGCCAGGTGGCCGACGAAATCATCAACAACCTGCGGCATATCGAGCAGGTTCTGGATGCATATTCGCGGGACGCCGGAAACCGCGACAACCTGTCGACGCTCCCTGCGTATCTCAAACAGGCGCGCGGCGCGCTGGTCATGCTGGGCTTCGAGCGCGCGACGGAATTGATGAAGGTCTGCGAAAAGCTGGTGATCACCTATATCGAACCGGGCCGGGCCGCGAATGTTCAGGATATGGACTGGATCGCCGAGGGTTTGAGCAGTCTGGAAATCTACCTGGATCCGTGCGTGCGGGGCCTGCCTCCCGACGAACGGGCGGTTGATTTGTATTTTCACCGTCTCAATCTGCGCACGTCGCCTGCCGAACAGGCGGGACTGAAAGTTGCGCCGGTGGCTGCCGTGGAGGGGACGAAGGCGGTTGCGCCGGCCTCGCGCGAAGAGTCACGTCCAGTCCCGGCTGCTCCCGCTCCCGCCCCGGCGATTCCCATTCCCACTCCCGCTCCCGCTCCCGCCCGTGTGGTGGCAGACGCCCAACCGCAGCCAGCTATGGCAGCAACCGATTCAGGTGTGCAATTCAAGGTGGAAGATGCCGCGCCGCCGGTGCCGGCTCCCGTCCCCGTGGCGACAGACGCCCAACCGGAATCGGCGATGACGGTAATCGATTCAGGCGCGCAATCGACGGCAGAGGAGGCCCCGGCAACGGCTCCCGCCATGCCTGCTGCCCCGGTTGATGAAGAACTGCTCGACATTTTCCTGGAAGAGGCCGAAGAAGTTCTATCGAATATCAACGCCGCGCTGCCATCATGTCGCAATCAGCCCGGAAACCAGGAAGCGTTGACCGTGATCCGCAGGGGCTTTCACACGCTGAAAGGCAGCGGTCGCATGGTCGGCTTGGATGACCTTGCGGAAATTGCCTGGGAAATCGAGCAAACCATGAACTGCTGGCTGGAAAATCGGCTTTCCGCCACGCCCTCACTGCTTGAGTTGATCGGCACCGCCAGCAACGCCTTCTCGGCATGGGTGACCCGGCTCAAGTCCCGCCAGGAAATCCGGGTGGATCCGGCGGCTATCGTGCCCCTCGCGCAGCAACTAAGGAAAGATCCGGGGTCCGGAACAGCGCCATCCGCTGTGGCTGCAACGGAGACAAAGACAGGGGAGCGCGCGCAAGCTGAAACCGAGGCTGTTTCCGCGGAAGCGGATGTACAGATCGGCGACGTGCAGATGCCGCGGCGTTTCTACGACATCTATCTCAAGGAAGCGCAACAACACCTCGCTGTCCTGGAAACCGAACTAAAACTCTGGCGCGATCGTCCGGGTTCCCGGGCATCGGACGAACTCATGCGTGCCGCTCATACGCTGGCGAGTATTTCCCGCACCACCAAGCTTGAAGGTGTCGCCGACCTTTGCTCCGCCCTGGAACGTTGTCTGCCGAACGCCCACCTCTTTTCCAGGCAGAACGAAGTGGAATCCGTAAGCGCGGCGGTCTCCAAGCTGCGCGAAATGCTGACGTGTGTGTCAAATCGGCAGCCGACGGCGAACGCGGACCGCGAACTGGCGGGGCTGATGTCCCTGTCCCATAGGCAGGAGCCGCTTCCGACATCGGACATTGCGGCGCCAGCCGAGCCGGCGCCGGCTTTCGCATCCGCCGTGGCAGATGCACAGATTACCCGCGGTGCGGCAACGCATGAGAAGACCGAACGGCGGGTGATCCGGGACGACATCGATCCTCAGTTGCTGCAAATCTTCCTTGAAGAAGCGGCGGAGCTCTTGCCGATGATCGGCACTGATTTGCGCGATTGGAAGGCTGCTCCCGAGGACGTGAAGATTTTGCAGTCCCTGCGGCGGGCTTTGCACACGTTCAAGGGCGGCGCGCGTATGGCGGGAGTCATGCGTCTGGGTGAACTCGCCCACCTCATGGAAAGCCGGGTGGAGGAAATCATCGAGTCCGGCGCTCCGTCCAAGGATCTGATCGAGGGACTCGAATCACAGTTGGATCACTTGAGTGAGGGCGTCGAGAGACTGCATGGCGACGCGCACGCAATCGAGCAGGCAGCGCAGCCCGCGGCAATGGCCGCCGTTGGCGCACGCGAGGTCGCGCCCGCTGCAGGAGTCACGCTGCCTCTGGCAAGCGCGTCCGTAATGCTGCGCATCAATGCCGATGCCCTCGACCGCATGATCAATGAAGCGGGTGAGATCGGCGTTACGCGCGCCAGGATGGAAAGCGAGTTGATCGCCATCAATCAATCGATGCGCGAACTGGGCATCAGCGTTGCGCGTCTGCGGGAGCAACTGCGGGAGATGGAGGTTCAGGCCGACAGCCAGATACAATCTCGCATGTCGTCGGTTGACGCCAGCAAGCCCGATTACGACCCCCTTGAATTCGACCGCTATACGCGTTTTCAGGAACTCACCAGAATGATGGCGGAGGGTCTGCACGACGTAACTTCGATCCAGCAGGCTCTTCTGAAGAATCTCGGAGAAGTCGACGTCGCGGTACAGCAACAGACACGCATCAACCGCGGCCTGCAGCAGGGTTTGATGGGTACGCGTACCGTGCCGTTCTCCCACCTGAACGAGCGCTTATACCGCATCGTCAGACAGACCGCACGGGAACTCGAAAAGAAAGCGAATCTGGAAATACGCGACAACCGTGTCGAGCTGGACCGCAGCGTTTTGGAGAAAATCAGCGCTCCCCTGGAGCATATGTTGCGTAATGCCGTCGGGCACGGGCTTGAAAACCCGGATCAACGCCGCGCCGCGGGCAAACCGGAAATCGGCGAAATATCCATAACGCTGCGACAGGAGAACAACGAGATAGCGATCATCGTGAGCGATGATGGCGCCGGGTTGAACCTTGCCCGACTGCGCCAGAAGGGACTCGAGAAAGAATTGCTACAGCCGGGCGGAGAAGAAACCGACGAGGAATTGATAGAAATGATCTTCGCGCCAGGTTTTTCGACCGCGGAAGACATCACCGAAGTGTCCGGACGCGGAGTCGGCATGGATGTGGTGCGCAGCGATATCGCCGCCCTCGGAGGGCGCGTTGAAATTCAGACGGCCGACGGCAAAGGTACAACGTTCACTATCTACGTCCCCCTTACTCTCGCCGTGACCCGGGTGGTGCTGGTGCGCGGCGGCGAAGGCCTGTTCGCCATTTCCTCGGCGATGGTAGAGCATATACTGCGGCTGAAACCCGCTGCGCTGGCCAGAGTCTATGAACAGGGCCAGGTCGAGTTCCAGGATAACCCCTACCCGGTCCATTTCCTGCAACATTTGCTTGGTCATGAAGACCGCGCGGCTGAACCGCAGAACTACAGTTCGATTCTGCTGTTGCGCAGCGGCGTCCAGCGCATCGCGCTTCACGTCGATGAACTCCTGGGAAACCAGGAGATCGTCGTCAAGAACGTCAATCCTCAGCTGGCGCGCGTGCCAGGCGTGACCGGAGCGACGGTTCTCGGTGACGGAAAGATAGTGCTGATCGTCAATCCGGTGGTGCTCTCCCAGCGTCAGCGCGCGGTAACCCGCGCTTCAGCTCCTCAACTGCTTCCAGTCAAACCCGCGGCACGCACCGTCATGATCGTGGACGACTCCATCACCGTGCGTAAGATTACCGGCAGACTGCTCGAACGCGAGGGCTATCAGGTGATTGCCGCAAAGGACGGAGTGGACGCGCTGGAGCAGATCAAGGAGACGCTTCCCGATATCATGTTGGTGGATATTGAGATGCCGCGCATGGACGGCTTCGAGCTGGCGCGCAATATCCGGCATGATCCGAGGACGGCCGGCATCCCGATCGTAATCATTTCATCGCGATTTGTGGAAAAACACCGCAGTCATGCGGAGGAGATCGGCGTTAACGCTTTCCTCGGCAAACCCTACGAAGAAAGCCAGCTGCTGGAGCAGATCTCCCACTGTCTGGATGAGTCTCAAAAGGCGCGCGAACTGTCAAAAACCGTGGGCTGAGGCCCGGCCCCGGCACCCTGCCACAAACAACGCAAAGCGCCAGGGTCGGAAGCGGGATCCCCGTCCTGCGCGGAGATGGCGCTGGGGCGGCCAGGCAAGAGCTGCGGTCCGTTGCCCACGCCTCGCGCCGGGACAGTGATGCTATTTCCCCCTGTCCGGCGCCGCCGAAGCCGGATCAGTGAATCTCCGGATCCGGTGTCTCCGCACCCGCTTCCAGAAAATCGAAATCGCAGCCTTCGTTCGCCTGGCTGATGTGCTGCGAGAACGCCGCGCCGTAGCCGCGCTCATAGTGCGGCGCGGGCGCTTTCCAGTCAGCCTTGCGCTTGGCCAGTTCCGCGTCGCTGACTTTCAGATTCAGTTTTCGGCCGGGCACATCGAGTTCGATCAGGTCGCCGTCCCGAACCAGCGCCAGCGGCCCGCCGATC
>Ga0315281_10011568_pt1 | contig 12087 bp, 11 predicted proteins | sample YL17G07_0_MG_FD_204540 | JGI IMG/M metagenome (GOLD analysis project Ga0315281, IMG submission 204540) | Sediment microbial communities from Yellowstone Lake, YNP, Wyoming, USA - YL17G07_0 | ecosystem: Environmental > Aquatic > Freshwater > Lake > Sediment | place: USA: Wyoming | collected... | reverse complement strand
TGCAACCGTGATAGCAGAAAGGCCTAAGCTTTCCCCATATATTGAATCCATGAAAGAGGAGATATCACGATCAGGGATTACGTCAGGATCAATCAATATTAAGGCAAAAACAAATGAAGGTATGGGTTCCGTCGGTCATGGCGAAGGCATCGCAGCATATGCAGTCTGTTTGCTCAGGCGTCTTGGTTTTGCCTCACTCAAAGAATAGAATTCATTAATGTACCTAATTTTCTAAAATGCTTCTCGACATAACGAGAACATCGGCCGATCGTTCCACGTGGAACATTGGGGTTTCCCCCAAGTAGCCCTTGTGCTGTCTGGTTTAAACGTTTGCTGATCCAGTAAGCATCTCTTTTTCCGTGATGAAAATTAACGATATTTATAAGCTGTGAGTATAAAAGCAGTATATAGTATCTTCGCTCATTCTCGGGCTGTCGCCCTCCGAGGCTTTTGTCTCTTTATTATTTAGAATAGGCTTAAGGCCTATCGGCAAGAGAAACCGCTCAGATACTATATCCTGCTATCACGGTTTTGGAGATGCTTACTCTGGTCCAAGATAACTTGACTTCTAAGTCACTGATGATGCAAGATTAAAATAAAATCAACTTTCAGGAGTGTTATTTAAAATGCCGATTTATGAATACATGTGTAATAAGTGTAATGAGAGTTTTTCACTTCTTCAAAGAGTAGGTATAACAGAGAGCGATACAGTTTGCCCCAAATGCGGCTCAAAGGAAGTTAGGAAAAAGTTTTCGATCTTTAGTTGTTCCACCTCAGTGGATTCTGAATCGTCATCTTCGGGAGAATCATACTCTGGATTTAGCGGTGGTGGCTGAAGGCCCTCGTTTTGCTGAACCGTGTGTTCAGCCCATATTTTAAATCTTATAGCATAGCATTAAATTAAGGTATTAAAGTCCGCCAAAAAAAGCGTTGACGTCGATAACCTTTAATATCATTCCAAATATGAAACTCTTGAAAACCCTTAGAGGTAATTGTTCCACGTGGAACAATTTTTGAACAGCAGAGGGCAAAGTAAGAAGGTAATTTTAAATGGTGAGCCGTACAGGATTCGAACCTGCGACCCGCTGATTAAGAGTAGTTTCGCCCCATTCCCTATTTCCTAAAATTCTTTATTTTAAGGCACTTACCAATCGAGTCCACTGGATAAAAGTTACCTAAACAGGTCTTTTGTATCTAAAGTTGCACACAAGACCTGCACACAAGATCCCGGAGGACATATGGAATTTTTTGCAATAAAAATTGATGGTCAGGATTGCTGTCAGGTTATAGAAAATGAATCAATGCATATCGTTGGCTACCTGGAGCAGGGGGAAAAGGGATTCTATATCCATCTCACAGACAAAGAACTATTGTGGGAAATAATCAAAGATCATTCTCTACAAAAAAACGTTCTGTATTAAGAAAGGAGGAGAGATGAATTACACGGAAACATTACATGCGGTGGATACCTTGAAAGCATTAAAGCTCTTGGGTATCGAAGCAGAACAAAAAGGAGCCTATATCTATTTCCCCTGCAGTTGCGGGAACACAAAGGTTATCAAAGCTTATGGGGAGAAAAAGAATGTTTTTTATTGCCCTAAATGTAAAGACAGTGGCCATATTATCAAGTTGGTTTCCGAGACAATGAATGAAAGAGATACTGAGAAATGGGATTTTAAAAAGGCTTCCTATTTCTTAGCGGAAAAGGCAATGACTTTTGGAGCAACCCCAATAACCCGGGAACTCAATATGGATTATAAGCTTTACTATCACCCATTCTTGAAGGAACAGGGGATATCAGAGGAACTTGCTACAGATCTTGGAATTGGTGTCCCTCAGGGGAAAACTATGCTTTCAGGCTGTGTAGCTTTTACAGTCCATAATGAACAAGGAATGAAAATCGCTTATTATGGAATACGGTTAAAAGACCGGAAAGCTGTATTCCACAAGTCGTTCAATCCTGAACTGTATCTGTATAACTGGCATCGAATTCAGAATGATAGAGAAGTACTTTTTACCATAGATATGTTTGACTGTGCGCGGTTAATTAGTGAAGGAAAACAAGCTATTAGTAATTTCGGGTTGCCGTATCTGTCAGCTGATCACCTCGAATTATTGCAGAAGTGCAGGTTTGTAGAATTCAGAGTCGAAAATCAATATATTCAAGAAATCTCAAAACAGGTGATCAAGAACCTTCAAAACTACTACAGGATCCGATGCTTAGATAACAATCAATAGGGTCATGAACATTGAAAACCCGCCTACTCAAATGAGTCGGCGGGTTTTTTAACTGAATTTTCTATACTTCAGGCTATACCTGTATAATGCTCTAAAAAATTAATGATTCTCAGCTGTAAGTTGCAGGAATTAAGATATCACGATAAATCTTTAGTCCACATAGTACTGCGCATTTTGTGTAATTGTCGATATCTGTGAAATATATTGCGAAAGCGCGATTCTCACGTTGTCTCTTTCACACAACATTACAAATCAAAATAAATGAATAGAAAATCCTCTAAAGAAGCTCAATGAAACGAGACAATCAGTCACGAAGGTGTTAATCAATACCCTCAGTAACACACTTTTTTCTTGACAAATAGAGTTTTTAGGCATATAGTTTGGTGGATTTCAGTTCACAATTTCAGACCGACAGCTCAAATTTTAGGGGTCACGGAGACGTGAAAGGTGGGGGCTTTAAGCAAAGAAGATAGCCGAGTTGCCAAGGATGACTTTTGGCAGGTCGGCTTTTTTTGTTAGTGTCCTGGGGAAACACCCATCAATTAATGAAAGATGTAATTCTACAAAAGGAATTATTATGCGGCTAGAATTATTTCTTCGATTGCGGAGGGGAACTGCTTTATACGATTGTCGGAACAAAAAGATCAGCTAATAGCATAACTTTCATAAGAGAATTCATCGTGAGGAGGATATTATGGGGAAGAGATTTTCCGTGGATTTTTGGCTATCCAAGATGTCACGCTTTGGCCTAGTTCTTGGGATATCCAGTTTAACGCTGTTTTTATTTACTTTGGTCACTCCCTTAAACTCTGAAGCTGCTTTACTTACTACCGATTGTCAACATTTCTTTGGGTGGGACAACAGTTGCCTCATGAAAAAACTGAGAATTGACTTTGACATAACCGAATCGAAGATTTCGAATGATAAACTATTGCCTTATGTTGAGCAGAACACTCAGAACATAGTGGCTCTGCTTGAAATGATTGATTATGGAAGAAATGTGTCTTCCTTTCTTAAAGGAAGTACCAATAGCATAGAAGGAGACACTCAATCTATTGAAGAAATAGAGAAAGTATGGTGGCAAAGTTTTGTACTTAACTCAATTCGAGATATATTAGTAAAAATGGCTGATAATATCGCATTGAGTGCAGCTTCAACTGCGCTTAGTGCTGTTTCAACAATCATGGATGGCTACGAAGCGTACATGGCTGCAACCGTAGTGCTGACCGCAAAAGAAACGCGATTTTTGCTAGGACTTTATTGTCAGGACAGATACGCGGGGCTTACAGTTGATCAGGCGTGGCAGGATGTGAATGACCCTATCTATCAAAATTTATGGGATTTGATTATAAACCTGAAGAACATTCCTAAGAATATCTTAAAGCAGAAGTTTGAGTATGCCTATTCGACGTATCGTCTTGTAGGATATCCGGATTCGACAAAAATAAGAAGTAAATACGGTGAAGCCATTGTGAGTCTTTTATCTCCTGTGTCAACAGGAAGCGTTACTGGCTGGCTTCATCAGAACTCTGCGAGTGGGCCGCCGCTTCCTGGAGCAACAGTGACGTGCGGGGGACAATCGAAAAAGACAGCATCCGATGGATCCTTTAGCCTTTCCGGAGTGCCAACCGGCAATCAGTCGTTGAGCTTTTCCATGTCAGGTTATCAATCTTATTCCATGTCAGTTCTGATTACCGCTGGGCAGACTGTTGATGTAGGAGATCGGTGGCTGATCAAAAATCCTGCACCCAGTCCGACATGTCCGAGCGGCAACGGCTTGTACTGTGGCGATAGCTCCATCGGCCAAAACTCAAACTACCTTTATCTTTGCACTAACGGAAATTATTCGCTGTCACAGCAGTGTAGCAACGGATGCCTGCAAAACCCTCCGGGGGTAAACGACGCATGCAGAACGATTTCGAAGACATGCCCAAGCGGTAATGGGTTATACTGCGGCAACTCGGAGTTGGGACAGAACTCGGACTATCTTTACCAGTGCACAAACGGCACATATTCGATTAAAATAAAATGCTCATACGGCTGTAAGGTAAATCCGCCGGGGACTAATGACGTCTGTTTCTCACAACCAACTCCGACCTCAACTCCAGACCTTAATATCGATAAGGTTACAGTTAAGAAATCGGGGGGGACTTCAACACACACATTGAGTCTTCTCCCAGGAGAGGCATTTCAAATTGACGTGTGGATTAAGAATGTGGGCGAGGCGACTGCCAGTAAGGAATTCACAATCAATTACCTGTTATCAAATGATAAAACATTTAACAAATACGATAGAGTAATCGGAGTTGATCACGTAAAAGATGATATTAAGGAAGACAAGACATACCACGATTCAAAAGTGAAGGGCATTAACGCTCCTTCAACACCTGGAACTTACTATATCGGGGCTTGGGTAGACTCTCCCGAGGATAATAATAGGCAAAATGATTTCTCCAAAGGAGACGATGAAATAGCGAAAATAATAGTTGCACCGATTCCGCCACCAGCCTACAAAATTAGTGGAACAGTTTATTATTCAACCTTAAGCAACCCTCTCTCCGGTGTCAAAGTCGAAAACTGGTACTTGGGGTCAGCCCTTGAACCGTGACAATATCCCTAAATGCGCCTCTTGGAAAAGGTAAATTCTGCTATCTTGTCACGGTTCAAGGGCTGACCCTTATTTTATACTTTTTTAACGTTTCCATTGATAATTTATTTTCCCGAATTCTTCTTTCGATGGAAACTATTCGATTAATCAGAATCATTTGCAATTCTAGGGATTTTTTAAGAGAGCTTTCCGGCATCTGCTGAATTTCTTTAAGTCTTCTAAAGGCATCGAGTAGTGATTTTTTGTAGTAACCAATCAAGAGATTATCCTCATTATTCTTTAGACAAGCAGTTCGCGCAGCATTTCATCTAACGGCTAAGCGCAAACGAAGCCTGAAGGTTTTGGCTTGAGCCGTTTGCGCTTTGTTATACGAAGTTGCGCACTCATAATTCAATACTATAATTACGTTCTGGAATCTCATCCCAAAAAGATAACAAAGCCTCTTTATACTGCTGCAGAGTCGTTTCATCAATGTTTAGTGTTTCCTTTAATAAAGTTGTTTTATAATTCTCCATATAATCGATTTCCTTCTCTTTTTCGAACAATGCTGACTCTTTTCTGAAGAGCGAAGGATTGATTTTTAGCAGTTTCTCTGCTGAATCACCGGGACCGTGCTTAATGACGTTGCACAAAAGACGCAATTCATTAATTTTCGACCAACAGACAAGAGTTTCTACATCAAGATTGTGAAACGCGAATTTTTCCTTTATTTCGGCTATATTTGTACAGAACATTTTAAATTCGAGTTTATAGACATGTGACATTTCTCTGAAAAGAAATAATCTTAACTGCTGTTCCCAAAGCTGATAAAGTGTTACATGCCAAGTTGCAGTCAAATTATATTTACCCCGGTTAAGATAAGAATAATGCTCTATTCCCATTTCCAATGCCTGTTCTGCAATAGATGAGGGATCTATATATTCGTCATGGGCCGGTTGGTTCATAAAATTGTCGTAAAAGTCATTTGAAAGTTTATTTGCTTCACTCTCGATATCCTTAAAAACTGGAAATAGTTTTTCAAAATATATTTGGACGTAAGACAGAATTTCTGATTTTAAGTATCTTCTTGTCATTTCGGGAACATATAACTGACTTTTCATCTGTTTGTTATTTTACCTTTGAGCGGTGCAATTTTGTATAACGTTTGCGGCACAGACGAAGCCTTTAGGTTTTTATGTTTTCCGTTTGTGCCGTTGTTAGTTGAAGGCGCACACCTCACCTATTTAATGCTTTCTAATCTCTTAAGTCTTGTTTTTGTTTTGCCGCCTATGAGTGACCAATTGCCTTTCAACTTTGATAACAAGCGTTCGTTTAAAAGATTTTCGACGCAATGCGAGTCAACCACATATACCTGTTTTATAACGCCTAAAGTAAAATCAAGCATACAATCGTTAACATTCGTGATCTGTTTTTGGACTTTCATTTGGGTAATTTTTAGTGGATTATTGATTCTGCTTTTTAGATTGATTTTCCTTTTATTTCGCGATAACCCCACGTATACAGAACTTTGTTTCAATATTTCCAATTCGCCTTTATACAGTGATTTGAAAAATCTATTTGTAGGTATTGGTGCATCAAAATTGTAAGCAAAACTACTTTGTTTAACAGTATGAAAATATATAAGCTCTAAGAACTTTTCTTCCCATTCCTTTTCCATTCTTCCATCGACACGTGAATGAAACAAAAAATCTATAATTAAAAAGGCTTTGCCTATTTCCTCTATAGCAAGAACGGATAAAAAATAAGCCGAAGGGTAAGATTTGTTTTTAAAAAGTAAAATGGAATCAAAGTGTAATCTTAGACCATTTTCAAATGATAAACCAGCCATCTTGTCAACCTTCTTTAAACTTATTCCTTCAATTTTCATATTTCTGAAATAGGTCTGCGCTTTCAACTAACGGGCTCGGGGTAAACGAAGTGGCGGACGTGAACGGAGTTCACGGGTGACATTTCGTTTTACCCCGTGATAGGCGAAGTGGCGCTTCGCCACGAAGCCTGTCATAGACGAACTATTTCGTCTATGCCCCATTTTTAGGGTTATATCCGAAATACTTCGGATATCCCAACTATAGATTGCTGACTCAAATCTATACTTATTGGCAATTTTTGTCAATTTGGATTACAGGAAGTGTCAAGCCAAAGTAAAAATGTCCTATTTTAGGTTTTCAGGTTAATAAGGATAAATCCTCTTCTTTGGTTTACTATTCCACTCATCCCATTTTCTCCATGGATGATTCTTTAACGGGACAGGAGGGCTGTTATGAACTCTCCGATCTTGAACTATCTGTACTTTTCTGGGTCTCTCAGTAATTTCTCTGTACTTTAGACTGACTCCTTTACTCATTATGTGGAAAGAACCATCCATCCTTTCCTCTATAGTGACCTTCTTTGTGGTAACATTGTCTTCTATCTGATACATATTGGTATTAAGGACTATGGTATGGTCGTTTTTCACTGTCCGTTCTGTCCTTATGCACAAAGCTTTATTCGCATTGAAATATTTCGGCAGCTCAACATGGATATCGGTGTCATTGGCTGCCGGTATGCTAAATTGCCTGTTAAAGAGAGGCAGATACTCTTGTAAGAAATCATTTGCCTCCTGCTTTGTCTTTATTCCCCGTAACCTCATCTCTTTGACCAGCCTGTCCTGTAATATCCCGAAGAGTCTCTCTACCCTACCTTTTGCCTGGGGAGAATATGCATGGATCACTTCTACCCCAAGTTCTGATAATGCCCTCTCAAACTGACTCAGTGCCCGCGGGATACCCTCTAACTCTTCTTCAGGGGTAAGCTTTCGGGGGGACTTGTAGGTCGTGTGTCTATCCAGGTAGACGCTCTGTGGTATCCCATACTTCTTGATATAACCATGAAAGCTGTCCATGGCAGGAATGGTTCCTTCATAATCATAAAATTTGGCAAAGACAGTATTGGTTGCATCATCAATATATCCCATCAGCACAAGTTCATGCCCTCTTCCTTCCAACCAGTCATGATCACTGCCATCCATTTGCACCATCTCGCCAAAGCATGCTTTCCGCGGTCTCCACTGCTTGTGTCCTGACCTCTTCCTTCGTCTCTTCCAGATACCTTCCTCTATAAGCCATTTCCTCAAGCTCTCATCACTTATTGTGATGTTATCGAGTTCTAAGAGCTTCTCACTTGCCAGTGTTGGCCCAAAGTCATGGTACTTCTTCTTATAAAGCTTCAGTGTTCTGTTCTTTATCTTCTCCGGTATCCTCCGGGGCGACGTTTTGCCACGTGATTTAAGTAGTGTAGTAGGGTCAGACTTAATTATTGATTTTGTACGTTCTAAGCTGTCTTTTGTTTAGCCGTTTCTTTTTCAAGTACATCGACTATATATTTATTAAGGGTGATCCCCTTTTTTGTTGCTTCTAACGCAATGCGCTGGTGTAAGCTTGATCCGACTCGGATATTGAAAGATCCCTTAAATGGCTGCTCAGGTTCTTTCCCCTGTTCCTTACATGTCTGAAGGTAGTCATCGACGGCTTCCTCAAAAGATTTGCGCAGTGATTTAACGTCGGTGCCTTCATAGCTGACGAGAGCACGGATAAATTCGACCTTTCCATAAAACACCTTGTCCTCATCGCTGTAATGGACAGAACCATAATAATTTTTATATCTCATCATATTTTTCATATTAATCCCTCTCCTCTTAAGGTTTCTTCGATCTGCTCCAACTGGTACTTTTTCAATACCGGTGTTGGGTGCGGCTTATGAAGGATTATCGGAGGCAGCGTTTCGTGTATGAACTTAACCTTTGATCCTCCTGTCTTCCCAGACTTTGCTAACGTGTATCCAAATCCAGTCAACAGGCTAACAAGTTCCTGCCAGGTAAAGTCACTGGGCTTCGATAGGAAACGATTGATAATCTTCTTACGCTTACTCAGGGATATCCTCCTTCAAGACGCTCACATAAGCTTATAGAATAATTTTATCAGCTAATCACTAAGAATTGCAACTATAATTAGTTGCATATCAGTTTAGTCCATAACTTGCACACAGGAAAATAAGGGGATGGCGTAAATCCTTGATAATTATGGTGAGCCGTGCAGGATTCGAACCTGCGACCCGCTGATTAAGAGTCAGCTGCTCTACCAGCTGAGCTAACGGCCCACTTGCTTCATTGGCGCGCCTGAGAGGATTCGAACCTCCGACCCTCGGCTCCGGAGGCCGATGCTCTATCCACTGAGCTACAGGCGCAACTAATTACACTGCCTACAAATTTTGCAGGCCAAAAATTGCTTGGGGTGAGTGAGGGGATTCGAACCCCCAACACCTGGAGCCACAGTCCAGTGCTCTAACCATTGAGCCACACTCACCACTCTGATTTCCAGCGCGCCTGAAGGGATTCGAACCCCTGACCCACTGCTTAGAAGGCAGTTGCTCTCTCCAACTGAGCTACAGGCGCAACTAAAAGAGTATTTTTCTAGAAATTAAAATGAGTTTGTGAATAAGTGTAAAACAAAATTATAAGAATTTGTAAGATTTTATGTCAAGGATACGAATTGCCTCATCAAAATCGTCGCCTAAGGGTTAATATGTTAGAGGTAGGGATGAGGTTAACCATGCAGGAGAGAAAGTCTGCAATAGCAGTTTTTTGCAGAGGCTGTCTGACTCCCTTGACCTATTTCAACTTTTTTGATAATTTTATGGCAGAGGAGAAGAAATGACTATAAGCAAAGACCTTCTAAAAATATTAGCGTGTCCGAAATGCAAAGGGACTCTTAAGCTTAAAGAAAAATCTACGATACATGGAGATGAAGGCTTGACATGCGACAAATGCAAACTTCTCTACCCGATAATAGGTGGCATACCTGTGATGCTGATAGATGAGGCAATACCAATAGGGTAAAAGATGAGTGTTGAGGATCAAAAATTAGATCCAGGGCTCCCCTTAATTCAGAACGCTAATCTGAACGATAAGTTAGTTCTTGTTCGATTCGACCATAATGTAGTAAAGGATGGTGAGATCAGAGACCCTTACAGGATAGACCGCACCTTTGGCACGCTTTATAATATTGTAGAGCGGGGTGGAAGACCAATCCTCATGACCCATGTGGGAAGGCCAAAGGATAAGAAGACGGGTGAGATCAGGTGTCGATCAGGCGAATCAGTTGAACCGATTGTTGGATATCTCGAACACAAATTGCACACGACGTTTCATATTCCTAAATTCAGTATAGACTCAAAACTGGGGATTACCGGCATTGATACATCAATCAACCTTGCTATTCGCGACCTCAGGGAAAGAAAGATAGGCGGAATATACCTTCCCAACACCCGCTGGTTCCAGGGTGAAGAGGCTGAAGGAGAAGTAAGGGACAAATTTGCCCTTCAACTTGCAGGGCTTGCAGATATATTCATAAACGATGCCTTCGGTTCGTGGCAGCCACATGCCTCAACATACGACATCACAAAGTATCTTCCTTCTTATGCCGGCTTTTTAATGCAGCGGGAGATTATCAACCTCAATTCCGTCATTAATCCTCAGAGGCCCTTTTTGGCTGTAATAGCAGGTGCAAAGTATGACACGAAGATAAAGCCACTTTATGCAATTTATGAGAAGGTTGATCACCTGATCTTAGGTGGAGTTATATATAACACATTCCTCTGTGCAAAGTATGGAATCAGTATAGAGGGTATTTCTGAGAAAGACATAATCGCAGCAAAAGACCTTGTAGAGAGGGATACGGCAAACAGAAAGATTGTTGAGTTACCTTTTATGGTTGAATCAGATACCCTGGAAGGCAGAATTGAGGGAAGGTACAGGACTGTATCAATAAAGGACTTTAAAGAGGGCAAAAAATACGGTTATGTCCTTGACATAGACCCTGAATCTTTTAATGATCCTGGCGTAGTGGAGAGTATCTCCAGCGCCAGAACAATATTTGTTAATGCTGTGATGGGATATACGCCACATTTTAGTGCAGGCTCTGAGGCACTGGATAGGACTATAGACCAGAATAGAATCGCTATTAAGATGTACGGTGGTGGTGACACACTGCAGGAGTTCAAAAACCTGTGCCCCGGCCTTTACCTATCTGTTCTTGACAATACCCAGTACTATTTCTTTACTGGAGGTGGGACTGTCTTGACAGCCATAGAACAGGGAAGCCCTTACGGGCTTGAGCCTGTTCAGGCTCTGATGGAAAATAAGGGGAAGGAGTAATCTTCTATTTGCCTTTCCCTTTTTTGTCGTTCTTTTTTTCTTCTGCCGGTTCTTCTCTTATTAAGACATCTCTTACAAACTCAGCGCAGCGCATGTCTTTTCCTGAAACAGAAAATTTCTTCTGGCAGGTTGCCCTCCATGCGCATATTGCACATATTAACTGTGTTGAACTCACTGGGTCCTCCTGAAATACCAGCTTAATACCTTTTCGATATTATGGGGTATACTATCCTTAGCATTTATTATAAACATTTTATCCCATATCTGAAAGAGTTCTTTTTCTATTCTCATCACCTTTGGCGGATGAACATACCTGTTCTTTAATGCATCTTCAAACATCAGGACAATCTTGTCCTTCATCCTCAGCTCTGTATCTACAAAAAAAATGCTTATTTCAGTGGATAGGTCAGATACTCGGTCAAAAAACGCTGATATCTCATTCTGATATATCTGTTTTGGAGGAGAAGATTTTATTTCCATATATAAGATTGCTCCATCTACCTTTGCGATGAGATCATAATCACCACCGACCCTCGGCCGCTTAAATCTTATGCCCCATATTGCTTCTGCGGCAAATTCCCTTTTAAATATTTCTGCAACAAACCATTCGAGTGTTTCCCCAAAACTCTTTATACGTCCATGTGAAAGTCTGAAACCATCAGATAATTTTTCAACAAGGCCTATGTTTCTCATATATTCAAGGTAGTCTTTTGTAACATCTGAGGTTGCATATCGCGTGACATTTTCGATTCCAAAAAATATCTGTTGCTTGATAACATCCCTTAGAAATAGACGAAAGGAATATTTTTTCATTATCTCATAAAAGCTATCTATGAATATTTTTTCTGGTAGGAGTAGGTCTTCTGAAGGTTCTCTTTTATAAATCCTGAAACCCCTGCGTTTCAGGAGCATATCCAGCGGAGGGGTAAGTTCTGAGAGTGACTTTCTGAGCCTTCTTATTTCTTCACGGAGGGTTTGAGATTCATCGGGGGTTTTGTTATCAGACATTGCTAAATAAATTTGATCGCTATCCTTCTGTGCCTCGGGCCAT
>Ga0315281_10011566_pt1 | contig 12088 bp, 10 predicted proteins | sample YL17G07_0_MG_FD_204540 | JGI IMG/M metagenome (GOLD analysis project Ga0315281, IMG submission 204540) | Sediment microbial communities from Yellowstone Lake, YNP, Wyoming, USA - YL17G07_0 | ecosystem: Environmental > Aquatic > Freshwater > Lake > Sediment | place: USA: Wyoming | collected... | reverse complement strand
TGGCCGATTAACACCAGGGGAATGCTTTTTGATTTCGCGATGCGGGTGAGCAGAGCAGTCGATTCCCGCACTTGTCCGACACTCCCTGGCGAGCTCTCCAGATCGGGACGGAACATCGTTTGAATGGAATCGACAATAACCACGTCGGGATTACCCCGTTCAATAACGTCGGAGATCAGTTCGAGGTTTGTTTCGGGAAGGAGAAGCACGGAATTTGATTGCGTCCCCAAGCGTTCTGCACGAAGTTTGATCTGTTTCAACGATTCTTCGCCTGTGATGTACAAAACAACTTTGTCACGGAGTTTGAGCGCAACCTGCATCATCAAGGTGGATTTGCCGATTCCTGGGTCGCCGCCGAGCAACACAACGGAACCGGCAACCATCCCTCCGCCGAGTACACGATCAAATTCCGCGATGCCGGTTTTGAAGCGAACATCGTCAAAACTGCCAATGTCCTTCAGCGCAACTGGCTCAAGCTTTGACGCAATGCCGCCCGACTTTCGCGCGATTTTTGCCGGCGTTGAAGCTTCCTCGACGAACGTGTTCCATTCATTGCAGTTCGGGCATTTCCCCGTCCACCGTGGAGACATGTACCCGCACGATTGACAAACGTATTTTGAAGATATCTTTGACATTGCTTGAATATAGGTAGAAACCCCGACAAGTGCGTCAGATAATGGATCTGATTCGCGGAACCGATGAAGAGTGGAATGATGGAATAATGGAACTATGGAAGAAATGGCAGTCACTCTATTCCATTATTCCATCATTCCACTATTCCAACATTCCAACAATCCACTATTCCCTTACTTGACCAGCCACAAACTTAATTCCGGGACGTAGGTGATGATCAGCAGTGCAATCAACAGAACAACGATAAAGGGGAGGGTTGCCAACGTTACTTGGCCGATTGTTTTTTTGAAACGGAAACTCGACATAAAGAGGTTCATTCCGACGGGGGGCATAAGATAGGCGATCTCGAGGTTAGCAAGAAAGATGATGCCAAGATGGATAGGATTCACGCCATATTGCGCTGCAATCGGCACGATTAGCGGCACCACCACAATCGCCGAAAATATCTCCATCATCATTCCGATTCCGAGCAGAAAGATGTTCAGAATGATCAAGAAGAGTACTTTGCTTTCAACATATTGACGGATCAATTCGAATAACTTTTGGGGGATCTGTTGATCGATCAGGAAGCTCGTCAATCCCATCGCGGTCGCGAGGATCATGAGAATGGCCCCAACGAGAACCATGCTTTCCTTCATCACCCGCGGCACGTCGGTCATAAGCTTCAAGTCTTTGTAAATGAATACTTCGACGATGAAGACATAAAACGCGGTCACGGCAGCGGCTTCCGTAGCGGTAAAATATCCCCCGTAGATCCCACCGATAATGAAGAAAGGCAGTGGAATTTCCCATGCAACATTCTTAAATGTCGCCCATACTCTTCTTACATCAAACGGATGCCGTTCAATGCGGGATGCGACCCCCTGACGCACACTGTAGATCGCCAGTGCGACGACGAGCAGAATTCCCGGAACAATCCCCGCCCGAAACAACTGGTCGATCGAAACTCCCGCAACCGTCCCGTACAGGATAATCGGGAGACTCGGGGGAAAGAGGAGTCCAAGACTTCCCGATGTTGTGACAAGGCCAAGGGCAAATTTCTCGCTATATTTTTCCGCAAGTAAAATCGGAAAAACAAGCCCGCCGAGGGCCACAATGGTAATTCCCGAACCACCGGTGAACGCGGTAAAGACCGCGCAGCTGGCCAGGACAACGATGGCGAGCCCGCCGGGCAACCATCCGATCAAAGCTTGTGCAAAGGCGACAATGCGATGCGGCGCTTTGCTCTCTGCGAGAAAGTAGCCCGAGACAGTGAACAACGGAATCGCCAGCAATACCGGCTGGCTCGCAAGGCGGTACAGTTCGACGATGACCGCGGCGGTATTAATATTCTGAGAGGAGAATCCGAGCAGTGATATCGTGCCGATAATTGAGAAGAGCGGCGCGCCGAAGAGGACCAGAACGATGAGAGCAAGAACTATGTAGATGATGGGCATCAGTGCTCTTCCTTCACATCCCAGTCACCCTTGATAACTTCCGCGCCCCATGAGAGAGAGCGCACCATGAACCGAAAGGCAATAATGCCGTATCCGATTGGAATGATGATGATGAAATACGTCGTCGGAAGGTTAAGGATGAGGGTACTTGCAGATTCAATCTCGAACTGAACGAACGAGATAGCAGCCCGCATAAGAAAATAACAGACTACCGCGGCAAACAGATTCGTGAAGATGTAAACAATTTTTCTATAGTGCCTAACCACTAATTTGTTGACGAACTCAATTTTCAAATGCCGGCCTTCCCCCGTCGCAATCGTCGCACCGAGAAAGCCAAGCCACAGCACCATATGCCGAAGGAAAATATCTCCCCATTCGATGCCGGTATGAAAAAAATTCCTCAATACGACCTGACCGAACGCCATCAGGATCATAACGCTGAGGAAAAAGATGATGAGCCATCCGGTGATGCGGGCGAGCCACCGATCGAGGAATAACAGCAGGGTCATTTGCCTCCCTTTGCACGGAAGTCGGCGACCGATTGTTCCACACGGTTCAACAAGTCTTCACTGTAGAGCTTGCCGACCATTAATCGGCGTGCGTTCTTTCCGATCTCTTCATAGTGGGGTACTTCTTTCGCATCCGGTTTGGTAAAAATAATCTTGTTTTTCTTCAATACGTCCAACGATTTTATATTGTCTTGGCGGCTGAGTTCCGTGAGCTTGCGCATTAATTGTTTCCCGTTGCGAAGAAGAATCTCCTGGATATCGGGAGGCATCTTATCGAAATCTTTTTTGGAAAGGACAACTGCGCCGGATGAATTTGTCAGCGGATAGTCGAGCATGTATTTTGTCGCCGTGTACCATTGTAACGAGACACCCGCAAGGGGCGAAATGTACATTGCGTTGATCAAGCCTGTCTGTAACGACGTCAAGACGTCGGTAATGGAAAGCTGTATCGGATTAATGTCAAACGCCTTGAACGTCGCTTCGGCAACCGGATCGCCTTCCCATTGCCACATTTTCACATTGCGAATGTCGTCGACTTTCGTGACCGGAGTATTGGTAAAGACATAGATGAAGCCGACCTCCGCCCAGCCGAGAAGAACATATCCGCCCGCTTCAAATTCTTTGCGAAGCTCCGCGTCGTATTGCCCCATCACATAATCGACTTCAGCGTGATTCTTAAAAAGAAACGGTGCATCGAGGATGCGCGCCGATTTTGCTATCTCGCCGATCCCAACACCGGTAATGCCGGCGCTTTGAAATTGTCCGAGGCGAATTTTGCGCAGCACGTCCTTTTCATCACCTGCCACTCCACCGGCATAGATCTTGAACCCGAGCCGTCCACCGCTCTCCTTGCGAATAACCTGGTCGTATTCTTTCATCACGGTGATCCATGTGCTGCCTTCCGGCGCCAACGTAGCGAATTTAATTGTGTATTGTTGTGCAGAAAGCTCAAGTGTGCAGACAATGATGAGTGCGAGTATTCGTCTCATGAAACTATTCCTTTGTTCTTCAGTTACCGTGGGCGAAATGTCCAAGAGGGAGTTCAGAAAAAGAGATCGTCTTCTTTGGCAAGAAGCGCTTTTGCTTTTCGTTTTGCTACGGCGTTGACTAGTCGTTGTTCCGGCAAAATGTCGATGGATGCTTCCTCCACTATCTTCAGCGAAGACTCAAATAACGCTTTGTCTTGCATTTGTACGGCATAACTCTGTGCCAGAAAAACATAGGGAAGCAGGAACTTCTGCGCTCCTATGGCCAAACACTTATCAAAATGCACTTTGGCGCTGTCCGGCTTTCCGCCGAGGCTCCTGGGCGTTGTCGCGAACATCGTTCCGAAGAACAAGTGCGCGCTGCCGTAGTAATAGCTCTCGTCGGTCCGCAATACGAACTCCATCAGCGCATTTACCTTATACAAATCGCCGAGCACTGCCGGGTCCGCGAGGCTAAGCTTGATGAGATTCCCCCATGCATTTGCTGTCCAAAAAATTATCGGGACATCGTCTTTCGAAAATGTCGAGACGGCATCTTGGAATTGTTCCGGGTCTTCCTCAAATGCAGTTCGAAAGCGTTTGTTCTTTTTTAATACCGTTAACCCGTAATCGCGCGCCCGTTTGTAGAGAACCTTCGCCCGCTCCGGGTCGACATCCTCCACAAATGCGAGAGCGTATCCTGTGTATGCCTGTGTCAGGAGCAACGCCAGATGATCATCGTCCATATCTTTTGCGCGATAGAGCGCTTCGATCAGCGTTACATTGGCGGGTATTGCCTGTTCCGCGAACTGCAGGTCGGATTCTTCAAAAATGGCCCCAAGACCGTAATCGATAATGCCGGCCGTTGAATTTACGGCGACCGTCTGAAAAACGCCGCACGACCAATTCTGGATACCGATGAGAAAAAGAATGGCTGGAAAGATTTTTTTCATCATTTCGTATGCAATATAGAGAATTCGTCTTACTTTTCCAAAAACAATATTTGCTAATCGACGTAAAGTATTTTACTATTGTATGAAGAATATTAAGGATTGTGAATCAATTCTCACTCCAAGCGGATTGCTCACGGAAGGATCCCACGGTACGAGCGTCCATCGGAAATTGCTTCAGATATCTCGCACAATGGATCTTGCAGAATCGACCTACCGAGGATGAACGATGAAGATTCTGGTCGTTGAAGATGAAAAAAAAGTCGGCGCTTTCATCAAGAAAGGGTTGGAAGAAGATAGCTATAGCGTTGAACTTGCGCATGACGGCGACAAAGGAGAAGAACTTGCCGTCGCCCAGAATTTCGACCTCATCATTCTCGACATACTGATGCCGAAGAAAGACGGCCTGACATTGTTGAAGGAACTGCGGGCAAAGCAAATTTCCACACCGGTATTAATGATCACGGCGAAGGGTTCCGTTGATGACAAGGTGAAGGGCCTTGACTCAGGCGCTGACGATTATTTGGTCAAGCCATTCGCCATCGCCGAATTACTTGCCCGTGTAAGATCACTCCTACGTCGCGGACCGGCCGAAAAATCGACGTCGATCATTGTCGGCGATCTTGCGCTCGACCTTGTCTCGCACAAAGCGCGGCGAGGACAAAAACTGATCGACCTAACGGCAAAAGAATACACTCTTCTCGAATATTTTATGCGAAACGCAAACAGAGTGCTGAGCCGGATAATTATCTCCGAACATATCTGGCACTATAATTTCGATACCGGCACGAATATTATCGACGTGTATATTAATCACCTCCGCAACAAAATAGATGGCGGGTTCGACAAGAAGCTTATTCACACTGTTCGCGGAGTTGGTTACATGATGAAGGCTGTTTGAAATGAAATACCTCCACTCCATACGGTTGAAACTGACAGTGTGGTATACGCTGATCTTAGGCGTTACCCTGTTCGGCTTTGGCGTTACGTCGTACTTCTACACGCAGGAAAAGCTCCTGGCAAACCTCGACCTCTCCCTGCGCAACGAAGTAGTCTGGTTGAAGAATTTTATCGAGCCGCAGGCGCGAAAGGTGAAACTCAAACGCCAGCGGGTCAAACCGCTGACATCGACCAAGAAGCAACAGGAAAAAAAAGTCCGGCGTTCTCATGAAGTTGAAGTAGTCGAGGACGATTCCACGGAATTCGACCAGATTTGGAATCAGATCTATGAACACACCTTGCTTAGCCCCAAGAAACAAATCATTCAGATCCGCGACCGGAACGGTGATATCCTCTATAAATCGTACAGCCTCGGCAAGGAAGACATCATCTTTGAAGACATTCCGTTTAACACGACCAAGCTCGTGACCATTTACGACGCACAAGGGCAAGCGTTGCGGCTCGCTGTAACTCAGAACGCCTTCGCAAAAATATACGTCGCATACCCGGAAGCGGAAATCAGCGAAGTGCTCGGAAATCTCTTTTCAATCTTCATCATCTTTGTTCCGGCCGCCATACTTCTTTCCGTCCTGGGGGGATGGTTCCTCGCAAATAAATCCCTCGCGCCGGTCGACAAAATAACGAAGACGGCCCGCGACATCACGGCGCTGAATCTCGACCAGCGCATTGATCCGGTCGACGTCGACGATGAAATCGGGCGGCTGATCTCGACGTTTAACGACATGATTGGACGCCTTCAAAGTTCCTTCGAGCAAATAAAACAATTTTCCATCGACGCTTCGCACGAGCTTCGTACGCCCCTGACGATTATGCGGGGTGAAATAGAGCTTGCTCTCCGGTCGAAACAGTCGAGCGACGAGTACCGGCAGGTCCTCTCCAGCACGCTCGATGAAATCCTGCGCATGTCGTCCATCATCGAAAATCTCCTGATGCTCGCAAAAGGAGACATCGGAAAATCGACGTTCAAGTTTGAAGACGTTCCGCTGGCGCCGATCATAAAGGAACTCTATGAAGACAGCGAGATGCTCGCGGAAAAGAAACACATTCACGTCGACCTGGAAGCGGCGGAAGATGTCACTGTATCCGGGGACACAGTCCGTCTTCGCCAATTGGTCCTGAATCTTTTGGATAATGCGATCAAATACACTCCAGAGAAGGGAACGATCGCGCTCTCTCTTGTAAGAGAGAACGGCTCGGCAAAAATAATCGTTAAGGACAACGGCATAGGCATTCCTGAAGAAGAACAGGCGAGGATTTTTGATAGGTTTTACAGGGTAGACAAAGGACGGTCGCGCGAAATGGGTGGAACGGGGCTCGGACTTTCCATCGCTCAATGGATAACAGAGACTCATGGCGGAAAAATTTTCGTCCAAAGTGAAGTCAACAAAGGAAGCGTATTTACCGTTGTATTACCGCTTGCCCGCGAGTAGATGTTTTTCACTTGACAATGAAAACGCAAAATCATAAGTTACGCACCATAGAATCAGCCTGAACCAAACTCCACCTCACTCTATATCATAACTCTCTTAGAAAGGAGCGGTTGTTCGATGAAACGATTCCTCAGTTTATTGTTGGCCTTCGCGTTCGCATTCTCCCTGTCTTTTGCGCAGGAAGCAACGACACCACAGGAGATGAAAAAGGAACCTGAGAAGAAAGAAATGAAGACGGACAAGAAGAAGATGAAGAAGGATAAGAAGAAGATGGCAAAGGATAAGAAGAAGATGGCGAAGGACAAGAAAAAGGTGGCGAAGGATAAGAAAAAGGTCAAGAAAGATGAGATGAAGGACAAGAAGTAATCTGTTTTTCGATTTGTGAAGGGAAGACCCCGTTTCAATACGAAGCGGGGTTTTTTATTGCCGGACTTCTGTATTGCTTGTCGCGGCGGTTCTTTTTATATTTTTGTGACCAAAAAAATCATTCATGGCCCTCATCCGGCATCTTCAGTTTCTGAAATTTCCTTCCTTCCTTTCGAGCCTTCTTCGTTTTCGAAAGAACCTTCCCATCGGGCTGTATAACACCCACGTTGTCTCTTTGGAAGAAGAGTTGGAGTTTACCGAGCTTCTCCCGAAGGAATTGCGCTTTGCGTTTAAGAAAGACCCTTCTTTTAAAGAGCGCGTGGCGTTGATTTTGAAGAGCGGGAAGGCCATCGGTATACTCACGGTCGAAAAGACCCCCGAGCGTGTGCTGAGTGCAATCAACAATATTTCGATTCTCAGCCAGCAACGGACAATAATTACATGGCTGCCGCAATTGCTCCTTTCGCAAGTACGTCCGTTGATCCTCCCCCATGACCGTGAGATCGCTGCCAAGAGCGATATCAACCTTGACGAGGAAATCAATATCATTCTTGCCCATAGACTCGACTTCAAGAAATTCATTCTAATCGACGACGATCATCAAGGAATCACCGAATCCGAAAAGAATCTCATCGAAGAGCTCAATGATACGATCACTCCAATCGTCATCCGTCACGTTATCAGCCGGATGACGTTTGACAACGCCGATACGCGGACGGCTACCGCACAAGCGATCATAAAGGCGCTCCTTGTCATCGGACCGATCACACACGTCCTTGAGCATTACACGCGCGGTTTCGGAAAAATATTCGCCGCTTCCACCGACGATGTTCTTGCCGAGACGGCCGAGCTTTTCGCGCTGCGCGGATCCGGATTTACGTGGAAACAACTGATCGCCCGCTCACGCATCTTGATTCCGGTCTTTATTCTCGCGACGATCGGCGCTTTCAACGTCGATGCGCTCATTGACCAAGGGCACCTTTCGATAGCTGGAGTAGTGTTCGGCCTTTCGTCGGTCGCGCTTTCACTGACGACCGCGCTTCAGAGTGTTCGGATGTACAAACAGTGCATAGATCATTTAGTGAACGAGGGAAAACTTCCGGCTGCGCACCGATCGACACCCTGGATACTCGCAATCAAACAAGATTTTACGAATCCAGCGCGCCTCGGCTTGTTCATCGGAGCGGTGCTGTCTCCTCTTATCTCAATGACGATCTTTGTTGGATTTCCGCAATTCGTGCATAATGGTTGGGTGCTTGCTCTTCTTGGCACCGCCGAAAGTATTACAGCCGGAGTCGTCGTCATACTTGCTCGAAGATTGAATACATTGAAATTCCAGTTCGAACTAAGCCGTCTACTCTGGACGCAATCCATAGATCCAACGTGAAAATTTGCTCGCCGTAAAACGAAAACTATCGATTTGCATCTTCACAACTCAATCTGTATTATCGAGGTCAGTTATCAGAGCATCCTTTCTTCTTGATCACTGCCGAGATTACCAAGCGCGGTCTTCATTGAACACCCGTGCGCCGAAAGCGCACCACAGCCATTGGCCCGAGGTGAAGAGCCCCTGACTGGTCACAATTGTCGCCGAACAGCGGCGATATTCGTACTCTCTTTTTCATGACATTCGGGATTATATGACAACAGACGTATCGAACACGACGGAACCAACGCTCGCGCGGCGACTCAGTTTGATCTCGGCAATTATGGTGGTGATTGGCTCCGTCATAGGCTCCGGCATTTTTCTTACGCCACAAAGCATAGCGGCGACGGTTCAGATTCCGGGCATTATGATTTTCGTATGGATACTGACGGGAGTCTTAACCCTGGCCGGCGCACTCACGAATGCGGAAATCGCCGGTATGATCCCCGAGGCCGGAGGGCAATATGTATTTTTTCGTGTCACGTACGGCGATCTGACGGCGTTTCTGTATGGATGGACGACCTTCATCGTCTATCAAACCGGCTCCATTGCCGCGATTGCGGTTGCGTTCGCCCGCTATTTCGGATATTTCGTTGACCTTCCACATTTGAGTCCGGCACTCGAAGCATGGAAGCTCCCCCTCTTAGGCAACATTTATCCGCTGAAAAACATCGGCGTGAGTCTCGTCGCCATCTCTGCCATCGCTCTTCTCGCGTGCGTGAATTATTTCGGCGTTCAATTCGGAGGAATGGTCCAGAACATTTTTACATTCTTGAAAGTTATAGCCATCGGGGGTATCATCGTCCTGGCGTTCACGGTGGGACACGGAAGCACGGCGCATTTCTTCCCGCTGTGGGGAGTTCCTGCGTCAGGCGCTCTTCTCAGTGCCATCGGCGTCGCAATGATCGCGACGCTCTGGTCATATGATGGTTGGAACAGTCTCACATACCTGGCGGGCGAAGTGAAGGAACCAAAGAAGAATATTCCTCTCGCGCTTATCATTGGTACGCTGATCGTCATCGTGATCTATGTCGCAACCAACCTTGCCTACCTTTTCATTCTTCCGATTGGGGAAATAGCGAAATCGAAACTTGTCGCTGCGGATGTAATGGAGAATATTTTCCATGGCTACGGCGGTGCGATCATCTCGGCGATGGTCATGATATCCACGTTTGGCACGGTAAACGCTACCTCGATGACAACGGCACGCGTATATTTTGCCATGGCAAAGGACAAGCTGTTCTTTCGGAGCCTCGGCACTATTCATCCCAAATACAGGACTCCCGGAACTTCTCTGCTTGTCCAGGGCGCGTGGGCTTCGATCCTGACGTTGACGGGGACCTACGACCAAATCTTTACCTATGTGATTTTTGCCGGATGGATTTTCTACGCGCTCGGCGCCTCGGCCGTATTTGTCCTTCGAAAAAAGATGCCCGACACTCCCCGACCATACAGGGTTCCCGGTTATCCATATGTCCCCATTCTCTTCATTATCGTGGCGACCTGGTTTGTGCTAAACACTATCGTGCAGCAGACCGCCGATTCCATGGTGGGATTGTTCTTGCTGCTTGCGGGAATCCCATTCTACCTTTATTGGCGAAAGGGAATCAAGAATTCGCATGCGTAACGCGGAAGATGTCCGACACCTCAAAGGCGTTGGACATCTAGTGCCGTTTCTAATATTATATCTTGTATCATAACCGCAGAGGACGCTAAGGTCGCAAAGAAGTTTTTATAAAAATACTAAGAAATCTTTGCGTCCTTAGCGACCTTTGCGGTGAATTAGTTATTGAAAAATACAATATTTGTTTTTGGAAATGGCACTAGTTCTTAAAAACACAAAGGGCGATGATTGCCTCATCGCCCTTTCATGATACTGCAAATTTATCCCTTTGCTTAAAAATCTCCTCCGAGTGAAATATAGTATTTCGGCTCTGAAAACGTGTCGCCGTTGTGCGACCACGCCACGTCGAACTTCAACGGTAATCCGAACAAAATCATCCGCGCCCCAAAGCCCGTTCCGATCAGCAAATCTCCAGTAGTGATATTTCCCTGATCGTCTTTGGCGAATAATTTGTAGGATTTATTATTCGTCCACGACGAACCCACGTCGAGAAACGTTGCTCCGGTTATATTTGCCAGGGCGATGGGCAGCCCTCCTGTCACAAGATAGCGTATGAGGGGGTACCGAAGTTCGTAGTTCATCAAAGCATATTTTGTTCCGTTCCTGTAGTTGTAGTTGAAGCCTCGCATCGGAAGGGCCGGAGACAAAAAAGCGTAGTCTTCAACGTTGCTGATCGGGATTCCGCCATTTTCAAATTCGCGGTTAATCCAACCATCCGTGCCACCGATGAAAAATCGCTGGGGATTCTTTCCCGCGCTCAATCCACCGGCCCACCGGAGAACAAACGAATAGTCCTTCCAGAATTTAGCGTAGGTGCGGTAATCAAGCGTATATGTTTGAAAGTCGAGCGAATTTGCTTTCGATGAAATCGGAGGACTGAACATTGCTGTAAAATTATACCGGGTGCCGTTGTTTGGAGCCGTGATTCCCCAGAGCGAAGTATCGTGCACATAACTCAGCGCCGGCATAACCAGCGTGCGCCGCTGTGCGGCTTCGGTGGCGAAATCCAAATTCTCGCGCGAAAGATTTAGCCAGCTGAGACTAAAATCGACACGGTTGAACTTATCCAACGGATACGATGCCGAGCCTCCGATCCCCCACGTCCTAAATCGATAGAGTGAAACGTCACCATACTGATCGTCCAGGAATAAAAATCGGGCGCTGTGAAATCCCTGGATGCCATAATCGATCTTCAGGGGCAGGTAGTAATATGCGAGGACATAGTCGCTGTTCTTCAGGTCCAGCAGCAAGTTGGTAAGAAAAAAGATCTGATGGTCGCCGAGCATGTCGCTGAATGCCATCATCGTAGTGCCTTGCACTCCATAGAATGTGCTGTAGGCAGCGTTGCCATAGATGATGTCCGGTGAAAAATTTAGCCTGTACTTATTCACTTTGTAGTTTCCTTCTTCGTCGACATTATCGCTCACTTCAAATTGTCTCCGGAGCGCACCCGGTTCTGAGGATGGCAACCTTTCATTTGACGATTCATCGGAGAAAACATAGTTGCGAAAATCAATCCGGACGTTCTCGCCATAGATACCGGCCGTGTCTTTCGCCGCCTCGTTCGACGTTACATTCGTGGAGTCTTTAGCTCCACGAGAATCCGCAGTCAACACCGGTTTTTGTGCCAGACGGAGCTTGCGTTTGACCCATTCTGTCGGCTCAAGCTCCGACACAGATAATTTCTTTTCGAAGGGGGTCTTCATAACGAAAATATCGAACCCCGCCTCATTCAACGCCGCAAACGAAAGCTTGTTCCCATCGGCGGAGAGCGACAGTTGGAATACTC
>Ga0315281_10011565_pt1 | contig 12089 bp, 10 predicted proteins | sample YL17G07_0_MG_FD_204540 | JGI IMG/M metagenome (GOLD analysis project Ga0315281, IMG submission 204540) | Sediment microbial communities from Yellowstone Lake, YNP, Wyoming, USA - YL17G07_0 | ecosystem: Environmental > Aquatic > Freshwater > Lake > Sediment | place: USA: Wyoming | collected... | reverse complement strand
CCGTAATAATTCACTTCATAAAGCTCTTTGATTTTTTTAGGGTGGATTATTCCAGCACAGTGAAATACAACATCAACTCCTTTAACAGCCTCACTTAAATTCTTGTTCTTGGAAAGCTCACCGTACACTATTTCTGCATTTTTTTCAACAAGCTCTTTCACATCAGAGCCCTCTAAAACAAGGCATCTTACTGCCCATTTCTTTTTTATTAAAGCTTCTACTAAGGAAGTTCCGAGCCATCCAGGAGCGCCAGTTACCAATACTTTCATTATCTTGAGAAAAAAAATGAATATATAAATATTGCTATACTATTGACCTTATGCAATCCACAGACATATGTCCTCTGAAAGGAGTTTAGAAAAACAAAGTACACTTCTGCTGGGCACTTCTTTTCTAAACTTGTATTGGGTCTGAAATGATTACATCTCACACGAAACAATTTTGCATCTTTATTGCAGAATGCAAACTCTTTATCAAGATTTTGAAAGAATCTCTCAATCTTTCCATTTGATTGCGGATGCTTAATTTTTATAGGTTACAGGTTTTATTCCAACAGAGTTCAAGAACTCCTGAAACTCTGAGTAACTATTCATAATCTGAGGAAGCAGAATTATTATTCTAGGTTGAAGAGCTAATTTAGACGCAAAGTCATCATTACGTAAATATTTATATAGTGCAGCTATTTAAAATTTTAATGAATAAAATTGACGAAATTTCAGTTTTTTTGCCAGCATATAATGAAGAGAAGAATATAAAACAAACTGTCAATTTAGTTCATAATGTTGTTAAAAATGTTTCTAAAAAATTTGAAATAATTATAATTAATGATGGCAGCAAAGATAAAACCGGAGAAATAGCGAAAGAGCTATCATTACAAAATAAAACAATCAGAGTTATTACTCATGAGAAGAACAAAGGATATGGTGGAAGCTTAATTTCAGGATTTTACAATTCAAGATATAAATGGATATCGTTTATAGACTCTGATGGCCAGTTTGATTTTTCAGAGATCAATAAATTAATTGAAGAACAAAAAAAAACCAATGCGGATTTAGTCATAGGATCCTACTCAAAAAGAAAAGTTTCTTGTTTAAGGAGAATTAATACATTTATATGGCAAATGTTAATAAGAACTATGTTTAATTTAAAAGTTAAAGATATTGACTGTGGATTTAAACTTATAAAAAAAGATGTAATTGAAAAAATCCCAAAACTGGAATCCCAAAGAGGAGCATTTATTAGCACTGAATTTTTAGTTAAATCAAAATTGGCTGGTTTTAAAATTGCAGAGGTACCAGTCAGTCATTTTGAGAGAAAGGATGGAAAAGCCACCGGGGCAAATTTAAACGTCATAATTAATAGTTTCAAAGACCTTTTTGTACTTAAGAAAAAACTAAGAAGAGTATCTAAAAAAAATAATTTATCGGACAAAGGAAAGTTATTTCCTTACTCAAATGAAAAAATATGATGTTGCAATAATTGGGGGAGGTTTGTCAGGATTATTTATAGCCTACAAACTTTCAAAAATTGGAAAAAAGGTGATTGTAATAGAAGGTAATAAAATTTTGGGAGGCATGTTGCGCTCATTAAAAATAGAAGACTACTTCATTGAAGAATTTTACCACCATATATTCCCTAACAACTATCGAACTATTGGGCTTATTGAAGAATTGGGGCTTAAGGACAAATTAAAGTGGAATAATGCTAAAACTTCTTTTTATTTTAAAAAGAAGTTTTATAATCTCACTAAACCCTCTGACTTGTTGTTTTTTAAACCATTATCCTTTCGAGAAAAAGTAAGATTAGGGCTATTCCTATTAAACATAAAGTTAATTAAATTCCCTGGAAAGTTTGATTCGGTCTCTGCTGAGGAGTTTATAGTTAAACGAGCCGGTTCACAGGTTTATCAAAAATTTTTTATGCCTTTGTTATCGGCAAAATATGGAAAAATCCTAGATAAAATTTCTGCGGCCTGGATTATTGAGAGAATAAACATGAGAAATAAAAGAGGATATAAAGGTGAAGTTTTAGGATATCTTGAAGGAGGGTTTCAGAAAATTATAGAGTCTTTGAGAGAAAAAATAGTTGAAAATAATGGCAAGATAATAACTGAAAAATTTGTTACAAAATTAGTTTATAAGACTAATAAAGCATTATTTCTTAATGTTGGCAATTCAAAGATATACGCGGAAAGTTTTGTTAGCACAATTCCAGGACCCTCCCTTTCTAGAATATCTAATCTCCCAAAAGATTACAAACAAAAACTTAACTCCTTAACAAACCAAGGAAGTATTTGCGTACTTTTAGGGTTAAGAAAACAAATCTCAGATTTTTATTGGACAAATCTGATAGAGGATAAGTTACCATTCAGAGCAATAATAGAACATACTAATTTTCAACCACCTTCTAACTATCGGAGCTATATAGTGTATTTAGCAAGTTATCCTGAAATTTCTTCTAAAATCTGGAAATTTTCCGATAAAGAAATATTTGAGCTATATTTTAAAGGGCTTAAAGAATTAGTCCCTTTGACTTCCCAGGACGTTAAATGGTATAGAGTCATCAGAGAAAAAAATGCAGGACTAATATACACCCGAGGAATAGTAGATCGCATTCTGCCAATAAAAACTCCAGTTAGTAATCTTTTTATAGCTGGTATGCTAAACAGCTATCCAGATAGAAATTTAGAAGAATCAATACGCTTATCTACTAAATTATTGGACTTAATCGCATGAAGATAATGCTTGTGCTCCCTAAATTTGAAACACATATAATCACACCCCCTCTTGGTTTGGGATATCTTGCCTCTTTTCTAAATAAAAAAGGCCATGAGGTTATTATTTTGGACTGCGTACTTAGAAACATAGATGTTTCTGAATTTGGAAAAATTTTGGAAAAAGAAAAACCGAATCTTGTAGGTGTTAACGCTATGACTACTTATTATTCATTATCCAAAGAGTATATTTCTGAAGCTAAACGAAGGGGGATAATCACCTGCCTTGGGGGACCACATGTGTCTGCCCTTCCAAAACAGTCTCTAATAGAAACAGAGGCAGATTTTGTCATTATTGGAGAGGGCGAAGTATCTTTGTCAGAACTTGCAGAGGCTCTAGAAAAGAGAAAAAGCTTTAATAAAATTAATGGAATCGGTTTCAAAAAAAATGGAAAGATTGTTATAAACCCTAGAAGAGAGTTGATTAAAAATATAGATGAACTGCCGATGCCTGCTTGGGAATTGATGAATCCTAAAGACTATCCGATGGCTCCGCATGGAGCATTTATTAAAAAGTTCCCAAGCACACCAATAATCACTACCAGGGGTTGCCCGTTTAATTGTAGCTTTTGTGCATCAAAATCCACTTGGATGCAAAAATTAAGATATAGGAGCTCTAAAAAAGTTGTGGATGAAATAGAATTTTTACATAAAAAATTTGGAGTTCAAGAATTCCATTTTGAAGATGATAACTTTACTTCAAACAGAAAACATGCTGTGGAGGTTTGTCAAGAGATAATAAACAGAAATCTAAAGATAGTATGGGCTTGCCCTAATGGAGTAAGAATAGACTGCTTAGATTCGGAACTTTTAGCATTAATGAAAAAATCTGGATGTTATCTGTTGGCATTCGGGATAGAATCAGGGAATCAGAAAATATTGGACTCCATGCAAAAACACCTAGAGTTATTCAAGGTTCCAAAAATATTAAAAATGGTCAAGCAGGCAGGCATAGAAACATGGGGGTTTTTTATATTGGGCCTACCTGGAGAGACTGAAACGTCTGCAATTGAGACAATAAGATTTGCAAGAGACAATTTATTTGACAGGGCCCAATTTTGTATTTTTACTCCTCTTCCCGGTTCTACCGCATTTGACAAGTTCTATAGTACAAATACTCCCCCTAAATGGGAAAACTTTAATTTTTTTAGTGTAGTCTATATTGAAAAATTATCGGAAGAAAAATTAAAAAAACTCCATAAAAAAGCTTTTACTTCTTTTTATTTAAGGCCCAGAATTATTTTTAATTTATTAAAAAATTTAAAAATACAACAAGTCAAATGGCTTATTAAAAGAGCAGCACAATACCATTTTTTTAATAAAAAAATTTAAAAATGAGAAATTTTAATTTTAAAAAAGATTGGAGATTAGATTTACTAATTTTTTTAATATTGCTTGGAATAATATTTAGTTTGCAGTTAATTGGAATATTTGGGAGAACAACAGATTTTGAGGATGGATCCGGGATGTTTGAAGGAAGTTATAGGGTAACTCTTCATCAAGTACCATTTAAAGATTTTTTCATTCCTTATATACCCTTAGTGTTTTATGTCCAAGCATTTTTCAATTTTGTTTTTGGCAGCACATTATTTTCTATGGCTATTCATGGTTTTGTTTTGGCAGGTATTATATGCATCCCATTTTATTTTCTAGTTAGAAAGGAAATGGGGTATATTATGAGCCTTATATTCACTGTTTTTTTCTATATATCATTTAATGGTCTACAGTTTCATCCGTATTACAATCAATATGCTTCTTTTTTCTTTCTTATTAATATTTTTTTAATAATAAAAAGTATAAAAAAAGATTCTATTCATTGGAGTGTGTATTTATTAAGTGCTATTCTTGGAACACTAACATTCTACTCAAAACAAGATCTTGGTTTGCTACATATATTCTTTGTATTCCTTTATTTTGTTATTAATTATCCAAAAAAATTGAAATCAATCTTAATGTTTTATGTTGTTCCGGGGATAGTCTTACTTCTTGGAAGTTATATCCTCTTCTGTAATATTATTCCAGGTTTTGAATATTGGTTCAACATAGGCCAGCCCCCCCATAGCTCTAGGATTTCAAATCTTCTTGAACCTTTGAAATTATTGGATATCTTTCAATCATGGAGAGTTTATTTTTGTGTAATATTTGTGTATTTTATTTTTTTCACAAAATTTAGCCCCTATAGAAAAAGAATGATGTCTTTATTTATTGTTATATCTGGTTCTACACTTATTCATTATATTATTTCAAATTCAACAAGACAGATATTTGTAACTGGGATACCTTTGCTTATATTCTTGCTCTATGAACTAATTAAAGACTTTTTGCAAGACACCACTTTAAATAAAAATGGAGATTTGAGTAGCAGATTAATTGTAAATGTTATTTTAGTTATATTTTTAATTTGGGCAGTTAATCCGTTGCCAACCTATGGATTCATCTTGATGAATCATTTAAATCCAGACATGACTCAAATTCCAAATGGGTGCTATGCTGGATTTTTAATTACAAAAGTTGGTTTAAATGAGTTAACAGAAATAAGAGAAGTTATAGAAAGTAATAATAATAGCTTTGTTAGCATGACTGACTATGGTTTTCTTTATTGTGACTATAACCTTACTCCCCCCAAGAACATTCCCCTATGGTTTCATGAAGGAGTTTCTTTTTTTAGAGAAAATGTTCCAGATATAGTTTCTGAGATAACTTCTTTGAAACCCCAGGTTATCTTAATTCGAGATCCAAATAGTTATCAAGAGCCAAGATTAGATAAGGTCTTTGAACAAGCGTTTATTTCAAAGGGGTACAGATTAGAAAAAATAGCTCCTAGTGAAAGGAGATTGCCAATTATTATTTTAGTTAGAAACGAGTCCAGCACAGAGTGCAGACTTCCATTAACAAATTTAAAATTTCCAGATAAAAGTTCAGATGTTTTTTCAGATTAGTTATCAAAGGACTATAGATCGTCTAAAATTTCAATATGCCGAAAAACTTTTATGATTTTTCTGTCCCTGTGCCAGGAGCAAAGGGCATCAAATCTAGGTTGATAAATTAAAATATATGAAAATACAATACTTTTTATTTTTGTTTGAATAAATGCTTCAAAGAATTTTTAATCGAATTAATGAAAATTTCCAGACATTGGACTAAAACTTAAAAAGAATAATCTTCAATTGAACCAAAAATATTCTTTTGAAGGGATATTATTGATCTTCTTCAGTTTTTAATACAAGCTAACCAATCCTATTTTACTGTTTAATTCGGAGATATTGCCCATACAATAACCTTTAAAAACAAAACTTTACTTTAATAATTTATGTTTTATAATTCGTTAATCAAAAAAAATATAAGCAGGCAATTCATGAAATTTTGTATTGTGGGTTTTGCAAGTGTAGTCATGAATTATTTAGTTTTCTTTATTTTGTTAAGTCTATTTTCAGTTAATTATCTAATTTCTGCAGTAACTGGTTCTCTTTCTGGAATTTTTTTAGGTTTTGGGTTTAACCGAAAATTTACTTTTAAATCTCAAAAAACGATTAAAAAAGCATTGCCCCCTTATTTGATGGTATATTTTGTTTCACTTTTATTTCAAATAATCTCTCTTAGAATTTTAGTAGAATCTGGACTATTAGCTCCGATTACAGCTAATATAATTTTGCTTCCGTTCATCATTTTTATAAACTTCTTTGGAACCAAACTCCTGTCGTTTCAAAATTATCAATGGTGACTCTAAAACTAGACCTATAACTAATTTTGATATTAACTCTTGGCAGTTATAGCATTTTTGGACCAAAAAATCTTATAGCTAATCCACAAAGGTGGCAGTTTTTAATTTTCTAAGTATAATTAAACTAGTTAATAATCTTTCTTGGAAGAAACTGGCTTATTTTCAAGATGAATCTTTCTAATAAACAGGCCTTCAAAAACAAGAGAGGTTAAACGAAAAGCATAGGCAGGTTTTATAAGCTCCAGCAGGCCAATTTTACGCTTCTTTACTTTAACAAGTATCAAGGGGTGTATTTTTTTAAGATCATCTGGAGAAAGAGTAAGTATAATCAACCTAGAGATAATAAGCATAGAGGAAACTATGGAAAGGAAGATTATTGTTGGAATTAGAAAAGGCAAATATTTTATTGAAAGCCCCATTGGGATTGTGAGATATGGAATTATGGAGCTTATATAACGATAGTCAGATGCTCCTCCTCCCCACCAGGTTTTATGCTTGGAGATTATAAGAAAATTTGGAAGAACAAGCAAAAGAAACAACACCAAGTAGTAAACCGGCAGAAAAAAATATCCAATGATTCCAAAAATAAGCACAGGGCTTAGGGTTAGAACTCCTCCAGGCATTCCGATTCTTTTCTTTTTTGGAATGAAAAATAGCAATCCAAAAATCCCCTTAAAAATCGGAGTTACAAAGGTTGTTTTAGGGGAATTTGACCACTTAAAGTAAGCACTATATTTATATGAAGTTGTGAAGGGAGAACCAAAACATTTCTTATTATACACGAGAAGTGGAATTACCCCGACTAAATAGCCTGCAAATAAAAATGGAATTGCCAGATAATTTCCAAAAATTATCTGGGAGATTATTATTCCTATTAAAAAAGAAAAATTAGTATATTCAAATGTTGTTGAAATTCCCAGAAGCAAGGCAATAAAAAATGGGTGCCAGCCAGAAACAAGCCCATAAACTGAAAGCAGAATCAGCATAGTTGAGGTAGTATGGCTCAAATAAATGGTGCTGTATCTCCAGTTAAGTGTGCAAAATGCAAATATAAACCCTGTAAAGAAAGCAATAACAGAACTTCCAACAAGGTGAAAAGTGAGCAGATAAACCAAAACTACAGAGATTATTCCTGCAATTGCTGGGACAAGAGTAACATTTAACTTCAGCAGATAAACAGGAAGAGAAATAAACGCCAGTCCCGGGGGGCGGTCAGTGTATATTTTGCCATTTATCTTAGCGTAGTCCATGTTTTTAGCATAGCCTGCAAACTCATTAATAGTAAGACTTTTTTTTGCAAGAGACTTTACAAGAGCAAACGAGCTCCCGCTATTGCAGCAGGTTATTCCTTGCATTGAAGCAAAATAAATCACAGACACTATTGCTATAAGCAGTATGAGCAGCATAGTTTTATTAGAATTGCAGTATTTATAAAAACTTCCAAGAAAGGATTTATAAATCTGAATATTTATTTCCCAATAATGAAGTTAAAAGATTTTTTTGAGATTGCAAGGCCCAAGCAGGCGCTTTTTAAAAATAGCATAATATTGATAGCGCTCCTATTCTCAATAGAAAAATTTCCTGTTAGTTTACTTCCTGAAAACCTGCTTTTTATTATTCTTGGAGGGCTTGCTCTAGGGCTTGCTTCATCTGCTTCATATATCATAAATGATATTTTTGACTATGAAAAAGATAAAAATCATCCTGAAAAAAGAAAAAGACCCATACCTTCAGGGAGACTGCAGAGAAAACCTGCGCTTATCTTTGCCTTGGCGCTTCTTTTAGTGTCTTTGGCTATAGCAATAGTAATATCTGCATATTCCAGTTGGATTTTTTTTATCATGGTGTGCCTGCTTTTTATCTTTTCACTTGCCTATACTTTTTATTTCAGGAACATAATCCTTCTGGATATAATTATTATTTCAATTAATTTTTCAATAAGGGCTATTTCAGGGGTTTTTATCATTAAAGGGGGGGAGATGTCTTATTGGATTTTGCTTTGCACATTTTTCCTTTCGCTTTTTATGACAGGAAGCAAGAGGCTTGCAGAAACTGAATTAGATGGAATAAAGTGCTATAGAAAAGGATATTGTGACATTAATAGAAATTTTCTTATTGTAGTTATAGCAATGTCAATATCAATGGTTTTTACATTCTTTTCTATATACAGCATTCTTAACTCAAAACCCTTGCTTCTCCTTAGCGCGCCAATTGCTCTGTACATAGCGCTTTCTTATTTTGGATGCATTTATAAAAATCCCCAGCAAATAAGGAATCCTGAAGAGTTTGTGTTCAAAAGGAAGACTCTTATTGGAATTTTGTTATGGGTTGTTGTTGTTATTTTTGCACTTTATTTCTCTATACCTAAATAAATTGCCTAAGGCAATTTCTGTATTTTCAAAACTGAGAGCACTAAACCAGATTTAGAAAAAGATAGAAACAAGAAAGACAAGTATTCCGAGAACTAGCCCCCCGATAACATCTATTAAGTCATGTTTTCTAAGGTAAATCCTTGAATAAACTGCAAGAATTGCAACTATTGCAAACAAGAACACTAAAGCTGCATGAAGCTGCAGGAAGAATGAGCTGAATAAAAAAAGAAAAGTTATTCTTGATGTGTGGACGCTTGGAAAAGAGGAAGCATCGAGTTTTCCAATAAAATTTGAATATTTTACCCTTTCTGGCCTGGGCTTAAAGTAGAAAATCCTGATTAAGAATGCCAGGAGATAAATTGAAAAAAGAGCAAAAATCAGTTTTATAAACAACTCTTTTTTAAGCAAGGCTGAAAGAAAAATAATTAAGAGAAAGAAAGAAATTCCTCCAAAATAAGTTATCTCTTCAAAGAACTTTTTCAACATTCTCTTTGCAGCTTAATTGAACTTATAAATTTAACCTTTTTAAGGGGAATAGCCCGGCTTATAATAAACTAGAAAGCAAATTTTTCTGTAAAATACTTCTTATGAAGGGAATAGTCACATTCTTTTATCACGAAATCACGCGATAATTTTGAGAGAGTTTGCTTTTCTTTTTGTGGAAGATTAAAATATTTTTCTATTTCTCTATTAAATATTTCGGGAGAAGGAAATGCTTTTATTGCTGGCTCTATTGTTCTTAAAGCAGAGATGTCAGAAACAATTGCTGGAACACCGCAGGACATTGCCTCTCTAGGAACAATGCCAAAACTTTCAAGCCTGCTTGGGAATATGCATAGGTCTGCAGAATTATAATAGTAAACCAGCTCCTTAGATGTCTTGGAATCAATTAAAAGCAAATTTTCCAATTCTTGTTTTTTAAATGAAGAGTCGTTTAATTTGCCTATAAGAATAAACTGCTTAGAGGGATTTCTTCTTATTAATTCAAGAAGTATATCCGAGCCCTTAAGGTATTCAATCCTTCCAACAAAGATTATTGTGGGTTTATTTGGAAGGCCGAGTTTTTTTCTTGATAAAACCTTGTTTTTAGGGGAAAACAGTTCGGTATCTATGGGGACAGGCACATGAAAAATCTTTTTCTGGAAGAAGGGCAAAAATTTTTTCCAGAAAAGAGTAATATCTTTGGAGCATACCAAAATTTTTTTTGGGAATGGCGATAGAAACCAGAAAAGGATTGTTTCAAAAAAAGACTTGATACTCCACCTAGACAATTTTCCAGATGCAAATGCAAGGGGATTGCCAATATAATTAGAGACAAAATCTGTGTTTGTAAACAGCGAAGAAAATATCATTACAAGCTCCTCCTGTGGAAGCACTCCAAGATTTATAATTCTGTCAATTTTTTTTCTTCTGCAGAAGTTCCTTAGGGAGAAAAAACTTGAAAATTTTGTGCTGGTGTTTTGAACCAGAATTGAACGTTTAGGGCTGTAAATAGGCTGGGAATTTTTAGGGACAAACAAGTACATTTCAATATCTTTAGGCAAGATTTTTTCAAGAATATCCAAGGTGGCTTGCCTGTTAAAACCAAAGCTTGAGCTGAAAAAGCATATTTTCTTTCTCATTTAACTCCAATAAAAAGGAGGTATTTAAAGATTAAGGAAAAGCTTTAGTTTTTCCAAAATTGAAAGAAAACCCTCAAAAGATTTGAGGATTGGGAAAGTTTTTATATGCAACCTTAGTTTAACGATTATGATATATATTACAGGAGATGTGCATTCTGAAGAAATGGGCGGATGGGAACAGGAGACAGGAGGCCAGGAACTTGCTGCAGCTGAACAGTACCTTCAAATTTTAAGCAGAAAGAAACTCTCGTGCACTCTTTTTGTAAATGGCATATGCCTGGACAAAAATCCTGAAAAAATAAAAAAACTTCTTGAGTATGATGTTGAACTTGGAGGACATACTTACAATAATTTTGGAAAAATGAATATTTTTAAAAGTTTTATTTTCAGGAAATATTTCGGAGCAGTGTATGGGCCAAAGTTTTACCAGAGGAGAGACATACTAAAAACCAAGAGGGCGTTTGAAAAAATGAATCTGAAAATAAATTCTTGGAGAACTCATGCATTTGCTTCAAATAACACTACATTCAAGCTTCTTTCTGAGAATGGAGTAAAATTTGTTTCTGATTTTATAGGAAATACAAAGCCATTTTTTGATAAAGTTTGGCATATCCCCATAAACATTCCTGTTGATCAAAACACAGTTGCCTATGGAAATCTCTGTCCTGAAAATAGAGATCCTTTTGCAAGCTGCACAAGGGGAAGGATAATGCCAGAAGAATGGTTTGAAATAGTAAAAAAGAGAATTGAGGCGAATGAAAGAAAGGGAATTGACAGTGTGTTGTTAATTCATCCTGAAACAATGAAAGTGCTAGATAATTTTAAAATTTTTCAAGATATTGTTAAATTTTTATCCAAATACAAAACTGGCAAAATTTGTGAGTTCAAACTAGCCTAAAGCATAAATAAACAGGGAGAGAGCGCTGCTTTGGCCAAAAATAATAAGCGCTCCGGCAATGACCAGAAGAATGATTATAGGGAGCAACCACCATTTTTTCCGAATCCTAAGAAAGTCCCATAATTCCAGGAGTATACTTTTATTCTTGAGAGATAGGTTATTGTTTTCTGAAGAGTTATCCATATTTTTAATTGTAATTCAAAGTTTATAAATTTTCTATTTTCTAATCTTTTGCAAATTTCTCACTATCCCACATGTCCTGGGGATTATCTTCTCTTTTTACTAAAAAATCTCCAATTAAAAGATAGTCTATGCCTGTTCCCATCATGCATTTGTAGGCGTCACTGGGAGTGCATACTATTGGTTCTCCCCTTATATTGAATGAGGTGTTTATGAGTATCGGGATTCCTGAAATTTTTCCGAATTCCTTTATCAAATCATAATAAAGGGGATTTTGATTTCGCCTTATGGTCTGAAGCCTTCCTGAGCCATCAACATGGGTGACTGAGGGAATTTTAGAATGCCATTGTTTTTTAATGGGATATACCATCAACATAAAATCTGTGGGTTCTGGAATAGGCTTGTCGCAATCAAAATATTTTGATGCATCATCAACACACACAACAGGAGCAAATGGGCGGAACTTCTCGCGATGTTTAACTTTTAAATTCAAAATCTCCTTCATTTTAGGGTTTGAGGCATT
>Ga0315281_10011563_pt1 | contig 12090 bp, 14 predicted proteins | sample YL17G07_0_MG_FD_204540 | JGI IMG/M metagenome (GOLD analysis project Ga0315281, IMG submission 204540) | Sediment microbial communities from Yellowstone Lake, YNP, Wyoming, USA - YL17G07_0 | ecosystem: Environmental > Aquatic > Freshwater > Lake > Sediment | place: USA: Wyoming | collected... | reverse complement strand
TGAAAACCGCCTTTGCCTCTCCCACAGCTCCAATTATTTGTTCGAAACTATGTCCATCAATCACCTGCACATGCCAGTTCCATGCTTCCCACTTATCTTTGAGCGGTTCAAGCGGCATGATGTCCTCGGTGAATCCATCTATCTGAATATTATTCCTGTCGATAATGGCAATGAGATTGTGAAGCTTCTCTTTGCCAGCAAGCATCCCCGCCTCCCACAGGTTCCCCGCATCATGTTCACCGTCAGAGAGAAGTGTGTAAAAAAATCGTCCACTTGAAACCCCTCGGTCAATCCTGTCCGCAAGCGCCATGCCAACGGCTTGAGAGAGTCCCGAGCCTAAAGGCCCCGAGCTAGTTTCAATCCCCGAAAGCCACTCACGATGCGGGTGCCCCTGGAGACGTGAACCAAATTTGCGAAGAGAGTTCAACTCCTTTAGCGGAAAGTAGCCGGCGTGAGCCATCGCGGCATAAAGTACCGGGCAAATGTGCCCGTTTGAAAGCACCAGCCGGTCGCGCTCCTCCCAGAGAGGCTCTTTCGGATTGTGTTTTAAAATATGAAAATAAAGAGCTGTGAAAATATCGGCCATGCCAAGGGGGCCTGCGGTGTGACCGGAACCGGCAGAAAGAAGCATCTCAATTATAGACATGCGGATTTTATTGGCCTCGAGTTCCAAATCCCAGAGTTTTGTATCGTCCAGTTGTTCCATATCAAGATAATCAAATAGCAAAATAATTAAATAATCGAGTAGCCCTTCGAATCAGATTCTGTGTGGACATTTTACTATTTAACTATTTCGCAATGTTTCTATCGCCTCTTTTATATTCAAACTCTTAAAAAGATACGACCCGGAAACAAGTCTGCTTGCTCCGGCCTCAACCAGACGCGGTGCAGTTTCATTATTCACTCCGCCGTCAACGCTAATAATAAGCCCCGGAAACTTTTTCCTCAATTGAGTTATCCTTGAAATTGCCCGTTCATCAAATTTTTCTCCTTGGTATCCGATGCGTGCAATGCCCATGACCTGTATGAAATCGGCCAGAGAAACAAATTCCTCAAGCTCTTCAAATGACGTGTCGTTATTGGCCGCAATACCAATTTCCGGAGCAAATTCGCTTTCTTTCGGATTGCCGAATTCGGCCCTGATTTCTCCAATCAATTTCACAAGCTCCTCCGTACTCTCAATGTGTAAAATAACCCGCTTCACTCCAGCTTTAATCCAGTCAAAAACATCCGTCTCTGGAGTAGAAACCATCAAATCAACCTCGTAATCTATTTTATCCCAAAGCGGAAGTCCTGCACTTTCCGAAAGAATCGCCACGAATTCGGAATCGTGGTAAGAAAAGTAAGGCCAAGTTCTCTCTGGCACAAATTTTCCATCCATGACGTCTATTTGGACTCGCGAAACAAAACCCGCGACAGAATCAACTTTCAAAGCTAAATCTTCAAAACTTTTCGGCATTATGGCCGGAATAATTTCAGTCACGATTTTTTCATTATAACCCGAATATGGCTCAAATTATCCAGATTAAATAGCGTGATTGACAAAGCTTGATAGTGGGGTTACAATATAGGGAGCAGTCTCCGGTGGGTAGCGTACGTCACTCACCCTTGCGCCCGGAGGGGTAAGGCGGCTTATCCTCATCAATTCATATACCTACCCCTGGCATGTGAAATTGAGGAAATAGCGCCACCCCTCCGGCGCATAAAACAAAACACGGACTATTCTTGTCCGTGTTTTTTCTTTTTTAAATTAACGAAACATTGAATCGTCGCACCCGGGGTTCTCAGCTTCGCATGAAAGTCCGACCCAATCGTAGAATTTCTCGGGGCTTCCGACAATTGCGTAAATAACCTTATCGATTCCATCAAACTGACGCAGAGTCGAGTCCATCGAATTCATTATTGAGAGCGCAACACAGTAACCATCTTGGTCTGAAGAAGAAAGAGAACGTATATCGGCCAAATTAACTGCGGCGGTTCCACCCTGGACACTGATACTGATTAAGGCCAATTCTGTAATCTCAGAAAATGGAGAAGTGTACCCATCCTCTCCTTCTTCCTTGGACGGGCCCTTGATCAAAGACAGGAGAAGCCCCACTTCCTGTGACGCCATATCCTTGCCTGGAACCTCACGCGGAACAGGATAGACATCTCCACAAGTGGAGACCCCTTGTGAAGAACTCCGGATTGGATTGTTGAAATAAACCGACGGCAGATTTGCCGAAGATAAACGCAATACTTTATTTCCATTCGCGCCTACTCCAGATATGGACTCGGTTCCAAAAATAGATGCGCCACTGATACCAGACACGACAGGCATCCCATGAAAGAAAAACCCAACAGTGGCAAGTGCAATAGTTACCGCAACAGCGGTAACCAGCGAGTTTCGGGCGTACCCAAATTGGACGACACTCTTCATATGTTTTGAGTATATCATGCGGACTAAAACCAAAAGGAATCCCCTGTGTATTACTAGACACCGAGACGTCCCCCCTCGTCCATAGCTTCTTTAATCCGCAAAATGCCAAGCTCAAAGGCCGCTTGCCGCAGGGGTATGTTGTGCATCTTGGCTTCTCTCCATATCGATTCAAACGCGTCTATCATGAGATGTTTGAGCTTCTCGGAAACCGTGTCCTCGGTCCACGTTTCGTTGCGTATATTCTGAAGCCACTCGAAATAAGAAACGGCTACCCCACCGGCATTACCCAAGACATCCGGCACCACAATGACTCCTTTCTTAAATAGGATTACGTCAGCTTCGGGCGATGTCGGGCCATTGGCAAGCTCAAGAATTATTTTCGCTTGAATCTTTTCAACATTGTCTTCCCGAATGGCGTTATCGAGTGCGGCCGGAATAAATACATCGCAAGATGCCCCGATAAAATCTTCGCCTGAAATGGCTTCGACAGCCTCTCCAACAAAAGACCTCACCGAGCCGCCCTTTTCTTTTGCCCCATGCACCAACCGCGGATCAAGTCCCATTTGAGAAACGATGCCACCGGTGCTGTCCGCAATGCCGACAATGATGTACCCAAGTGAATGAAGAATCGAAGCCACGTTAAAACCAACATTTCCAAAACCTTGAACAGCCACCCGAATAGACGCGCGTTCAAGTCCCAGCTTTCCCCGAAGCACCTCAAGCACATAGACACCGCCTTGGCCCGTGGCCTGTTCGCGCCCAAGGGAGCCTCCGCGCGAAATTGGTTTTCCGGTAAATGCCCCCGGGTCTTTGTGCCCGATTATTTTTTCATACTCATCAAGCATGACCGCCATAATCTCCGCGTTGGTGGCGACGTCCGGGGCTGGTATGTCCTTATCGCTTCCCAAAAAATCAGCAAAGGCCCGAACATACCCGCGAGCTATGCTTTCGATTTCTGCGGAAGTTTTTTCTTTAGGATTAAAAGCGACACCGCCCTTGCCGCCGCCAAAGGGGATATCTATCACCGCGCACTTCACGGCCATGGCGGCGGCAAGGGCTTTCACTTCATCAATATCGGCTCCGGGATGAAATCTGATGCCCCCCTTATACGGACCTCGGGCATTGTTAAATTCTACTCGGTATGCTTTTAGAACTTCTTCCCCAATTTTAATCGGAGCCTCGAGAATTCTGTCGGGCGTGGTTAGCTTTTCAACGTCGCCCGCCGAAAGTTTGAGGCGCGCCGCCGCGGCGCGCACATTCTTTCTGAAATTCTCAAATGGATGATTTTCTGTCATAGTGTTCAAGAAGTATAACAAACCACCGTGGCCCCGTTAGAGACCGCAGTTTAATATTCATGCATATGACACAAAAAAATAAATTGGGCAAAAAAGAAACGCCATTAAATAGTAACCAAATGATGCGAGACGCCTCTAACGGGGTGGAACCAATACCTTACCCAATTCGTATAAATCGCTACCTTGCCCTTGTTGGTGTGGCTTCACGACGCCAAGCTGACCTGCTCATCCTCGACGGCCTCATTTCAATAAACGGCAAGAAAGCAAACGTCGGAGATATTGTGAAAAATGGAGATACGGTAAAAATCGCCGATGGAGCCAGCCAGGATTATACATATCTTATCTACAACAAACCGCGCGGGCTCGTTACTCACTCGGCCCAAAAAAGTGAAAAAGAAGTTTCTGTTCTCTACAAAGGAAAACGCCTTCCACCCATAGGGCGTCTCGATAAAGATTCGGAGGGGCTTCTCATACTATCTGACGACGGACGTATTACCGACCGGCTCCTCAATCCACGTTTTGACCACGAGAAAGAATATGTCGTCGATGTGGATAAACCGCTCCAGTCAAATTTTAAAAACAAAATGGAGAAAGGTGTCCAAATTGAAAGATACCTCACCAAAAAATGCAAAGTAAAAGTAATGGGTGGGACGCGTTTTTCTATCGTCATAACCGAGGGAAAAAAACACCAAATCAGACGCATGTGCGCGGCCATGGGTTACCAGATTAAAAATTTGAGACGAGTCCGTATCGGGAGCTTAAAAATAGGAGCACTTAAACCGAACACCCACCGTGAACTCACCACGACAGAAAAAAATAACCTACTTAAAGAAATAGGACTTTAATAAAAGTCTCGAGTTACCTTCCTTAAAACTTAACCGGTACTTCAAGCGAAGCGTCGAGAGCTTGGTCTCCCGAAGGATTGTCCTTTTTTAGAATCAGCACCCCGGCGATTGTTGATGGTTTCGTGAAGGTCAACTTCGCCTCGAACGGCACAAAGTCCGTCGTCATCCAATTCCCCTTCGCCGTGGCGATTCCGGAAGCCACGAGCTCTCCCGTCGCGTCCCGCAACTCCACAGGAAAAGATGCCTCAAAGAACCAATTACCACGCGCCTCTCCGGCTACTATAAGTGGACTTGTTACCACTCCCGCCACCTTGGGTGACAACACGCGTATTAAATTACTGACATCATCAGACTGTGGCCCCGCGCCAGCAGAGCCGGAATCCGCCTTAGCGGTGAAATAGAAACGGTAGTCACCCGACTTAACATCCACGCCCACGTTTTTCTCCGGGTCAACTTGAACCAGAGTTATCATCTGCCCTTCGAACGGGACGGCCTCCCCCAGAGTTATGGGGCCGGTCTGTTTGTTCCCCCCTTTTTGGAGGGTTACTTCCACGGTCACCCGCCCAGCCCATACGCAAGTCACATCTTTCGGACAGCGACTGTCTTCGGAAACACTCCGCACCGTTAGCTTCACACCGTTTATCAAAACTTCCTCCCCGATAGTTATGGCTTTTGGTTTTCCCGGTGTTTCCCCGGAAGTCTTTCCCGAAGTAGACCCGGGTTCATTTGTAATTTCTATTGGACGATTTCCAAATTTAAACGCATAGAAAATGGCCCCGCCCACGACAGCTATCGTTAGAATTATAGTAATGAGTTTTATGTTCATATGTTTTGACTCTGTTGCTACGCGACGTGGTGGCCAAACGCTTCATCCGCCCTGTCGGCGTCCGCATCCGCTTTTGTCTTATGAATCGTTCCGTCTATGTGGTTTGCCGGTGCATAGACCGTATATACTTTAAGTGATTTATCCCCCGTATTGATGAAGTTATGTCTCGTACCCGGCGTGACTACGTAAACGTCTCCAGAACCAAGCTCTTTCTCGACACCGTCAAGAATAGATTTTCCCTTACCCTCAAAGAAGAAAAGGGTCTGCTCCACGTGCTCATGCACTTCTTCCCCAATCTCCCCTTGGGGCGGTATGTCCATCACCACGAGCTGGCTATGAGAACCCGTAAAAAGAATCTTTCGAAAATATGTATTCGCTCCAACTTCTTTAATGATGTTCGTCGAATACGACATGGGGTGGATTTATGTTTTAGGATTCCTCAGGTAGGCAAGCATCGTGTCCGCGTCCGATACTTCAAACGGGTCACTGGGACAATTGTCGGAAAAGCCCGGTTCGATAAATACTTTTTTGATTTCTCCATCAACAACATACATAGAGTAACGCCAACTTCGGGCGCCATAGCCTACATCATCTTTTCGAACCAACATCTGCATTTTTTCCGTAAACGCACCGGAACCGTCAGGAAGCATTTTTACTTTCGAGACACCTAGATTTTTAGCCCACTGATACATTACATAGGCGTCGTTAACCGACAGACAGTAAACTTCATCAACGCCGAGAGCTTTGAACTCGTCGTATTTTGCCTCATAGCCGGGAAGGTGGGTCGAAGAACAAGTTGGCGTAAAAGCTCCCGGAAGACTGAAAACAACTACTTTTTTACCGGCAAAAATGTCCGATGTTGAAACGTCCTGCCAGCGGAAAGGATTATCGCCGGGGGCATTCTCGTCGCGTACCCGGGTCTTAAAAACGACGTCGGGAACTCTGGTTGGTAAGGTTGGTGTGTCTTTCATGTATGTTGCTTGGTTTAAATTTTGGTAAGTAGTGTGATTATACCAAAAAATGAAGCCTCTTCAAATGTGTTTGGAGAAACCCAAAATAAGAGCTATTATTTCTTAACTTTTATCGTACATGAGCCAGAAAACAAAAAAATCAAAACTAAAAATCGGCGTCATTGGTAGTGGTTGGGTCGGGGGAAGCTATATGAAAGACTTTGCCAATCGGGGCTTCGAGCCTATCTGCTACTCGCTCGAACCGAAACATGTCGGGAATAAAGAAAAAATAGCCGATTGCGATATTGTCTTTATTGGCGTACCTACGCCGACCACTCCGAAAGGTTTTGATGACTCCATAGTCCGCGATGTTATTAAAAATGTCGGCAAGGGCAAAATCGCGGTTATTAAATCAACAGTTACCCCCGGCACTACATCCTCTATTCAGAATCGGTACCCGGACAGAATAATTCTCTTTTCTCCGGAGTTCTTAAGTGAGGCAAGCGCCCTGAAAGATGTGGCCGAACCATTTTCGAACATCGTCGGTATCGCGAAAAACACGAAAAAACACAAAGAAGCAGCCAAGCTGGTTCACTCCGTGCTTCCACCAGCCAAGTTTTCAACAACGGTCTCAAGCACCGAGGCTGAAATAATTAAATACTCGCACAATGCAAGCGGTTTCGTGCAAGTCATTTTCTTCAACGCCATGTACGACATCGCCCAATCACTCAAGTGCGACTGGAGTAATATTCAGGAAGCCGTCTTGGCAGACCCTTTTATTTCAAACCGCTATGCCCGCCCACTACACAAAACCGGTCGGGGAGCCGGTGGAAGTTGCTTCATTAAAGATTTCGCCGCGCTCACCGATTGTTACGAAAAGAATGTCGGGGACGCTCCGGGTGTCGCCGTCTTTCGGAGTATGGAACGAAAAAATATAGACCTTCTCAAAAAAAGTAAAAAAGACCTGAACCTCCTAAAGGGTGTCTACGGAAACAAAATCAATAAATAACCCTAGCGACGAGCGCGGGACCTGTCCACTTCGGTAAGTTGCTGTTTACGCAAACGCACCGAAAGGGGCGTAATTTCCAGATATTCGTCCTCAGCCATAGTCTCAAGCCCACGCTCGATAGAAATCTCAAATGCCGGCACAAGGTCAATCGCTTCATCTGAACCGGAAGAGCGCATGTTAGAAAGTTGTTTGCCTTTTGTTGGGTTTACAGACATCTCTTCACCTTTTGAAGTGTTGCCTATAACCATACCCTCATAAACCTCGGTGTTTGGAATAATATAAAGGACGCCACGCTCCTGAAGATTCCAAAGTGCAAAACCGAGCGCTTTGCCGGACACCATGGAAATCATTGAACCGACGGAGCGCTTCTTTATTTCGCCGGCGTGAGGGCGGAAAGAGAGAAATCGGGATGAGAGAATGCCCTCACCGCGCGTATCGATAATAAACTGATTACGATAACCCAAAATTCCCCGTGTCGGGCCCAAGAGTGTGAGCCGAACGCTGCCACCGTGAACGCGTAGGTCTTGAAGCACAAAGGCCCGCTGACCCAGTTTTTCTATGATGGCTCCTTGAAATTCAGAAGGCGTATCGATGATGACCTCCTCAAACGGTTCAAGCTTCACACCGTTTTCTTCACGAATAATGACTTGCGGTTGGGACACTTGAAGCTCATAGCCTTCACGGCGCATGTTTTCAAGAAGAATGGCGATGTGGAGTTCACCGCGTCCGAAGACACGGAAACTTTCAGCAGAAGTAAAATCTATACGAAGACCAACGTTAACCTGGAGTTCCTTCTCGAGACGTTCGCGGATTTGCCTGCTTGTGACGAATTTTCCTTCACGTCCGGCAAATGGCGAGTTGTTAACGAGAAAATTAAGAGCGATGGTCGGCTCATCAACGGCAATCGCAGGCAGAGGCAGAGAATTTTGGTCTGTCGTAACTGTCTCCCCGATGTCGATATCGGGAAGCCCGGCAATCATGGCGATATCACCGGCTCCTACGGACTCCGCTTCAACTTTCTCAAGGCCATTGAAAGTAAATATTTTTATAAGCTTACCGTTTCGCATCTCTCCGTTCGGTTTCTTAACAAAAACCGAGGCCGTCGAAGAAACCGAACCTTCATACACGCGGCCAATCGCCAGTCGTCCGAGGAAATTATCATACCCCAAGTTAAACGGTTGAAATCTAAGCGGCACATCGGACGAAGCATTGGACGCGGATGGGACATTTTCAAGAATGACGTCGAGAAGCGGTGTAAGGTCCGTCGATTCATCGGCAAGTTTACGCTTGGCAATACCCTGCCGGCCGATAGCGTACACTACCGGAAATTCGGCCTGTTCGTTCGAAGCGCCAAGCTCGAGGAAAAGCTCGAGAACCTGCTCCTCGGCCCGATGCGGGTCGGCCGCCGGTTTGTCTATCTTATTGAGAACAACAATGGGCTTAAGCCCAAGCTCGAGGGATTTCTTAAGCACAAAACGAGTTTGTGGCATCGGCCCTTCTTGAGCATCAACGATAAGAAGCACCGAATCGATGGAACGAAGCACTCGCTCAACTTCTGAACCGAAATCGGCGTGACCGGGCGTATCGACGATGTTTATTTTTGTTCCCTTGTAAAAAATAGCGGCATTTTTGGAGTAAATGGTGATACCGCGCTCGAGTTCGAGAGTATTGGAGTCCATTGAAACCCCCTCAACCGCCGCTCCCGTTTGACGCAAAAGAGCATCGGTCAGAGTGGTCTTTCCGTGGTCGACATGGGCTATGATTGCAATATTTCTGATTTCCATAAAAAAATGCCTGCCTGACGGTAGGCAGGCCTCGAAGCCGAGGCTGTCCGAAATGATACCTGAAAAATAGTGAACCGTCAAGCTGGCTCAATCTAAAAATACGGGATGCACCTTTGCTAAGTCCCTTAAATAAGTGGCCCCAAGATTGGGATTCGCGCTAAGAATGTCCCGCGCAATAAATTGCTTAAGCCAAATTTCTGCGCCGACGGCAAAAAGGCAATCAGTATAAAAGCGGTGGCATAGATGACATGTTCTTCAACTATAAAGCCGTGCGGAACTTGCGGAAAAATATTATGCGGGAAATAGTAGATAACCATTAAAAATGCGCCGGCCCAAGCGGCTGGACGCACCGCAACCCCAAGCAAAAGCGCAACCCCGACAAGAGTAATGCCCCAGGCGTTTAGAGGGTCAATCCACCAAGTGTTAAAGGGCTCGGCAAACCAGGCGTAAAAAGCCGGAAATGTCTTAGCGCCCAAAAGAAAACCATTTGCCGTCCATGATGGGTCAAGCACTTTCTCAATGCCGGCGAAGAACATAAACCATCCCAACAACAGACGTAGCACCGTTGCGGTGATTATTGCTTTGGTATTCATAAAATACAATTCCAGATTAATAATGATTGGTATCTCCTTCCGATATTTAGTATACCATCTCTATAAAAGATGGAACGACTCAAAGACAAAAAAACCTATGATTGAAAAGGTGCCGAGAACGGTTACTACAATAAGTAGCGAAAGAAGTCTGCGAAGAGAGCCCCCCTCGCGCGAAGATATAAATGAGAAAATTCCTCCGCCCACGAGAAGAATGGAAAAAGAAATCACTCCCTTGCCTATCCAATGATGATAGAAAGTTACCTTAAGCCAATTTTTAAGCGGCAGGTAAATTTCTCCCCCTATGGTAAGAGCAGCCACGACGACCACTGAAAGAATGGCCGAGGCCGCGAATCCGGATAAAATCTTGTTTTTATTCTGTTCTTTTATATTGTCGTTCATATAATTTTAACGAGCCGCACCGGAAACAAGAACCCCCGATAGGGTTACGTATACTCCTATCAAAAATGTTAGGGCCGCTATCCATACCACTCTGCGCTTAAGGGTGGCGTCGGCCGAGAGCCTTTCTCCGGCAAACAATATTATTAAATACGCCACAAGAGAAAGGGCCGGAAGGAAAAGAAAAATGTGCTCTTTTGATTCCATAAAAACCGAATGCGCCCATGGATATGATTTCACCACCAATGGCTTCACGGACTTACCGTAAAAATCAACGTAGTAATATCCGGCCGTAAGCCAAGAAGCAAGGTAGAGTAAAAACGCGGCTAGAGAAATTCGTTTCAAGAAAGTTAGCTCAAGATTGCGATGCAGAAGGTGCATCAGAACCAGATATGAAAAAGCTATGGCCGAGAGTCCGAGAACAATATGAAGTATGAGGGATGCGGTGTGGAGGGTCATATTAATATTTTAACTTAGATTCAATAACGTGCAGAAAATAGGCCACGACAAGAACGGCCATGGCATAGACGATAAGGACTCCAAAATAAGTATATCCCGCGCCGCGCAACACCCCCAAAATAAGCGCCGTATACCACGAAGTAAGCGAGATGGCGGAGCCGAGCCAGAGTGGCATCCGCTTGGCCTGAATGAGAATCGCGTTTACCATGAGAAAAAATACTATCGTGAGTTTGGCCCATAATTTTTCATTATAAAGATACTCTTCGTGTCCGGTGAGACTGAAGTAAAGAAGAAAACCGAAGCCGGAGAGCACGGCCATAAAAAGCCCGATGCGGAGAATAGTATAAATTGTCTTAAGAGTAGCTCCTTCTTCCCCCGACACAGTGCCATCACGGAGCGCCCGAACATAAAAAATCTCGGCGAAAGTCGCGCCTCCGACCCCTAACACCGTGCCGATGATATGAGAAATAACCAACAACTCGTAAATGTTCATGCCTAATTATTATAGCCCAAAAAATTCGGCTGAGTGTTATCTCAATCCCCACCTTAATTATCCGCCGGTACGATTAAACTACTCTGTAACAATCACCGTACCTAAGTCAGACGCCTGAACATGGTTGTGATAGTTAAAGCTTCCGGCCTTATCAAAGGTAAACGAGTATGAGTTACCGGTACCACATTGGTCGAACGAAAGAGTGGCGCCTGGGGCGCAGTGTTCGGCGCGGGAAGTCCCGTCGTACTCTTTGTGGGTTGGATGTTTATCTGCGCCAACCCACATTTTTGCACCGTTCTCGCTCACGAATGTGACAACGCCTCCTTTGGCGACCGTTACTGTTTTCGGTGAAAAACCACCCGCTCCGTAGGTAATGGTGGCGCTCATGGGAGAGTTCTCAATAACTTCCATTTCCGGCGTATCTGTACCCGGCACTGGCATACCCAATTCAGCAGGCGTCTCGGAAGTCGTGGCTGACGTGTTAAATATCGTCGACAAAATAGAGCCGTTATAGTAATACCATCCGCCGAGTGCGGCCAAAACTGCGATGACAACTGCAATACCGGTAGAGATTTTCATATCTTAAAAATTCTAAAACATTTAATTTATATCCTTTGATTTTAACACGCCAAACAATTTTTGGTCTACACGGCTACACACCAGTTGTAGTTTTATTTTTCCAGATCCAAAATCTCATCAATACGAATCTCCTTCACAAATTCCGGCACGTGGCTTACCAGAATCATGGCTCCTTCGTACTGGTCAAGCGCTTTAGCGATAACCGGCAAATGGCGAAAGTTAATATGGTTCGTCGGCTCATCGAGTATGAGAAGGCCTGGCTTTTCTAGTACCAGACGAGCAAAGGCCACGAGCCCCTTCTGCCCTTCCGAGAGACTGCCTATTTTTGTGTCTATCATTTCACCTCGTATGAGAAACCCGGCCGCCACGGTTCGAAGGTTTTCTTCCGTCTGTCTTTCCATGACCGCCATGAGCGAATCATGAACGGTATCTTCAAAATTAA
>Ga0315281_10011562_pt1 | contig 12090 bp, 11 predicted proteins | sample YL17G07_0_MG_FD_204540 | JGI IMG/M metagenome (GOLD analysis project Ga0315281, IMG submission 204540) | Sediment microbial communities from Yellowstone Lake, YNP, Wyoming, USA - YL17G07_0 | ecosystem: Environmental > Aquatic > Freshwater > Lake > Sediment | place: USA: Wyoming | collected... | reverse complement strand
GGGCAATCGAATGGGCCTAAGAATCGATCCCCCAAGGAAGCACTTCCTGGTCGTCGCCATGCTCCTTAAAGCAGGGATGGAAGACAAATCAACGCGTGAAGATGAATCCCCTATGTTCCCACCCGGTTTATATGCATAAATAGTGCCAAGTCCTAAATACCCCCGTCTCTCTTGAGCGGACATACTTGGGAACCTTGTTACCCGGCAAATGTGTAAAGAAGTTTACAATTCCGTCGATTCCCGTTACCGCCCCCCCAGAGCGGTTTTAAGCTTTGCTTCGCTTCTTAGCCTTTGGCTTGGTCACCACGGCCACTTTTTTCTTCTCGTCGTCCCAGGAGACCAGCAGGTCGTTTTCCTTCAGGACTTCCTGGAGGGAGCGGTTTTGCACGAACCTCTGGAGGTGAGAGGTGATAATATATAAGCCCAGCTTCGCCGATACTTCCCCCATGCGTTGCTCATGTTTCCTCTTTTCCTTCGCTGTAATCGGACACCGAAGGAGGGAATCCTCCGGTTTTTCCGTCTTTGTTTGACGTTTTGTCATGGGAACACCCCTCCCGTCCTCAATCATCTCCCTCGCCTCGGACAGCGAGTAGATGCGATGAGCCACCCCCACTGTTCTTGTTTGCCGTGACATAAGGAAATCCTATGACACCCGCTCAAAACAGGATAAAGGACCTGAAGCAGACGGCGCATCTCCACTCTTCGACATCCTCCTCGGGATCATCGGAATCCCGAAAAGATCCGTGGGGGGGCATTGCATGCTCCCCAAATAGATAAATGGCCCGCGATTTGCAGAAAGGGCAGAGAGAATTAAAATCCTCTTTCGAGATCCTTGCGGTTTCCTTGTTCATCTCCATGGTCGGCTCTCTTGTTCTTTTCGTTGGGTCACCTAAACGAGGGACAACAAAATTTGCCTCCAACTATAAAGACCCGATTTCTTCGCAAAAATACACGAACTCTCAAAAAAAATATTTTGTCCATTTTTTGGACATTATTGAAGCACCACGGACTTACGTCCGTGCAATCCCGCGACTGGGATTGAACCGGAGGAACCTTGATTCTGGCCGCGGGCGAGCCGGGCGTAATACGGGTTGTCAGGCCGGGAGAACTGATCTCAATTCGAAGAGAATTCGGCCTTTGGCGGGAAAGCTGAGTCCAGCGCTATCAAATTTGATGTCGAGATTGCCGAATTTCCTGGGGGAGGCCGATACGGACATGCGGGGAAAGCGGCCAGAGAGGCGCCCCCCCCTCCGACTATGATGCCGGCCCCGACCAGTCCAGGGCAGCGGCCGGAAAAGACTTAGATTGTACGGCTTGGGCTGCGCGATCCTATCAGATCAGCAAGAAAACCAGATCACAGATAAGATGATGATGGGGCCAAAAATGGGATTGCCGTCGCTGAAAACAATTACGTAGCACGACCCATTACAGCAATTCGGGCACTTACAGTCTTTCTCGTTTGGGCTGAGAGTTGAAGCGAACCTTTCAATTTTGCGAATCTGGCCATTGAATTTCACATATTGGGTAGTCCTGGGGACATACACAATTTTTCCGCCCCCCACCTCAATATAGGAGTCCTTCTTGGGAGCGGAAGCACCGGCATTTAAGACTGCGATCACCAGTCCTATGGAAAAGACGCAAGTGAAGGTGATCAGAACGATTTTTTTAGAAAGTGAATTCTTCATCTTTTCTCCTTTACCTATAAAGACCTGAGATTTTAGTCGAATTTCTTTGATCTGCATACTTTTTTTTATTTGTTCCTCAACTGATTCCCCAAATGCTAAACAAAGGGCTTGCTTTTTGTATTGTCAGCTGAAATTTGGTAACCTTAAGTGTATCTTCTGATGGCTAGGCGGAGAAACATCTTGTCTTTATTTTCTCGGGGCCAGCGGCTGAATCTGATAATTCTCCTCATCCTCCTGGGAGCCGTGCTCTCGCCTTGTCGGCTCGGAGCGATTTCTCCCGCGATCGCGTCCAAGGAAAGGGCCTGGGCTGCGGTCGGCCGGGACCTTCTGGAAAAAGGGGAATACGAGGGGGCAATCGCCTATTTCAACAAACTGCTTGGCCTGGCCGGGACCAGAGATCGCGACCGGTTGGAGATTCTTCGTTGCTTATCGGTTGCCTATTGGTATGCCGGAAGTTATTCGGAGGCCGCAAAGAGCTGTCAAAAAGCCTTTGAGATCGCCTCCTCGATGGGGCTTCGCGAAGGCATATCCTCCATCGAGGCCGAGGTCGCGCTCCAAAAGGCCTACTCTCGTGCTCTGGACTTAAAGGCCAAGGGGGATCTGCCCGGTTCAAACCAAAGCTTCGAAGAAGCCTGGCGAAATTCCCAATCACCAGGATGTGGAATTTACGGGCCTAAGCTCCTAAGGACTTGGAGTTTTAATTACCTAGGCCATCCGGATGCCAGAAAGAAATACATGAATCTGAATGTCCAGGCCCTAGGTATGGCGCTTGGGCTCAAGTTAAAGAGAGAGGCCTCGCGGGCGGCGCATAACATCGGGAACACGTATCTGATGAATGGTGATTTTTCGCATGCCCTTAGCCTCTATCTTAATGCCTGGTACTATCTTCGAGATTCAAAGCCAAACGATGATGCCCTTAAGTGTCTCAATAACATTGCCATCGCCTATATTTCCTTGGGAGATTATGACAAGGCCCATGATTATATCAACGACGCCATTAAGTCCATGCAGCCGGGCGATCCCGGCCTTTTTGAAGCTTCTCTGCTGATCAATATGGGCCAGATTTTTCAATCGCTCGCCCGGAGTTCTCAAGATCCGGAAGATTACGCGCGCGCCGCGGAGTGCTTCACGACCTATATCAACCTAAAAAAGAGGGAGGGGGGCGACGATCTAAGTCTAAACGCCCTGAACGGCATGGCCGGCGTCTACGTGGACCAGGGCCGTCTCAACGAAGCGAAAGCCCTGCTCCTCCCCGTTATGGATAGGGTCAAAGCGGACAAAACATCGGCCCTGGCCGGGATGACCTTATTAAACCTGGCGGCGATCGCCCTCAAGAAGGGTGAGGTCGCGGAAGCGGAAGACTATTGCCGCGAAGCCCGTGGCGCGGCCAAACAAAGTCAAGACATTCTTCAACTGATCAGGGCGGCCCAAGGCCTCGGACGGTGCGCCGAGCGGCGGAATGATTATGGACAGGCGATCGCCTTTTATAATGAAGCCCTCGGCGTCATCTACAGCGCGGGCTCCCGCATACATAATGAGGCCAGCCGGGCCGAATTCATCAGCCGGAGCCGCGAGCCCTTCCAGGCCCTCATCGAACTCTGCTATAAGCTCGCCGGGAAGGGCCTTCCAGGGGTTTTCGAGCGCGAGCTCTTCCGCGTCTCGGAAAGCTACCGGGCAAGGTCCTTCATGGATTTTTTAGCAAAGCGCTCTCGGCGCAAGGGTACCCTCCCGCCCGATGACACCGGGGGTCTTATCGCCGACAAGCTAAACGGCGAACGGCTGGACCTCCTGAAGGAGCTTTCGCGCGGCGCCCGGAGCCAAGCTGTCGACGAGGAGCTGCAGTCGAGGATCAAGCACATCGACGACATGCTGGACGCCGCCGTATTCGACAAGCAACTCCAGGGCGACGCGACGGCCGCCCTCACCGTTCCCTTTTCCCTAAATACCTTCCAAAACTCACTATTATCTGACCGGACGGCCTTGGTCGAATATCTCCTCGGTGACGAACGGTCTTATCTGATCTGTATCACGAAAAACTCCTTCCATCTCGTCGCGCTCCCCTCGGCCCAATCCGTTCAGGATTCGCTGGCCGCCTACCTCAGCTTTTTGGAAGACCCCTCGATCCCGGCCTCGAAAGGCCTCCCCGCCGCCCGGCGCCTTTATGCGGACCTGCTTATGCCCGCCGAAGGCTTCATCCCCGCCTCCGTCGATCACCTGATCATCGTACCCGACGGCATTCTTTTCCGTCTGCCCTTCGAAACCCTGGCTCTCCCGGGGGGCGGCCCTCCCTCTGCCGCCAAGTATCTCAACGACCGGTACATCCTCTCTTACGCGCCTTCGGCCTCGGCTCTCTTTTACCTGACGCGCAAACCGAAAAACCCCTATCCGAAAGAGGCCTTGGTATTCGGGGCCCCGGATTATCTCCGCCCGCGCCCAGGGGCGGCGGCCGACGGCGCCTTCTCAGCCGCCTCGGTGCTGGATGAGATCTATAAAAGGAATGGCTTTGTCATGGCCCCGATACCGTATGCCCGGAGGGAAATGACGGACTTGGCGAGGAGAGTCCGGCCGGAGAATACCGACCTCTATTCCGGGGACAAAGCGACCGAAGGGGCCTTCAAGCGCCTGGATCTTGAGGCCTATCGTCTGATCCATTTGGCCTGTCACGCCTTCTCGGACGACCGTTACCCCCTCCGCTCCTCGCTGGTCTTCTCCGCTGGCCCGGACGACACGGAGGACGGGTTCCTCCAGGTTTCGGAGATGTACGACATGCGGACCAACGCCGACCTCGTCGTCCTGTCCGCCTGCCAGACCGGCCGGGGCAAGATCGTCCGGAACGAGGGGATCCTGGGATTGCCCAGGATTTTTTTCTACATGGGGGCCCGGTCCGTCATCTCGACGCTGTGGCCCGTGCACGACAAGGCGGGAGCGGTATTCATGGACTATTTTTATGACGCTTATTTCCAGGGAGCGGGTAAGGCCAGGGCCCTTCAGATCGCCAAGCGGAAGATGGCGGGCACGAGATACGGCCATCCCTATTACTGGGCTTCTTTTACGCTGACCGGGGAATTCTGAGCAATCACTTTTTGACCGAGAACTCCGCGAGTCTCGATTTTATTTCCGAACGATCGACCGTGACGGCCGTCACCATCCAGTAATACGTCTCGTCCGCGTTCAAGCCCTTACCGACTTCGTCCGCGGGGCGAACCTCGTTTCCCGAGGCCGGGCCGCTTCGCCAGACGGGTTTGAACGACTTATCGAACAGTTCCACCGTATAATGGTCCGCGCCGGCCAGGCCTTCCCACCTGAATACAAGCCCGTCTCTCGATAACGAGCCGGCGACCGGGGAAACCAGGAGAATCCGCGCCCCCGGCCCGCCCCTCGTGCCGGACCTGTCCAGGAGCCTCCAAACCGAAAAGGTCATGACCGCGAGGACGAATACCCCCGCAATAACGGCAACGGCCGGCTGACCGGTCAGCCGGCCCCAAAATGGCTTCGCTCTCCTGGATTCGCCGGCCTGCCCCCGCCCGGCGGAACGACTTATCTCGGCGGCGACCCTATCCGTTTCCGCGGAGATATCGAGAAGGTCCTTCAGCGCCGCCGCGCAAGCGGCGCAATTCGCGGCGTGCCCCACGATTTCGGCCCGTTCCTTTTCAGACACGTCGGCGAGGACGCATTGGGAAAGGCGCTCGAGCGGCGGGCAAGCCTCTCCGGCGGCCGGCTTGTCGGCACGCAAATGCTCCAGGTAAATTCGGGAGACCTCAGTCATGTTAGTCTTCATAACGGATTCCCTTTTCCCCCAATTTATGCTTTAAATCTTTAAGGCCGCTGTAAAAGATGCCGTGGGTCTTCCGGACGGACCATTGGTTGAGCTGGGCGATTTCGCCGAACGAGAAGCCCTCCAGGCGGAGCTTGATCACCCGCTGTTTCGGCTCGTTGAGGTCGTCGAGCGAGTCCACCAGAACGCCTTTCAATGACAGGTCCGTGGCCGGGCCGTGGCCGTTGGTGCCGTTGGTCGGATTCAAGCTCTCCCCTCCCATCATGAGGGCCTTGTTCTCCTTGTTGATCCTGTTGATCTCGTTGATAAACACCGAGTGGACGATTTTCTTGAGGTAAGCGTTGAAATATCGGATGTTATGGCTATCGTCTTTATAAGCTTTCCAGATCCTGATGTGGATTTCCTGAAGGAGATCGTCCCTTTCTATCCCGTGCCTTTGATATCCCAGGGAGTTGAGTTTCGAAGCCAAAAAAGCAGATAGATCCGAGACAAGCTTTTCTATGCCCCCCTCCGAGGACTTCAGATGCTCTCCATCGCTCATCGGGGGTATTGTATCCCGGAGGGCAAGCCTTTGGCAAGACGGCCGGCTCCAGTTTCCCGCCTCTCCAGGGCCTGCGCCGGCAGTTTTCGGGGGACATTTTCATCATCTGTCTAACGTGCACTTCTCCTTACATTAATAAGGACCCGAAAAATCGTCGAATATTCTTAAGCAGTCATTTTTTTCCCTTTTTTCCGTCTCTGGACTCCGGAGTGCATTTCCGGAGGCCGATCCGCGCCGAAATCCCATGGCGCTGCCGGAAGGCGGCCGAACGGGCACCCATCCAGGGGTATTTAGCCGCTGAAGGTGAGGCGCCCTGCCCCTCCCCGGCTAGTCCGCTCCGGCTAGGCCGGACCAGCGAATATACCTCTGGGAATCCCCCCCCCCCGGTTATTTACACGAAAGTCCCTCGGCCTCATAGTTATTCGCGTTCAGGGGGTTGACCTGAATAGATCAATATGCGAGGTTCAATATGAAGACATGGAAAATATGGTTAGCGGGGACCGTGCTCGCGCTGGGGCTCGCCGGGCTGATGTTCGCCGCGGCCACGGCGACTCAAACGGTCACGATGCAGATCGCCTCGATCTCCGTCCTGGGCACCACGGGAAACCCGGCCACTCTGGCCGTGGCCGCCCCGGCTCAAGGCGGCGAAACGCCTGCGAATCCGACGTCGAATAGCACTTATGCCCAGTACACGTCGACGGTGGCGACGGGCGTGACGCGGAGACTCCAGGCCAATTGGGGAGGGACGGATGCGGCGCCGGCGGGTTGTTCGCTGCTGCTGACCGCAACACCGGCAATCCTGCCGAACCAGGGCACGACCGCGGGGCAGATCACGATGACGTCCACGGCGACGAACATCGTAACGGCCATCGGAAGCTGCGCGACAGGTATAACCGGGACGAGCGGGGCCCAGCTGGCCTATGTGCTGTCCATCAACAGCATGACGGCCCTCGTCGCCGGCGACAACCACACGGTCACGATCACGCTGACCCTGACCGACAATTGAAGCCGCGGAAAAGGGTCGTCGGGTGCGCCGTGAGTGTCCAAAAGGGATGACCGTGAGCAGGCAGAACATCTCGCGGCGGGTTGGGAGGCGAACGGTTCTTTTCCTGACGGGAGCCTTCATGCTCCTGAGCTTCGCCGAGGCGGCCGACATAACGATCACCGGAAGCTGGTCGAGGGTGATCGGCGCGGGCGACCTTCAGGGGGGGGCCGGCAGCAACCTCACCGCGACCTACACAAGCGCGGCAAACCAGATCACGATGGGCTTGACAACTAGAGGTCAGCAGTCCTGGAGAGTGGATGTCCTCAGAATCGATACCAGCTGGAATGCCAGTTTTCAGCTCTCCATCATTAGGACCAACAATGGCACAGCCGGCAACGGGGGGGTCGCTGGCGGGACAACCTACTTGGTCATCACGACGACAAGCCAAACCTTTGTGACCGGGTATGGAACCAAATCAGGGATTACACTGCAGGAGCTGCTCTCCGGGGTTTCGGTCTCGGTTCCCGCGGCGACGTACACGACCACAATACAATACACGGCGGTCGACATCTAAAAAGAGAAAGAATGGAGGGGGAGCTTATGACCGACAGAAAAATAACCCGCGCCCTGGTCATTCTGGCCTTCTTGATCTGCCCTGTCCTGGGCCGGGCCCAGGTCGGGATCGTCAACGGCCTGACGCAGGAAAGAGTCTGCAAGCCCGGAGAAGCCTTTCAAAGCTTCATCGCGATCCGGAACTATGGCCCGACTCCCGAAGACGCGCGCATCTACCAGACGGATTATTCTTTCACCTATGACGGCAAGAGCTATTACGATCCTCCCGGGAAAGCCGGCCGCTCCAACGCCGCCTGGATTACGCCCGGCCATAAGCAGCTGACCATCGCCGGCTCATCCCAGGTCGACCTTCGCTATACGACCAAGGTCCCGGACGACGCGAACCTCATCGGGACCTACTGGAGCGTCATCATGGTGGAGGTCCTGCCGAAGGCGCCGGCCGCCCAGCCGGATGCCGCTAAGAAGGAACCCGGCCTCGGCATCTCCCAGGTCATTCGTTATGCCGTCCAAATCGTGACCCACATCGGGGACACCGGCTCGCGCAAGCTCAAGTTCATCCAGACTGAGCTCCTCCAGGACAAGGCCCAAAAAACGTTCCATGTCGATGTCGAAAACATCGGCGAGCGGTGGGTGCGGCCCTACGCCTCGCTGGAGGTCTACAATCAAAAAGGAGAGCTCACGGGAAAATACCAGGGGGAGCGCCTGAGGATCTTCCCGGGAACCTCCGTGCGATTCAAGTTTGACGTCAGCCACGTCGCCGAAGGCAAGTACAGGGCTCTGGTCGTGCTCGACAACAAGGATTCGTATGTCTTCGGCGCCCAGTACACGATGGATTTCACACCGTCCGGCAAGGAAGCCAAAGATTTCTAAACTATGATGGCATTAAAAAGGGGGGGGCATGCGCGCGCGCTGGTCGGCCGGAGCCATGATGAGCGGGGCCGTCCTGCTCATCGCCTGCGTTGCGCCGGCCCTTTCCCAGAGTCCTGAGCCCGGGCTCCAGGTCCAATCCCTCCATCCCGGCATCATCGAAACAAAGCCTCTGAATACCATCACCCTGGTTTTTCGCGCGTCCAACCGAACGGAAAAATCGCACGAATTCTCGCCCCGCGTAGAGTTTCCCGAGGGCTGGAAGCTGGTCATTGAGGAAACGGCATTCACATTGGCTGGAGGCGAAGAGGCGATCCACCTGGTTTCCGTTGCCGTGCCGGGCCGAGCCCTGGTCGGAGACTATCTGATCGGCTATGCGGTCAGCGCGGCGGACGATGCGGCACTCACCGGGAGGGCCGAGGTAGAGGTTAAGGTCCTTCTCGAGGCCCGCCTCGCCGTCGAAGCGATGGACGTCCATCAGCTCGCTGTTGCCGGAGAAAAGGGCCGGTCCGAGTTCCTCGTTACAAACATGAGCAACTCGCCCCTGGATGTGAACCTGGACCTGATAAGCAATGGCCCCGGGGTCAGCCAGGACACAAGGCGGATGCATCTCGGAGCCGGCGAATCCCGACCTGTCCGGATCGCCGTGTCGACCGACACCAACCTCAGCCAAAGCTTGAACCAGCAGGTCCAACTGACGGCGGCGGCCGAGCTTCCGGGGACGGGAACCATCGCAGCCAGCGCAATGACGGAGTTTGAGGTTATCCCCCGGGTCTCCGGCAAGGGCGACTATTTTAACAGGCTCCCGGCCGAAATCGGCTTCCTGGGGATCGGGGCGGGCGGGGCCCAAGGATACGGCCAATTCAAATTCTCGGGGGCCGGGTCACTTGACAGCGATGGCAACCATCGGTTGGATTTTTTCTTCCGGGGCCCGGGCCGCAACGTCGGCCGCGATATGCTCTACCAATTCGGCCTCCAGCCCGAAGAATACCGCCTGAGTTATGACTCCCCGAACGTCCACGTTCGGGCGGGAGACGGCGTCTATTCGCTGACGCGGCTGTCCGAAACCGGCAATTACGGCCGCGGCCTTGAAGTCGACGCATCCTTCAGGAAGTGGAGCGTTCGGGGCTACGTCGACCGCATCCTGCTCCAGAACGGATCCGGGAACGAGGAAGCCTTCCAGCTCGGCTACAGGCCCAACGATCTCATGAAGTTCAACTTGAGTTACATGACGCGGAAAGACCCCGAGCGGCCGACGGCCAGCCAGATTATCAGCGTTCAATCTCAGTTCATTCGGAAGCTTTTCCACGCGAACCTGGAGTATTCCTGGGATTGGAGCGGCGGCGCGGGTATCCGGCCCGTCAACAGCGCTCTCTGGCTGGAGGCCGGCGAAACCTACAAGAAACTCAATTCCCAGGTCAACCTCATTCGTTCCGGCGCGGAGTATCACGGCTATTACGCGAACCTGGACTACAATTCGGTCGAAATGACATACGCGGGCTCGGAGAGATGGGGAGTTCGGGCGTCCTTTCGAGGCCAGAAAACCCACGCGGCGATCGGACCCTATGTTCAGCCGTTTGACGACCAGACGATCCAAGCCGGCGCTTATTACCAGGCCTTTCGTCACCTCAGCCTTTCCTTGGACGAGCGCATCCATGACCGCCAGGACCTCTCCCCGACAGCGGCGTACGATTATCGGGACACATCCCTCCGGCTGGGAGCATTCACGTATTTCGGGACCTTCGGGCTTCAGAACTCCGTGGATATCGGCACGACATACAACAAGCTGACGCACGAATCCGAAAACCTGACGGAATACACCGTTTCTGCGAACTACTTGGCCATCAATAAGATATCCCTCTCGGCGTATCTTCATTATCGCGGCCAGAACGAGTCGTTCACGGGAGACAAGATGCGGCGGATGGACGTGAATTTCAGCGTCGGCCTCCGGCTGGGACGCTTCGATATCAGCGCGCTCTACCGGACGGCCATCCTGCAAAACCTCTACCGGAGCGCGTTATCCCGGGAGAACTTCGCAGACCCGTCATTTATGCTCAACAATTGTGATCTGTTCGGGGTGAATTTGGCGTGCCACTTCAGGAACGGCCATACCCTGGAGCTCCGGCTTCAAAACGTCGTCAATCCCTTCCAGAGCGCGCGGCCGGGAAAAACCCTCATGACCCTCGTCGCGTATTCCATACCGGTCGGGTTTCCGGTCAACCGCAAAACGACGATCGGAATGCTCAGCGGCAGGATTTATGACGCCGAAAAAGGCCGGCAAGGCGTCCCGGGCGTGATCGTCAAGGTGAACGACCTCGCCGCCGTGACCGACGCCAAGGGCGATTACGTTTTCAACGGTCTTGTCCCGGGTCCGTACGTCATGACGCTCGATGACCGCCGGGTGGGTTCCGATAAGGTCCCCGTCGAAAAAATGCCGGTGACCGTGCTCGTCGAGGGAGGCAAAAAACTCGATTGCCCGATCGGATTGACGACGGGGGCGAGCATCGGAGGCCGTGTGGTCATTTACGATTTTGAAAACGGCGCGGCACATCAGGTCGCCCGGAAAGAGGCGGAAACGACGGCCCCATCCGAACCCGGCGGCCCGGCGATAGAATCGGGCCATGACGCCAAACCCCAGTTGGTCGAACGCGCGCCGCTCGCCGGGACAGTCGTCGAACTCAGGGGGGAAGGTGACACTTGGCACCAGGTGACAGATGAACAGGGACGCTTTTTATTCGAAGGCCTGCGGCCCGGCCATTACATCCTCAAGGTTTATGACGACAATTTGCCCGAGTTCCACGCCTTCGAGAGGGACACGTTCGAATGTGATCTCAAACCCGCGGGGAAGGAAGAAGTGCTGATCAAGGTTATTCCCCTCAGCCGGCCCATCCAGATCATCGATCAGGGCGAGGTGAAAATCAAGAAGAGGAAAGATAAAGAGCCATCCCCGGCTCGGCTTCGCCCCTGAAAGAACCCGGCACGCTTAAATCATTTGGGGCTGGGATCAAAGCCTTTTGGATGGTCCGCGTAGATATCGACGAGAAGCGCCTTCATGGTATCGGGGCGCATGGTACGGGACGGCATCTTGGCTTTCGAACCCGGTCAAAAGGCCTGCCAGGCCCGTTGACAGACTGAGGACGGCCGCGAGACCAGCTTCCTTTGCCATGATGCGGACGCCTTTGCACGATTCGTTCGATTGCTGAAAACCCGGGCGCCCAGGTTCAAGCGCTCTCAGTTGCTCCCAAACCGTGAATTTAGACAACTGCGCGGGCCTTTTTCTTTGCGCTCGCATGCCGGGAGAAGGCCGAGGACCCCCTTCGATTTTGCCGACAATGCTGACTGGAGGCCGCCTCAGTCGTGCCTCGGCGCCTCGATCGGATCCAGCTTTTAGGCCTTCATCGCCGGATATATTCCGGAGGCCAGACCGATAACGGTGCAGACGAAGAACGACAGGGAAACGGCGGTGATCGTCCAAGAATTCCGATTCGTTGAGTTGAAAAATCGGCCGGAATCGGCTAAATTGGAAACGGGAGAAATAGCGTTATCGATCATGATCTACGCCATTTCGCACAAAGCGGCAAACGAGCTTTGGGAGGGAAAATGAAAAATGCGGCTTTATTGGTTCTTTTGGGACTGGTCTCGGTTTTTATGGCCGATTGCATTG
>Ga0315281_10011561_pt1 | contig 12091 bp, 6 predicted proteins | sample YL17G07_0_MG_FD_204540 | JGI IMG/M metagenome (GOLD analysis project Ga0315281, IMG submission 204540) | Sediment microbial communities from Yellowstone Lake, YNP, Wyoming, USA - YL17G07_0 | ecosystem: Environmental > Aquatic > Freshwater > Lake > Sediment | place: USA: Wyoming | collected... | reverse complement strand
TTTGGCGTTGGTGGTGAACCAGTCGCCGACGGCGGACTGAAAACCATCGTCGAGTTGCACGAAATCCAGCGGGAGGCGCTCGCGCTCGCGCACAATGGCGTCGAGGTTGCGCGTGAAATCCTGTTCTGTGATTTTATCGAAGTAGTGATACCACGAGCACCAGCCGACCGGCGTGTGCGGCGGGACCCGCGCGTTGTTCTCGCGGGCGACGGCCTCGACGTATTCACAGAAGGGATCGGAGTCGCCGAGAGCGATGAATTGCAGGTAAGCCCAATCGGTGATGCGCTCAGCACCGGGCGCGAGGGTGACGTCATCACATTGAGCGGTGAGGCGAAGGGAGGGCGAGAGCGAGTTGAGGCGGGCTTCGACGACGCCGAACTGTTCGCGCTGGGAGAGGAACCCGGCCAGGAGGGCGGTGTGATGTTCGCGGTCGGCGAGGAAGCCGAACATTTCGGAAGTGAAGTGGCCGCGTTGACGCGGGCGCGGGGTGACGAGGTTGAAGTGTTGCGGATCGCCAAACAGACCAAGGATGGAAGCGGGCTGGCGGTCGGTGGCGTGCAGTGCGCCCGCGAAACTCCACGACTGATAGCCATTGGAAAAGAAGGTTTGGTCGCCGGGTGAGGCGTGGAGGCGCAACGCGCCGGGAGCGAAATAGGCGGGCGCGGCCCCGACCAGGTTGCTAATCCCCGAGCCGGAGTTCAGCCCGAACTGCGGGCCGACAGCGGTGAGGTCAAGCGAGTGAAGCATGAGCGGCTTGTTGCCCGTGTTGCGGAGGGTGAGGCGCAGGAGGAGGTAGGGAAGATTTTGCGGCACGGCAAATTCGGTCCTCAGCCCCCACCCTTGCGCTTCGCCCGCCGCCGAAGTGCGCGACAGGCGAGGCGCGAGCGTTACGGTTAATACAGTGAGTGGCCCGTGCGGCGAGTCAATGTGCGTGAGCGGCTCAGGGCGGCACGCTTGAACGGCCCCGTGCCAGCGTTGGCGCGGTTGGGCGGGTGCGCTGAACTCCGCGCCGAAGTGAACATCTTCGAGATAGGGCATCTCACTGGCGCGCGGATGGAGGCCCCAACGGGCTGTTTTAGAATCTAAGTTGAAGGAGAGGTGGGGATTGGAGAGCATGAAAAGTAAGCCGGTGGATGAACTTGGTGGCAGAAAGTATAAATCAAATTCGGTAACCCAGCGGTAACTTTCCGGTGAACTAGCGGTGAACTTCAGGGCGCATCATGACAGCATCTCTCGCAGAATGGACTACAATATCGCGCCATGAAACTCCCCCGCCGACTTTTCATCTTTGGCCTGCTGTTTCTCGCCGCCGCGTGCGGAAGCGCCACGCCCATGCCCTCGTCCCGGCGAACGCCCGTGCCCACTTGGACTTTGCCGTTCAAGATTGGCGGGACGCCTTTCCCCACACCCACGCCCTACATCCTCGGCCCGACGAACACGCGCGTTATTCGCACGGAGACGCCCACGCCCAATCTGGCGACATCCACCCCTTCGCCGACAGCGCGACCGGGCATTGACCCCACCCTCGACGCCTCCACTCCTGACCCGTTCATCACGCCGGAGATTCCAGTTCCCACGCCGGTAGCGCAACGCCACATGAGCCAGGATGTCATCAACATCCTGCTCCTCGGGCGCGACACCACCAAAGGCGACGACTCCTACCGCACGGACGTGATCATCATCGCCTCGATTGACAAAGCCGAGAAGACCGTCACCCTGCTCTCCATCCCGCGCGATCTCTTCGTCTACATTCCCGGCTGGACGATGAACCGCATCAACACCGCCTCGCAACACGGCGACCTGACCGGCTATCCCGGCGGCGGCGCGGCCCTGTTGGAGCAAACTATCCTTTACAACCTCGGCATCCCCATTCACGGCTGGGTGCGGATTGACTTTCAGGGCGTGAAGGACGTGGTGAACATCCTCGACGGCGTGGACGTGCCGGTGAGTTGCCCGGTGACCGAATGGCGGCTCAAGGACGATTCGTATTCCCTCAAGGATGACAATCCCGACGACTGGGATTTGTACACCGTGGCGCCGGGTGTGGTGCACATGGACGGAGTCTACGCCCTATGGTACGCGCGCTCGCGCAAACGGAGCAACGACTTCGCCCGCTCGCGCCGCCAACATCAGGTTCTGCGCGCCATGTTCGATAAAGCTTTACAACTCGACGTTATCCCCAAATTGCCCGAACTCTACAACAAGTACGTGGAGATCGTGGATACCGATCTTGGCCTCGGCGACATCCTGCAATTCGCGCCGCTCGCCACGCAACTCGACCGGAGCCGCATCCGCAGTCGCTTCATCGGGAGCGATCAGGTCTTTAGTTGGACGACTTCACAAGGGGCAAACGTCCTCCTGCCCGACAGCGAGGCCATTGCCAAAGTGATTGACGAGGCCCTGGAACCGCCGTCGCAAAATATTCTGCTCCGCGAGCCGACGCAAGTGGAAGTGTGGAACGGGACGCCGAACAAGGATTGGGCGACCCTCGCCGCCGATAATCTGCAATGGGGCGGTCTCATCCCCGCCCTGGGTCAAGCCGACACGGCCAACCACCCGACCACCGTGCTGTATGATTTCACCTCCAGCGCCAAAGGCTCGGCGCGCGGAAAGTTACAGGAAATTTTCCACCTCAGCGACGACAACGTGATTGCCTCGCCCGACCCGAATGCCAAGTATCCCTTCCGGGTTGTCCTCGGCAGTGACTACCAGCCCTGTACTTTCCAACTCGCCTTTGCCCCGCCCCCCCCCACGCCTGTGCCCCAACCGGGCATCGTCGAAAGCCCCAACATCCACCATGCCGCCGCCATTGTCGGGCAAGCGCCGCCCACCGATGGCGATCTCGCCGAGTGGACTTATATGCCCTACCCGGTGAACCAGCCCATCTTGGGCCGCGAGAACTGGCAAGGTCTCAACGACCTGTCGGCGGTGTGGGCCGCCGCGTGGGATGACCAATATCTCTATCTCGCCCTCGAAGTGCGCGACGACGCTTTCGTCACAGAAGCTCGCGGCGACCAGATTTTCAAGGGAGACGGTTTGGAAATTTGGATTGACACCGACCCCGGTAGTCGGACGAAAATATCAGGGAAGAATGACTTTCAACTGGGCATCGCCCCCGGCCTGAACCCGCCCGCCAACGCCGAAGCATGGCTGTGGCTCCCCACCGCCGAGGCCCACGCGGTCAACGAGGTTTTCCTCGCCACGCAACTTGCGGCGGATGGCTACAATTATGAAGTCAAAATTCCATGGTCGGTCTTTCACGTCGTCCCCTTTGCCGGGGAGGGCTTTGCCTTCATACTGGCGCTCAACGACGACGATTCGGAAGGGAGCGCTGAGCAGGAGTCACAACTGGCGAATATCAAAGACGCGAAGCTGACGGATCCGACGACGTGGGGCGTGCTGGTGTTGGACGCCGCGGTGGGGCCCTAAGCTTGAGTAGGCCCGGCACAAGCCAAAGCGCGGGCGCAGTTTCGGGGTTAGAATCTTCCAACTCCTCGGCGCGGATTTTTAGCCTGACCTGCGTGCAGATTGAATTAGAATATACGCCATTGAGCGGAGTCCGAAATCGAGAGTTGTCGCCCGCCCATTGTGCAACGCCTATGAATTTGGAAAACGCAAACAAGAGCGTCGGATTATGAATTTACAGTTACAGTGGACCCCTTTCGCGCTGGCGCCCATGCTCGCTGGCGCTGTTACCTTGGCCATGGCGTTTTACGCCTGGCGGCAACGCCGGATACCGGGGGTAGCGGCCTTTGCCATCACCTCGCTCGGGGCCAGTCTCTGGTCGCTGGGTTACGTCTTTGAAATCCTGAGTTCGGACCTGCAGACGAAAATAGCCTGGGACAATTTTCAGTTCCTCGGCACGACCATCGTTTCGCCCGCTTTCCTGGTCTTTGTCTTGCTCTACACCCGCCGCCGGGAATGGCATGGCGGGTCTGCCTGGCTGTGGCTGCTCATTGAACCCATCATTACGACCGTGCTGGCCTTGACCGACCACTGGCACGGGTTAATCCGCGCCAATGCTCATCTGGAATGGAGCGGCTTCTTTCAAGCTTTAGTCTACGATTACGGCGGCTGGTTGTGGTTTTCAGTAGTGTACGACTACTGCTTGCTGTCCGTGGGGATGTTTTTCCTTGCCCGGCATTTCGCGTTCTCCTCCAGCCTCTCGCGTTATCAGGCGGGGGCCGCCCTGCTGGGCGCGAGCATTCCATACGTTGGCGGCTTGTTGACGGTCCTGGGCTTGCTCCCTCTCCCCGTGCCTCATCTGGATATTTCACCCCTCACCTTTGCAGTAGGATTCACCGTCATCGCCTGGGGGACCCTCCGCTTTCACCTCTTGGATATGCTCCCGATTGTCCGCGAGATGGTCATTGAGAGCATCACTGATGGAATGGTGGTGCTCGACGCGCAAAATCGCATTGCCGACTTAAATCCGGCCGCGCAACACATCCTCGGCATCTCGGCCACGCAAGCCTTGGGGCGCAATGCGGCGGAGGCCCTCCGCGCCTGGCCAGATTTAATCGGAGCGGGCCGCAACGGCTCCTCGGTCCGGGGGGAGATCAGCGTGGGCGAGGGCGCGGCGCGCCGCATCTATGGATTGCGCCTCTCGCCTCTGAGAGACAGTTGGAATAACGTGATTGGCTGGGTCATCACTTTACGCGATAGCACCGAGCGCAAGCGGGCCGAAGCCGAAGTCTTCCGGCTGAACATGGAATTGGAACGGCGTCTCGGCGAACAAACCATCCGTGCCCGCTACCTGACCCTGCTTAACGAAATGACCCGCGCCACGCTCGAAACCCCGGACTTACAAGCTATGTTACAAACGCTGGCGGGCCGCTTCGGAGAAATGTTCGACGCCGATGGTTGCCTGATTACCCAGTGGGACGAGGCTGGCAAACGGACCATCCCCTCGGCCGCCGCTGGCACCATGCGCGAAACCTTCGCCCAGTTAGCTATTGAAGCCGGTGAAAAGACGATAACCCAATCTGTCCTGCAGACCGGTCGGCCACTCGTCGTCGAGGATATGTCCCACACCGCCGACCTCAGCCCCCGCCTGGCCACCCTACTCCCTGGACGCTCCCTGTTTAGCCTGCCGCTCACTGTCGGCAACCAAAAGCTTGGCGCAGTGCTCGTTTCTTTCAATAAGTCTCGCCGCTTCACGCCGGACGAAATCGAACGTGGCGAACAAGCCGCCGCGCAAATCGCGTTGGCGGTGGCGCGCGTCCGGCTATACCACACCCTGGCCGACGAACGGGGCCGGCTGGAGGCCATTATCAAATCGGCGCGTGACGGAGTCATCCTGGTTGGCATGGATCAGCATATAAACATGGTCAACGCCCCCGCGCTGGAATTGTTGCGCCTGTCCGGCCAGCCGGAAGATTGGCTGGGCCGTCCCATGCGCGCGGCGTTGGCTCTGCTACGCCAGTATGCCGCGCCGGTGGTGCAAATTACTCTGGCAGAAATGCGCCGCATCCAACACGGTGATGAGTTAGCGGGCGAAGGCGAGTGCGAGGTGCAACAGCGGACGCTCCACTGGTATAGCCTGCCCGTGCAGGCCGAGGCCGAGCCGTTGGGGCGGTTGCTCGTCCTGCGCGATGTGACCGAGGAACGGCAATTAGAGAAAATGCGTCAGGACCTGACCCACGCCGTGGTGCACGACTTGCGCAACCCGCTGACCACCATCAACACTGCGCTATACATGGTAACCAATCCGCGCATATCCAGTGATATTCAGGGCAAAATGCTGAACACCGCCCAACTGAGCGCCAAAAAAATGCTGGGCCTGGTCAACAGCATTCTGCATATCAGCCGGCTGGAAAGCGGGCAGATGCCTTTGGAGTGCAGTGCGGTGAAGTTGGCGACCCTGGCCGGGGAGATGATTGAGCTATTGACCCCGCTCGCCAGCGAGAAAAATTTCAACCTGAAAAACAGCGTGCCTGATACGCTCCCCTCAATTTGGGTGGACAATGAGATTATTGGCCGCGTGTTGCAAAACCTGCTGGGGAACGCTATTAAGTTCACGCCTCCCGGCGGCAAAATTGAAATGACCGCCCGACCGCCAGAAACTACCGCCTCGACGTTATTGTGGGTCGCCGTTAGCAACTCCGGGCCGGGTATCCCCCCCGAGATTCAAGACCGACTGTTCCAGAAATTTGTCACCGGGCGACAAGAAGAGTCCGGGAGCGGGTTGGGGCTGGCCTTTTGCCGATTAGCAGTGGAAGCGCACGGCGGCCGGATTTGGGTCGAAAGCGAACCCGGTCAGCTCACCACATTTCAATTTACCTTACCTATTAGACGGAACCAGGAACTACGATGATTACTTGCCCAAACTGCCAACATTCCGAATACGAAGGGGAAATACTCTGCACCAAGTGCGGCGCGCGCCTGATGAGCGCCCCCCAACTTGATACCCAGGCTTTGAACACTCAGGAACTGCTCCCCCTCACCCAACCACTCCCCAGCACGGAATCGGCCTTGTCCCTCCAAGTTGGGCAAATCGCACTGGTCCTGCTCGGGGCGCCTCAGCCCATCATCTTGGAAGGACGCGAAGAATATATTCTGGGGCGCGGGACTAACCCGGAGCAACCGACTGAGGAGGTTATTGATTTTAATCGCTACGGTGGCCGCGAGCGAGGTGTTTCCCGGCAACATGCTTCCTTGCAAGTGGCTTACCGGGAATTGTTGCTGGTGGATATGCAAAGCACGAATGGCACGTGGGTCAACGGCAAGTTATTGACTCCACATCAGCCTCTCCACCTGGCGGATGGCGACGAAGTGCGGCTCGGCAAACTTTCGCTCAGGGTTTACTTCAAACTATGATCAGCGCAATCTTGATGCGTTGCCATAGGTCGGCGCCTCAGAGTAAAACCCGCCGCCTCATCGAAAGCGGGTTTTCATTTTCTATCTTTTTCGCGCCGGGTTTTTAGGCGGCGCTTTCCGGGCCGCCGCTGGTTTCGGCTTAACTTTCGGCGCGGGTTTGGCCGCCTTTCCTTTCGCTTTCGCGGGCTTCTTCGCTTCCGGCTCCGGCGCGGTCTCGGCGGGCGGCAATTCAATCTGCTTCATCATCGGCAGTAACCGCGCGAGTGTCTCGTTCTCTTTCAATTTCACGACCATTGCGCCCCGCGCCGCGCGCCCGCGCTTGCCCGCCTCGTCCCACTTGATGACTTTCACGCCGCCTTTGCTCGTCACGGCAATCACTTTGTCGTCGGCCAGGCCAATACACATCCCGATTAATTTCTGTTTCGCCGCGAGTGACGCGCCCGTGACGCCCACGCCATAGCGGCCCTGTAGCGGATACTCCTTGAGCGCTGTGCGCTTGCCCATGCCCGCGTTGGTGAGCATGAACACCTCGCCGCGTTCCTTCACGACGTCCAACCCGATCACGCGGTCGTCGTGCGCCCCCGGCTTGATGCCCATCACCCCGGTGGCATTCAGGCCCATGGCGCGCACTTCCTCTTCTTTGAACCGGATGGAGCGTCCGCCCGACGTGAGCAACATGATTTCGTCACTGCCCAGCGTCACGCGCGCGTTCACCAACGCATCGTCCTCGCCCACATTCATGACATTGTAGACTTGCGAGGACGCCCCCGGCAGATCGGCGACGGAGACTTTTTTGACTGTCCCGCCCGCGGTCCCCATCAACAAATAGACGCCCCCCACCCCCATGTCGGGGCGTTCAATTGAACGCCCCTCCTCGGCATTGGTTGTTTGTTTAGCGGCCTCAGCGAGCCGCACCATGTCCGGGCTGACGACCACCGCCGCGACGACCCGCGCATTCGCGTCGAGGCCGGAAAGATTCGCCCACGGCGCGCCAGCGGAGGCGTCTTCCTTCTCCGGCACAGAGAAAATTGGAATCGAAACGGCGCGCCCTTTGAGCGTGATGAGATAGAGCATATCGCGCGTGTTGGCGGCGAGGATGGCGAGCGGCGCGTCGCCGGAGCCTTTGGGGGGCTTGTTCGGCGGCGTGCGCGAGAGCAGGCCGTTTTGCAGAACGGTCACCCACACGTTCTCTTGCGGCACGAGGTCGGCGGTGGTCAAGGCTGGCCGCGTCGTCTCGCCCGCGCTCACAATCTGCGTCCGGCGCTTGTCGGCGTACTTCTGTTTGATTTGCCGCAGTTCGTCTTGAATCACCTCGCGCATCTTTTTGGGCGAACCGAGCAAGCCTTCCAGATGCTTGATGAGGGCGACCTTCTCTTTGTGCTCGTCTTCAATCTTCTTGCGCTCCAACGCGGCCAGGCGCTTGAGCGGCATATCGAGAATCGCCGTCGTCTGGGCGTCGCTCAATTTGAAGCGCTTACTGAGTTTCACCCGCGCTTCGTCGGTGTCGCGCGCGGCGCGGATGATTTTGATGACTTCGTCCAAAAACTTGAGCGCGGTCAGCAAGCCTTCCAAAATGTGCGCGCGGTCTTTAGCGCGGGCCAGGTCGTATTCGCTCCGGCGCTTCACGACCTCCAGCCGGTGGTCAATGAACACGCGCAGGCTTTGCTTGAGGGTGAGCAGGCGCGGCTCGCCATTGACCAGCGCGAGATTGATGATGCTGAACGTCCCCTGGAGCGGCGTGCGCTTGAACAAGTCGCGGATGACTTTGTCGGCGTCGGCGGTTTTCTGTAACTCGATGACAATCCGCATTCCCTGCCGGTCCGACTCGTCCCGCAGGTCGGCGAGGCCCTCGAGGCTGCCCGCCCGCGCGAGGTCGGCAATCCGCTCGATGAGCGAGGATTTGTTCGTCTGATAGGGCAACTCGGTCACGATGATGCGGCTCTTGCCCCGGCCCATGTCCTCGACGTGGACTTTGGCCTGCACGAGGATGCGTCCCCGCCCGGAGCCGTAAGCCGCCGCGAGGCCCTCGGTGTCATCTTTGGCCTTGATGATGACGCCGCCGGTCGGGAAGTCCGGGCCTTTGACGAACTTCATCAAATTGTCAATCGTCACGTCGTCCAACTTGGCCCAGCGGTCGAGCATATAAATCAGCGCATCGCACACCTCGCCGAGGTTGTGCGGGGGCACGGAAGTCGCCATGCCCACCGCGATGCCGCTCGCGCCGTTGACGAGCAGATTCGGAATCGCCGAGGGGAGGACGCGCGGCTCGGTGAGCGTGTCGTCGAAGTTCGCGCTGAAGTCCACCGTGTCTTTCTCGATGTCTACCAGCACGTCCAGCGCCATCTGGCCGAGGCGGGCTTCGGTGTAGCGCATGGCCGCCGGGGCGTCGCCATCCACCGAGCCGAAGTTGCCCTGCCCGTCCACCAGCAAATAGCGCAATGAGAAGTCTTGCGCCATGCGCGCCATCGCTTCGTACACCGAGGCGTCGCCGTGCGGGTGATACTTGCCCAGCACTTCGCCGACGATGCGGGCGGATTTTTTATAAGCGGTGTCGGCGCGGATGCCCATGTCGTACATCGCGTAGAGGATGCGGCGTTGCACCGGCTTCAGTCCGTCGCGCGCGTCGGGCAAGGCGCGCGAGACAATGACCGACATCGCGTAGGAGAGATACGCGGTCTGCATTTCGTTATCTATGTTGATGCGGCGGATAAGACCGACTTCCATGGGAACACCTCACAGGCAGAAGGCAGTAGGCGGAAGGCAGAAAGCAGTTTTCAACTGCCGACTGCTTTTTGCTGATTGCTTTCTGTTTTTACCAGAGCGGCGGAATGATACGGGGAGATGGGAGGGGTGTCAATGCGCCGGGCGGCGGTGGTAGAATAACCCGATAGAGAAAGTAGCAGGAAGTGGCCTTGCTTGGGTAGGCGGTATAAAATAACCGCGACGAGTTGGAAAACGTGATAAGCAAACAAGACTTTATCCGCGAGAAAGCCCGGCAGAATGCCGCTGACCTTGAAGGCGCAAAGATACTCTGGTCACGTCATGCGATTGTGGAACTGGCCAATGAGAATTGGACGCGGGAGGCGGTTGAAAAGTCCCTCGTGGATGCTGAACTGATTGAAGACTATCCGACGCAACATCGCCCTCTGCCCGATTGTCTGGTGTTGGGTCAACTGAATCCAGGCGAACCGCTTCATGCGGTGGTGGCGGTTGACGAAGCCAATGACCGTTTATTTATCGTGACCGTGTATAAACCGAACCCGGAGGAATGGGAAAATGACTGGCGCACCCGCAAATCCTAACCCCTGCCCGCTCTGCGGTGGGCGATTGAAAAAAGGCCTGGCGACCTTGCCTTTTGTTTTAGACAATACGGTGGTGCTTATCAAAGGGGTGCCGGCCGAAATTTGCCAGAGTTGCCACGAGCCGTACACCACGGGCAAAGTGACCGACCGCATCACCAACCTGCTTAACCAAATGCGCGCGTTACAGACTGAAGTTTCGGTTATCGCTTATTCGGAGCCACAGCCTGTCATGCTTTAGAAAATGATTGGGGACTGTCTTTTTCAGCCAACTACGGCGCGGTCGTCGTCACACATCGGAAGCCCACACTGTCATAGCCCTTATTTGGATCACGGGAGAACCGGTTAGTTGTCCGCAGAAATTGTGGTTCACTGCCATACGACCCGCCGCGCACCACGCGCTGTGTACCAGTGGCCGGGCCAGTCGGATCTTTATCCGGAGAAACACTGTAATAATCCGGGGCATACCAATCAGCCACCCACTCCCATACATTGCCAGCCATATTCAACACGCCTAAAGGTGTTGCACCTGGCGCATAAGACGTGACAGGTGTCGTGTCACCGATGTTTCCGGAGTAGTTGACCAAATTGGAATTCGGCGCAGTGTCTCCCCACGGATACAGGCGGTCATCGGGATAGCGAGCGGCTTTTTCCCACTCGGCTTCAGTGGGCAAACGGGCACCTACCCATTCGCAATAAGCCTTTGCTTGGTCGTAATTCACGTTAATTACGGGGTAGTTTGTGTACACAGAATTGTTATAATAATCCGAGTGTGTCTTAGATGCAATTATTGACGGAGGTGTACATATCCCCGCAGTTACACAGATGCTATAAAGGGCATTACTGACTTCTGTTTGCTCAATCCAAAAATCGGCGATATGAATCATATGTTGGGGCTTCTCAGTTTTTTCAGCAAAAGGATCGCTTCCAGCAACTGAACCCATTGCAAATTTTCCAGCTTCTATACGAATCAATTTCGACAGACCTGCTAGAGTTGCAACAGAAAGAGGTGTTGCTTGGCGAATGGGCGAGGGCGGGATGATCACTACAGTATCAGTATTGGTCTGGGTTTTCAGGCCATAAAATTCAACGAAAGCAGACGCCTCCATTTCAGCGTTACATCCAGCTCCAGGAACACATATCTTTAGTTGAGTTCTTTTCCGACCTACTGCTACGAGGACATAGCCACCTGTTTGGGAGAGTTTGGGTAATGCGATATATTGTAGTAGGCGTCCATTTTCGTCCATGATTGCGTTCCAAGATCTCACTGCCTGAAAGCCACGACCATCTTCTGAATATTTATGAAGAACAATTTGAACCTCCTCGTTTGATTGAAAGCCGCTATAGAAAATTTGACTTGGTCTATCCTCTACCATAGATGCCTCACACCCGCTACCGGAAAGAAATATAGTCGGCATGACCGGATAATTCACCTCGAAACTTCCCGCTTTAATAGTTGTAGGTGATTGCACTGAAATTTGATATAGTCCCGGCATGAACGTTAGAGCATGATCAAAGCAGTAATCGAGTCTCCCTAAATCCGACTTGAAGTCTAGTACAGTCTGAGTAGTCACTATGACGGTTGAATTATTTGGCCGTGTCATTTGGATTGACACCTGCTCATTTTGAGTGTAGGCACACAGAGTCACACCATTGGTAAAGATGATTGCGGTGGGTACGGCAATATCCTCGCATGGATCACAACATCCACCACCTTGACCTGCTTCAGCTAATGCTTGAATGATATTTGCAGGGACCGGGCCAGTGTTCAATAGGATATCATTGGGGAGATACTCCACATTTTCATAACCAGGAAACTTGATAAGCTCAGGAGTGGGAGTTACGATTTTTGTTGCTGTCCGTGTAGCCGCAGGCCGTGTCACAGATAGGGAAGTTGGCGCAAAAGGCAAAGTCGCCAGCACGATTGGCGAGGGAGACGAGGGAGGCACATTCGTCGCGGATGAGCAGGCCGC
>Ga0315281_10011560_pt1 | contig 12091 bp, 9 predicted proteins | sample YL17G07_0_MG_FD_204540 | JGI IMG/M metagenome (GOLD analysis project Ga0315281, IMG submission 204540) | Sediment microbial communities from Yellowstone Lake, YNP, Wyoming, USA - YL17G07_0 | ecosystem: Environmental > Aquatic > Freshwater > Lake > Sediment | place: USA: Wyoming | collected... | reverse complement strand
CACCCCTTATCTCTGTCCTTATCCCGGCCAGGGATGAGGAGACAAACATTAAGACATGCCTAGAGTCTCTACAAAAACAGGACTATCCCAATTTTGAGATTCTGGTGCTGGATGACAACTCCTCGGATGGCACAGCTAATGTTGTGGAGCAAATAGCCGCCACCGATGACCGTATCCAACTGCTCCAAGGCAAGCCGCTTCCTCAAGGCTGGGCGGGTAAGCCGTTTGCCTGCTATCAGCTGGCCAAGAAGGCTAGAGGTTCCTGGTTACTTTTTACTGACGCTGATACCATACATGCACCTCACGCGTTACGCAGTACGCTTGCCCTAGCTCTTGAGTATGGCTCCTCTCTACTCTCGGGATTCCCCCGCCAACTCACCACCTCGTTGCCCCAAAAGATAGCAATCCCAGTGTTGTACTTTGTCATCATGAGCTGGTTACCACTATGGTGGCTTCAGCGCTCCAGCCACCTCAGACCATCGCTGGCCATTGGTCAGTTCCTTTTCTTTCCTACCGAGGAATACTGGCGGATTGGCGGACACAAGGCAGTAAAATCAAGGATACTGGAAGATGTCTGGCTGGGAATTGAGATAAACCGAGGCGGCGGACGGCATGTAGCAGTTGACCTATCTCCAATAGTCTCATGTCATATGTACCATGGCGTGGGGGCGATATGGGAGGGGGCTACCAAGTGGATATATTCGGTGGCAGCGTTGTCCAGACTAACACTGGTTGGGCTGGTTATAGCTGGCTATGCTTTCTTTCTTGCCCCGTTCTACTGGCTTTGGAACGAACTTTTTGTCGTGGCTGTTCCCAGTGCTTGGCAGCCTATTGTCATTTTCCAGGTTGCGGCAATAGTAGTTATGCGCTGGCTAGTTGATAAGCGTTTCAACGAGCCGATTATCTCAACCTTCCTACACCCGATTGGATTCTCATTCCTTATCCTAACCGGTCTCTACGCTGGTTCGCGCCAAGCGGTCGGCGCCGGTGTTCACTGGAAGGAACGACTGTATGACAAAGAATCAAGTGTCACGTAGAGACCGAAGGCTATGGTAACCCGGCTATTTCCTCTAGTGCCTTAACCAAGGCATCAGTATGTTCTGGCTTTCCTACGGTTATTCTGATCGAATTTTCTAACCGGGGCATATTGAAGGAACCAACAAGTATTCCCTTTGACCGTAGTGCCTGGCAGAGTTCGGTTGCTTTACCCTTCAAAACATGGCAGAAGATAAAGTTGGCCTGTGACGGGAATGGCTTGAGAAACTTAAACTTCTCTAGCTCATGGAAAAGCCTTTCTCTTTCACCCATTATTGTCTTAACGTTACTCATGAGGTAATCAATGTCAGCTAGGGACTCCCGCACCGCCACCGTGGCGGCGGCACTTACCCCATAGATAGGCTTAATTCTCAGTAAGTAACTGGCTACCTCAGGCGGTAAAATACCATAACCTATCCGCAGACCGGCTAGCGCTGCCCATTTACTGAATGTGCGCAAGACCATCATATTCGGATATTGGCTAACCAGAGGCGCCACAGTTTCTCCACAGAATTCGTAGTATGCCTCGTCAACCAATACTGGCACCCCAGTGCTGAGTATGTCCAGTATATCCTCCTTGGGTATGACTGTCCCGGTAGGATTATTAGGGGTAGCCAGAAGAATAACCTTGGTCTTGTTATCTATGGCTGATTTCACCGCCTTAACATCAACGGCAAAGTTATCATCCCTGGGGACATTTACCACAATTCCACCAAGCACCTCAGTTTTGAGTCGGAAGACATCAAAGGTGGGAACACAGTTTATTACCTTATCCCCGCGCTCAAGCAGAAGAAGTAAGATAAGTTCTATTAGCTGCTCACCCCCAGCTGCCGCCACTATATGTTCAAAACTAATACCAGAATAAGCTTCCAGCAGCTTTCTAAGCTCAACCTGCTCCGGGTCAGGGTAAAGATTCAGGTGGGAGAATGCCGCCAGAGCCTGCTGTACTCTCGGTGAGCAACCATAGAGGTTCTCGTTGGTGTCTAACCTGATAACCGTCTCAAGTTCCTTTTTTAATGGTCCGCTAGACTTACTGGCAGCAAAGCCCTTAAGTCGGGACAAATCAGACCTGACAAAATTCTCCCAATTGAAGGTAGACTCACGAGTCATCAAATTACCCCTAGAAGATTAGTTGATTCATTCTAAGCAGTGTTGGTATTATAAGCCCACGCCTCTATTTAGTAAAGTCCGTGTGCAGACACTTCCGAGATGAGGAGATTTATCTCAGTGCAGTTTAAGGTTGTTTAATTGTCCTAGATATTTTAAACTATCATCGCTTAAGTAGAGGTCCAGAAATGGGAGAAAGTAGCTTATCGTCCATTGCCATTACCGATAATTTAGGGACATGTTTTATCGGTCAAAGGGTTATTTACTACCCCAAACTGACATCAACCATGGATGTGGCTAAGCACGAGGCTCAACAGGGAGCAATAGAGGGAACCGTTGTCATTGCTGAAGAGCAAACTGCAGGGAGGGGGCGAATAAAGCGAGCTTGGCTATCACCCAAGGGGAGCATCGCTTTGTCCATCATCCTCTATCCCGACCTGGGTTACCTATCTTCCCTTATTATGGTGGCATCTCTAGGCGTAGTCCATTGCATTGAGAAGGTCACCGGCTTGAAATCACGGATTAAGTGGCCCAACGATGTCCTTATTAACGACAAAAAGGTGTGTGGGATTTTAATCGAAAGCGAGGTAAAGGGTAACCGGGTGGACTACGCTATTATCGGCATAGGGATAAATGTTAATCTTAGACCTTCTGATTTTCCCGAGATTTCTTCCGTTGCTACCAGCCTCTCCCATGAGCTAGGGAGGGATATACCCCGGCTAGATATGATACGGTGCCTGTTAGCCGAAATAGAAAGATTATACCTGGCTTTGCCATCGGGGGATTCTGTTTACCAGGAATGGCGAGATAATCTGGTGACACTGGGTAAAAAGGTCCAGATAAGCTCAGACGAAACCACCTATGAAGGCATAGCTGAGTCAGTAGCCAGCAATGGCAGCTTGCTACTTCGTCACTCCGATGGCAGCCTGACCAAGATTGTCACCGGAGACGTTACCTTGCGTGACTAACCCCCGCCCTTAGCTATTTGGTAGTCTTTTCCCTCAATTGTTGTGCTGGTGCTTCCGGCCTCATAAACATCCTGATAAGGTCAATAGGTATGGGAAAGATTATGGTGCTATTTCTCTCTGAGGCTATCTCAACTAGAGTCTGCAGATAACGGAGCTGCAATGTTGTTGGTTCCCTGGCGATGATAGCACCGGCTTGAGCCAGCTTCTCTGAGGCTTGAAACTCACCCTCGGCATGGATGATTTTGGCTCGCCTTTCCCTTTCTGCCTCAGCTTGAGCCGCCATAGACCGTCTCATCGTTTCTGGGAGTTCCACGTCCTTAATCTCCACGATGCTAACTTTAACCCCCCAGGGGTCAGTTTGTTCGTCAATTATTTTCTGCAGCACTTGATTAAGCTTTTCCCGTTGTACCAATAGTTCATCAAGCTCGTGTTGCCCCAAGACATTTCGCAATGTCGTCTGGGATATCAGCGAGGTGGCTCTGATGTGGTCTAAAACCTTAACTACTGAAGCCTCAGGGTCAACCACCCTGAAGTACACCACGGCGTTTACTTTGACGGTGACATTGTCCTTGGTGATGACATCTTGTGGTGGGACATCCATAGTCACCACCCGCAGGTCTACCGTTATCATCCGGTCAACGAAGGGGATGATGAGAAACAGCCCCGGACCCTTGGCTCCAACCAGCCGTCCCAGGCGAAGAATGACCCCTCGCTCCCACTCCTTGACAATCTTAATCGCCATCGGGAGAAGTATAATCAAGGCTAAAACAATTATTCCGATTACAATTGGGTTCATTTATTTACCTCCCTTTTTTCTTTCTTAGTCACATACAGTTTTAAGCCATCAACCCTAGTTATAATCACCTCCTCCCCGGGTTTCACCCGACCCTTCTCTGATACCGCCGTCCAGAGTTCACCCTTAAATAAAACCATACCTTCAGGTTCCAGGGCTACCTTGACTACAGCGGTCTTACCCACCAATTCCTCCTTGCCGCTGAATGCCTGGCGGCGGTGGACTCGGATTACCCGCTGAATTACGAAAGCGAAGAAAGCAGCAACCAGGATTACAACTGTGGCAATCAGCCACGGGTCTATTTGAAACAATGGTCCCCCTCCAGGAAATAAAATTAACGAACCGAGGACTAAAGCAACTATACCCCCGGCGGTAAATAGACCAAAAGTGGCGGTGAGCGCTTCACCAATAAATAGACCAAAGGAAAGCAAGAGGAGCAATATTCCCCCCAATGTGGCGTCAAGGACATCCAAAGCATAGAAGGCAAGAAGCAGGCTAATAGCGCCGGTAATTCCGGGAAAGAACGCCCCAGGGTGGTAAATCTCAGCAATTATGCCTATAGTGCCTATGCTAAGCAGAATATAGGCAATGTTAGGGTTGCTGATAGCATGCAAAAAGCGCTCAACAAAGCTCATTTCCTGTCTCGTCAACTCGTAGCCTGTCGTGTCTATGGTAACCTCCCTACCGTTGGCCAAGGTAACCTTCCAGCCATTTATTTGAGAGATAAGGCTATCTAAACTATTAGCTCTAAGGTTGATGAGGTTGGAACTTAGTGCGTCAACATCGGTGAAGGATTTGCTTTCGGTTACTGCTAGCTGGGCTTCATCAATATTACGACCGCGCTCCTGGGCAATGGTCTTCATCCACTTAGCTGAGAACTCGGTTATCTTTTTCATTTGCTCTTCTGGTATCTGCTCCCCCCCAGCACTTACCGGATGGGCAGCGCCGATAGTAGTGCCCGGCATCATCGCTGCAATATGAGCCGACAATGTAATAAAGGTTCCCGCTGAAGCCGCCCAGGCACCTTTGGGAGAAACATAAACAACAACCGGGACGTCAGCATTCATAATCCTCTTGACTATCGTCTCAGTTGACTCCAGCAACCCTCCAGGCGTATCTAACTCAATGATACAGGCGGCAGCATTCTCATCCTCAGCCTTGCTGATACCCCGGTCAATATAATCAGCAACAACCGGGACAATGACGCCCTCAACATGTAGTATTTGGATTAATTGGCTACTGGCACTGACCGCAGCTGATAACAAAACTCCAGCCAGCAAAGCGATAAAGAAAGCAAGACGCAAGGCTTTAAATAATTTCTTACTCATGTCAGTAGTTTTAAATTATATACCCGTCTTACTCTCATTGCAAAATAAAAATCCGCAGTTGAATAGCTAGGCGAAGTAGTGTTAAAATCTACCAACTATTTGATATGAAAATCCAAAGGTGTAAAGGAACCAGAGACCTATCCCCAGAGGAAATGGTTGCCTTCCGCCTCATTGAGGGCACGTTTAGGGACTGCTGTATTAAGTGGGGATATCAGGAGGTTAGGACACCAACCCTTGAGTACCTCCACCTGTTCACCTCCACCGGTACCCTTACCCCAGGCAGGTTAAGCAAGGTATACTCCTTCCTTGACTGGGATGGCTGGAGCGGGGAAAGGGTGGTGTTAAGACCTGATGGCACAATCCCCGTTGCCCGGCTTTATATTGATAGTATGGAAGGGAAAGAGCTGGCTAGGCTCTTTTATGTTGCCAATATCTTTATCTTTGAGGAAACGGGAAAGCAAACCAGAGAAAGATGGCAGTTTGGGGCTGAACTTATCGGAGTCAGCTCTCCACTAGCTGATGTAGAACTGGTAATGCTGGCGCTTGAGGCTTTGAAACGGCTAAAGATTAGCGGCATTGAGCTGAGACTCTCCCACGCCGGGTTAATCAGGGCACTCTTGGCAAAGCTGGAGCTAAGTCCCGAGGAGCAGACTAGGCTCTTTGACCGGATTCTGGACGGGGATGTAGAAGCGCTGGCTAAGGTAAAGCTGAAGAGACCAGAACTGGGGAGGACTTTGTCTTTGCTTGACCTCAAGGGGAAATTGTCCGAGTTTCAGTTCACCCCGGATTTGCCTGAGCTCAAGCCGGGTATTGATGACTTCATAAATATTGCCCGGCTTCTTGAGACCCTTGGTTGTGATTACCAGATTGACATTGCCTCGGGAAGAGGCTTTGAATACTATACCGGTATTATCTTCCAGTTTTTCAAGAATGGGGAGAAGCTCGGCGGTGGTGGCAGATATGATGCCCTTATTCCGCTAATGGGGAGCAAGGATACCCCTGCCTCTGGTTTTGCCCTTTACCTTGACCAACTGATAAACCTGGTAAAGCCAGAAGCCCTAGCTAAACGTCAGGCTCAGAGAATCCTAATCAGGGCTGAGCCGGAGGCGGTAAAGGAGGGATTTAGCACTGCCAGTCGCCTCCGTGAAGCCGGCTATATGGCTGAGTTATATCTTGGCGCTCAGAAACAGGCTGATTTTAACTGGAGGCTTGATGTTAAAAGCAAGCCGCCGCTATTCATTTTGACTGACCAAGCTAAACACCGAAGGTTTGAGGTAAAAACTGCTGGCGAGGTTTTAGCAGTATTGAGGAAGGCAGATGCAGATAAAGGTAGCGCTGCCTAAGGGTCGCCTTTTAGCTGAGACCGCCGCTCTGCTCCGAAGAGCCGGCTGGGGACTCACCGGCTACCGTGAAAAGGCACGCCTTTACCGGATTAGCTCTAGGAGTTTCCCCAACCTTATCGCCAAGGTGTTCCATGAACGGGATATTCCTATCCAAGTAGCAATAGGCAACTATGACCTTGGTATTTGTGGCTCAGATTGGATTGAAGAGCTTCTGGCAAAGTACCCCAGCAGTGCCGTGCTCAAGGTGAGGAATCTGGGATACGGAGATGACGTCCTCTATGCCGCTGGCAGCTCTGATGGGATATCTACGATAGAAGAAGCGAAGACCAAGCCGGGCATTATCCGCATTGCCAGCGAGTATCCCAACCTGGCTGAGTCCTTTGCCCTGAACCTCCGGCTGAGGCGGTTTGGTATCTTCCCGCTGTGGGGGGCAGCTGAGGTTTATCCCCCAGAAAGCGCAGATTTGGCACTGGTCTCTGACACCATAGAGGAACTCGCCCGCTACGGGTTGGTGCCGGTAGGCAAGATTCTCAGTGTCAGCGCCGTTTTGATAGCTAATAGGAGTAGCTGGGAAGCCAAAGACATGGATGAGGTCGTAACCCCCCTCTATGATAAAGTGTCGGCTCAACACCAACCTCACACTTTGAATACAGCAACAAAGCCAGAGACTTCAGGTCAACGCCACAGATACACCCTCTCCGAGAATGTAGTTTGGTTTGCCTTACCCGACGGGCATCAGCAACTGCATGCCCTTCGTCTGCTAACCAAAGCCGGCATTCACATTGACGATTACCCATCGGTAACGGGAAACCGCCGACTAACTACCAACCTGCCCGGTGTCGCCATCAAGGTGATTAGACCTCAGGATATGCCACTACAGGTAGCCAATGGGAATTTTGACCTGGCTATCACCGGCAGGGACTGGCTTATGGAGCACCTTTACCAGTTCCCCTCCAGTCCGGTGACCGAGCTCGTTGACCTGAAATTGGGCAATGTTAAAATAGTGGCGGTGGTAAGCAAGGGCTTATCTATAACCGATGTCAACGGCTTGAGGGAGTTCAATGCCAAGCGGGCGGTGCCACTTAGAGTAGCTTCAGAGTATGTAAACATCGCTGATAAGCACGCCAGGGATAATCACCTGGGCTTATACCGGATAATTCCTACCTGGGGGGCTAGCGAAGCCTTTCTGCCTGAGGATGCCGACCTGCTGATTGAGAATACCCAGACCGGGCGAACAATAGCCCGACATAGCCTAAAGATTATTGACACCCTTTTTGAATCCACAGCCTGCCTCATTGGCAATACCAAGCGGGTGCCAAGCCCGACTAAGCAGAAAATTATAAAGTCCATTATTAAAACCCTGCAAACAGCAGTAAAGGAAATCCAAATTGAGAATTAAAATTATCGAAGGCTTTAAGGCAGCAAGAGCAAGACTCTCCAGACCAACCCCGAGAGAGGTGTTTGGTAGTGATGACCGAGAGCAGGTAGTCAGGCAGATTATCGAGGCAGTGCGCCGTAGAGGCGATGCTGCCCTCTTTGACTATACCAGGAGGTTTGATGGGGTGAAGCTCACCTCGCTGGAAGTGGGTAAAAAGCAGATAGCTAGTGCCTACCACGAGGTAGACAAGGAGCTTGTATCTGCCCTCAAACTGGCAGCACGCCGGATACGCTCCTTTCACCTAAAGCAAAAACGCCGTATTTGGCGCATCGCCAAGCCAGGCTCAGGTCAGCTAATACGCCCGCTGGAACGTGTTGGCGTTTATGCCCCCGGCGGAACTGCCTCTTACCCATCCACGGTGCTGATGACAGCAATCCCGGCTCGCGTTGCCGGGGTTGGGGAGGTTATTTTGGCTACACCGCCGAAATCCAACGGTGCCATTCCACCACCAACATTGGTCGCCGCCGATATTGCCCAGGTTGACCGCATCTTTTCGGTTGGTGGTGCCCAGGCAATTGCTGCCCTTGCCTTTGGCACTGAGTCCATCCCCAAAGTGGACAAGATTTGTGGTCCGGGCAATATCTTTGTCGTTCTGGCAAAAAAACTGGTATACGGAGCAGTTGACATTGATGGGCTTCCCGGCCCAAGTGAGGTTTTAATCATCGCCGATGAGACAGCTAACCCCAACTATTGTGCCGCCGACCTTCTAGCTCAGGCTGAGCATGACCCACTAGCCTCAGCCATCTTGATAACCACCTCACGAAGGTTAGCTGACGAGGTTAACCAAAGGGTGGAGCTCGAGTTAAAAGACCTGGAACGTCAAGCCATAGCCGCTGAATCACTGCAAAAGCGGGGGGTGATAGCGGTAGTAGCTAATGTAGATGAGGCTATAGAATTAGCCAACCTCTACGCCCCGGAGCACCTCTACTTAATGGTGCGGGGGGCTGACGGCTATGTTGAACGGGTAGCCAATGCCGGATGTATATGCATTGGGGAAAACTCAACGGTGGCCTTGAGCGATTATGTGTTTGGACCAAGCCACGTTCTGCCTACCGGAGCTACCGCTCGATTCAGCTCGCCACTCAATATACTTGACTTTATCAAGCTTATAAATCTGGTTAATGTGGATGAGGCTAGTTTGCAGAAACTCGGTAAAGCCGCAGCCACCATTGCTAGAGCTGAGGGACTAGAAGCTCATGCCCAGGCAGTGGAAAGGCGACTAGACACACATTTGAGATGAGCTATTGACAAATTACACTGCTTATGTTAAAGTCAACCAAAACATTGGGCTAAATATACGATGTTGATTTATATTGTCTCCCACAATTCATATTATACATACTTCATGTTTACCTGGCGCACAAGGTGCGTTTGGGGGGCAGTTATATAAAAATGTAAATATATTAGCCGGTAATAAATTAAAAATCTAAATAAAGAGCCCTCCAAGCGGAGGGAATTTTATTTATTAGGGATATAGAAAAGGAGATGAAGAGAATGTCTGAAGAAGGAATAGCCAAGTTAATACGGTCAGACCTGGTTGCTTTTGGTGGTTATTCTGCCAGTAAGTCACCGGAGACCCTGGCAGAGACGGTTAAGGTTCCGGTGGAGGGCATCATCAAGTTGGATGGCAACGAGAACCCCTACGGTTGCTCACCAAAAGTAAAACAGGCTCTGGGCACATATCCCTACTTCAATATTTATCCTGACGCCAATCAAAACGAACTCAGGAAGCTGCTACAAGACTATACCGGCGTTGGTGCTGAGCACATTGTCGCTGGCAATGGCAGTGACCAGCTTATAGACCTTGTTTTGCGCCTATTTGTCGGTCCCGGGGATGAGGTAATAAACTGTGTGCCTACCTTTGATATATTCCGCTTTAGCACTGAAATATGTAGTGGCAAGGTGGTTGAGGTACTAAGGGATGAAGATTACTTTGTTAATGTAAGCGCAGTAAAGAAGGCTATAAGTAAAAAAACAAAGGTAATAGTCCTAGCCAATCCCAACAATCCCACTGGAACTCCTATCCCAAAGCAGGATATACTGGAGATAGTTGATACCGGAGTGCCGGTGCTAGCTGATGAAGCCTATGTTGAATTCAGTGGTGAAACAGTCACCCAGCTAGTTACCCGGTACAAGAATTTGATGGTGCTAAGAACATTTAGTAAGTGGGCGGGGCTGGCCGGTCTGAGAATTGGCTTTGGCATCCTCCCAACTAAAATCGCTGAATATCTACTAAAAATCAAGCTACCATTCAGTGTAAATGCCGCCGCAGTGGTGGCAGTGCGGGAGTCGTTAAACGACCTTGATTACCTGCTTGACCGGGTAAGAGCTATAGTCACCGAGAGAGAAAGGCTATTTGGCGAGCTGAAAAAGCTTAAGTGGTTAAAACCCTTCACATCTCAAGCTAACTTTATCTTCTGCCACGTTCTGAACGGCAGGGCAAGCGAAATCCAGCAAGAATTGCAAAAGAGGGGGATATTGATTCGTTACTTTGACCGGCCGCTACTGCGAAACTCCCTTCGCATTAGCGTGGGCAAACCTGAGCACACTGATGCCCTGATTAAAGCACTTAAAGAAATTGTTTAGCAACCTCACCCCCTTTATCCCCCTCTCCTTGAAGGAGAGGGGGAAGAGAAGAAAGAGGGGCTGACGCCCCTCTTAAACACCCTATTAAGTTAGGCCTCATTATCAAAGAGGAAAATAATTTTAGAGAGGCGCAAATGGGGTAACAAGCCCCTATTCAGACGCCTCTAAGGGGGATAGGTTACTAAAGACCTCTTGAAGAAATAGGGGAGGAAATGTGCTAAACTAGGAGTGGTGAGGAAGTGCTATGATGAAGCCAAGGACAGCCATTGTCAAAAGAGAGACCAAAGAAACGAACATCAACTTGGAGCTTAATCTTGATGGTAGTGGCCGGTGGGAGATAAATACCGGAATTTCAATGTTTGACCACCTGCTGTCTCAGCTTGCCCAGCATGGAAGGTTTAACCTGAAGATTTCAGCTGCCGGTGATGACCAGCACCACCTGATAGAGGATGTTGCCATCTGCCTAGGCAAAGCCTTCAACAAAGCGCTAGGAGAAAAACGGAGCATTGTCAGAATGGGCGATGCTACTGTACCTATGGATGATGCCCTAGCTATGGTAGCCGTGGACATCAGCGGCAGGGGATATACCGTGCTGGAGCTGCCCTTCAGTGGTAATGATATGGCAGGATTTCCCACCGACCTTATCCGCCACTTCCTTGAGTCCTTGGCTAATGAAGCCAGGCTTAATCTTCATGCCAAGGTTCTATACGGCACCAATGACCATCACAAAGCAGAAGCCCTATTTAAAGCCTTAGGCAGAGCCCTGGATATGGCTACCGCAATTGACCAGCGGATTTCAGGCGAACTGCCAAGCACCAAGGAACTGTTAGAACGCTAACAGCCGGCCCTATGCTTTTAGTTTCCTGCCGGTTAGCCTCTGGTAAGCCTGCCTGTATCTTTTGCTGGTAGCCTCAACGACATCCGCTGGCAGCATGGGGGCGGGGGGCTCTTTATTCCATCCTGACTGGGTAAGCCAGTCTCTGACTGGCTGCTTATCATAGCTTTCTTGGGACTGACCAACCTGGTAAAGGTTAGCATCCCATATCCGGGATGAGTCCGGGGTCAGTAGCTCATCAATGAGGATAAGCTTATCACCGTCCAGCCCAAACTCCATCTTGGTATCAGCAATTATTATGCCCCGCCTTTGTGCGTATCCCCGGGCATAGCTATAGATAGCTAAACTTTTTTCTCTTATCCCCTCAGCCAGAGCCCCACCCACCAGCTTCCCCATCTCATCCATAGATAACGGCTGGTCGTGCCCGGTCTCAGCCTTAGTGGTAGGGGTGAATAGCGGCTGGGGCAACTCCTGGCTTTGTTTCAGTCCCTTAGGTAAAGGCAAGCCGCAGACAGCGCCATATTGCTCATACTCCGTCCAGGCTGAACCGGCAAGGTAACCACGCACCACGCATTCAACAGGAATACGCCTAGCTTTTTTAACCACCATAGACCGCCCAGCAAGATAAGAAGGATAAGTAAAACGGCTCCCAGCAGGG
>Ga0315281_10011559_pt1 | contig 12091 bp, 8 predicted proteins | sample YL17G07_0_MG_FD_204540 | JGI IMG/M metagenome (GOLD analysis project Ga0315281, IMG submission 204540) | Sediment microbial communities from Yellowstone Lake, YNP, Wyoming, USA - YL17G07_0 | ecosystem: Environmental > Aquatic > Freshwater > Lake > Sediment | place: USA: Wyoming | collected... | reverse complement strand
AACCAGTAATCCACGGCCATGTTGGCCATGACGCGCGGCCCGTCCACGAAGCCGGTTTGCGAGGCCACGAGGAGCAGAGCGCCTTCCGAAAATATGGTGATCATGGCCAGCGTGTAGCCGAAACCCCATCCCGAGAAAACCCTGTCGGCCAGGACGGCGTTGAGGGTTTTCCCGGCCACGGGGCCAACGCCCAGCAGCAGATAGCAGACGAGGATCCCGCTGGCCGTGATGGCCAGAGACGAGGCCATATAGATCATAGTCTTCTTGCCGTTGTGGACCCGGGGCTCGCGGAGGATCTGGAGCCCGTTCGATACGGCTTCAATCCCGGTGAAGGTGCCGCCGCCCATGGAGAAGGCCCGGAGGAAGAGAAAGAGCATCCCCCAGCCGCCCAGGGACACGAGTCCAGTCTTGTAATCCGCCCGGACCTGGTGGGCGACCGCGCCGATCTGGCCGGCATGGGACAGAATGCCGTAGCCAATGAGGAGGATGTGTGTGACGACGAAGACGAGGAAAATCGGGGCCAGCATCGTGACGGATTCCTTGATGCCGCGAAGGTTGATGATGACCAGGAACAGGATTGCGGCCACTTCGAATTCGGTTTTGTAGGGCTGCCAGGCCACGGGGAAAAAGCTGAAAATGGCGTCGCCGCACGATACGATCGAAACGGTGATGGTCAGCATGTAATCGACGAGCAGGGCGGCGCCTGAAATAACGCCGAATTTTTCGCCGAGCGTGTGCGTGGCGACGATGTAGCCGCCGCCGCCCGAGGGAAAGTACTCGATGATCCGGGAGTACGCATAGGAGATGATGAACACCGTGAGCGCCGTGGCCAGGGCCAGGAAGATCGCCAGGTAGGTGTGCTTCCCGACCGCCTTGAAGGCCTCTTCGGGCCCATAGGAGGCCGACGACAGCCCGTCGGCCCCCAAGCCGATCCAGGCCAGGAGCGGAATGAGGGCGAGCTTATGGAAAAGGGACGGGTCCTTGATGTTCCGTGGCTTGCCGATCAAGATGCCGCGGATCTTTTGGAACAGTGACCCGCTTTCTTCGGCCATATTGTTCAACCTCTCCGGGATTGGTCCGACGATGGCCCGGCGCCGACGCCCTTTACCCCGTAAACCGGCCTATTATATGCCGACGGGACGTCAAAATAAAGAAGAAGGGATGGCCCGAGCGGCCGGAGGCGGCGGCGCCGCCCCCGGCCGGCCCGTGCGCGTTTGATGCGTTTTAAAGCTTCGTTTCCGCGACGGTCTTCTGGACGACGCCGACCGTCTTCTGGAGCATGGCTTTCTCTTCGTCGGTGAGCTTGATCTCGAAGATCTTTTCAACGCCCTTGGCGCTGATCAGGCAGGGAACGCCGATGAACAGGCCATGGACGCCGTACTCGCCTTCGCAGAGCGCGGCGCAGGGGAGGACGCGCCGCTTGTCACGGAGGTAGGACTCGGCGATGACGATCGCGCTCCACGCCGGGCTGAAGAAGGCCGAGCCCTTGCCGAAGAGCTTGACGATCTCGGTCCCGGCTTCGCGCGTTCGCAGGGCGAGCTTGTCGATCTGTTCTTTGGTCGCCAGTTCGGCCAGGGGAACGCCGCCGACGGTCGTGAGACGGGGCAGGGGGACCATGTCGGGGCCGTGCCCGCCGAGGACCGTGCCGGCGACGTCCGCGACCGACACGCCGAGCTCCATGGCGATGAAGGCGCGCCAGCGGGCCGTGTCCAGGGTCCCGGCCATGCCGACGACCTGGTGCTTGGGGAAGCCCGTGAGCTTGGTGAACGCGTAGACCATCGCGTCGAGGGGGTTGGTGACGATGATGCAGAACGCCTTCGGAGCGTGCTGCTTGACGCCGTCGGCGACCTGCTTGATGATGGTCAGGTTGACGGCCAGCAGGTCCTCCCGGGTCATCCCGGCCTGGCGCGGGCGGCCCGCGGTGACGATGACGACGTCGGCGCCGGCGATGTCCTTGTAGTCGGACGTGCCGATGATGTTGGCGTCGTAGTTGCCATGGGGGGCCATCTCCATGAGGTCGAGGGCCTTCCCCTTGGCGGGGCTTTCGAACTCGGGGATTTCGAGAATGACGATGTCTCCGAGCTCCTTCTGGGCGGCGATCATGGCCAGGTTCTGGCCGATCTGGCCGCCGCCGACGAGAGCGATTTTTTTGCGCATCTTGGTACTCCTTCTATTTGAGATGGCGGCGCGGTCTGAGGGCCGCGCTGCCCCGTTTTGCCCGCGGGGGCCCCTCCGCCTCGGGATCACCCCTTGACGTAGCCTTCCCAAGTCTCCTTGAGCTTGGGGTTCTTGATCCAATCCACGACGTAATCGGTGAACGCGGCGCCCGTCACCCCGGTCGAACGTCCGGTGATGGACATCTTTTTCTCGTACTGGCCGGTGATGTCGAGGGCCATCTCCAGGTTCCGGCCCTTTTCGGTGTAGCCGATATGGCTGAGGAGCATGGCCGCGGCGCGGATCATGCTGCACGGGTCGGCGTACTGGGCCCGGCCCTCGGCGACCATGCGCGGGGCCGAGCCGTGAATGGCCTCGAACATGGCGTACTGCTTGCCGATGTTGGCGCTGCCGGCCGTGCCGACTCCGCCCTGGAACTCGGCGGCTTCGTCGGTCAGGATGTCGCCGTAGAGGTTGGGCAGGACCATGACCTGGAAGTCGCGGCGGCGCTTCTCGTCGACGAGCTTGGCCGTCATGATGTCGATGTACCAGTCATCGGCCTCGATCCCGGGGTAGTCCTTGGCGATCCGGTAGAAGTTCTCGAGGAAGCGGCCGTCCGTCGTTTTGACGACGTTGGCCTTGGTGACGCAGGTGACCCGCTTCCGGCCGTTCTTCTTGGCGTTCTCGAAGGCCAGGCGGCAGATGCGGTCGGAGCCGGGGCCGGTGATGAGCTTGAAGTCGATGGAGATGTCGGCGTCGACGTCGATGCCCTGGGAGCCGAGGGCGTAGAGGTCCTCGGTGTTTTCGCGGAAGAAGATCCAGTCGATGCCCTGCTTGGGGATGTGGACGGGCCGGACATTGGCGAAGAGGTCGAGCTGCTTGCGTATGGCCACGTTGCAACTCTCGATGTTCGGCCAGGGGTCGCCCTTGCGGGGTGTCGTGGTGGGGCCCTTGAGGGTCACGGGGTATTTCTTGATCTCGGCCAGGACGTCGTCGGGGACGGCCTTGCACTGGGCGGCCCGGTTCTCGATGGTCAGGCCTTCGATATCGGCGATGAGAACCTTGCCGGCCTTGACCTCGTCGTGGAGCAGGAACTCGAGGACGCGCTTCGACTGGGCGGCGATGGTGACGCCGATGCCGTCGCCGGCCAGGATGCCGATTTTGATCGGCGAGATTTTATTGTAATCGATCCAGTCCGGCGCGGCCTTGACTTTCACCATCCGTTGCATCTGGACTTCCAGGAGCTTGCCGAAATGCTCCTTGGCCCGGTTGATGGCGGCGTTATCCATGCGTCTTTCCCTCCGTACGTTGAATATTAGGACAAAAGAACAGAAACAAAATTCTATAACTTTTCGACGAGGAAATCAACCCCGTACACAGGCTTCGAGCGACGCAGGTCGCTAGAAGCCCGTGTGCCGTGCTGGCGCTCCAGAGCCTGCGAAAGTTGGCTCCCTCGGACGTTAGTCCGTTGAGGAATGGCGAACCCCAAGGCCCCGGGGCTTTGACAAAAAGAGCCAAACAATCTATACAGTATGTTGCGCCGGATCTGAACATCAGGAGTCGTGCCATGTTGGAGCCCTATTTTGACGAGGAAAAAGAACGAGCCAAAGCCGTCCTTCCACCCCTGCCGCTGACGCCGGCCGAGGTCGAGGATGTCTGCCGCTTCCTGGAGAAGCCCGAGCCGGCAAAGACTGAGGTGTTCTTGAACCTCCTTAAAAACAGGGTCCCCCCCGGCGTGGACCCGGCGGCCAAAATCAAGGCCGAGTGGCTGACAAAAGTCGCCCAGGGCAAAGTCGTGTCCCCCGCCCTGCCTCGGACCGACGCGGTTTTCCTGCTCGGGACGATGCTCGGCGGCTACAACGTTGAACCCCTGATTTCCTTATTGAACGACCGGGACCTGGCCCCGCAGGCCGCTGAAGCTCTGAAAAAGATCGTCCTGATATACGGCCGTTTCGACGCCATCGTCCAGATGTCCAAGGCTAACCCCTATGCCCGCGCCGTGCTGGAATCCTGGGCGAAAGGGGAGTGGTTCCTCTCGCGTCCCGCCCTCGCCGGGCGGATCGTGCTCAAGGTCTTCAAGGTCGACGGGGAAATCAACACGGACGATTTCTCGCCTGCGGGCCAGGCGCCCACGAGGCCCGACATCCCTCTCCACGCCCAGTCCATGGGGCAAACCCGGTTCCCGGGCGGGACCGAGACGATCCGTCAGTTCCGGGCGGAAGGCCACCGGGTCGCCTTTGCCGGGGACGTGGTCGGCACGGGCTCGTCCCGCAAGTCCGCCTGCAACTCCCTGATGTGGCATATCGGGGAAGATATTCCGTTCGTCCCGAACAAGAGACGGGCGGGGGTCGTCATGGGCGGGCTGATCGCTCCCATCTTCTTCAACACGACGGAGGACTCGGGGGGCTTGCCCGTCATGTGCGACGTCGCGGGGATGAAAACCGGCGATATCGTCACCATCGACACCGCGGCGGGAAAGGTCCTCGACGGGTCCGAGAAGGTCCTGGCCACGTTCGCGTGGAAGCCCCCGACCCTCAAGGACGAATTCCGGGCCGGCGGCCGGCTGAACCTCATCATCGGGCGCCAGCTGACGGCCAAGGCCCGCAGGACCCTGGGCCTTCCGGAGGCGGATTTCTTCACGACCACCGAAAATCCGGTCGCCAAGCCCGGCCAGGGATACTCGCTGGCCCAGAAGATCGTCGGCCGCGCCTGCGGGCTTCCCGGCGTCCTTCCCTGTACGGCTTGCGAACCCCATATGACGACCGTCGGATCGCAGGATACGACCGGTCCCATGACGGCGGATGAGCTCAAGGAGCTGGCCTGCCTCGAATTCCAGGCGGAGCTCTTCATGCAGTCCTTCTGCCATACCGCCGCCTATCCCAAGCCCTCGGACGCCAGAATGCACCGGACGCTGCCAGGTTTCATGACCGAGCGCAAGGGTGTCGCCCTGAGGCCGGGCGATGGCGTCATCCATTCCTGGCTCAACCGCCTCATCCTCCCGGACACCGTGGGGACGGGCGGCGATTCGCACACCCGGTTCCCCGTCGGGGTCAGCTTCCCGGCCGGGTCCGGTCTCGTCGCCTTCGCCGGGGCCTTGGGCTTCATGCCCCTGGACATGCCCGAATCCGTCCTGGTTCGGTTCAAGGGCCGGATGAACCCCGGGATCACGTTGCGGGACGCCGTCAACGCCATCCCGTATTTTGCCATCCAGAAAGGCCTCCTGACCGTAGAAAAAAAGGGCAAGAAGAATATATTCAACGGTTGTGTGCTGGAGATGGAGGGCCTCGAGGACCTGTCCGTGGACCAGGCCTACGAGCTGACGGACGCCTCGGCGGAGCGGTCGGCCGCCGCCGCGGTGATCGCGCTCAAGGAGGAGAAGGTCACCGAATATCTGAGGAGCAACGCGGCCCTGATGGAAAAAATGATCGAGGAAGGCTATCAGAACGCCGAAACGCTCCGCCGCAGGATCGACGCCTGCCGGAAGTGGCTCGAGAGGCCCGTCCTCCTGAAGCGGGACGAGCATGCGGAGTACAAGGCCATCCTCGAGATCGACCTGGCTGAAATCAAAGAGCCGCTGGTGGCCTGCCCCAACGATCCCGACGATGTCAAACCCCTCTCCAAAATCGCGAACGACCCGGTCCAGGAAGTGTTCATCGGGTCCTGCATGACCAACATCGGCCATTTCCGGGCCGCCGGCCGGATTCTCGACAAGGCGGGGGTGCTCGGCCTGCGACTCTGGATCACCCCTCCGACCAAAATGGACGCGGCCCAGCTCATGCGGGAAGGATACTACGCCGTCTTCGCCGCGGCCGGGGCCAGGACAGAGATGCCCGGCTGTTCCCTGTGCATGGGAAACCAGGCCCGCGTCAAGGCGGGGACGACCGTGTTCTCGACCTCCACCCGGAACTTCGACCACAGGATGGGGGACTGTGCGCGCGTCTACCTGGGCTCGGCCGAGCTCGCGGCGGTCGCCGCCCTCAAGGGTCGGGTCCCGACGGTCGAGGAATACATGGCTGTCATGAAGGAAAAGGTCCTGCCCCAGGCGGCGGAAATCTATCGATACCTCGAATTTCATAAGATGGGCGATTTCAGCCTGGGCTATGCCCGGTAGTTCTTCCCAACAGGGGAAAACCGGCGGGCGGCGTCTCTGATTCCGGAAGGAGGCCCCATGATTCGACTAAATGGACGAAAGGCGTTGATTACGGGTGGCTCGAGAGGCATCGGCCGGGCGACAGCCCTTCTCTTCGCCCAGGCCGGCTGCGACGTGGCCATCACCTACGTGAGCAACAGCGAGGCGGCTATGGCAGTCCGGGAGAGCGTTGGGAAAATGGGCAGGGAATGCCTCGTCTATAAGGCGGAGATGTCTTTAAAAAGCGACGTGGAGAACATGGTTGCCGACATTCTCTCGCGGTGGGGAGAACTCGACACGGTCGTCAACAACGCCGGCGTCTGGACCTATCTTGAGATGGGCCGGATGGAGGAATCCGTTTACAGGGAGACCATGGGCGTCAACCTGGACGGCGTCTTCTTTGTGACCAACGCCGCCGTCCCCTCCATGAAGGACAACGGCAGGGGATGGATCATCAACGTCACGTCCACGGCCGGAATCCGTGGGGAGGCCCTCCACTCCCACTACGCGGCGAGCAAAGGCGCCCTGGACGCCCTGACCAAGTCGCTGGCTGTCGAACTCGCGCCCTATAATATCCGGGTCAACAGCGTCGCCCCGGGCTGGGTCGATACCGACATGTGCACGGGTGTTTTCAGCGAGCCCGGCGCCAGGGAGAGGGTCCGCAAGTCCATCCCCCTCAACAGGATTCCGCCGCCGGAGGACGTCGCCGGTCCAATCCTGTTCCTGGCGTCCGACCTCGCGCGACACATCACCGGCACGGTCCTGAACGTCAACGGCGGCTCCGTCCTATGCGGTGGCTGAGGATAAAGAGCTTGACATCGTTTTCTTATTCATGGTACTAAAGGGAGGATTCATGGCGAAGAGCTTCCTGTCCATAATCATTGTCCCCCACACAAAGACGAGCACCAGGACCTTGTCCTTTTCCCGACGGTCCCTAAAAGCACTGGCGGGAACCGGTATTTTCGTGGCCCTAGCCCTGGCGGTTTTCCTGACGGATTATATTTCCATGAACGTGATCCGTCAGCGCTACAAATCCCTGACCCGGGAAGCCGCGGAACAGAAAACGAAAATCGCGGACTACGAGAAATCGATCGGGGATCTCCAAGCCAAGGTCACGAATTTTGAGAACTTCGCCAAGAAGCTGAACGTCATGGCCGGGCTGAAATCCCCGGACGTTCTCAAGGCACCGGCCGGCCTGGGCGGCGGCGCCTCGGACTCCGATCCCGGCGAAAGCGCTCCCGCGGCGGGACCCCAGGCGCTTTCCCAGGGCTCCATCCAGGGGTTGAGCCAGAAGGCCCAGAGCGTCGAGAGCAACCTCAACAGCCTGGTCAATTTCTTCGAAAGCCAGAGCCTCAAGCTGGCCACCACGCCTTCCATCATGCCTACGGCGGGGTGGATCAGCTCGCAATTCGGTATGAGGGCCGACCCGTTCACGGGCCGGGAACAGATGCATTGGGGGGTTGATATCTCCACCAATACCGGCAATCCGATCGTGGCCACGGCGGACGGCATCGTTCTCCAGGTCCTGACCGACAAGTACCTCGGCAAGCATGTCATTCTCAGTCATGGGAACGGCATTACGACCCTCTACGGACACATGAACGGCTTCGCCGTCAGGGCCGGCCAGCAGGTCAAAAGAGGCGACGTCATCGGGTACGTCGGGCAGACCGGCAAGGCCGTCGGTCCCCATGTGCATTATGAAGTTCACCGGGATGGAAAGCCCGTGAATCCCTTCTGGTATCTTCTCGACGAGTAAGCCGAGTCCCCGGCCGCCCCTATCCTTCCGCCAATAAATCTCCCGGGCCTATCTTGGCCCCGAGCCGGAATTCGTGCGCGGACATCCTTTTCTTTCCCTCGGGCTGGAGCTCCTCGATCAGGTAGACGCTCCCGGCGCCGCAGGCGACCTTCAGGCCGTCCTTGTCCGCGTCCAGGATTTCTGCCGGGGCGACGCCGTGCCGTGCGGCTTCAAGGGGCCGCCCCGCATGGATCTGAAGGCGGCGTCCCTTGAAAAACGTGAAGGCCCCCGGCCGTTCCGCCAGGGCCCGGATCCTCCGGTCTATGGACTGAGCGCTTTCCGACCACACAATCCGGCCGTCCTCCTTCTGGATTTTCGGGGCCCGCGACGCCCGGCTGTGATCCTGGGGGAGGCGCGGGACGGAATCCACGGATTCCAGGGTCTGGAGGAGAAGGTCCGCGCCCAGGTCGGCCAGGCGCATCTCGAGTTCCCCGGCCGTCTCGCGGGGCCAGATGCGGGTCCGTTCCTGGGCCAGGATATCCCCCTCGTCCATTTTTTCATTGAGCTCCATGATTGTGACCCCGGTTTCCGTCTCTCCGTTGAGGACGGCCCATTGGACGGGGGCGGCTCCCCGGTACTTGGGGAGGAGCGAGAAGTGGACGTTGAGGGAATGATGCCTGGGGTAATAGATAATCGACGCGGGTATGATCTGGCCGTAGGCCACGACGACGTGGACATCCGGGCCCGCCTCTCTGATCCTCGGGAGCACCGAATTGTCCTTGCGGATTTTGTCCGGCCCGATGACGGGGATGCCGCGCTCGAGGGCGAATGATTTGACCGGGCTGGGCGTCATACGGCGTCCGCGCCCGGCGGGCTTGTCGGGCTGCGTGATGACGAGGCCGACGGAATGGCCGCCGTCCAGCAGTTTCCGGAACGAGGGGAGCGCCGCGGCCGGGCTCCCGAAAAAAACGATATTCATAGTTTCAGGCCGGCGTCGGCCGATTTTTTTATCTTCTTGCGAATGAGGGTTCTTTTTAGGGGCGAGAGCCGGTCGGTGAAAAGCTTGCCTTCCAGATGGTCGATTTCATGGCAGAGGACGCGGGCCAGCATATCCTCGCCCTCGATCTCGAGCTCCTTTCCCCCCAGGTCGAGGCCCTTGACCACCACGCGATAAGGGCGGGCGACCTTTTCCCGGATGTCCGGAACCGAGAGGCAACCTTCTTCCGAGACGACCTCGCCTTCCTGGCGGAGGATTTCGGGGTTGACGAGGATGATCAGATCCTCCTCATTTTCCCCCACGGAGAGGTCCACCGTGATGAGCCTCTTGCTGACGTTGACTTGGGGGGCGGCCAGCCCGACGCCCGGGGCGCGGCGCATGGTGTCGACCATGTCCCGGGCGAGACGGACCAGGTCCGGGTCGATCTTCCCGACGCGATCCGCCTTTTTTGTCAGCATGGGGTGTCCGATGGTCAGAATTTCGAGAACGGCCATGGCTTCATCCTGCGGCCTTATTTTACGCGATTCGAGCCCCCGCATCCAGTCCCCATCTTAACGGACGGGAGGCCCGGTGCGGAGTCCTGTTCGGAAAGGGCCGAAGGGGAATGGCCGGAACGTCATGTGCGGCTTAGCGCAAGACCCACTCTGGAGTGCAGGCCATCCCCGCGGCCCTTGCCGAGACGCAGAACCCGTCCGACTTTGGACAGATGCTCCTAAATCACGGCCGAAGGCGGCGGAGGCTCATCCGCGGCTCCGGCGTTGCGTAGAGGCACGCGCACGAGATAGAGGCCGATCAGGACGAGCACGGCCAGGCCGCCGATGTAGAGATCGACCGCTCCGAAATACTTGCCGTTCTTGAAGATCGTCGGGACATCGTGCCCGATGAATTTCTGCAGGAACAGGAATTTCCAGAGCGCCCTCAGGAGCCCCGTAAGCGCCTCGCCGGCGATGAGCCCGGCTGCCAGCAGGATGCCGACGTTCGTCGCGCGCGCGGTTTGGGCCGCGTTGAACTTCCTTTTAGCCATGAACTTGTCGACGACGCCCTTCATCATGCCGCCGACGAAGATCGCGAACGTCGTCTCGAGGGGCAGGTACATACCGACGGCGACCAGCATGGGAGAGCGGACCTGGACCAGGATCAGGGCGAAGCCCATGAGCATGCCGACGATGACCAGCGGCCAGGCCATCTCCCCCCCCACGATGCCGCGTGCCAGGGCTGCCATCAGGCCGGCCTGGGGCGCCGCCAGCTCCTTGCTGCCGAAAGTGAACGCCCCGTTGAGGAGCATCAGGGGGAAATACATCACGAGGGAAGCGATGAGGATGCCGAACACGTTGCCGGCCTGCATCTTCCACGGCGTGCCGCCCAGGATATGCCCGACCTTGAGGTCCTGGAGCATTTCGCCTGCCACCGCGGAGGAGACGCAGACGACGGCGGCGACGCCGAGGACGGCGGCGACGCCGCTCATCCCCGTGGCCCCGACGAGGACCATGAGCAGGGCGGCGATGATCAGGGTGGACAGGGTCAGGCCGGAGATCGGATTGTTGGATGACCCGATCTGCCCGACGAGGTTGCCGGAGACGGCGGCGAAGAAGAAGCCGGCGATGGCCATGACGACCGCGGCCAGGACGGCGGGCGGCCAGGTCCCGGCGAAGATCTTATAGACAAAGACCATCAGGACGAAGGTTGACGCCAGGCCGCCCAGAACGACCTTGATATTGAGGTCTTTTTCGAGGCGGCTCGAGACCTCGGCCTGTCCGGCGGCTTTCTTGACGTCGCCGAGCGAGCGTTTGATTCCTGTGGCAAGGTTCTTTCTCATCCGGTAGAGCGTGTAACCGGCGCCGACGAGCATCCCGCCGACCGCGATCGGGCGAATGATGAACTTCCAGACGTTGGTCACCATGTCGGGCCAGCTGACGTCGGCCGCGGCTACGCCCGGGCCGTAGAACGTGTCGATGAGGTGCGGCCCGAGGAAAAACATCAGCAGCGGCGCGAACAGGCCCCAGGCCAGGACGCCGCCGGCGAAGTTGAGGGCGGCCAGGCGCGGCCCGATGATGTAGCCGACACCGATATACGCCGGATAGATTCCGGGGCCGGACACGGCCACCGTGCCGCCGGTGCCGATCTTGGGCGAGTCGCCGGCAGCGCCGAGACGGACGAAACTCGCGCCGAGCGTGCCGACCCTGACGATGAAGTCCTTGGTGGCGCTGAAGATCTGGATCTGACCGAGCGCGTAGAAGAGAGAGCCGAGGCCCATGGCCTGGAACAGGAACTTCGAACCCTGGCTGCCCTTCTGGCCGGCCTTGTGGATTTCCGCGGCGGCGACGGATTCCGGAAAGACCAGGTCGGGATCGGAGACCATGACCCGCCGAAGGAAGGTCACGAACATGATCCCGAGCAGGCCGCCGACGAACATCAGGGCTGACGACTTGAGGTAGGCCTCGAGGGTGTTGAACTTTGTCCAAGCCCCGGAGATGAGGAACGCCGGGATGGTGAAGATGGCCCCCGCCGCGATGGATTCGCCTATGGACCCGACCGTTCGGGCGATGTTCTCTTCGAGGATCGAGCCCTTCATGATCCTCAGGACGGCCATGCCGATGACGGCCGCGGGATACGTGGCCGCGATCGTCATGCCGGCCCGCAGCCCGAGGTAGGCGTTGGCGGCGCCGAGGACAACGGTCATGACGAGGCCGATGAGGATGGCCCGGAAGGTGAACTCCCTCTGGTCGGTTTTTTCGGGGACGTAGGGTTGATGGGTCATCACGCGCTCCTTTCCGATGTTTCCTATTTTATATTTGAAGTCCGGAAACAAAGTCAACCCCGTTCGTAGGATTCCAGGGACTCATGTCCGTGGAGCTTCAGGCGCTTCGGGACGCGTCCCGCCGGGCGGATTTGATTCGGAGGGGGAATTATGCTAAAAAAGGATGCGACAGAAAGAGAGCGAGCATGAACATCATCAGTTGGGTGAAGAGCCGGCTGTTCTGCGACATGGCCGTCGATCTCGGCACCGCCAACACGCTGATTTTTCTCAAGGGCAAGGGAATCATCGTTCAGGAGCCGTCGATCTGCGTCATCAACA
>Ga0315281_10011558_pt1 | contig 12091 bp, 12 predicted proteins | sample YL17G07_0_MG_FD_204540 | JGI IMG/M metagenome (GOLD analysis project Ga0315281, IMG submission 204540) | Sediment microbial communities from Yellowstone Lake, YNP, Wyoming, USA - YL17G07_0 | ecosystem: Environmental > Aquatic > Freshwater > Lake > Sediment | place: USA: Wyoming | collected... | reverse complement strand
TTCTCCACTTTCAATCCCTTGACCCGGCAGAACTCGCGCACATTGTTCGTCACCAGAACAGCCTTGAGGCTGCGCGCGTGAGCCGCAATCAACAGATCGTTGGCGCCTATCATTTCACCGCGAAGTTTGAGGTTTGCCCGGATGTCCGCATAGTGTTCGGCAGCCTCGGCCGGCCATTCGATGACTTCCAGATGCCGGATGAATGCATCGAACGCAGCACGCGCCTGTTTTGGCCGGGCAGACAGCTTCGCGCCGTACAGCAGTTCGGCCACGGTCACAACGGATACGGCCTGGTCCGGAATGGGCACCGAGCGAATCCGATCCAGCAGGGCCGGATGGGACCGCTTCATGATGTACGAGCAGATATCGGTATCCAGAATATACCGCGCCATCAGAAATCAGGCTCCTGAAGCGGCAAGTCCCCAACCCCGGCCATGAAATCGGCGGGGGCCACCGGGCCGTCTGCCAGGTAGGCATTCCAGTTGGGCGGACGCGGCGACAGCACCACCTCGCTGCCCTGCTTGCGAATGAACACCTCATCCACGTCGAACTGAAAGTCCTTGGGCAAGCGGACAGCTTGACTGCGGTTGTTGAGAAAAATTCTGGCGGTACGATCCATGATTTGCTCCGGTCCAGCGGCAGGCGTAGAGGTGTCAGTATAAGACCTCTGTTGTATATGTCAAGGTATATACAACAGGCGGGGCGCGGGGACCCCGGTGGCCACCCAAACTCCCCCGGTGATGGTCAGGAACGCTCAACATGATTTCCAAATTGGGGCTCGGGAAGAAGGCTAAACCGTAGTACGCGGTGCTCCTCGCTCGCGCGCCTCGTCGATGCTTAACTGTGAGCCATACCAGTACGCAGTACGCGCCCTTTTCTCGATTCGGCGAAGCTGGATTGCCGCGGCGATTCGAGCAGCGCCGAGGCGCACCCCCGAGGCGCACCCCCTTGCCTTGCCCTGCGCGATAGCGTACTTTTGGCCTGCAGATTTGTCCGAACAAGCACAAAAGCAAAGCTTGCCGCCACCAACGCCGGGAAATCCCAGATGTTGAACCTCTCTCGCAATAGCAAGCATAACAAGCGTGACGAAACGCCGATGCTGTTTCATCTCAAGATGGTGGCGAAAATCGCCCTCAGCGTCAGCGCGCTTGCTTGCGCAGGTCTGCTGTCGGTGCTGTTTCTGCTCATGGACCGAAGGGGGAGCAGTTATGCCGATATCGTCGGCGCACACAGTCTCGCCAGCCAGAATCTGGGGCCGGCGCTGTTGCTATTCGGGCTGGCGCTGCTTGCGTTTGCGGGCATCGTCACTTGGCTGATTGCGCTCTACAGCAGTTTTCGCATTGCCGGACCCCTGTACCGGTTTGCGCAGAATCTGGAAAGGGAAATCGAACAGGGGGCGGTCGTGCCGCTCGCCATTCGTCGAGGCGATCAGTTGCAGCGCGAGTGGAGGGAATTCGAAGCGAGCATGGCCGCGCTGCATAGTCATTTCGACGACTTGAGGGAAGCGCTGGCGCAGACCGAACAGACCTTGCGGGCGGGCGCGGAAATGGACCCGGTGTCTTTGCGACAAACTGTCGCCCGTTTGCGGGACATCGAGCGCCGTGCCCAGCTCTAGATGGGTCGTCGCCGCCAGCGGCAGTGCGGTCCTTTTCTGCGTGGTGGCAGTGCTTTACGCCGCTTTCGGCGGCAAACCCCACCTGAGCGGAATCGACTGTGGCGGCTGTCATTTGTCGGGCAAGGAAGTGCGGCCGGAGCAGGCGTCCAAGCTGGTGGCTTCGCAGGAGGCGCTGTGCGGCACATGCCATCCGGATGCGATACGCATCAGTCACCCCAGCGGTTTTGCGCCGAAGGCCGCGTTGCCGGCGGAGTATCCGCCGGATTGGAAAAGCGACTTGACCTGCAGCACCTGCCATCGGGTGCACGGGACCGGACCCGGGTTGCTGCGCGGCGCGAAGCGCGGCAAGGAAATGTGCCTTGCCTGCCATGATGCCGCCTTCTTCAACAGCATGAAAGACCAGGGAGGTTCGATCGAACAGTCGGGACACTTGCATCCGGGGATCGCGCTGGGGAACATCGAACTCGATGCCTATTCCCTGCATTGCATGGGATGCCACGGCGGCCAGGCCGGCCCTGAAGCCGTCAGCGTGGGCCGCAACGGCCTCTTGCGCCATGCGAGCGGTTCGGCCAACCATCCCATCGGCAAGCGTTACCGGGAGTCGTCGAAGTCCGGCGGTTTCCACCCCGAGGGCAGGCTATCGAAAAAGATCCTGTTGCCCGATGGCAAGATCAGTTGCGTGTCCTGTCATCAGGCTTACAAGAAGGACCATGGCAAGCTCGTAATGTCCAATCGAGGCTCCGCCTTGTGCCTTGAGTGCCACAACCTATGACGCCGCTACCGCAACGCGCCGCCGCCCACCGGCGCAAAATTCACTACGTGGACAAGACCGTGCAGAAGTGGCTGCTGCTGGCCTTGGTCATCCTCGAAGCGGGACTGGTCGCGGCGATGGTCTGGCTGATGCACTGGCGCCTGAGCCAGGTAATCGAGGACAACCTGTACCGCGTGCACCTGGCCAAGGCCGCGTCCATGTTGCACCAGCTCATGCAGGAAGCGTCTCTGTTGTTGGGCATTTTCCTATTGGCAAACGTGGTCGCCCTGCTGGTCGCCGATGGCATCTGGCGCCGCTACGTCAATTCCCTGCTGCGCAGTTTCATGACCTTGGTCGGCAAGACCGGCAGGTTGGATTTTTCCGCCGATCCGGAAGTAAGCGGGCGGCACAGGTTGCTCGAGCTGGCGGCGACCCAGAGAGCGCGCGAACGGCTGCGCCTTGGCGCGATCCGCGAACAAATGGCGGGTCTGGATGCCGAGGCGTCGGGGGCTGGCGACCAGCGCAAGGTAAGGGAATTGTTGGACGGCTTGAATAGACTCGTGGGGTGAGCGCGGCGGCGGCGGCTTACGGAAGCCTGATGGTGAGTGATGAGAGCTTTAGCAAAGCGGCTAAGATCCTGGGGTTCAAAGATACCCAGACACTGCATTTTGCGATTGCGTATTTGCGCGACGAGATACTTGGCGGAAGGGAAGCCGGAGCGGCCGAAGGCGAAGCGTCTTATCCGCCGCTCAGTGCCGGGTAACTCCTGGAAATTCGTTCAGACGCGCCCGAACCGAGAGGAGAACCGATTAAGGCGCATCGGCCCGCGATGCTCGACATGAGTTCCAAATTGGGGCGCCGGGAGAAGGCTAAACCGTAGTACGCGGCGCTCCTCGTTCGCGCCCCCCTTCCTCTGTTCCTCATGCTCCCCTGAGTCAGAGGCCGTTTCGGAAATTCTGAAACAGCCTCTACGTCACGCGGAAATTGCGGAACTGCCACGGATCGGAAGCATCGATGTCATCCGGATAAAGCTCCGAGCGGCCGGCGAGCGGCGTCCAGTCGGTATAGGCGCCGACCAATTTGCCCAGATAGGGCATGCAAAGATCGAGGATCGTCCGGTAGTCGAGTTCGTCGGGCTCGACTATGCCGGCGCGGGGATTTTGCAGCGCCCAGGCGATCGCCGCCGTGAAGGGGGCGTTCACCTGCAGACTGGTGGCGTTGTTGTACGGGCATAGCTTGCGCGCTTCTTCGATCCCCAACTGCGAGCCGAACCAGTAGGCGCCGCGCTTGTGGCCCATCAGCAGCACCCCCAGCTCGTCGAAACCGGCATCGATCTCGTCGCGCAGCAAACGCTGCTGTGGCGGGAAGCGCCAGCCGTTGCCGGCGAACTCGTGCAGTGACAGGACGGCATCGTCGCAGGGGTGATAGGCATAGTGGCAGGTTGGCCGGTACACCGGCTTCCCGTTCTCACGCACGGTGAGATAGTCGGGAATCGAGATCGCCTCGCCATGGGAGATCAGCCAGCCTTGGAACGGCCCCTCGAACGGCGCCCAGGAGCGCACCTTTGTGGCTACCCCCGGCCGGTCGAGATAGATGGCGGCGCCGCAGCCGAAGCCGTATTCGCGCGCGTCCTGCGGCCAGTTGCGTTCGTGCGTGCCCCAGCCGAGTTCGGCCGGCTGCAGCGACTCGCCGCAGAAGGCCTCGCTCGACCAGGTGTTGACGAATTCACCGTTGCGTTTGTGCACGCGGCTGGTCTGGTGGTCACGTTCGGATACGTGGATCACTTTCACCTGTAGTTGCGCGGCGAGCCGGGCCCAGCCTTCGCGGCCGGACGGCGCCGCGGCGTCCATGCCAATCTCGCTGGCGAGATTGAGCAGCGCCTGCTTTACCAGGTGGGAAACCAGGCCCGGATTGGCGCCATGCATCAGCACGCCAGTCGGTCCCGCCGGGTACTTGCTGCGCAGGGCCAGCGTCGCCTCGCGATGGGCGTAGTTGGAACGGTGGCTGGCCGGCAGCGACAGGTCGGTATGGCCGCCCTGCCAGGGCTCGAGGCAGGCGTCTATGTAGAGCACGCCGTGCTGCTGGCACCACTCGACTACTGCGGTGCTGGAAACGTCGAACGAAACATTGACCAGAAAATCGCCCGCGCCGAGTTCGCGCTCCAGGATGGAAATGTAGTTGGCGCGTGTCAGCGGCTCGATCCGGAATTCGATGCCGTACTTGGCGGCGACGTCTTTGCCGAAGTCGTTGGCCGTGACGATGGTGATCTGTCGCGGGCGGATGTCGATATGGCGCAGCAATAGCGGCAGCGAGCCCTGGCCCACGGCGCCAAAGCCCACCATCAGCATTTTGCCTGAGAAGGCAGTGTATTTCTTGTGCGTGCTCAACATCGTTTCTCGGGTGTTACGGCAATAAAAATTACCTGAACGTTTATATCCGAAAGTGGCCGCCATCGCAATACTTTGCACGGTGCATTGTTGCACGATGCATACGTTGCACGGCGCAACGCGGCCGGCCGGCCGCGTGAAATATCCCGGAACTGTCCCCGTTGCAAATGAATCTTGCTACCAGCCTATCCAGGGGAGTCTGAGAGGAGAATCCCCTCATGTTGTAGCAGCTAGGGTCGTCGTTCGAGTTGCTGGCGCGCTTCGTCGCCGCGCAGCGTGAGGATGGTCACGCCGCAAAGCGCTACCAGCGGCAGCGCAACCAGCATTACGCCCGCGACCGCGACCACCCAGCCTCGCGGCGTCAGTCCCTGCCCCTGCGGGTGCCGGAGATAGGTCGCCAGGCGCGTGCCGCCCGCGAGCAGTGTCAGCGCAATCAGCACCCAGCAAAAATATTCCAGACCGGTGCGCCCCCACGAAAAACCGTAGAGCAGGCCGAAAGCGGACACGAGTCCGATCAGCCAGACCAGCAGCAGCGCAAAGTCGCTGACGATGCGCGATTGCAGGTATTCGGGCGGAATCTTTCCGCCGCGGAAAAGCTGCTGCAGCAGCAGTATGCCGATCGCCAGCGCGGCGAAGGAGACGATCGCGAAAAACCAGCCGATGAAGGCCAGCGGCAGTGTCGGGATGGTCATGCGCGCGCGCTGTGCATGCGGCGGCCTTCAGGCACCGTCGCGCCGGCCGGAACTGATGGCCGTGAGTATGCCCTGCATCAGCGCGACCGGTGTGGGCGGACAACCGGGCACGGCCACGTCCACCGGGATGACGTTGGACACACGGCCGCAACTGGCGTAACTCTCGCCGAAAATTCCCCCGCTGCAGCCGCAGTCGCCGATCGCCACCACCAGTTTCGGGTCGGGCGTGGCATCGTAGGTGCGCTTCAGCGCAAGCTCCATGTTGCGCGACACCGGTCCGGTCACAAGCAGCATATCGGCGTGGCGCGGACTGGCGACAAACCTGATACCCAGTCGCTCCAGGTTGTAGTAGGGACCGTTCATGCTATGGATCTCCAGCTCGCAGCCATTGCATGAGCCCGCATCCACGTGGCGGATGGTGAGCGCGCGCCCGAAGTGCTTGAGAATTACCGCGCCCAGTCGCTGCTCGATCTGGCGCAGAGTTTCGTCGGAATGCGGCGGCGCTTCGCTGACGATCCCGGTTTTCGCGATTTGCTTGAGCAGCTGATACATCTCAGAGGTCCTGTCCGCTATAGGAAAGGTTGAACGACTTATTGATCAGTGGAAAATCGGGAACGATATTGCCGATGACTGCGTGCTCGATCACCGGCCAGTTCTGCCACGACGGATCGTGCGCATGGGCGCGATGAATACGGTTGGCATCCGCGGTCTCAACTGCGATCAGCACTTCGCCGCGCCAGCCTTCAACCCAACCGACGCCACATTTTCCGGCGTTGCAGTCGGCAAGCGGAACGCGAATCTCGCCCGGCACGAGCCCTTCGGCCAGCACCCGCACCAGCTGCATGGACTCGAATAGTTCTTCGAATCGCACCGAGACGCGCGCGGCGACGTCACCGCGGGTGTGCGAGCACAGGCGCACCTTCAGTTGCCGGTAAGGCGGGATCGGGAAATCGATGCGCAAGTCGTGCAGGATGCCGCTCGCACGGGCGGCGAATCCGGCGAGGCCCATCTTTTCCGCCAGTTCGCGCGGCACCTGCCCGGTCATGATGAACCGGTCCTGCGCGCCGGCGTGCTCGTCGTAGATCGCCTTGAGTGCAATGGCCTCGGATTGTATCCGCTCCAGTTGTGTCAGCAGGCGCGCCGCCCGGTCGCGCGGCAGATCGCGCGCAACGCCTCCGGGAACGACCAGGTCCATGAGGTAGCGATGGCCGAACAACTCGCCCTGCAAACGCAGCAGGTCTTCCTTCAGCCGCCAGAACTGGAAAAAGCCGAACGCGAGCCCGACGTCGGCCCCGAGATAGCCCAGGTCGCCCAGGTGGTTGGCGATGCGCTCCAGCTCGAGCATGATCCCGCGCAGGCCGAGCGCGCGGCCGGGCGGTTCCGTGCCGCTGGCGCCTTCGACGGCCATGGCGTAGGCCCAGGCGTAGGCGACGGTGGAATCGCCGGACACACGCCCGGCGAGTTTGCCGCCCTCGGCCAGGGTCATCGTTTCGAACAGCTTCTCTATCCCCTTATGCGTGTAGCACAGGCGTTCCTCCAGACGCAGAATTTTCTCGCCGACGATGGAAAAGCGGAAATGCCCCGGTTCAATGGTGCCGGCGTGCACCGGACCTACCGGTATTTCGTGCACGCCTTCGCCCGCGACCTTGACGAACGGATAGCGGTCGTCCGACGCGGGCAGGTTCGTGCGGATGTCGAATTCCTTGCGCAGCGGAAATGCGCCGCCGGGCCAGGCGCGGTGGCGCACCCACTTGCGGTGATCCGGGCTGTCCTGGGCGTGGATGCCGAGAAGGTCGTAGGCGGCGCGCTGCATGCGGTTCGCGCACGGATAGATATCGGCGATGCCGGGGTAGCGCGGATGCTCGCGCGCAAGCGGCAGCGTCAGCCACAACAGCCCGGAGCGAAGCGCAAGCGCCAGGTGCAGCGCATAAGCGCCGCCGCGCGTGGTCTCGTCGCTGCCCCAAAGGGCGACCAGGCGCGCCTTTTGCGCTTTCGCCTTCTCCACCACTGCGCGCAGGTCTCCGGGCGCGATCACCGAACGGAACGCTGGCATGGCGCCCGGGATAGGTTCGGCCTGTATCGGAAGATCGATCATTGCATTTGGCCTCGCGCGCTCAGCCGATGAAAGCGGCCGCCTGCCGGTACCATTCGACCAGATAGGGCGGGATGTATAAACCCAGCATGAGCACGATTGCCAGGTGCACGAATACAGGCACCAGCGCCGGCGGATGCGGCAGCCGGCGCAGGTTGGACTCGCCGAACACCATCGGCTGGACCTTGCCGAAGATCGCGGCAAACGCGACTCCCAGCGCCACCAGCAGGAACGGCGTCGCCCAGGGGTGCTCGTGCATGGCCGTCGTGAGCACCATGAACTCACTGGTGAACACCCCGAACGGCGGCATGCCGAGGATGGCGATTGTGCCCAGCGCGAGGCCCCAGCCTATGGTTGGGCTTTGCTCGATAAGCCCGCGGATGTCGGCCATGTTTTGCGTACCGGTCTTTTGGGAGGCGTGGCCGACGGTGAAAAAAATAGCGCTCTTGGTGAGCGAGTGCACCGTCATGTGCAGCAGGCCGGCGAAAGCGGCAACCGGGCCGCCCATGCCGAATGCGAACGTCATGATCCCCATGTGCTCGATCGAAGAGTAAGCGAACATGCGCTTGATGTCTTTCTGTCGCGACAGAAAAAACGCCGCCACCACCACCGACAGAAGACCGAAACCCATCATCAGGTCGCCGGAGAAATTGCGCCCGAGGGCGCCATCGACCAGCACCTTGCTGCGCACCACCGCATATAGCGCGACGTTGAGGAGTAGTCCCGATAGCACCGCCGACACCGGCGTCGGGCCTTCGGCGTGCGCGTCGGGCAGCCAGTTGTGCAGCGGCACCAGGCCCACCTTAGTGCCGAACCCGACCAGCAGGAACACGAACGCAAGCGACAGCACCGTCGGTTCGAGCTGGCCGCGTATTTCGTACAGGTGCGTCCACAGAAGCGACGTTCCTCCCGCGCCGAGAACTTTTTCAGCGGCGAAATAAAGCAGGATCACGCCGAACAGCGCCTGCGCGATTCCGACCGAGCACAGGATGAAATACTTCCACGCCGCCTCCAGGCTCGCCGGCGTGCGGTACAGGCTCACCAGCAGCACGGTCGACAGCGTCGCGCCCTCCAGCGCCACCCAAAGGATGCCGATATTGTTCGACAGCAGGCACAGCATCATGGTGAAGGAGAACAGCTGGTACATGCTGTGATAGAGGCGCAGCCGCGCCGAATTCAGGCGTCCGTGGTGCTCTTCGATGCGCATGTAGGGACGGGAAAAAAGCGCCGTGGTGAAGCCGACGAATGCGGTCAGGGCGACCAGGAATACGTTGAACGGATCGACGAAGAATTGCTCCTCCATCGCCGTCATCGGGCCGTCCGTGATGACGCGACGCGTCAGCGCCGCCGCCGCGGCGAGGGTGACGAGGCTCATCAGCGCGTTTACCTCCGGCGCCCAGCGCTTGTGGCCGATGAGCGCCAGCAGCATGCCTCCAAGCAGGGGAAAACCGAGGACAAGGGCGATTTCCATGCGTGCCTAGTCGTCTTTCAGTTTTTCCATATGCCGGATGTCGAGGCTTTCGAACTGGTCGCGGATATGGAAAAAGAAAATGCCGAAGATGAAGGTGCCGACGAGCACATCGAGCGCGACACCGAGCTCGACTACCAGCGGCATGCCGTAGGTCGCGCTGGTGGCGGCGAAGAACAGGCTGTTCTCCATGGCGAGGAAACCGATCACCTGCGGCACCGCCTTGCGCCGCACGATCATCATCAGGAACGACAGCAGCATGCTCGCCAGCGCGATTCCCAGTGTCGCGCGCGTCAGGCTGTTCGCCATCTGGGAGATCGGGGTGGCAAGGGCGAACGCGAAGATCGCTAGGCCGATGCCGATCAGCATCGTGGCCGGAATGTTGATCAGGGTCTCGATGTCCCAGCGTATCTGCAGCCGGTCGATCAGGCGATGCAGCACCCAGGGGATCAGCAGCACCTTGAGCAGCAGGGTGAGTGCGGCGGAGAAATACAGATGATTCTGGCCGGTCGTGTACGCCACGATCAGCGTCGACGCGGTAAGCGCGGCGCCCTGCCATGCGAACAGCCTGATCAGCGTCAGCACACGCCGTTGCGACAGCATGGCGAAGGCGAGCAGCAGCAGGAATGCCGCGAGCAGGTTGACGAACTGGCTGGAAAGGGATTGATCCATGGCGTTCTCAGCCGCGCGTGAGGAAGTGGGTCAGCATGCCGAGCACGCCGAGCAGAAAAGCCGTGGACAGGAATTCGGGGGCGAGGAACAGGCGCAGTTTGGCGAGCAGCGTCTCAAGCAAGGCGAGGCCGGCGCCGGCGAGAGCAAGCTTCGCCGCCAGGGCCGCGAACGCGAGCGGAAGAGCTCCCCAGTCGCCCGCCGCGGCGATGCCCCAGGGCAGGAACAGCGCGATGCCGATGGTCACGTAGGCGAACAGCTTGATCGCCACGGCCCATTCGATCAGTGCCAGGTGCCGCGCCGAGTATTCGAGGATCATCGCCTCGTGGATCATGGTGAGTTCCAGGTGTGTCGTCGGGTTGTCGATCGGGATGCGCGCGTTTTCCGCGAGCAGCACCATGAGGAAAGCGGCCGCCGCGAAGGCGAGGCTGGGGTAGATTGCGAATTCGCGGCGCGCCAGCGTCTCGACGATCGTGTTCAACTGGGTCGAGCCGCTGATGAACGCAGCGGTGAACAGGACCATCAGCATCGCCGGTTCGGCGAGGAAGCCGATCAGCATCTCGCGCCGCGCGCCGAGCCCGCCGAAGGCGGTGCCGATGTCCATCGCCGCCAGTGCCGAAAACACCCGGGCCAAGGCAAACACGCCCACCAGGGCGATGATGTCGGCCGCCGGCGCGAACGGCAGGTCGGTGGCGAGCACCGGAACGATTCCGGCGGCGAGCCACATGCAGCCGAATACCACGTAAGGCGTGACGCGAAACAAGGCGGAAGCGTTGCGCGCGATTACCGCGTCCTTGTGAAACAGCTTGGCGAGCGTGTAGTACGGCAGCAGGATGCTCGGCGCCGAGCGGTTCTGCAGCCAGGCGCGGCACTGGTTCGACCAGCCCAGGAGCAGCGGCGCGGCGAGCACCACGAACACGGATTGCAGGATCTGAAACGCGATGCCGGGAAAGTCGACCATGGGTGGGAGTCAGTGCGCGAAAGCCATTGGACGAAAGTCAGCGGACGAACACCAGCAGCGCGATCAGGGTCACAAAGCTGTAGAGCAGGTAGATGCTGATCCTTCCCTGCTGCAGCAGGGCGATCTTCGACGAAACGTACTCGGTCAATCGCGCCACCGGCAGGTACAGCCAGTACCAGTGGCGATCGTAGATCCTCAGCGAAAAGCGGGGCGCCGGATCGTCCGGTCCGGGCATATGCCGCTTCATCAGGTAGAGCGGGCCGAACACATGCCGGATCGGCTGGCCGAATGCGTCGGCCGTGTCCTGCGTGCGCGCGGTCAATTCGGAATAGCCGCAGCCCCACGCGTCGGAGTAACGCAGGCGGCCGTGGTAAAAACGGTGCACCAGGATGAAAGTAAGCAGGGTCACGCAGACGATCACGATCAGAAACACGATCGGGCTGTAGCTCGCGCGTTCCGCCTCGATCGGCACCAGCCACAGCCAATTCGATTGCACGGCGCCTTCGCGCAAGCCCTGTCCGGTAAGCGAAACGACGACGCGATTCAGCATCAGCAGGAACGAAGTCGGAAACAGGCCAAGCACGAAGCAGCCCGCCGCAAGCCAGGCCATGCCGAAGCGTTCCATCATGCCGGCGTCGTGGCCATGGTCGCCGGCCGCGTCCGCCGCCGCATCCCGCGCCTCGCGCGGCCGCCCGAGGAAGGCGATGCCGTAGACTTTGACGAAGCACATGGCGGTGAGCGCGCCGGCCAGAGCCAGCGTCGCGGCAAACAGCGGCAGCAGGCTGCGCACCACCCCGTTTTCCAGGATCGACGCCTGCAGCGCGGTCTGGAACGTCAGCCACTCGGAGACGAAACCGTTCAGCGGCGGCAGCGCCGAAATGGCCAGCGCGCCGACCAGAAAATAAAACGCCGTGTGCGGCATCTTGTGGATCAGGCCGCCCATGTCGTTGAGGTTGCGCAGCCCGGTGGCATGCAGGATGGAGCCGGCGCCGAGGAACAGCAGACCCTTGAATACCGCGTGATTGAACGTGTGATAAAGCGCGGCGATCAGCCCGAGCGCCGCGGCTGCCGGGTGGCCGAAGCCGACGAACACCATGGACATGCCCAAACCGAGAAGGATGATGCCGATGTTCTCCACCGAATGGTAGGCAAGGAGGCGCTTCAGGTCGTGTTGCATCAGCGCATACAGCACACCGAACAGCGTCGTGCCGGCGCCGATCGCCAATACCAGCATTCCCCATTCCCAGCGAACGTTGCCGATCAAATCGAAAATCACGCGTATCATGCCGTAGATGGCGGTCTTCAGCATGATGCCGCTCATCAGCGCAGAAACCGGTGACGGCGCGGCCGGGTGTGCCTCGGGCAGCCACGCGTGCAACGGGATCATCCCGGCCTTGGCGCCGAAGCCGAAGAACGCGAGCAGGAACGCCACCGTGGCCCATTGCGGCTGTAGTTT
>Ga0315281_10011557_pt1 | contig 12092 bp, 13 predicted proteins | sample YL17G07_0_MG_FD_204540 | JGI IMG/M metagenome (GOLD analysis project Ga0315281, IMG submission 204540) | Sediment microbial communities from Yellowstone Lake, YNP, Wyoming, USA - YL17G07_0 | ecosystem: Environmental > Aquatic > Freshwater > Lake > Sediment | place: USA: Wyoming | collected... | reverse complement strand
GGCGTCAACGCTGACGGTTGCACGATCGGCTGAGGCGTGACCAGCGGATCGGCCGATGGGGATGCGGCGGCGGATGCGGAGGGAGCAGCGGAGCCGGGCGGCGAACCCGCGGAATCGGGAGACTGCGCGGCCGCGGTCGTCGGACCCGGTGACGGAGTGTCGGCCGTGCCGGGACCCGCGGCGGTGCCGGACGTCGCGGTCGAGGTGGGGTCGCCTGCCCCGGTCCCGGCCGTCGCCGCCGGACGGATCGTGCCGTTCAGCGCGAGCACGGCGAGCACGATGCCAAGGCAGGTCAGGAACCCGCCCGCGAAGAGCGCGATGGCTGGAGCCCAACCGTATCCCGGACCCGGTCGTGCGTCCGACCGGGATTCGGCGCTCGTGGGCGGAGGCACCGGAGCCAGAGCGGTTGCGACCGGGCCCTCGAGAGTCTCCACTTCCGTCGATGACAGCGGCGACGGCGGCACCTGATCGTCGGTGGGCACGTGGCTGTCGGCGGGGTCCACGTCGCTAATCCCAGCGGAACGTACGGGAAGCGAGCGCCAGCGCGCCGATCGCCCACGCCACGAGGACCGCGGCAGGGGTCGCCGGGTCGCCCGCAGCGACACCAAACCCGCCGCGCACGAGGTCAGAGAGCGCGGCCGCGGGAAGGAGGCGGGCGAAGCCTCCGACCTCGGCGGGGAGCCCGGACAGCGGCACCAGGATCCCTCCGAGCAGCAGGAAGAGCAGGTACAGGCCGTTCGCGCCGGCCAGCGTCGCCTCGGCCCTCAGGGTGCCTGCCATGAGCAGGCCGAGACCGGCGAAGGTGCAGGTGCCCAGCAGCAGCGCTCCCAGGACCATCGCCGGCGACTGCCCCGGCAATGGCGACCAGCCAAGGGCCCCGGCCGCCACGGCGAGCACCAGGCCGACCTGCACCGCCTCGACGACGACGACCGCGAGGATCTTCGCCGAGAGCAGGCCAGGACGGGGCAGCGGTGAGCCACCCAGCCGCTTCAGGATCCCGTAGCTTCGCTCGTAGCCCGTGGAGATTCCCAGGCTCACCAGGCTCGTCGAGATGACGGTCAGGGCGATGATGCCGGGCAGGACGAAGTCAATGGCCCGTCCTGACGTGGGCGCCAGTGCCGGCACCGTGCTGAAGAAGACCAGCAGCGCGATCGGGATCAGGAACGTCACGAGGAGGTTCTCGCCCCGCCGGATCGTCAGTCGGAGCTCCATCACGGCCTGCGCAAGCGTCATCCGCCAGGCGCGCTGCGACCGCCGGGGCATGGCGCTGGATCGGCTCGTCGCCACGGTGTCGCTGGTCACTGGCGAGCCCCTTCTCCGACGAGTTCGAGGTAGCGCTCCTCGAGCGACTGGCTGCCGACGCGAAGCTCGACCAGCGGCATTCCCTGCACGGCGCACCAGGTCGCGAGCCGGACCACCATGTTGGGAGACGGCTCGGTCACGTCCAGGCGGAACCGCGTCGCAGCCTCGGGCTCACCGTGGACGGCGGTGGCCCGAACGGCCGCCGACTCGTCAGGGATGGGCGTCATGCCGAGCGCGGCTTCGAGACCGGTGCGTTCGCCCGGGGTGAGCGGGCGGGCCAGACGAAACCGGACGATGGGGCGGCCGCCCGAGGTCAGCTCGTCGGGCGAACCGAGCGCCACCAGGCGACCCTGGTCCATGATCGCAACCCGGTCGGCGACGGTCTCCGCGTCGGCCAGGTCGTGCGTCGTGAGCAGGATCGTCACCCCATCGGCCCGGAGGCCGGCGATCATGGCCCGGGTGGATGCCTTGGCCGCGGGATCCATGCCGGCTGTCGGCTCGTCCAGGATGGCCACCTCGGGTCGTCCTACCAGCGCGAGGGCCAGGCCGAGCCGCTGGCGCTCGCCCCCAGACAGGACCCGGTACGGGCGCCTGACGCCACCGAGCCCCACCTGACCGAGGAGCGCCGCCGGATCCATGGGATCCCGGAAGAAGGACGCATAGAGCCGAACGATCTCCAGCGGGCGCGCCTGGGGGTAGATGCCGCCCTGCTGCAGCATCAGTCCGACCCTCGGGCGCAGCCATCGCCCGTCGCGGCCCGGATCGAGCCCGAGGACGCGCACGTCCCCGCCGTCTCGCCGGCGGTATCCCTCGACGATCTCCACGGTGGTCGTCTTGCCCGCGCCGTTCGGTCCCAGGATCGCGACGAGCTCGCCGCGCCGGACCGCCAGGTCAAGCCCGTCAACGACCGATCGGCCGCCGTAACGCTTGACCAGCCCGCGGACCACGATCACGTCATCGTCGGCCGCCCGGGTCGGCGCGTCAGCAACCAGTTCGACAGGCGTCGTTGCGGGGCCAGGGAGGGATGTCATCGTGCGATGTCAGGGTACTGCCGGTCGAAGTCTTCGGTCAGCATCTCCCCGATCTGCATGGACCTGATCACGCCCTGGCGATCGATGAAGTACGACTGGGGCGGCGCCACTACCCGATACGCCGCCGCCATGCGGCCGTCCGCGTCAACCACGGTGGGCCAGGTCGCACCGGAGGCCGCGAGGAACGCCGAGGCTGCATCCGGCTGATCCTTGAAGGTGATGCCGAGGATCTGCAGGCCATCCGCCGCGTGCGTCTCCAGCTCGGACCGAAGGAGCGGGAACTCGGCGCGACAGGGGACGCACCAGGAGGCCCAGAAGTTGACGATCACCGGACGTCCCCGCAGCGATGCCAGCGAGACCGTCGTTCCATCGAGGGCGACACCGGCCAGTTCGGGGGCCGGCTGGCCGACCGTGGCCACCGTTGGGCCGGGCGACCGGGCGCAGCCGGCCGCCGACAGGAGCAGGGAGACGATGACCAGGAGGAGGGTCTGCGGCACGCCGAACACGAGGCGTGCCCGCGGTCTCGCTGGTGGTGTGATCCGAGTCGTTGGATTGCGCCCCGGCTACTTGACGGTCAGCGTCCCGGTCATGTTCGGATGCACGCTGCAGATGAAGACGTAGCTGCCCGCATCCAGCGCCGGAACCTCGTAGACGACGGATGCCACACCGGTGATGACGTCGCCCTTGAACGCCTGCGCACCGGTTGCCGAGTCCCTGTAGATCGCCACGTTGTGGGGCGTCCCGGCGTCCTCGTTGAGGAACGCCATCGTGAACGCCTTGCCGGCGGCCACACTCCCGTCGGTTGGGTCGAAGGCGATGCCGCGGGCCGTGATCGTCACGTCTCCGGTTACGGCGGACGCCGGGGCGGCGGAGGACGGAGCGGCGCTCCCGGGCGCCGCGCTGGCTCCGGGCGACGGTGCACCCGAAGCCCCCGGCACCGGGCCGGCCACGGCACTTCGAGGCGGCAGGATCCCTGCCTGGACGATGACGGCGCCCGCGACGAGGATCGCGAAGAAGGTGAGGGTTCCACGGGGAACGCCCGGCTCATGGGCTGCCGGCAGGTGCCCGGTCACGTCCGCCTGCACGACACCCTTGTATTCGGATCGGGCGTCACCGAGCCACTGCAGGAGCGCGGTCACCAGGCAGATGAGCCCGACGAAGAGCAGCAGCCCGCCGAACACCAGCCCGTAGAAGAGGATGGCCATCGCGAGGGAGGCGATGAGCGGTCGGAACGATGGGCCGGGCATGTGCACGCCCGGCGGCGGTCCCGGATGCTCCACCGCGGGCAGCGCAACGACGCTCGCCGGATCGACATGGCCGAAGTCCCGAATGGTCTCCCGTCCCCAGTAGAGGAGGCCCAGGATCAATGCCGTGAGGCCAATCGCGAGCCACGGCCCGCCGAAAACGAGGCTGTACATCAGGATGAACATGCCCACGGCGCCGATGAACGGGGCGAGGGACGGCCCCGGCATGTGCACGCCGGCCGGCGGTCGCGGAGACAGGCGACCCCCTCGGCGGCGAGGGCCGGCGCTCGCAAAGCGGACGACCACCCAGGCGATGTAGAGCACCACGAGTCCGGCCAGCCCGACCGGAAGCAGCGCGATCACCGCCGCCCAGTCAGGGCTGACGAGCTGGTTGATGAACGAGAGGAGCTGGCTCCAGGTATCCATCTCAGCTCACCGGTAGGGGGCGGTGGCCATCGGGATGGTCAGGATTCGCTCGCGGTGCCTACGGCGAGGACGTAGGCCATCAGGCTCATGGCCGCGGCAAGGCCCACGAGCATCACCGTGCCTCCGACGTCGACATGGCCACCGAGGAGCGTGGGTGCGCCGTAGAAGATCGACGCCACGACGAGGAACACGACGCCGATCAGCAGGGTCAGGCGAGGCTTCACTGGTTGTCCCCTTGCTTCGCTGCGTCTACAGGATGTAGAGGATCGAGAAGAGCGCGATCCACACGACATCGACGAAGTGCCAGTACATCGACGTTGCCTCCACCATGTCGTGGTGGGCCGCCGAGAACTGGCCCGAGAGGCTGCGGTACAGGACCACGCTCAGCATGATCACGCCGCCCAGGACGTGGGCCCCGTGGAAGCCGGTCAGCGTGTAGTACGTGCTGCCGAACGGACCGGCGTCGAGCCGGAGGCCCTCGGCGTACAGCGAGGTGTAGTCGATCGCCTGCATGACCAGGAACGTCGCGCCGAGGATCACCGTGATCGCGATCGCCCGGGTAAGCCCCCGGCGGTCGTTCCGCCGGATGGCCCACACCCCGACCTGGCAGGTGAACGACGACAGGATGAGCAGGACGGTGGCCGGACCCACGAGCGGGAAGATGTGGAGCTTGTCGGCGAACTCGAGCGGCGGCCAGATCGGGCCGGCCGCCCGGACGTTGAAGTAGGCCGCGAACAGGCCCGCGAAGAACATCACCTCCGAGGTGATGAACAGCAGCATCCCGAGGATGGGATTGGAGATCCCGCCGCGGGCGTGCGCTGCGGCGCCGTGCTCGGTGGTCATGGCGGTGGTGCTGGACGTCATCGAGCGCCTCAGTGGTGTCCGGCCGGGCCGGCCGATTCGGGTGCCGCGGACGCCTCGGCGGCGAGCTGCAGGTCCGCGGATTCCGGGCGCGGGCGGTGGCGCAGGTCGAACACGGGCCGCTCGGACCGGATCTCAGGCAGACGGTCGAAGTTGTATGGCGGCGGCGGGGAGCTGGTCGCCCATTCGAGCGTGTTGCCCTCCCAGGGGTCGTCGCCGGCCGGCTTGCCGCTGCTGAGCGAGATGAAGACGTTCCACAGGAACGGCAGCATGCTCGCGCCGATGATGAAGCTGCCGACCGTCGCCAGCAGGTTCAGGTCGTTCCAGCCGGCGGCCGAGCTGTAGTCGGCGATCCGCCGGGGCATGCCCACCAGACCCAGTTGATGCATCGGGAAGAAGGTCAGGTTCACGCCGACGAACATCAGCACGAACTGCACCTTCCCGAGCCCCTCGTTGAGCATCCGGCCGGTCATCTTCGGGAACCAGTAGTAGACCCCGGCGAAGACCCCGAAGACCGATCCGCCGAAGAGCACATAGTGCAGGTGGGCGACCACCCAGTAGGTGTCATGGATGGCGAAGTCGACCGGCACCACGGCGCTGAAGGCCCCGTTGATGCCGCCGATCAGGAACATCGAGACGAACCCCAGGGCGAAGATGAGCGGCGTCGAGAAGGTCAGCTGGCCGCGGAAGAGCGTGGCGATCCAGTTGAACATCTTGACGCCGGTGGGGATGGCGATCAGGAACGTCATCAGGCTGAAGAACGGCAGGTAGACCGAGCCGGTCGTGAACATGTGGTGGGCCCAGACGCTGAACCCGAGCGCCCCGATCCCCGCGGTGGCGAAGACGAACGCCTTGTAGCCGAAGAGCGGCTTCCGGCTGAAGACCGGCAGGACCTCGCTCACGATCCCCATGGCCGGCAGGACCATGATGTAGACCGCCGGGTGCGAGTAGAACCAGAAGACGTTCTGCCAGAGGATCGCGTTGCCGCCCGTTGCCGGATCGAAGAAGTGGCCGCCGTAGTTGCGGTCGATGAAGAGCATGATCAGCGCGCTCGCCAGGACCGGCGTCGCGAGCAGCACGAGCACGCTCGTGACCAGCATGGTCCAGACCATGATCGGCATCCGGAACATCGTCATGCCCGGCGCGCGCATCTTGAAGATGGTCACCAGGAAGTTGATGGCGCCCAGGATCGAACTCGTGCCGATCAGGATGACCGCCACGATCCAGAGGTCCGTCCCCATCCCCGAGTAGGCCTTCTCGGCGAGGGGCGAGTACGAGGTCCAGCCCGCAGCGGCGGCTCCGCCGTTGGTCAGGAAGCCGGTCGCCATCAGGATCCCGGCCAGCGGGAGCATCCAGAAACTCAGCGCATTGATCCGCGGGAAGGCCATGTCCGGTGCGCCGATCATGAGCGGCACGGCGTAGTTGCCGAAGCCGGCCAGGATCGGGATGACGAACAGGAACAGCATGAACGAGGCATGCATGGTGAAGAGCTGGTTGTAGACGACTTCCTTGAAGAACTGGATGCCGGGCATCGCCAGTTCGGTGCGCACGGCGAGCGCGAGGAGCCCGCCGACGAAGAAGAAGATCAGCGAGTTGACCAGGTAGAGGATCCCGATCTTCTTGTGGTCGGTCGTCGTCAGCCACTCATACAGCCCGGCGCGGTATGCGCTGGCCGCAGGCGTCATCGCGGTGGTCGCCATCAGGGCTCCTTATTTCACCGTGAGGGTGCCGACCATGTTCGGATGCACCTTGCACGTGAAGGCGTAGGTGCCCGGCTGCATGGCAGGGACCGGATAGAGGCGGGTGTCGACGCCCGAGAAGATCTCACCGTCGAAGAACGTGGCGCTGGCGGCGTCCGCGCCCTGGTGGATGAGCACGTTGTGGGGCACGCCGGCGTCGTTGTTGGTGAACTTGAGGGTGAACGGCGTGTTCGCGGGGGCCGACAGCTCGGTCTGCTCGAAGGCGATCTGCGCGGCAGAAACGTCGATTGTGGGGCCGCCCGCGGCCGGCGGGGCGGGCGTGGTGCCAGGAGCGGCTGAGGCGGCAGGTGAGCCCGCCGCGCTCGGCGCGGGAGTCGCCTTCGCGCCCTCGACCTGCTGCTTCAGCCAGGCCTGATACTCGTCGCGACTGACCGCGTGCACGGTGAACTGCATGGCGTCGTGAGCGACGCCGCAGAGTTCCGCGCACTGCCCCCGGTACACGCCGGGCTGGTCAACCGTGAAGTCGAAGACGTTCTCCTTGCCCGGGACGACATCGCGCTTGAACAGGAACTGCGGCACGTAGAAGGCGTGGATCACGTCCGGGCTGAAGAGCGTGAGCTTGACCGTCTGCCCGACGGGCACGTACATCTCGGGGGTGATCTGCTTGAAGACCACCTGCTGGCCGTCTTCGGCCAGGTACTCGAAGCTCCACTGGAAACGCTGGGCCACCGCGCGGATCCGCACGTCGGTCTGGACCGAGACCGAGTCGACCGAGTTGAGCGTCTGCCAGGAAAGGACGAAGAGGACGGCCACGATGGCGGTCGGGATGACGGTCCAGACGACCTCGAGGAGGTTGTTGCCGTGGGTCTGGACCGGCAGGGCGGTGTCACCGGGCTTGCGCCGGTAGCGCAGGACCGCGTAGACGATCAGGGCTTCCACGAAGACGAAGATCACGGCGGCGACGCCGAAGACGATGTTGTACAGCGACTGGATCTCGGCGCCCTGCCGCGTCACGGCCTGCGGCGTGCAGCCGGCGACCAGGAGGGCCACGACCGCCAGCCCGAGCGGTACGAAGCGCGGCAGCCTGATCCTGGCGTTCGACATCGAGAGTCCTCGAGTGGGTGCTCAACGGCCCGCCGGGACGGGGCGGGCCGACGTTGGAGATGACGTAGGGCAGGCCCAATGGGAGCCAAACGCCGCCACATGATAGCGGACCGGACGCCCCGCGCGCGCCCGAACACCGCTCGTTCGTGCATCTGGCCGTCCCGGAGGCCGTGTCTGCGTCCGACGAGGAGCCGCCAGCGTGGTCCCCGCTCGCAGGGCGGATGGATCGGCGCACACTGTCCTTCTCGTCCCATGGCCTGGAGGATGGCGTGCCTCGTCTGTCTCGATGGCCGCTTCGTGCCCGCCCGCCCGGGTCCGTCCGCCGCTGGCTCGGGCGGCTGGCTGCCGCCGGTGCGGCCTGGCTCGCATTCGCGCTGCCCGTGGCGGCTCACTCGGGCACGGGAGCCGAGCCTCCCCGGGGGTTGCTCGAGCTGCTGGCGGAGTGGTCGTTTGATCCGTTGATCCAGCTGCCGCTCCTCGGGTTCGCCCTGGCCTGGCTGCTGGCCGTACGACGGGTCAACCGGGCCCACCCGGGAAACGCCGTACCGCGACTCAAGGTCGGCTGTTTCCTTGCCGGCCTGCTGGCCATCGAGGTCGCCCTCCAGTCGCCCATCGAGCGATACGACACGACGCTGTTCAGTGTCCACATGGCCCAGCACCTGCTGCTGACGCTCGTCGCGGCGCCGCTGCTTGCGCTTGGATCGCCGGTGACGGTGCTCCTCCGCCTGGCCCGGCCGGAGCAGCGCCAGCGCGTCCTGCTGCCGATCCTTCACAGCCGCGCGCTGCGGGTCCTGAGCTTCCCGGTCGTGGCCTGGCTGATCTTCGCCGGAGTCATGTGGGGAACGCATTTCTCGCCGATCTTCCAGGAGTCGCTGGAGAGTCCCCTCGTCCATGACATCGAGCACCTGGCCTACCTGGCCGCCGGGTTGCTCTTCTGGTGGCCGGCCGTGGCGGCGGATCCGGGTCCCTGGCGGATGCCCCATCCGGTGCGCCTGCTCTACGTCTTCCTCCAGATGCCCCAGAACACGTTCCTCGCCCTGGCCATCTACAGCTCATCCGTGCCGCTGTATCGCCACTACGCGACGCTCGACCTCGACTGGGGTCCGGGTCCCGTGGCCGATCAGCAGCTCGCCGGCGGACTGATGTGGGTGGGCGGCGACCTGATCTTCCTCGCCGCCGTCATGCTCATCATCGCGGCATGGATGCGCGACGAGGAGCGCCGGGCGGCCGGTGTCGATGCCCGTCTCGGCGGCGAGCTCGAGGCGATCCATGCGCGGGAGCACCTGCTGGCCGCCCGGCTGGCCCGCGAGCGCGGCGGCGATGGACCGGTTCCGGGAGCCCGCGCCGCCGCCAGCCCGACCCCCGGCGCGCCTCCTGCGGGGGACGATGCCGACGAGCCGAATATACTCCCGGGGAGTACGGCGTGAAACCGTCCCGTCCCGCGGTGCTGCGCATCTCGAGCGGCAGCATGGAGGTTCACTGACATGGCCATGGCGATCGATCCGGTCTGCGGCATGGAGGTCGACACCGAGACCTCGCACCTGAAGACCGAGCACAACGAGCAGACGTACTGGTTCTGCGGCCGCGGCTGCAAGCTTGACTTCGAGGATGACCCGGAGACGTTCCTCGATCCGAAGCGCACGCCGTCGATGGAGCACTGACCGGACCGTTCGGGATCGTTGGCCGGTCGGGCCCGGCCCGTTCGGCCCGGCCCGTTCGGCCGGTCTCCTCGACCCGGTGAAGCGCCCGATACGTGGCAGATAAGCGGGGCGCTCCAGACTGTCCGATACCTCGGCGGTTGTCGCCGGGGACCAACCACTGGGGGCACGTCGAGGAGAAACCGTGCGTCGGGCAAGCCTCTGGCTGATCACAGCCGCCCTGTTGAGCACGGCCGCGCTGGCCGGTCCTTCGGAAGCGCCCCTGGCGGATCAGGACGACGATCCGCCCACGGTGACGACCGGAATCCCTGCCGGACCCGATGGTCTGCTGCGGGCTGGTGTCCCGGGACGGTCGTCGGACGCGCGCTCGGCGCCGCGCGCCCTCGGGGCCGGCGCCGCGGCAGTCAGGCCGCCGACGGCGGGGAAGCGCTGGGCCCCGGCGACGGCGGGCAAGCGCTGGAACTCGGCCTGAGCCGGGTCAGCGGCCGGTCGGCATCCCGCTGGAGTCGCCGGACAGCCGCGAGGCGAGGTAGATCGGAACGGCGGAGAGGACCACGATCACCACGGCCACGACGTTGACGATCGGCGCCTGGTTCGGGCGCAGGTAGTTGCTCAGGATGAAGATCGGCAGGGTCGCCTGCGTCCCGGAGGTGAACGTGGTGACGATCACCTCGTCGAACGAGAGCGCAAACGCGAGCAGGCCACCGGCGACCAATGCGGTCCGTACCCCGGGGAACGTGACGTATCGGAAGGTCTGCCAGGGGTCGGCGCCCAGGTCCATCGAGGCCTCCTCGATGGAACGGGACGTCCGCCGCAGCCTCGCGATCACGTTGTTGTAGATGACCACCACGCAGAACGTCGCGTGTCCGACGACGATCGTGAGCAGGCCGAACTCCACGCCGATGGAGCGGAACGCGGAGTTGAGGGCCATGCCCGTCACGATGCCGGGGAGCGCGATGGGCAGGATGACCAGGAATGAGACGGTCTCCCGGCCGAAGAAGCGGTAGCGGTGGACGGCCAGCGAGGCGAGCGTCCCCAGCAGCAGGGCGATGCACGTCGCCCCGATGGCTGCCTCGAGCGAGAGCGTCAGCGCCGACCGCACCTCCTCGCTGGCGAGGGCGCGACCCCACCAGTCCAGGGTGAAGCCCGTCGGCGGCCAGGTGGGGACGCGGTTGGCGTTGAAGGCGTAGATGACGATCACGACGAGGGGGAAGTAGATGAACCCCAGCGTCAGCCCGGTCACCACGCGCAGGGCGACGCGGCTCCAGCTCCGACGCTTCATGGTCGCTCGCTCACAGCGATTCGAAGGCGCCCAGTCGCCTGGCGACCAGGAGATAGACCACCATGATGGCGATCGGAACGGTCGCGAACGCCGCCGCGAACGGCAGGTCCCCGGCCACGCCGACGTTGGCGTAGACCACGTTCCCGATGAACTGGGTGCCGCCCGAGACGAGCGTGGGCGTGATGTAGTCACCCAGCGTCAGCGAGAACGTGAAGATCGAGCCGGCCACGACGGCCGGCAGCGCCAGCGGCAGGACGACCCGGCGGAACGTGGCCGCGCCGCGGGCGCCCAGGTCGCTCGATGCTTCCAGGAGCGACTGTGGGATCCGCTCGAGGCCCGCGTAGACCGGCAGGATCATGTACGGCAGCCAGAGGTACGAGAAGACCAGCCACGTCGCAACGTCACCGAGGCCCGGACCCTTCAGCCCGAGCGGCTCGAGGGCCGCGTTGGCCAGGCCCTGCTCCAGGAGCACCACGCGCCAGGCGTAGACCTTGACGAGGTACCCCGACCAGAGCGGCAGGAGGATCGAGACCAGCAGCAGCCCGCGAGTACGGGATGAGGCGACCCGGGCCATGTAGTAGGCGATCGGGAAGGCGAGCACGGCATCGGTGAGCGTGACGGCGGCCGCGAACCCGACCGTGCGGAGGGTGATGGTCCGGTAGACGTCGTTCCCCAGCAGGGTGCCGAAGTTGCCCAGGCTGGCTTCGTGGACGATGTCGCCGGTAAACGGGTCGAGCCGCCAGAAGGCGGACAGGAGCAGCACCGCGAGCGAGCCGAGGTAGGCGACCAGCAGCCAGCCCAGCGGGGCGGCGAGCAGGAGGGACAGTTGCAGCCGCGGCCGCCGGTACAGGAACCCGGCAAGCCGGCGGCCGCGGGAAGTGGCGGTCATCTCGGGTGGCGTGGCGGTACGGAGGGCCGGGCCGACGCTGCCGACCCGGCCCTCCTGCCTGTCATGGTCTCGACGATCAGCCCTTGATCTCGGTCCAGGCCTTCGTCCACTCGGAGTAGTCCTTGCAGACGGAACCTCGGCTGTCGCCGCAGTCCTTCTGCGGCGTGCTCCAGTAGTAGACGTCCTTGAAGTACGCCTCGTCCTCCGCATGGAAGGCCGTGCAGTGGCCCGGGCTCAACTTCTCGGCCTCTACGCAGGCCTTGGCGGTCACCGGCGCCTCCCCGAAGTACACGGTCACGGCCGCGTTGGCCGCCGGCGAGAGGATGTAGTCCATCCACTTGTACATGCAGTTCGGGTGCTTCGCCTTCGAGGCGATCATCCACGTGTCGGACCAGCCGGTCGCGCCTTCCTTGGGCTTGATCGCCTTGATCGGCGGGGCGGGGGTCGCCGTGGCCATGGTGTTGACCTGGTACTGCCAGGTCGTGCCGATGACGGTCGTGCCGCTCGTGAACGACTGGATCTGCTTGGTCGCATCGCTCCAGTACTCGCCGATGGCCCCTCGCTGCACCTTGAGCAGGTCGACCGCCGCCTTGAA
>Ga0315281_10011556_pt1 | contig 12092 bp, 8 predicted proteins | sample YL17G07_0_MG_FD_204540 | JGI IMG/M metagenome (GOLD analysis project Ga0315281, IMG submission 204540) | Sediment microbial communities from Yellowstone Lake, YNP, Wyoming, USA - YL17G07_0 | ecosystem: Environmental > Aquatic > Freshwater > Lake > Sediment | place: USA: Wyoming | collected... | reverse complement strand
CGGCCATCTGGGCCGGTCCACTCCCAGTGATGGGGCGCGTTGGTTTTGAGCACGGAATAGGTCTCGCAAATCTCGCAAGGCTCTGTTCGATTAAACAGATATTCATAGCAGCGCTGGCCGTTGGACTTGCCGAAGCGTTCTTCGAAGAAGCGGTTTGCAAAAGGCACGTGATAATCGGTTGACAACAGCACAACGTAAGCCGGCAGAGTATCCAGTACGTCATAAAGCTGCTGCCGTTCGGCTTCCACGGTCTCGTACGCCTTGCTTAGTTCCGCTGTTCGTTCCTGAACTTTACTCTCTAATTCTTCGTTAGCCTTTTGCAACGCCTCTTTTGCTCCTCTTAGTCTCTCCTCAGCAGTTTTGCGTTCGCTGATGTCGCGGAATATCTCCAACTTTGAAATGCTGCCATCAGGGTTTATTAAAGGCGTATCAATAAGGTCATAGGTTTTCTGTGTTTTTGGTGAATACCATTCCCAGCGGCAAGTTTTTTTATCTTTAAAAACTTCTTGACCCTTGCACCATGAACATACTTTTTTCTGGCCTTCAAAATACTCGTAACACTTCTGTCCGTTAACAGGACCGTATATTTTCTGAAGAAAAGGATTTACGTAATCGATATCGTACTGCTCATTAACAATATATACCCCATCCGGTATCGAATCAAGAATATTGATCAGCTTTTCCCGTTCATAGCGCAGTGCCTCCTCAGCCTTCTTGCGCTCGGTTATGTCCTGGGTTATCCCGAAGCCGCCGAACAATTCGCCATTCTTGTTGAACTCGAGGTACGCCTTTTCACGCACCCACTTTATTTGGCTTTCCACAATGATTCGGTGCTCAATATCGTAGTGCTCGCCGCGAAGGGCCGTAGTCCACTTCCGGTCTACGTACTCCCGGTCATCCGGGTGAACGGTGGAAAGGAACGTCTCGTATGTCATCGGCGTCCCTCTGGGAATGCCGAAAATGCGGTGATTCTCATCTGACCAAGTCAATTCATTTCGCCGAACATCTAATCGCCAGCTTCCGATATTTCCTACGGCCTGAGCGCGATTCAAATCCTGCTGACTCTCGCGCAGTGCCTCCTCGGCCTTCTTGCGCTCGGTGATGTCACGAAGGACGACTTGGGTTGCAGGTTTTTCCATGTAGGTATTTGGCGTTGACATTGCCTCGACGTCTACCGATTGGCCGTCAAGGCGAACCATCTTTGATTCTATAATAGGTGTTTGTATCTTCTGTTCATAACTTAATTGAATTCTTTCACTGACAATTTTCCGGTAGTCAGGATGAACTAAATCCAGCACCCTTTTGCCTACAATTTCACTTGCTTTTGTAACACCAAAGAGCTTTACCCCGGAGGGATTTACGTACACATATTTTCCTTCGCTGTGTACGGCTATGGCATCAGGGGAAAGCTCAACGAGAGATCTATAACGTTCTTCACTGTCTTTAAGTGCCTCTTCAGCAAGCTTCTGGGTGAGGGCAATTGCGGCAAGCTCGGCAAAGGCAGATGCCAATCGGGCATCATTTTCAGTGAAATCTCTCGGTTTGTTGGCAATGCCGAGTAAGCCTACTGTTTTTCCTTCAATTACCATAGGAGCAAATATGACATTGTCCAGTCTTACATGCCCTTCTGGCATAAACTGCATCCACTTACTGGCAGCGAAGTCATTGTCATAAACAGTTTTGACGCTTTGGTAAGCTTCTCCACGCAATCCCCGAATAGGCATTGGAAGCGTTGAATCAACCGTACAGGGAAGGCCGCCAGAATCCAAAAATAATACTTCATTTTCAGTCCCGTCTTTAGACAGCAAAGCTATATACCCAGAAGTAGCCCCTATCAAATTTTTACAGGAATCGAATATTGCTCTTGCAGCACTATTGAAATCGGGATATTTCAAGACTGCACGGGATGCCTCTAATAATGCTGATATTTCTGCCTCACGCCGTCTCGATTCTTCAAGGGCATTTTGTAGCGCTTTCTGATATGACTTGCGGTCAGTGATGTCAGAGGCATAAATGCGCATGGAATTAAACTGTGGCACAAAAGAAAGGTTTTCTCCGAATATCCGGTCTTTTATTTTTACCTCACGATAGAGTTGTACATCGTTCTTTTGTTCTATGGCGCTTAAGATAGCAGTTATATCCTCGGGCAAGAAAACATTCGCATCCTTCAGGTCCAATTCCCCTAAGATCCGATATGCAGCATCATTGCAAAATGTAATTTTTCCCGAAGAATCAAGCTCTAACACAGGATTCGGGTTTAATTTTGGAAATGATGCAAAGTGCTTTCTTTCATCTTCTGCTCTCTTGTGCTCGGTAATGTCACTTATAACAGTTCTGCAGAAACTGTTATTCCCTGCACTGTCAGAAAAAGCAATGCTTTCGAGACGGGCATAAAATTGTAGGCCATCTTTCTTTACGAGTTTTAATTCGCATGTCTGCCTTCTCCTGGTATCAAAAACATCTTTCAGATGAGAAAAGAATATGCTCTTGTATTGGCCCGATATATGAAGGGGAAAAGGACTTTTCAATAATCTGCGCCTTGCGATGCCTAAAAGTTGTGCCCCTGTGAGGTTCACCTCAAGAATCGTACCGTCTTTGTCGAAGCTGAAGTACCCGATGGGCGCAAAGTCATAAAGTTCAACGTATTTGCTCTGCGATTCCTCAAGTTTCTGCTGTGATGCACGAAGCTCATCAGATTCTGATCTGACTGCTTTCTCATGCTCGGATTTGGGGGAGGGATTGGTCTTTCGGGAGATTTTTTGAGCGGATTTTTTAGCCATCTCTATTCTCCTTGAGGCTGGCAGTTATTAATATGTTGGAGATCCTCTGCCCATGCCGGCAACTTATGCTGAAAAAATTTAAGATAACAGCTTTCTGGCTCCCCATAGCTCTATCTAAAAGGATACAATTCGTCGGCCGGTCAGAATCCTATAAATATAAAGATAGCACAATATTGAAACTATTTTCTATGTAATTGCTGTCCATGACATATGGGAACAATCTATCTTAAAGCAATTCTGTCCTTATGACCGTCGAAGATACTGAAATGACACCTGTCCTGACTTTTTACCACTCACAAAAATAAAGACTTATAATTTTCTTGAGCGGATATTATAATTACACTCATGGAAAACATCTTAAGAGCATTGCCCCATACGTTTATTCCTATTTTTATTGCGATTGATGTGTTTGCAATTCTTCCTATTTTTATTTCTCTCACTGTGGACATGCCTGACTCACGAAAGCAGATAATCAGAGACTCCATTTTCACAGCCCTGATTGTTGGACTTTTGTTCGTAGCGCTGGGAGAGGCGATCTTTAAAATACTTGGAATCACATCAGGTGATTTTAAGATAGCTGGCGGACTCGTCCTTCTTGTTCTTGCAATCTCTGAGCTTATCAGACACGAAGAGGAGAGCAGGAAACCAGCAGGCAGGGTTGGAGTGGTACCTATCGGTGTACCCCTGATCGTAGGACCTGCTGTGCTTACCACAATCCTTGTTCTTGTAGACCACTACGGGATCATTCCGACAATTCTCTCCTTACTTCTTAATCTTTTCATTATCTGGATATCGTTCATTAATGCCGAGCGCATTATAAATCTTCTGGGGAAAGGAACAATAGTTGGAATCTCGAGAATTATGGCCCTCCTTCTCGCATCAATAGCAGTAATGATGATACGTTTGGGGGTTAGTAATATTATCAGACATATGTAAAGACGAAGTAAAATAATGCTCATTGGAATCATCTCTGACACTCATGACAACCAGGATAAGACGAGGAAGGCTATAGAACTTTTCAACAGCAAAGGTGTCGAATACGTTATCCATGCAGGAGATTACACATCACCTTTTACCTTAAAACCCTTTAAAGAGCTGAACTGCAGATATGTCGGTGTGTTTGGCAATAACGATGGTGACAAACTCCTTCTCCTGGAAAGATCTGAGGGAAGTATTTATAACCAGCCTTACATATTTACACTCCGGAACAGGAAGATCGTTGTATTACATGAGCACCACCTTGTTGATGCCCTTGCTGACAGCGGACATTTCGACATTATCATATATGGACACACGCATGAAGCCGTTGTAGGGAAGGTTAAAAATACACTGCTTATTAATCCCGGAGAGGCCGGCACCTGGCTTTACGGAAAATCAACAGTAGCGATTGCAGATTTAGAAAAGATGGAGGCAGAGATTATCGAGCTTTAGATTACTCACGTCCAGCGATAATGACTGTCATTGCGAGTGTAACGAAGCAATCTCGCTTTTTTTCAAGGAGATTGCCACGGTCGAAACGACCTCGCAATGACAGGTCAAGGGATTAAATTGTTTGTCGCTATATCAAGGTATCATGCGGTTATCCCGTCTATCCTCTTCAGGCCGGCTTCTACTGCCAATTTCACAGCATCTCTATATTCTCTATCAGTGAGCCTCCTATTCAGAGGAGGGTGATCAAAAGCCTTAAAGCAAGGATGGTACTGATCCATTATATTGATATAGGTATTCTTTGAAATCTCCTCAGCAATAAACTTCACAACGCCCTCAGTACCTGCAATCCCTTCGGGAAGAACAAGATGTCTTACGAGGAGACCTCTCAGTGCGATTCCTTTATCTATTGTGAGATCCCCTACCTGTCTGTGCATCTCCTTTATTGCAGCCTTTGCAGCATCTGGATAATCTTCGGCAGAGGAATATTTCAATGCCATTTCAGGGTCTATGTATTTGAAATCAGGCATGTAAATATCAATAACTCCTTCCAAGAGCTTTATTGCATGAAGGGATTCATACCCACCGCAGTTATACACAATTGGGACGTTAAGTCCTTTCTCAGAGGCGATCTGTATAGCCCTGAGCATTATCGGCATCTGGTGTGTTGGTGTAACAAAATTAATGTTGTGGCATCCCTCACGCTGCAGTGAGAGCATGATATCCGCAAGTTTCTCAAACGATATCTCAACACCCTCTCCGAGATGGCTTATCGAGTAGTTCTGACAAAAGAGACAGCCGAGATTACACTTGCCAAAGAAAATGGTGCCAGAGCCGAATCTCCCGACAAGAGGTTTTTCCTCACCAAAATGGGTACCCCAACTCGATATAAAGGGTTTGTCTCCTGTTCTGCAGAATCCCAGCTCACCTGATGTCCTGTCAACCTCGCAGTTCCTTGGGCATAAGGTGCACTCCTTCAAAATCTCTTCTGCCTCTCTTACCTTGTCAGACAAAACCCGGGAAGGTAAAAGTTTATATGCAGGAGTAAAAGTATCTAATTTCATTTCCATTTTTTTTATTATAACAGTTCATTTGATTGTAGAGAGCATCTCCAATTTTATGATGGGCTGGATATAGTATTTGAGCGGATTTTTTTGCTGATATTCCATTGAAAATATACTACTATCAAGAGGCAAAAACCTCGGAGTCCCGATCTTATCGGGACGAGAATGAGCGAAAAAACTATATCCAGCCCTTTATTAACATTTAAGAATGCTTACGCCTATGATAGATCAGGAAAGAGGTAGGCTCTTTATGTCTCTTTAAAATATCGAAGCTCTTTTATCTTCTCAGACATATCCTCTGGCACAGAAGCTGAAAATTCGAGATACTTTCCGGTTACCGGATGAATAAACCCCAGCAGTTTTGCGTGAAGCATCTGCCGTGGAAATGAGATCTTTTTCCTTCCTTTGATCTCTATCTCAACTTTCTTGCCGTATGTTTTATCCCCAAGCACCGGGTGCCCCATTGATGCAAAATGTACCCTTATCTGGTGTGTCCTGCCAGTTTTGAGTTTTACCTCAATTAAGGTTGCGTTTCCAAATCTCTCCAGAACCCTCCATATCGTAACTGCTTCTTTTCCCTTTTTTACGCGAGTTGACATCTTTTTTCTGTCAGATAGAGAACGACCTATTCTAAGTGATATCTCTCCCTCATCCGCAGTGAGGTTTTTATAAACTAATGCAATATATTTTTTATTTATTGTTTTTTCCCTGAACTGTTCAACGAGGTTATAGTAGACTTCATCATTCAGGGCAATAACCATCACACCAGAGGTGTCTTTATCAAGCCTGTGCACAATACCTGGCCTCAACGGCCCGCCAACTGCAGCGAGTTTTCTGCAATGATAGTAAAGTGCATTCATCAGAGTTCCATGGCTGTGACCAACAGAGGGATACACAACCAAGCCTGCAGGTTTATTTACTGTAACAAGATAATCATCCTTATAGAGAATATCCAAGGGGATTGGCTCAGGGATAAGTCTCTCAATTTTTTCTTCAGGAATGCTCCAGGAAATAATGTCTTCTGCTTTTACCTTGTAATTTTGACTCTCTGTTTTTCCATGGACAAAGACATTACCTTTTTCAATGAGTTTTTTTATCTGTGACCTTGTAACCCCTGTCTTTTTTGCAAGAAATGTATCAAGCCTTTGACCTGCTTCTGATAATTGGACCAATATATTCTGAACGGATTTCATAGAATTAATTATAGAAAATATGTTCATTTGCAGGTAGGGTATTTTAAAAAATATATTCCCTATATGTGTGAGCTATAACTTCACTAACATCTGACAAAATATGTCATGATCTTCAAACTTCCCAGTCAGACAAGGATATTTCTTTTGAAAATTAACAGTTTGTAGTCAGATTATACTGGCACAGGAATTGCGAATTATTAAAAATAATGAATCATATTTGGGCGAAAAGTAACAACAATTTATAAAGAAGTGAGATTGATAAACAATGCGGATATATAAGCTTGCTAAAAAATTAGGAGTAAAGAGCAAGGGTATTCTTTGCGAGCTTTCTAAACTTGGTATTGAAGGAAAGACACATTCTTCTAATATCGAATCTGAGTTAGTAAAAACAATAGAGGAGATTATACTCAGAGGTGGCATTGAGCAGCAAGAGGGTGTTCATGTACCTGAGAAGCTCATAGAACAGCAGGGGCCTCCTGAGAAAAAACAGCCAATTATATTGTTAGAAGAAAAGAAATCAAAAGCACTGCTTATACCACAGGAGGAAAGGTTACAGGTTCTGAAAAGGTTAAAAAAGGAGAGATGGAAGGAGTATTTGAAATATGACATGCCCGAAAGGCATATAGAATCGGATAAACCCTTAGAGGAAAGGAAAGCAGAGATTCTAACAGAAAAATATAAGACAGAAGCGCCACTGCAGATAGAGATTGAAGAATTAGAAACAGATGTTTTGGACGAAGAGGTAAGATTGTTTGAAAATCTGCCAGTAAAACAGGAAAATATTGCTGAGCACAGGTCTATCATTATTGGTCTTGTCATCTCAGCTATATTCATTATCACTGTCCTGTTTTTTACCGTGATCAATTATTATGTTTGGAAAGATAAACCACATGAGAGACCTCAAACAAAATCTTTAGACCTGCCTGTTCAAGAGGAGGAATCAAGAGGGCAGGTTGAGTCAGGGATATCTACCCTACCTCAGGATAATGGAATAGTATCTCAACCACTATTTACCATTCAGGTAGGTGCTTTCAACGATGCCTATTACGCAAAGGCTCTTAAAACAAGGCTCAATAAAAAGGGGTATCGTGCCTTTATCACAATCTCATTCTCAAAGAAGGGGAGATTCTATAAAGTATTGGTAGGCAAATTCAGCAACAGGGGAAAGGCAGAGATGTTATCTGCAAAAATTAAAAGGGCTGAAGGTATTCAGACATTTATAACTTTGTGGAAGAAGCAATATTTGAAAAATTCAAAAGCGTCTTCACTGAAAGTCAGCGTTCACAAATGTCTCGCTACACAGAAAACACAGGCTCTTTACTTTTCATATTACGTCTCATAACAATCTCCCCGAGAGCATCTTTTTTTGATATGTAAGGGCACATTCCTAATAACTATTCTGTCATGCTGGCTTGTCCAGAATCTTTCTGAATCAAAGAAGGATTCCAGACAAGCTGGAATGACAGTAAATGTGGTCTTACTTATGAACTACTTAGTATATCCTGCCATCACGGACTTGGAGATGCTTAGTCTCTCGATGAGGACTAACCAGCGTTTACCAATTTATGGTATTATTTTCCTTCATGGAAAAAAGGCTTCAGAAGATTCTCTCTGAAATGGGCATTACTTCGCGGAGAAAAGCGGAGGAACTCATTCTTGAAGGGGAAGTGACTGTTAATGGCAAGGTTGCAACAATCGGAATGAAGGCAGATCCTGAAAAAGATTACATAAGGGTTGGAGGGAAGCTGATTACAGGGTTTAGGAAGGGCATCAGAAAAGTGTATCTGATGTTCAATAAGCCAAGAGGCGTTGTGACGACCTTGTTTGATCCTGAAGGGAGAACCACTGTAAAGGATTTTCTGAAAGGTGTAAAATACAGAGTGTTTCCTGTAGGAAGACTTGATTTCGACTCTGAGGGGCTTCTCTTGTTGACAAACGATGGGGATTTTGCCAATGCCGTAATGCATCCTTCAAAGAAGATATCAAAGACATACCTCGTTAAGGTAAAGGACATAATAGAAGAAAAAAACATTGAGAAATTACAGAGAGGAATAAGTCTTGAAGATGGAAAAACCCTGCCCGCTAAGATAAGGAAAGTTAGGGAGTTAGAGAAAAACTCCTGGATTGAGATCACCCTTTTTGAAGGCAGAAAAAGGCAAATCAGGAGAATGCTGGAATATATTGGTCATCCTGTTATTGTTCTGAGAAGAATCAGTGTTAACGGGCTTAAACTGAAAGACCTTAAAGAAGGGGAAATCCGTCATTTAACCCCTGATGAACTCAAGCTTATTAGAAGAAAGACAGGTTTGTATGATTCGTGACAAAGGCTGTGGTGAGATAAGAGTGTCGGAGGTCGGGAAAAAGATGACCCTCTGCGGATGGATCTTCAGGCGGAGAGACCATGGAGGACTCATCTTTGTGGATTTACGAGACAGAAGCGGAATACTTCAGGTGGTCTTCAGCCCCGATGTATCACCCAATGCACATGAGCTTGCACATGAGCTGAGGAGTGAATATGTGATATCTGTAACAGGTGAACTCAGGAAGAGGCCTGATGGTACAGAGAATCCCAATCTACCAACAGGCATGGTCGAGATGTATGCAGAGACACTTGAGGTCTTAAACAAGTCAGCTCCCTTACCTGTTAATATTGAAGATGCTGGGGAGGCATCAGAGACATTGAGGCTTAAACACAGGTATCTCGATTTGAGAAGACCAGAGATGCAGAGGAATTTAATCATACGTTATAAGGTAACCAAAGTCATCAGGGATTATCTTGATGAGAAGGGATTTCTTGAAATCGAGACACCAGTCCTCACAAAATCCACACCTGAAGGTGCAAGAGACTATCTTGTCCCGAGCCGTCTGAACCCGGGTTGTTTTTATGCATTGCCGCAGTCGCCGCAACTGTTCAAACAGATATTGATGGTTTCTGGCTTTGAAAAGTATTTCCAGATTGTGAAGTGCTTCAGGGATGAAGACCTGCGCGCAGACCGTCAACCTGAGTTTACACAGGTTGACCTTGAGATGTCCTTTGCCGATAGGGAAGATGTCATGGGAATAATAGAAGGTATGATGAAGAGGCTTTTCAAGGATGTCCTTGATATTGAGATAGATACGCCCTTTGAAAGATTGAGTTTTCATGAGTCTATGGAGAGGTTCGGAACTGACAAGCCTGATTTACGATTTGGTCTTGAACTCAAAGACATGGCTGACCTCTCAGGAAAGAGCTCATTCAGGGTATTCCTCGATACACTCCAGTCTGGCGGAAGAATCAAGGCCATTAAAGGAAAAGGCATGGCAGATCTTTCAAGAAGAGAAATAGATTTGCTTACTGGGGATGCTTTATCTTTTGGTGCGAGAGGACTTGCGTGGATTAAGGTGAAAAATGGTTTTGAATCTCCAATAGCAAAGTTTTTCCCTGATGAGGTGCTGAGGGAAATGTCCAGGAGGCTTGAGGCAGAAGAGGGCGATTTGATGCTCTTTGTTGCTGACGAGGAGAAGGTCGTTCATGATGTTCTATCCAGAATGAGGATTGAGCTCGGGAAAAGATTGAACCTTATAGGGGAGGGGTATAAGTTCGTCTGGATTACGGATTTTCCACTCCTCGAATGGAATAGGGAAGAAAGCCGGTTCGAAGCAATGCATCATCCTTTTACATCTCCTATGGATGAGGATATGGAGAAATTGTTTTCTGTGAATATTGCTAACATCAACCCTGAGACTTCTGACTACAGACTTTTGGCGAATGTAAAGGCAAAGGCTTACGATATTGTTCTCAATGGATATGAGATTGGTGGCGGGAGCATACGTATTCACAGGCGTGATCTACAGAGAAGGATGTTCGAAATTCTCGGGATATCAGAAGAGGAAGGAAGGATAAAATTTGGTTTCCTCCTTGAAGCCCTTGAATATGGTGCACCTCCTCATGGAGGTATTGCACTTGGGCTTGACAGGCTTGTAATGATCATGGTTGGCGCAACATCAATCAGGGATGTGATTGCCTTTCCAAAGACACAAAAGGCAGCATGCCTTATGAGTGGTACCCCATCACAGGTTGACCTAAAACAGCTAAAAGAGCTTCATATCAAGACAGAACTGCCTTAAGATTAATTTGTACTATAACTTCTAAAATTTCCCTATATGCTCAATATACGAATCGTAATTGCGTTTTGTTTCGACTATGCTGTCCCCACCAAATTTTTCCAGGAAGGCATCTGTGATAGTCAGGGCAGCCATTGCCTCTCCTATCACTCCTGCTGCTGGAACCGCACAAATATCAGAGCGTTCATAGGCTGCTTCTACCGGTTTCTTTGTAATAATGTTAATAGACCTGAGTGCCCTTCTTAATGTCGGTATGGGTTTCATTGATGCCCTTAGGATGATGGGCATACCATTTGTTATTCCACCCTCTATTCCTCCAGCATAGTTTGTCTTGCGGTAGAAACCAGTTATGAGTTCGGAGTTCGGAGTTCGGATTTGGGAGTTCAAACTCTTTGCTCTTTGCTCTTTGCTCTTTGCTATATAGAATATTTCATCCATTACCTCTGAGCCGAAGTGTTCTGCCATCTTAAAACCGAGGCCGACTTCAACGCTTTTTATTGCCTGGATGCTCATAAGTGCCTGTGCAAGTCTCCCGTCAAGTCTTCTATCCCACTGGACATGATTTCCAAGACCTGCAGGGACACCTGTCACAAAGATCTCGAATATTCCACCGAGGGAATTGCCCTCTTTGATTGTTTTGTCTATTAGTTTGATCATCTTTTTTGTTGTCTCTTTACTCGGACATCTGACAGGGGACATCTCAGCCTTTTTGAATATAGATTCAAGGGTTCGAGTGCTCTCACTTGACCCCTTGACGCCTTGACCCCTGTACCCCTTGATCCTGATTTTGCCTATTTGAACTACGTAACTTCCAACATGAATACCAAATCCAGAAAGAAATTTCTTGGCAATTGCTCCTAAGGCAACTCTCATGGCGGTTTCTCTCGCACTCGAACGTTCAAGAATATCCCTTATGTCATGACGGTAATACTTTATGGCACCTGATAGGTCTGCATGGCCAGGCCTTGGTTTTGTTACTGGTGGTATCGAACCTTTTGCATCCTGATAAGGTGACATCCCTTCAATCCAGTTTTTCCAGTCTTTATTTTCGATGGAAAGACTGATTGGAGAGCCTATAGTTTTTCCCCACCTAACTCCTGAAAGAATTTCAGCATGATCAGACTCTATCTTCATCCTGGCTCCACGGCCATAACCTGATTGTCTTCTTTTGAGGTCTCTGTCAATGTCCTCTTCAGACAGATAGAGACCTGATGGAATTCCTTCAATAATTCCTATAAGGGCCTTTCCGTGGGATTCACCAGAGGTGAGAAATCGGAGATATGACACGTTTACGTTTTAAAGTGTCATTGCGAGGAGTCCCGAAAGTATTCGGGATGACGAAGCAATCTCACACTGCAAAACAGTCATCCTGAGGGCAATGCCCGAAGGATCTCAATGAGATTCTTACCCCGTATTAAGTATGGGGTCAGAATGACGCTTCGTGTGGGATTGCCACGCTCCCGTTGGTCGCTCGCAATGACAATATAACAGTATTTAATGCGTTTGCTAAAAGAGAAGATCAC
>Ga0315281_10011555_pt1 | contig 12092 bp, 10 predicted proteins | sample YL17G07_0_MG_FD_204540 | JGI IMG/M metagenome (GOLD analysis project Ga0315281, IMG submission 204540) | Sediment microbial communities from Yellowstone Lake, YNP, Wyoming, USA - YL17G07_0 | ecosystem: Environmental > Aquatic > Freshwater > Lake > Sediment | place: USA: Wyoming | collected... | reverse complement strand
GGACAATCTTGTCCGTGGCGCGTCCATAGGACGCGCGTTCCTTTTTTCTCTAAAAATAGGACAACGCGCTTTTTTCGGTCGTCAAAGCGGGGTAGTATTGCGGAATGAACGCAGAGGTATCTGGATGTAGGGTGTATTACGAGCGGGCGGGCTCGGGCAGGCCGATACTGTTTCTCCACGGATGGGGGGCCTCCTGCCAGACGTTCAAGCCGCTTTTCCTGAAGGTCGCCTCGCATAGAACCGCCGTCGCGCCGGATTTTCCGGGGTTCGGCCTCTCGCCAGTCCCGCCCAAAACGTGGGGAACAGAGGAATACGCCGAATTGATAAAATTATTTCTGGACAGGCTCGGAATAAAATCAACGGACATTATCGCCCACTCGTTCGGCGCGCGCGTCGCTCTTGTGCTGGCAAAAAAGCACCCGGAAATCGTGGGCAAGATGGTTTTGACCGGAGCCGCCGGAATACGGTTCTCAAAAAAAATCCCGCTGTTTAAGCGGTTCGTCTCAAAACTTGGGAAAGCCGTTGGATTCTTCGGCCCGCCCGGGGCGTGGGTGAAGGGAAAACTGTACGCCCAAATAGCCTCGGCGGATTATCTGAGCGCCGGGGAAATGCGCCCCGTTCTCGTAAGGGTGGTCAACGAGGATTTGTCACTGATATTGCCGGATATAAAGCATGGCACGCTCCTCGTATGGGGGGCGAACGATTTCGACACCACTCTCGCCGCCGGACGCGCGATGAACGCCGGACTGGTGAACTCCTCCCTTTACGTCATCGAGGGGGCGGGGCATTACGCGTTTTTGGACAGTCCCGCGGAGTTCTACTCGGCCCTAAACGGTTTTTTGGAGTTGGAATCGGCATGATAATTTTCGCGGTCGGATGCTGGGTGTGCTTCTCTTTGGTAGCCATGCGGAAATTCGCCCACGTTCTACAGGCGGAGCGATATCACACCGACGCCTACGTCAAATGGGTCGCAAAAGGGGGGGGCACGCGCGTTCTCTTCGCCGGAAAGGTCGACGCCGGACTGCACGGAACGGCGATGCTTTGTCTGGCCCTGTTGCCGATTTTTCCGAGATTGGCGCCGATACCCCTTTCTATTTCCGCGCTTGGTTGGATGGCGACCAACCTGAAAGCGGAAAAAGGGGTTAAAAAAGCGTTCGTCTACACCGCCCGGATAAAAAGGCTTTTTGCGGCCTCCATATTAATATTGTCAGCCCTGCTTTTCGTGCCGTGGAAATTCCTCACCCCGGAGATATTTTTGGGGGGCGCGGTCTTGCTAGGTTATCTAAGCCCGTTCGTCCTGGCGGCAGGGAACGCGCTCGCCTTCCCTGTGGAAAAGGCGCTTCAGGAAGGGTTCAAAAGAGAGGCGCGAAAACGCCTCAAGGGAAAGACGGTGGTGGCGATAACCGGAAGCTACGGCAAGACCGGCACCAAGGAGGCTATTGCGCACCTGCTTGAGACATCCTTCCCGGTTTTCAAGACGCCGGGGAGCTTCAACACGCCGATGGGGCTTTGCAAGGTCGTCAACGAATCCTTCGAGCCGCACCACGAAATATTCGTGACAGAAATGGGCGCCACTAGAAAAGGGGACATAAGGGAGCTTTGCGAAATAGCCTCCCCCTCGCTTGGCGTCATCACCTCCGTCGGCTCCGCGCACATGGAGACTTTCGGCTCGGCGGAAAACGTGGCCGAGGCGAAGTTCGAGCTGGCGGACGCACTACCGCCGGACGGGACGCTTATTTTCAACAACGATTACCCGCTTGCGCGCGACAAGGCGCGCGGCAGGCCGCAAAAAATCGTCACCTACGCGCTTGAGACCGTGTCCGACTATATGCCGCTAAACATAAGGTGCGACAGGGGCGGCTCCACGTTCGACATAAAAACCCCCCATGGGGTCGTGGGGGGGGTTCGGATACGCCCGCTAGGGAAATTGAACGCGCTCAACGTCGCCGCCGCGTTCGCCGTCGGCATGCATTTCAAAATCGACCCCGAAAGGCTCAAACGCGCCGCCGCGACTTTGCCGCAGACTACCGCCAGAATGGAGCTGTTGGAAAACCGCGGCTCGTATCTAGTGATAAACGACGGATTCAACTCGAACCCCGTCGGGGCCGCGTCCGCGTTGGATACGCTGTCGCTTTTCGAGGGGTATAAAAAAATCCTTGTGACCCCCGGACTGGTGGACTTGGGAAGCATGCACGATGAGGCAAACCTAGAGTTTGGGCAAAAGGCGGCCAAACATTGCGACATGGTTCTGCTGATAAACGAGCGGAGGACAAAACCGATTTACGACGGGCTGATGAGGGCCGGTTTCCCGGTCGAAAAGGCGCGGGTTTTTCAGTCGCTCGCGCAGGCGCGGGTTTTTCTGCAGGGCGAGACGGACGAAAAAAGCGTCGTGCTTTTCGAGAACGACCTGCCGGACCACATGGAAAAATTCTAGCCCGATACCGGATAACATGGCGGGTGGCATAAAAAAAGATAATTCATTTTACTTGCATTATTAAAGAGGTTTTGGTTAAACTAGCCGGAACTTAGAAACGTAAGGCGGGGATTCAATCCCCCTTGGACGTAAGGGGCTAGGTAGTTTTTTTTAACATTTTTTTTTGGGGAGAAACAATGGCTAAACAAATGACGAAATCTCAGATTGCCGACAACATAGCGAAAGAACACGGGCTGACCAAGAAAGCCTCCGTGGCGGTGTTGGAGTCCATCGTTAACCTGGCGTACGTTCAGGCTAAGAATGGCTTCACCATTCCCGGCTTGGGCAAATTGGTTCTCGTGAACCGCAAGGCCAGGATGGGTAGGAACCCCCAGACCGGCGAAGCGATCAAAATTCCGGCCAAGAAGGTCTGTAAGTTCAGGGTTGCCAAGGCGTGCAAAGACGCGGTTCTCGGCATCAAAAAGAAATAATTTCGGATACACAAGGGCTTCCTTCCCACGCGGGAGGAGGCCCTTTTTTTTTGACCCTGATATAATGAAAGGGTGAAGAATAACATGACCAACAAACACGGGACGTTCGGAGCGGCTCCCCGCCGCAAGGTCGTCACATCCTCTCAAATGCGCGAGCTGGACAGGCTCGCAATCTCCCAATACGGCGTGCCGGAGCTCGTCCTCATGGAGAACGCCGGCATTCAATCCATGCTCTTCCTCGAAGAGTGCCTCGGCGGACTCGACGGAAAAAGAATCGGCATCTTCTGCGGCAAGGGAAACAACGGCGGCGACGGCTTCGTTCTCGCCCGCCACCTGCTCACGCGGGGTTTGGACCCGGCCGTTTATCTTGTCTCCCCCAAAGGGGAGGTTTCGGGAAGCGCCAAAACCAACATGGAGGCGTACGTCGCCATGGGGGGCAGAATCAAGGAGTTTCTGGACGAGACCGACCTGAAAAAACACAAGATAGCGATACGCCACGCCGACGCGCTTGTGGACGCGCTCCTAGGGACGGGCCTGAATTCCGAGCTGGGCGGAATGTACAAAACAGCCGTCGAAAAAATAAACGATTGGAAACGCTTTTGCCTTTCCCTTGATATTCCGTCCGGCTTGAGCGCGGATCGTGGGACGGTTTACGGGCTTCATGTTCATGCGGACGCAACGATAACCTTCGGCCTTCCTAAAATAGGGATGATGTTTTATCCATCAGCCGGGTCGGTGGGGAAACTTAAAATCGCCGACATATCTTTCCCGCCGCCGTTGGTTGAATCCTCGCCGTGCGAGGCGTTCTTGTCGGAGGCTAAATTGGTCAGGTCGCTTTTGCCGGACAGACCGGCGGACGCGCACAAGGGGACTTACGGTCACGTCGTCGTCACCGGCGGCGGCGAGGGGATGGGGGGCGCTGTCGCGCTTGCGTCGCTTTCAGCGCTGAAGGTAGGCGCGGGGCTTTCCACGGTCGCGGTTTCAGCTCCGCTTGCAAGGCTCTTTGAGCTTGGCATATTGGAGGTGATGTCCCTCCCGCTGGGGGATGAAATCGGCGACCCGGGGTGCGCCGAGAAGATTATTAATTTTGCGGCGGACAAATCCGTCATCCTAATCGGCCCCGGCATGGGCAGAAGCGTTAAGCGGGAGGTGCTGACAACGCGGCTGGTCGCCTCCCTCGAAATCCCAATGATTATCGACGCGGACGGACTGAACAATATCGCCGGACAAAAGGACGTTTTAAAATCTGCTCGCGCCCCCGTCGTGGTCACGCCTCATCCGGGCGAGATGTCGCGCCTCACCGGCAGGAGCGTTCAGGAGATAAACTCCGACAGGGTGAGGGCCGCGAAAGACTTTTCAAAGGAGTTCAATTGCGTAACGGTTCTTAAAGGCTCCCGCACGGTCGTCGCCGCGCCGGACGGCTCCGCGTACATAAACATGACGGGCAACCAAAATCTGGCAAGCGGCGGCACCGGCGACGTGCTGGGCGGCATGATAGCCGGTTACATAGCGCAGGGCGCCTCTCCCCTCGACGCGTCGGTCGCGGCGGTTTACGTCCACGGCCTCGCGGCGGATATTTACACTAGGGAAAACGACCCCTATTCCTTGACCGCCTCCGCGTTGATAGATTTCATTCCCGCCGCCCTCGCCGAACTTTTGCGCTAATCGTCGCGAAATTTGACAAGATGGAACAATCCGTCTATTATCGCGTTCATGTTTATTAAAACGAACCTCGTTGTTAAACCGTGGCTGGCGGTGCTTGCCGTCTCCCGCAGATTGAGGGTCGTCTAACGTCTTAAACCATCAACCGCGGAATAAAAGCCGCGGTTGTTCGGGCCTCCGCGGCGATATCCGCATAATACGAAGGAGGGTATTGCATGTCTCAAAATGAATCATCGGAAAAGTATTTCAGCGCCGCGTTAGTCGGGACGTTGATGATTTTCTTGTCGGCGGTCGGCTTCTCCGCCAAAGCGGTGATAATAAAACTTGCGTACCAGCTTGACGTCGACCCGATAACCCTTCTCTCGCTGAGGATGGCTTTTTCGCTACCGTTTTTTGTGATGATGGCCGTGTACGGGGAGATGTGCGCGAAGGAAAGAATCAGCGGCAGGGACGCGCTCAACCTTATGGTTCTCGGGCTGATAGGTTATTACCTCTCCTCCCTAATGGATTTTGAGGGGCTTCAATACGTCTCCGCCGGGTTGGAAAGGCTGATACTTTTTCTTTATCCTACGTTTGTCGTTTTGCTTTCCGCCGCATTTTTGGGTAGGAAAATAACCAAGCGGGACGCCATCGCGCTAGTCATGAGCTACGTCGGCGTGGCGCTCGCCGTGTCGCACGACATTGCCTCGCGCGGGAACAACACGTTGTTCGGCTCGCTGGTTATTTTCGGGTGCGCGGTTAGCTGGGCCGTGTATCTTGTCGGCGCCGATAAAATGATGAACCGCATCGGCGCGGTGAGGTTCACCGGCTACGCGATGGTCGCCTCCACCGTCGCCGTATTAATTCATTACGGCGCGACTCGAGGGGAGGTGATTCTTCGCCAGTCGTCGGAGGTCTACAAGCTTTCGCTGGTGATGGCGATTTTGTCCACGGTGTTGCCGGTGCTTTTGTTGTCCGGGGGGTTGAGGAGGATAGGCGCGAGCAAAACGGCGATGATAAGCTCCGTCGGCCCGGTGTTCACGATTTTTCTAGCCTACATATTTTTAGGCGAGAAAATCTCCGCGCTACAGCTGGCTGGCACCGCGATGATTATCGGCGGCGTCCTCTCTGTGAAAAACAGGTAGTTTTATCCACAGATTACGCAGATTAGGGAAAAGGGTTTTTCATCTGCGTTAATCTGCGAAATCTGTGGATTTCTCCCCCTCGAACGGTTTTAGGCGGAAAAGGAAATCGGCAACCATCACGGGGCGTTTCTCATGCGGGACGGTGGAAATGTCCACCGTTATCCTATTGCCGGAGCTTGCGCGTATTTTGCCGGCGAGGAAGAAATCAGCCGCGACGACGGCCGTCTCCGGAGCCGATTTGGATGAGGGGGGAAAGGCGAGCGTCAGCTCGCCGTCCGCCAGCTCCAGCCTTTCCAGTCCGGCGCGCGTGGCGCCGATTTTTATCAAAACCGCGTCCACCACCTTTTGGGCTTTTTCGGGTGGCGGGCCGAACCTGTCGGCAAGCTCTTCGGCTATCTGCCTTGCGTCTTCCGGTGTCTCGGCCCTGTGCAGTCTGTAGTAAAAATCCATCCTTTGCTCCAACGCGGGGATGTAACTTTCCTCCAGCCTGCCCGCGAAGTCCAGCGCGAGCGCAGGCTCGGCGACCCGCGCCGCGGAGTGACCGCTTTTTAGCTCCTCCACCGCCTCCTCCAGCATTCTGCAATACGTCTCGAACCCGACGGCGGTTATGTTGCCCGATTGTTGCGGGCCGAGCAGGTTTCCCGCGCCGCGTATCTCCATGTCCCTCGCGGCGAGCTTGAATCCCGAACCGAGCTGGCTCAGCTCCTCGATGGCCTTTATCCTCTTGCGCGCGTCCGGGGAGAGGGTGGCGGGAACGAGCATGTACGCGTACGCCCTGTGTTTGCCCCGCCCGACACGGCCTCGCAGTTGGTAAAGCTGGGCGAGGCCGAACTTGTCGGCCCTGTTCACGATTATCGTGTTTGCGTTCGGGATGTCCAGCCCGGACTCGATTATGGTGGTGCAGGCCAGCACGTCGATTTTGCGCCTGACGAACCTGTCCATTATTTCCTCCAGCTCTTTGCCGGACATCTGGCCGTGCGCCGCCTCCACCCGCGAGCCGGGGGCGATTTTTTTTATCCAGCCGACCATTTTATAAATCGACTTCACGCTGTTGTGCAGGAAGAACACCTGTCCGCCACGGGCCATCTCGCGTTGTATCGCCTCCGATATTATCCCTCCGTTGAATTTGCGGACGAAGGTGGTGATGGAGTGGCGCTCGGGCGGCGGGGTGTTGATGACGCTTATGTCGCGTATGCCGGAGATGGACATGTGGAGCGTGCGCGGGATGGGCGTGGCGGTGAGGGTCAGGACGTCCACCGTCTCGCGCATTTTTTTAAGCCTTTCCTTGTGGGCGACGCCGAACCTGTGCTCCTCGTCGATTATCACCAGCCCTAGCGAGGAAAATTTCACGTCCTTTTGCAACAGCTTGTGGGTGCCGATGACGACGTCCACCCCGCCGGTGGCAAGGCGGGCAATCACGTCTTTCCCCTCTTTTGGCGACACGAACCGGCTAAGCAGTTCGACCTTTATTCCGAACGGCTCCATGCGTCGCTTGAAGTTTTCGTAATGTTGGTTGGCCAGCAGGGTGGTGGGCACCAGCAGGGCCGCTTGTTTGCCGTCCACGGCGGCCTTGAACGCGGCACGCATGGCGACCTCGGTCTTGCCGTACCCCACGTCGCCGCAAACGAGCCTGTCCATCGGCTTGTCCGACGACATGTCCTCGGACACGTCCGCGATAGCCTGCGCTTGGTCCGGGGTCTCGGCGAATCCGAACGTGTCGGCGAACTCCCCGTGGAAATTCCCGTCCGGCGCGAAGACGTTCGCCTTTCCCGTCTTGCGTCTTGCGTAGATCTCCAAAAGATCCTTTGCCATCCGCATAATCCCCTTTTTGACCTTCTCCTTTGTTCTGGCCCACGACTGTCCCCCCAGCCTGTCGAGCTTCGGCCTCGGCCCGCCCGCGCTCGAAAATTTCTCCAAAAGCTGTATGGAGGATATCGGCAAAAACAGGCGCTGTTCCTCGTCGTATTCAATCTCAAGGTATTCGTCGGTTCTCTCCCCGGCGTGAACCCTTTTCATGCCGTGGTAAAGGCCCACGCCGTGGTCGCGGTGCACGACGTAGTCGCCGGACTTTACGTCCGCAAAGCCGGTGACGAAGGCGGTTTTTCGCTTTCGTTTCTCCCCGCGCGCCGGTGCGTGTCTGCCGAAGACCTCCTCCTCGGTTATGACGGCTAGGCTGGCGTCGTCCAGCACGAACCCTTCCGAAAGGTCGCCGACGACGGAGAGCAGACGCGGCACGCCGTCTGGCGACGTTAGAAGTGAGACGGCGTTTCCCGCGTCGGAGAATCCGAGCCCATCCTCCGCCATCAACAGGCTCGCGCGTTTTATGGTCTCCTCGCCGCGCGTGACGAACATAACGGTAAATCCATTTCCAAGCCGTTCCCTGCAGTCGTAAATAAAGCGGTTGAAAACTCCGTGAAGCCTTTCGGGATCCCGCGCCGGAATTGTCCGGCAGTCGGGGCCGTCGGGCGTGCTTGATATCTCGACGAATTTGGTGCCCGGCGAGGTGTCGACCCATTCCTCGAACGATTTTTTATCCGCGAAAAGGTCGGTCGGCTTGCAATAGTTCTCCCCGCGTTCCAGCGACGCCTCGTACCCCCTTAAAAGTTCTCTCTCAAAAGTTTCGAGATGCTCGGCGATTTTTTCCGGTTCGCACGTTATTATCGGCAGGTCGCCGGGAAGGTAATCCATCGGCGTGGCCGCGTCCGGATGGAAAAGCGAAAAATACCAGTCCATGCCGGGGAAGAAAATCCCGTTCTCTGCCGCCTGCAAAACCCTGGTCGGATGCCCGCCGGTCGCGGCGAATCGTTTTAAAAGTGTTTCCTTGTCGACGCGGTGGTAATTCGTCTCGCGCGCGGGGGGCAGGGTGACGGAGCGCAGGTTCTCCTGTGACCGCTGGGTGTCGGGGTTGAAGCGGCGTATGGATTCCACCGTGTCGCCGAAGAACTCGACGCGGACGGGGCCGCTCTCGTTGGGCGGGTAACAGTCCAACAATCCGCCGCGAAAGGCGAACGCGCCCGGCTCGGCGACCGGGTCGGAGCGGTCGTAACCGGTGAGGGCCAAAAATTCCTCCAGCGCCGCCCGGTCGATCTCGCTCCCCTCGACGAGGTGGAAAGACTCGACTTTTTCGGGGGCGGGGCATTTTTGTAAAAGGCCGGCGGCGGCGGCGATAAGGATGAACGGCGACGCGGATTTTGCGCCGAGCCGGGAGAGAGCCGACTGCCTTGCGGACGCTATTTCAGGCGAGCCGGAGGCGGGTTCGTAAGGCAACGCCTCGGTTTGCGGGAGGTAAATAATGTCCTTGGAACCGCCGAGGAAAAACGCCACGTCGTTCGCCAGCGTCTCGGCGGCTCCGTTGTCGGCTGTGACCACCGCCATGTTCTCGCGGTCGTTCAGGTGCAGCGACGCGATTAGAAACGCCTGGGCGGAACGGGTCAGCCCCTGCGTCCGCGACGGGAAGCGGCGTAGCGAAACACCCGCCTTATCGTACCAGGTCATTTAAACCCCCGGTGGCACGGACAATCCTGTTCGTGGCGCGTTCCGGGAACGCGCGAGTTGAATTTTATTTTTACTCTTACGTACTTTGGACGCAACGCGGATAGGATTGTCCGCGCCACCGAAAAGAATCCGTTCATATAGCTTTTGTTTTCATACAAGTCTTATAATATAACAGTGAAAAGGGTATGCCTCATAGGCTCTCACGTCAGGCCCTGGATGGAAAACGCCGCGCTACACGGGCACGGCGTCACGGCGATAGACCGGTTTAACGACTGGGATCTCAGATTTTTCGGGGACTGCATGGGTTCGGAGCGCGTCGTGTCCGGCACGCACATGGCAAAACCGGGGCGGGATGAATTTTTAAAACGTTTCGCGGAGCTTCCGCACGACCCCGTTATTTTCTGCTCCCCAGTGGAGTCGTTTCCAGAAATATTGGAAAAGGCCGCCAAAACAAGGAGGGTGCTCAATGCGCCCGCCTCCTCCGTCGAGAAATGCCGCGACCTCGAATTCCTTCGTGATTTTTGCGGCGACGATATGTTGATTCCCGAAACTTCGCGGGACGGCGGGGAACCCCGGCAGGGTTGGATAATAAAACCCACGGCTTCCGCCGGGGGAATCGGGATACGGGCCGACGACGGTCTCTTGTCCGGCGTGGAATATCGCCAAAAGTTTGTGGACGGCGTTCCGGCCGGGGGGATATTTTTCACGGAGAACGGGGAGACGAAATTTTTCGGACTGGCGCGGCAGATTAACAGTGGATTTAAATTCGCCGGTTCCGTTTATCCCGCCGATTTCGAACCGGGCGTTCTAGCGGCGACGGCCCGTTTCGGGGAAAGGTTGGCGACAGCCGCAGGACTTGCGGGATGGTGGGGGGCGGACTTCATCATTGCCGACGGGGTGGCGCATCTGCTCGAGGTCAACCCACGCTTTACCGCGGGGATGGAACTCTGCGCCAAAGCGCACGGGATTGATCTGGTCGAAACCCAGTCCTCCGCTTTTTCAGGCGACAAATGTCATATGGAAACAGGGTGGAATGGGGCGTATCATGGAAGAAAGGTAGTTTACGCTCGCGGTGATTTGGTTTTCAAAAACCCCGAAAGGTGGTTCAAGGCCGGAATGAGGGACGTGCCGGTCGGCGGCAAAATAATCTCGAAGGGGGAGCCGGTGATTTCGGTTTACGCCTCCGCCGCCGGTCACGAGGAATGCATAGAAAAACTCTCCGTTAAAATAGAAGAGTTTGAAAGGGAGATTTATGGAGAATGAATTTTTCAAGCCGATTATGCCGAAGGAGCACGGGCTTTGGGTTTGGGTTTTTCTGCCGATTGTCATCGGCGGTTTGTGCGCGCAGGGTGGCTTGTCGGGTTTTTATCTGTTGCTCGGGATGGTGTTTTTCGGGTTCATGGCGCTGACCCCGGTGCGAATGTTTTACAAGAACAAAAAAAAGGGGATGGCAACCGCCGAAAACGTGCTTTTCTGGAGCGCGACATTCTCCCTGCTTGCCGTTATATTCGCGCTATTGCTAATCGTCAGGAACCCGTTGTTCACGCGGTGGATTATTTTGATGGCCGCCGGGTTTTATGTGGGGGTTCGCTCGTTTCATGGCGGATTCCACCGGGACGCGTGGTTTGAGTACGGCGGGCTTTCGGCCCTCTCCATCGGTTCGCTTGCCGGGGCGTACGCCGTGTCTGACCGGATAGTCCTTCACGATGTCGGAGTGTGGTTGCTCGTGCTCCTGTTTTTGGTGGACCGCACCATGGAGTCAAGACGGGTGGCGCGGCTGGGCGGGTTCCAGCTGGCGCTTGCCGACCAGCAGGCCGAGATAGCGGAAAGGATAAAGCCGGTTTTCCTAAAGAACCTCGTCACCTCGTTTATGGCGATGCTGTTCGCTCTGGCGATATTGGAGAAGTTCCACATTAAATTCGCGCTTTTCTGGCCGTTCTTCCCCGGGTTCGTGGTTACGCTCTGGTATTATTTTCGCCCGCCCGGAACCCTAAGGCGGATCGGGTATGGCGAGCTTTTCCTCGCCCTGTTTTTCACCGTCTCCTTCGTGCTCATCTCCAGCTTTTATTGATTGTGGCAGGTCGGATATGTTCTGGATATCCGTTCCACTTAAAAGTGCCTCGGTTGCAAAATGCCGGATGAAAAAAGGGGCGGATTAACACCCCGGAGTTGTGGGGGCTGTCGTGCAAATCAACTGCTTTGCCTTGGCGCTAGATTCGCTGGTGCCGTTTTGCTCTGCCGCCGTGCTGGCAGACTCTTTAAAATCCGTGAACCTCGGTATCGCGACGGCGGCCAAGACGCCGACTATCACGAGGATCATGACTATCTCTACCAATGTGAGGCCCGATTCATTTCCAGTTTTGCGAAAAACTGATTTTGCCTTCTCCATCACATTCTCTCCAATAAAATTGTTCTTTTCCCCGCCTCGACAAAAAACACGCCGAGTGTCCCCTCCGGAACCGGATAACCATCGAAAACTTTCCACAATTTATAACATAATCTAACCCGCGAAAGTGTAAATGTATTTTTATTTTTCCTTGCACGTTTTAGTGTTTTAGCGTTTTAGGGTCAAGCGTTTTAGGGTCAGGTCTTGCATCGTAGCATCTCATCAAACGGAAGCCTGCGCGGCACCGGAACACAATAAGGGCGGATGCAATCCGCCCCTACGAATATCAGAACGCAAAAAGCGCAAAAGCCCTCCGCCCCGTGGGGGTGTATAAAGTAGTAGATGAATAGATTAGTAATAATTAAGCAAAAGACGACGGTTATCGAATAGCGAACAAACCCCTCTTGCACCTCCTCTTGGAAAGAAAACCTTTGCACAATATGTTTTTTACTTTGCCATGCATTATTTTTGTCGTCACAACCATCTTCTAGTCATCCCCGCGAAAGCGGGGATCCAGTTGG
>Ga0315281_10011554_pt1 | contig 12092 bp, 8 predicted proteins | sample YL17G07_0_MG_FD_204540 | JGI IMG/M metagenome (GOLD analysis project Ga0315281, IMG submission 204540) | Sediment microbial communities from Yellowstone Lake, YNP, Wyoming, USA - YL17G07_0 | ecosystem: Environmental > Aquatic > Freshwater > Lake > Sediment | place: USA: Wyoming | collected... | reverse complement strand
GCTCCTGCGCTACGTCGTCAGTAATCCGGGGTACCCGGCGCCGTTTCCGTCAGGGCAGGCCCTCGCCGCCGCGCCTTCGAGCATCGTCACATTCGCGCCGGATGCTGTCATTCCGGTGTCGCTTCAGTACAGCGTGAGCCTTGAACGTGAATTGCGGAAGGGGACGAGCGCGAGCGTGACGTACACCGGCACGCGCGGCTTCGACCAATTCCGATCGCGTGACGTGAACGCGCCGCTTCCGCCTCGATACCTGTCGCGACCGGATTCCCGCTACAGCGTGGTTCGTGACATCGAATCCGCGGGGAGCGCGCGGAGCCACTCGGTGCAGTTCACGCTCAAAGGGAAATTCGCCCCGCGTTCGACCGGATCCGTGCAGTACACGCTCAGCGAGGCGATGAACGACACGTCAGGCGTGGGATGGATGCCGCCGAACAGCTACGACCTGTCGCTCGAATACGCGCGCGCGGATTTCGATCAGCGTCACCGGTTCGATTTCATCGGCACGTTCAATTCAGGATCGTGGGCGAATCTCGGCGTCGCGCTGGCCGTGTACTCGGGCCGGCCGTACTCGATGACGACCGGCCGCGACGACTTCAATACGGGCACTGCCGGCGCGCGCCCGGCGGGCGTTGGGCGCAACAGCCTTGAAGGCCCTGGCTACGCTGATCTGGATCTGCGCTGGTCGCGAGAGTTGTCCCTGCATCCGGCGGCTTCAGGAACCAAGAAGCCCGGGCCGAGCGCCGTCGTCGGCGTCGACGCGTTCAACGTCCTGAACCGCGTCAACTACTCGCGCTACATCGGGACGCTGACGTCGCCGTTTTTCGGGCAGGCGATTTCGGCCCAGGCGCCGCGACGGCTCCAGCTGTCGGTCCGAGTCAGGTTCTAGGCGTCGCCGCCGTCGCCGAGGAACTGGAAGCGCCGACCGCTCGGCTGATCAGCGCCGTCACGTCGTCGGCCGGCAGGTTGCCGTTGACCGTGAGGAGCGTCCGTCGCGTCCGGTAGAAGTCGATGACCGGCTGCGTGGATTGGCGATAGACGGACAGCCGCTCCCGCACGGCCGCCTCCTCGTCATCCGCGCGGCCCTCGAGCACGCGGCGGCGGCCGAGCCGGCTGACGAGCGCATCGTCGGGCACACTCAACTCGACCACCGCCAGCCGGCCGCGTTCTTCCATGAGCACATCGAGCGCCAGCGCCTGCTCGACGGTTCTGGGAAAGCCATCGAGTACGAAGCCGGAGGATGCATCCAGGTCCGCCAGCCGCTCGGCCACCAGGTCGATCATGATTTCGTCGCTCACGAGGTCGCCTCGGCTCATCGCGTCTTTCACGGCGTCGCCGAGCATGCTGCCCGAGGCCACGGCGAGGCGCAGGATGTCGCCGGTCGAAATATGCGGCACACGCCAGGCCAGCGCCACGCGCCTGGCCTGCGTTCCTTTGCCGGACCCTGGCGGGCCGATCAGAACGAGATGCAACCTGGCTACTCTAGCTCTTTGCGGACGATGGCGGCGCCGTCGGCGAGCGCACGCAGCCTCATCTTGGCCACCATGCGCGCCAGCGGCTTCATGCCGCAGTCCGCGCTGGTGGTGGGGAGAGTGTGTCGACGATTCGGCTGGCCATCGGGGACCAGATGTTAATTTCCACTGCACGCATCCGTCAAGATCTGGTCAAAGGTGCGGGCGCGCCATGAAAAACGGCGGCGGATGTGTATTGACACTGCACGAACATCGGGCTAGCCTTCGGCACCATTGACGAAAGGTGGGTAGATCCGATGAACAGAGTGATCCGGGGAACGCTCATTCTCGCGGCGTTTCTGACAATAGCCGCGTCGACTTCAGCACAGCAACTGGGCACGATTGCCGGTGTCGCGAAAGACGCGTCGGGCGCCGTTCTGCCGGGCGTGACCGTCGAAGCGGCCAGTCCGGCCCTGATTGAGAAGGTCCGCGTGGCCGTCACCGACGGCACGGGCCAATACCGCATCATCAACCTTCCGCCCGGCACCTACACAGTCACGTTTTCGCTGACCGGCTTCAGTAACGTCCGGCGTGAGGGCCTCGAAGTGTCCGTGGCGGTCACCGCGCAGGCGAACGCCGACATGAAGGTGGGCGCCGTCGCCGAGACGATCACGGTCACGGGCGAAACGCCCATCGTCGACGTGCAGTCGGCCGCACAGGCGCGCTCGGTCACGGCCCAGGCGTTCAAGGAACTGCCGTCGGGCGGGTCGTGGATCCAGATGGCGGCGCTCGTGCCTGCCGTCCGCGCCAGCAACGTCGATGTCGGCGGCGTCCAGGGTGATCAGGTCGGCGCCCAGGTGAGCGCGCACGGCGGCCTTCCGGGGGACGGCGTGTCGATGATCGACGGCTTGCGGATCGGGAACATGTACATCAGCTCGAACCTGACGAACATGAGCCTCTCGCCCCTGCTGTTCGATGAAGTGAACGTTCAGCTCTCCGGACAGTCGGCGGAAACCGGCACCAACGGCGTGATCATGAACGCGATTCCGCGGTCGGGCGGCAACCGGTTCAGCGGGTCGTTGCTCGCCAACGGATCTGGACCCAGTCTGCAGAGCTCGAACATCACGGCCAACCTCCTGGCGCGAGGCGTCGCGGGAGCGTCGACGACGCTCAAGAAGCTGTACGATATCAACGGCGCGATTGGCGGCCCGATCAAGAAAGACAAGCTGTGGTTCTACGCGACGTCGCGCTATTTCACGAACGAGTACTATCTGGCCTCGCGGTTTTATGCGACCGACCCCAACGCAGTCGTCCGGACCAATGACACCGCGCGTCAGGCATTCGCCGGCACCTATACGTATGACTACAACGGGCGGGTGACCTGGGCGATCTCCCCGAAGCAGAAGTTGTCGTCCTGGTACGCCTTTCAGTACAAAGTGGACCCGCACTGGCTCCTTCAACTCTTCAACAACTCGCCCGAGGCGGCACGGATCACGACCTGGCACACGCAGCTGTCGACGACCAAGTGGACGTACGCGGCGACCAACAAGCTGCTGTTTGAGTTGGGCATAGCGCCGGGCGGCGGTCCCGACACCATCAAGATGGATCCCGAGCAAGTCGGCACGTGTTCGTCGCAGGGGGCGCTGGCGCCCCGCTGCATCGCCATCGTCGAGCAGACCGGACTGACGTACCGGGCGCCCACGGGCTTCGACTTCGACGATCGGCTTCCGACCCAGTCGTTCACCGGCTCGATGACCTATGTCACCGGTGCTCATAGCGCCAAGGTCGGTTTTGACATGCAGCGCGGGCACTTCTGGCGCGGTGACAACAACGAGGCGACCGGCGGCCTCTGGTACACGACGACGCTCGGCGTGCCGGCCTTCGTGACCATCCAGGCGCCGATCGCGGGCTGGCAGAACAACCTCAACTACAACCTGGGCATCTATGCGCAGGATCGCTGGACGATGCGCCGGTTGACCGTTGCCGCCGGCGTCCGGTTGGACATGCAGAACGAATCCACGGAGCCGTTCACCGCGCAGCCGCACCGGTGGCTGCCGAATCGCAACAACAGCTTCGCCGCGGTTGAAAACGTCCCGAACTGGAAGGACATCAACCCGCGCGTGTCTGCCGCGTACGATCTGTTCGGCAACGGCAAGACCGCAATCAAGGCGAGCGTGAGCCGCGGCGTGGAGCAGGATTCCATCCGGTACGCGGCGGCCAACAATCCCGCCGCCACCCTGCAGACGCAGACACAGCGCACGTGGGCCGACACGAATAACAACTTCGCGCCGGACTGCAACCTTCAGGTCGGCACGGCCAACGGCGAGTGCGGGCCGTGGCAGACGCCAAGCTTCGGCACCGCGGTGCCGGGCACGGTGTACTCGCCGTCGATCATGAACGGATGGGGCGTGCGGCCGTGGAACTGGGAGTTCTCCGCCGGCGTGCAGCAGCAGATCCTGCCGCGTCTGTCGCTGTCGTTCGGCTACTTCCGGCGCATCGGCGGCAACTTCTTCATCACCGACAACGAGGCGCTCGGCCCCAGCGACTTCACGCAGTACTCCGTGACGGCGCCCGCCGACGCGCGCCTGTCGAACGGGGGCCAGACGGTGAGCGGGATCTTCGATCAGAACCTGATCGTCGCGGCGCGCAACGTCGTCAAGGACGCGTCGGCGTACGGAGCGCAGTTGAACCACTGGGACGGTTTCGACGTGAACCTGGATGCGCGGCTGCGGGGCGGACTGCTCCTGCAGGGCGGCGTCAGCAGCGGGCGGACGATGACGGACAACTGTGCCATCGCCAGCCAGGTGCCTGAAGTGATGACCGTCGCTGGCGTCACCACGCCGATCTCGTTCTGCCACCAGGAGACGCCATTCCAGCCGCTGTACAAGGCCCTGGCCTCGTACACGCTGCCGTACGGCGTGCGTGTGAGCGGCACGCTGCAAAGCCTGCCGGGTCCGCAGGTCGTCGCCAACAGCATTTACAACGCCGGCAATCGCGCGACCTCGACGACGTTATCGCGCGGATTCACGCTGGGCCAGGCGAACGTGCAGGTTGTCCAGCCCGGCAGCTTCTACGGCGACCGTCTGAACCAGGTCGACCTGCGATTCGCGAAGATCTTCAAGGTCGGCCGCGGGAACATCGATTTCGACGTCGACCTCTACAACGCGTTCAACTCGGACGCGGTGATCGCCGAACTCGGATCGTTCGGCCCGGTCTGGCGGCTGCCGCTGACCGTCATCCAGCCGCGCTTCGTGAAGTTTCAGGTACGATACGACTTCTAGTGAGCAGGGCAGGAATCCTCCGGACAACTCTCGTGGTCGGCGCGCTCCTCTGGAGCGCGCCGGTCTTCGCACAGAATGATTTCTCCGGCGAGTGGGCGCCGGTTCGGAATCAGGACAGCACGGAAAACCCGCTCGTTGGCGACTGGATCGGCATTCCGCTCAACGAGGCCGGCCTCGCGCGCTCGGAAGCGTGGGACGCGTCCATCCAGTCCCTTCCGGAATGGCAGTGCCGCCCCCACGGCTGGGCCTACATATATAGAGGTCCGACCGCGCTGCGGATCTGGAAGGACATCGATCCGTTTACCAGAGAAGTAACGGCTTTCCATGCGCAATGGCAGCAGGCCGCCGAGACGCCGATCTATCTCGATGGCCGCCCGCATCCCCCCGATTTCGCGCCTTTCACGTGGATGGGGTTCTCGACGGCGAAGTGGGAAGGCGACGTCCTCAAGATCACCACGACGCACATCAAGGAAGACTATCTCCGCCGCAACGGCATCTTCGTGAGCGACAGGGCCACCGTCACGACGTATTTGATGCGCCACGGCGACATCCTGACGTGGATCAACATCGTCCACGATCCGGTGTATCTGACCGAACCGCTCATTCGAAGCGCCGAATACCGGCTGACGCTCGGCGCGAACTTCCCGGCGCATCCGTGCACGCCGGCCGACGAAGGGCACGAGCCGGGCGCCGTGCCGGCGCACCTGCCCGGCAAGAATCTCTTCGTCAACGAGCCGGCGGAGAAGATGGGCATTCCGCCGGACGCGCTGCGAGCGGGCGCGGCGTCCATGTATCCGGAGTTCCGCGCGAAGGTGGCGAAGTGAAGGGTGCGATTGCCGCGCTGCTCGCCGTCGCGTCGACGGCGGCGGTGTTCGCCCAGCAGACGAATGTCCGGCTGATGCCGCTCCGCGGCAACATCTATGTACTCGTCGGCGCCGGCTCGAACATCACGCTGTCCGTCGGCAAAGAAGGCGTGCTGCTCGTCGATGCCGGCACGGCGCAGATGGCCGACAAGGTCATCGCGGCCGTCACGGAGCTCACGAAACAGGTCACAGCGGCCGGCACGGCCGTCCGGCCGTGCGCCGGCCTCGGCTGCTCTGGAAACGCGTTCGCCTCGTTCCTCGGCACCGTGGCATCACCCGCGCCGCCGAAGCCGATTCAATACATCATCAACACGACCATTGACGCGGATCACACCGGCGGCAACGCGAAGATCGCGCAGTCGGGCACCACGTTCGGCGGCGGCCCCGGCCTCGGACAGTTTCAGGGCATCGTCAGGCAGAGCGCCATGATCTACGCGCACGAACACGTGCTCGAGCGGATGAGCGCCGCGAAGGTGGCGACGGCCGCGCTGCCGACCGAGAGCTATCCCGGGGATTTCAAGCAGTATTTCAACGGCGAAGGCATTCACCTGATTCACCAGAAGGCCGCGCACACCGACGGGGACACGCTCGTGCATTTCCGCGGCTCGGACGTCATCGCCGCGGGCGACGTGCTCTCGACGACGACCTACCCCGTCGTGGATCTGGCGAGGGGCGGCAGCATCAACGGCCTCATCGCCGGCCTGAATCATCTGCTCGATCTCGCGATTGCCGAGTATCAGACCGAAGGCGGAACGCTCGTCGTGCCGGGCCACGGACGCGTGTGCGACGCGGCGGATATCGCGACGTACCGCGACATGGTGACGATTCTTCGCGATCGCGTGCAGGATGCCGTCAAACGAGGTCTGACGCTCGAACAGGTGAAGGCGGCGCGGCTGACGAAGGATTACGACACGCGTTACGACACGCCCGAGTGGACGAAGGATCAATTCGTCGAAGCGGTCTATCGCTCGCTGCCCGGGAAGAAGTAAATGCGCCGTTTCATCGCCGTCGCGATGGTCTTCGCCGCTGCAGGAACGCTCGCCGCGCAGCGCGGCGCGGCGCCGCCCGTGGCGCCGCAGGCCGCCGCGCCCTTTGACATCACCGGCTACTGGGTTGCGCTCGTCAGCGACGAATGGCGCTACCGGATGATCACGCCGCCGAAGGGCAACGCCGACTACGTCCCGGCCAACGCGGAAGGCCTTCGCGTCACGCGGGAATGGGATCCGGCGAAGGACGAAGCGGCGGGCGAGCAGTGCAAGGGGTACGGCGCCGGCGGCATCATGCGCCTGCCGGTGCGTCTTCACGTCACGTGGGCCGACGATCGCACGCTTCGCATCGACATCGATGCGGGCACGCAGACACGAACGCTGCACTTTGCCCCCTCGACAGGTTCAGGGCAGGCGGCCCCGGCGAGCATCGAGCCGTCGTGGCAGGGCTATTCGGTCGCGCAGTGGGACATTCCCGGCGGCGGGCGAGGCGTCGCGCCCGGTCAGCCTCGCTTCGGACAGCTGAAAGTCGTGACGACGCGTCTGCGCCCGGGCTACCTGCGCAAGAACGGCGTGCCGTACGGCGCGAACGCCGTCCTCACTGAATACGTCTCGAGACTCGCGGACGACGACGGGACGCAGTATCTCGCCGTGACCTCGATGCTCGACGACGCGCAGTACCTCGCGCAGCCATGGATCCGCACGTCGCAGTTCAGGAAGCAGGCCGATGCTAAAGGCTGGAATCCCACGCCCTGTTCGGCCAGGTAAGCAGCCCGTCAACAAGCGGTGCGGATCCAGCCGGATGGATCGTCCGGCTGGAATCTCTTCTCCAACCTCAAATTGTAGCTTGACGGTAAACACTAGGGCCACGTATGTTGCCTCACGCTCTACAATTCTCGTTCTCGCCTCGGTTGGAAACGCGCGCAGGAGGTCAAGGTAATGCGTAGATTCGGACTTGCCGTCGTCATCGCCGGTTTCGTACTCCTTCTTCCCAGCCTGGTGGCCGCGCAGGGATCGCTTGCCGGTGTCGTCAAGGACACGTCTGGCGCGGTGCTCCCCGGCGTCACCGTCGAAGCCGCCAGTTCCGCGCTGATCGAGAAGGTCCGCTCCGTCACCACCGATGCGAGCGGCCAATACAAGATCGTCGACTTGCGGTCTGGCACTTACACCGTCTCGTTCACGCTGACCGGGTTCAGCGTCGTGAAGCGTGAAGGCATCGAGGTTGCCGGCTCGGGCACGGTCACGTTCAACGCCGACCTGAAGGTCGGCACGCTTGCAGAAACGATCACCGTCACCGGCGAAACGCCGGTCGTGGACGTCCAGAACGCGGCGCGCCAGCAGGTGCTGAGCGGCGAACTGGTGGCGAACACCCCGGCGGCAAAAAGCTGGAACGGGATCATGCTGCTCGTGCCCGGCGTCACGGGCGATCCGAACACGGTGCAGCTCACACCGGGGATGGTGCTCTTCGGCATCCACGGCGGTCCGGCGACGGAAGGGCGTCTGCAAGTGGACGGCATGAACGTGGGCGCGTCGCGCGGCGGCGGCGGCGTGTCGGGATACTCCGTCGACACGGCCAACGTTCAGGAAGTCACCTTCAGGACATCGGGCGGCATGGGCGAGGCCGAAACCGGCGGGCCCTACATGAACATCGTCCCGAAGACCGGCGGCAACAGCTTCAAAGGGTCGGCGGCGTTCCAGACATCCGGGTCCGGGCTTCAGAGCGACAACTACAACGACGCGCTCCGTTCGGTGCTGAGCAAGCCAAGCACGCTGCTCAGCCTGTATGACGTGGATGGCGGGCTCGGCGGCCCGATCAAGAAGGACAAGCTGTGGTTCTTTTTCCTCAGCCGCACCTACGGCAGCAGCACGTCGGTCACCGGCATGTTCGCGAACAAGAATGCCGGCGACCCGAACTTCTGGACGTACTTCCCCGACCCGACGCTCCAGGCCCGCAACGACGGTTCGACAATCGTGAACAGCCTGCGCCTCACATATCAGATCAACCAGAAGAACAGGCTCAACCTGTTCGGGGACTACCAGAAGGGGTGCAACGGCGCGGCGTGGATCGGGACCACCGCGAAGTCCTGCCGGCCGAATCCCGACGGCTGGATTGAAGGCGGCACGGGGACGATCGCGCCTGAAGGCGGCGTCTATGGCAACACGACGCCCCAGCGCATCTAGGCAGGGCACCTACACGAACACGCTCAGCAGCAGGACGCTGTTCGAGTTCGGCTACAGCGCCTACAACAGCCGCTGGGGTGGACCTCAGGGTCCTGGCAACCCGACGCAGGACCTCATTCAGGTCCGCGAACAGGGCGGCGCGATTCCGGGTCTCTGCTACCGCTCGATCAGCACACTGTGTGGTGCGGGCTTCGCGACGTCCACCGGCTGGATCTCGGCCAACACGTGGCACGCCAACATCTCGTATGTCACCGGCGCGCACAACATCAAATTCGGCTACAACGGCCTCTACGACTACGACAACCAGGATAGCAACTACGCGAACGCGCAGGCGATGGTCTACCAGTTCAACAACGGCACGCCCAACCAGTTCTGGGAGCTGTCGGGCCAGTTCAAGAGCCAGTGGCGCACACGCTACGACGCGTTCTTCGCGCAGGACTCCTGGACGTCCGGGCGGCTGACGCTGCAGGGCGCCGTGCGGTACGAGCACGCGTGGAGCTACTACCCGGAGGAGTCCATCGGCGGCACGCGTTTCATTCCCTTCTCGGTGATCCCGGAAGCCAAGGGCGCGAACTTCAACGACATACTCCCGCGCGGCGGACTCGCGTACGACCTGTTCGGCAACGGCAAGACGTCGGTGAAGGCCAACTTCGGGAAGTACGTGCAGCCGGCGCAGAACGCGGGCATCTACACGGGTGCCGCGCCGACCTCCGGCATCGTCACCGCGGCGACGAGGAGCTGGACCGACTCGAACAAGAACTTCCGCGTCGACTGCAACCTGACCGCCCCTGGCGCGTCGAATCAGACTGCGTCGGGCGGCGATGTCTGCGGCGCGCTGTCGAACAACAACTTCGGCACGCTGACCCCGGGCTTCACCTACAGCCCGCAGATCCTGAACGGCCTGCGGCCGTGGGACTACCAGTTCGGCGTTGCCCTCCAGCAGCAGGTCACGCCACGGATTTCGGCCGAGATCCAGTGGAACAAGCGATGGTTCTACGGCTACTACGTGAGCCGTAACCAGTCGCTCGATCCCACGGCCGACTGGAACACGTACAGCGTCACGGCGCCGGTCGACTCGCGGCTGCCTGGTGGCGGCGGCTATGCGATCACCGGTCTGCACGACGTCGTGCCTGGGAAGTTCGGACAGGCGAACTTCCAGATCCAGGGCGCCGGCAACTACGGAGACGACTACTCGTACTGGAGCGGCTTCGACTTCACGGTCGCCGCGCGCGCGAGCCACGGGCTGTCGTTCCAGGGCGGCACGAGCACCGGCCAGACCGTGCAGGATCTCTGCAGCGTGTCGAACCAGTTGCCCGACGCCCTGCTGGCGCCGCAGGCGATCGCGATCGGCGTCTCCACGCCCGGCTTCACTGCGATCGGTGCCGGGCAGGCCGGTATGGCCCCCGGACAGTACTGCCACCTGCAGTCGGGCTATCTGACGCAGTTCAGAGGCCTGAGTTCGTACCAGGTGCCGAAGGTCGACGTCGAGATTTCGGCCACCTATCAGAGCAAGCCTGGTGCAGTGCTCGCCGGCAACTACAACATCCCGGCGGCGACCATCGCACAGACCCTCGGACGTGCGCCGTCGGGCGGCGTCGCGAACGTGACGGTGAACGTCATCACGCCGGGCTCGCTCAACGGCGACCGGGTGAACGAGCTCGACCTGCGCTTCTCGAAGATCGTTCGCTTCAGGGGCACGCGCACGAAGATCTCGCTCGACATGTATAACGCGCTCAACGCGAACCCGGTGCTGTCGTACAACCAGACGTACAGCCCGACGAGCACGACGTGGCTGACACCGACGTCGGTGCTCGCCGCGCGCGTGATGAAGATCGGCGCGTCGTTCGACTTCTGACGCTGGGATCGAATCATTTGGTGACTTGGTGATCCCGTGATTTGAGATCGCCAAATCGCTGAATCGCCGAATCGATCGATAAAGCCCGCGCTCCCCAAAGGGGCGCGGGCTTCTTTTTTGTTGGAGTGTGATCAGGCAGGCCGGACGCGGTTGTCGCCGTGACGGTTGAGGACGACCCAGAGCGCCTCGGCCGGCTCGCCGCCCACCGTCCACAGTCGATGCGGCATCTGCGCGTCGAACGCGATGGAATCTCCCGGCCCCAGCTCGAACTCTTCAAATCCGATCTTGATACCCAGCCGGCCGCGAAGCACGTACGCGTACTCCTTGCCGCCGTGGCGGATCAGCGCGTCTTTCGCGCACGATTCGGCGGCGACGTCATACACGACGACGAGGAACTCGACGTCTTTGTCCGGCGTCGGCGTGAGGCGCTCCCATCGAACCCCGTCGGCGAGCTTGATGACCTTGCGCTGTCCTGTCTTGAGCACCGGATTGACGACGTCGGCGGCCGCCATGTCGCCGCCGCGGTTGCGATTTTTCCGCGTCTGCGCGCCGGTGAACAGGTCGTCGACGACGAGGCCGAGCTCGTTGGCGAGGGAGTAGAGCGTGCCGACGGACGGCATGACGCGGCCCCGCTCGATTTGCGAGACAAGGCTCGGCGAGACGCCGACGTAGCGGGCGAGTCCGCGGACCGACATGTTCTTTTGCTCGCGCGCCTGCCGTAGTCTCGGGCCGATGGCGCTCGACACTCTCGCGCGGCTTGCGGCGGGGTTGCTGTGAGCGCCTGCGGGCTTTCGCCCTTTGGTGGCCATTGGGCTCGGATTATATAGAAACGCGTTGACCGCCCCCGGATCGCGCGATCCGTGCATTGACACTGTACATTTGCGCGTGTCATCATTTCTTCTCTTCTCGATGGCCACGACTTCCAAGGGAATCCCCACATGCTGAAAGCCACCGTCGGCACGATCCTGCCGACGACCGTCACCGGGTCGCTGCCGCGTCCCAGTTGGTACACCGAGAATCTGGGCCTCAAGTCGTTTCTCGACGCGATGGTCATCAGCCGCTTCCGCGAGCAATACGTCGACGCGCTGTCGGTCTATCTGCGCGAGCAGGAAGTCGCCGGCCTCGACATCGTGACGGACGGCGACTGCCGGTTCGATCAGGACGTCGGCGGCCAGAGCTGGACCAGCTACCCGCCGCATCACATGTCGGGGTTCGAGGCGACGCATCCGAAGCTCGCGAAGGTCGGCGCGGGCGGCATCGCGTTTCCGCGCGGGCACATCCTCCACGACTACCTCGAAGCGCGCGTCATGCCGCGCATCGTCGGCCCGATCGGCCGCGGCGAGATGCAGTACGCGGAGATCTTCAAGGCCGCGCAGCGCCTGACGCGAAAGCCGGTCAAGTTCGGCACCGTGACGCCGGAGCTCGTCGCGTTCGCGGTGCAGGACGAGCATTACAAGAGCCTGCCGGACCGCATCATG
>Ga0315281_10011553_pt1 | contig 12093 bp, 9 predicted proteins | sample YL17G07_0_MG_FD_204540 | JGI IMG/M metagenome (GOLD analysis project Ga0315281, IMG submission 204540) | Sediment microbial communities from Yellowstone Lake, YNP, Wyoming, USA - YL17G07_0 | ecosystem: Environmental > Aquatic > Freshwater > Lake > Sediment | place: USA: Wyoming | collected... | reverse complement strand
TATTATCAGCACGGCGCTTATCAATGCTTTTCAATTTGCGACCCCAAACCCCGCGTTATCCATAAAGCGTCAGTGCGCGACAGAATATTGCATCATGCGGTTTTTCGCATTTTATATTCCATATTTGATCCTACTTTTATTGGCGATTCCTATTCATGCCGGCTACGCAAAGGCACGCACAGGGGCGTTGCAAGATTAGAGCATTTTGCCGAGAGTGCCAGCAGGCATTACAGAGGCAGATGTTTTATCCTAAAATGTGATATCTCTAAATTTTTTGCCTCAATTGGTCACGATATCTTAAAGAGTTTAATCCGCCGGAGAATCTCTGATTCCCAGGCCTTGAATTTGATTGATAAAATAATTGATAGTTATAATAATGAAAAATTTAAAGATAAAAAAGGAGTTCCACTCGGCAACCTCACTTCCCAGCTTTTCGCCAATATTTATTTGAATGAGCTGGATCAGTTTATTAAACATCGCCTTAAAGTTAGATTTTATTTGCGCTATACTGATGATTTTATTATAGTCCACCAAGATGAAAAATATTTAAAAAAGTTAATTCCTGAAATAAATAAATTTTTAAGACAATATTTAAAATTAGATTTGCACCCTGAAAAAATTACTATTAGAAAATTAAGGCAGGGCATTGACTTTTTGGGTTATGTGGCTTTGCCGCATTATAAAGTCTTAAGAACCAAAACAAAAATGCGGATGTTTAAAAAACTTAATGGCAAACAAGAGCAATTTTATAGCGGCGAAATTTCAAGAGAAAGTTTTGAGCAGGCAAGGCAGTCTTATCTGGGGATGCTAAGCCATTGTAGCTCATATAAATTAAGGCAAGAAATCATAGGTAATTCGTGCAATTTTTCTTGACTTTTTGCTCTTGATATGGTATAATTTAAATATGAAAAATTTAATTTTAATACTCTACTTGACAGCTTTTATAAGTATGTATATAATGATGTTATCTGTTATCCATAATTATCTATTATTTTCGCCTATGGAAACAAAATTATTAATCTTAAAAAAACCAAGCGGTTGATGACTTGTAATTTTTAAGTCGCGCAAGACCGCTGGTAAGGCGGTTTTTTTAGTTCCTTGAGACATTAACTTTGTTTATATAATATGTAAGATGTATGCAAAATTAAGGTCTTATAATAAAAGATCAAGAACCTTAAAAATTGAATAAGAAATATTCAACGAAAAAAAGTAAAGTGAAGAGCATTAAATATAAAATTCAAATTACAAAATTAAAGGCCAACTTTAATGTAATTTGAGAATTCCAAGAATTATGTTTCCATAATTCTTGTGGTTAAACAAATAAGTGCATATGGTGGATGCCTAGACTTGGATAGCAGATGAAGGACGTAGCAGCCTGCGATAAGCCTCGGTTAGGTGGCAAGCAACCTTTGAGCCGGGGATTTCCGAATGGGGAAACCCAATCCCGTTATGCGGGATTATCGCGTACTGAATACATAGGTGCGCGAGTAAAACCCGGGGAACTGAAACATCTTAGTACCCGGAGGAAAAGAAAAAATTTCCGCCTTTGGCGGATCATTCCCTAAGTAGTGGCGAGCGAAAAGGGAAGAGCCCAAACCTTGTTAGTGTGGTTTTCAATGAAGTTTGTATTTATACTTACAGATTTGAAAACTTAAAGGTGTGAGCCGTTGCTGGCAAGGTGTAGCAAGGTGACAACATTAAATTCCTCACAGAATTTAGGCAAAGTAAAATTTATAACTTCCGTAGCAGAATCTTCTGGAAAGAAGAGCCATAGACGGTGATAGCCCCGTATCGCGAAACGGGTTATAACTTTGCGGTTGTTATCCTTAAGTACTACAAGGCCCGAGAAACCTTGTAGGAATCATCCATGACTATGTGGAAAGGCTAAATACTAATCCAAGATCGATAGTGAACAAGTACCATGAGGGAAAGGTGAAAAGCATCCCGGAAGGGAGATGAAATAGTATCTGAAACCATATGCTTACAAGGAGTCGGAGCCCTCCTTCGCTTTTTACTTCGTAAAAAGCTTCGGAGGGCACGGCCCTTTAAGAATTTATTTTCTTGAGGGCTGTGCCCACCGTAGCTCAAACGGAGTGCAGAGCGAAGGTGGGTGACGGCGTGCCTATTGAAGAATGAGCCAACGAGTTATTGTTTGTTGTAGTCTAAGTCCGTATAGGACGCAGGCAAAGTGAAAGCGAGGGTGAATAGCCCGATTTTAGTTAATTAGCTGCAAGCTAGCTTCTTAGCTTACGGCTAATTAACTTTTTATACAGCAGGCAATAGACCCGAAGCCGGGTGAGCTAGCCATGACCAGGGTGAAACCAGTGTAACAGCTGGTGAAGGCCCGAACCCGTACGCTGTGCAACACGTTGGGAAGAGTTGTGGCTGGGGGTGAAATTCCAATCGAACTCGGCGATAGCTGGTTCTCCCCGAGATAGCTTTAGGGCTAGCCTCTCCAAATGCCCATGGAGGTAGAGCACTGAATGGGGACAGGGATGAATAATCTGCTGCCCCTAATCAAACTCCGAATGCCATGGTAACTAATTGGAGGGAGTCAGACTATGGGGGCTAAGCTCCATTAGTCGAAAGGGAAACAGCCCAGACCGCCATTTAAGGTCCCTAAATCCAGATTAAGTGTAAAAGGTGGTAAGATGACTTTTACAACCAGGAGGTTGGCTTAGAAGCAGCCATCCTTTAAAGAAAGCGTAATAGCTCACTGGTCAAGTTATTTTGCGCCGAAAATATACCGGGGCTAAATCTGGTACCGAAAGTGCGGATTTATATCATTTAGATATAAGTGGTAGGGGAGCATTCTATGACCGCTGAAGCTCACGCCGTGAGGCGGAGTGGAGGTCATAGAAGAGAGAATGTTGGCATAAGTAGCAAAAAGACGGGTGAAAACCCCGTCCACCGTAAACCCAAGGTTTCCTGGGCAACGCAAATCGTCCCAGGGTTAGTCGATCCTAAGGTGAGGCTGAAAAGCGTAACCGATGGAAGAGCTGGTTAATATTCCAGCACTACTTTTAGTTTTCAATGGGGTGACGTAATTTATGAGATTTAGCGTTTTTTGGCTATAGACGTTGCTGGCAATCGAGTGATTACTGTTAAATGCAGTAGTCATTAAACTTGAGAACTGGCAAAAGGCAAAGCATTAGCCGAGCCAATTTGATCAATTAGATTACCAAGAAAAACCTCTAGAGTTAAACTAAAAGTATCCGTACCGTAAACCGACACAGGTGGGTGGGCATAAGTGTGCCAAGGTGAACGAGAGAACCTTCGTTTAGGAACTAGGCAAAAAAGCGGCCGTAACTTAGGGATAAGGCCTGCCCTCCGCTCAGCGGAGGGCCGCAGCGAAAGACGTCAAGCGACTGTTTATCAAAAACACAGGTCCCTGCGAAAGCGCAAGCTGATGTATAGGGGCTGATGCCTGGCCAGTGTCCGAACGTTAAGGGGAGGGGTGCAAGCCTCGAACCGAAGCGCGGATGAACGCCGGCCGTAACTATAACGGTCCTAAGGTAGCGAAATTCCTTGTCGGGTGAGTTCCGACCTGCACGAATGGCATAACGACTTGACGACTGTCTCAACGAAGGACTCGGTGAAATTGCAAGAGGAGTGAAGATGCTCTTTACCCATGGCTGGACGAAAAGACCCCGTGAAGCTTTACTACAACTTGATATTGGATTAAGGGTATGCATGTTGAGCATAGGTGGGAGCTTTGGCATCAGTGAGATACCACCCTTGCCTATTTTTAATTCTAATCTTGGTCCGTGAATCCGGATCAGGAGACAGTATCTGGTGGGTAGTTTAACTGGGGCGGTTGCCTCCCAAAATGTAACGGAGGCGTTCACAAAGGTCAGCTAAGTTCCGATGGAAACGGAACTGATAGTGCATAGGCAAAAGCTGGCTTTACTGCGATTCCAACAAGAAGAGCAGTTGCGAAAGCAGGACTAAGTGATCCGACCGTACGATATAGGACGGCGGAAGCTCAACGGATAAAAGCTACTCCGGGGATAACAGGCTAGTCTGGTCCAAGCGTCCACAGCGACGACCAGGTTCGGCACCTCGATGTCGGCTCATCGCATCCTGGGACTGTACAAGGCCCCAAGGGTTTGGCTGTTCGCCAATTAAAGCGGTACGTGAGCTGGGTTCAGAACGTCGTGAGACAGTAGAAATTTTGGCTATTTAGCCAAAGACCGTGCTGTCTATAAATCTGACTATATGCTGGGAGTTCTGGTAAGCCTCAATCAGGAGTGAGGCTTGAGTATCTCACACTACCTATTTTTAAATAGGTAAAAATGTGTTGAGTGCAGATAATCAGCAGGAAAGATCAAAGGATTTTATAATTCTTTGAAATCCTCAGAGACTATACGTCAGAATTCCGGAAAATTTCGGAATAAGATATAGTCCGAACTGCATGGCGACATGCAGAATTGCATAGAAATATTGCAATCATTCTAAAAGAATGTAACAAATTGTCGGTCTCCTATCCGCCATGGGCGTTGAAACTTGAGAGGGCCATTCTCTAGTACGAGAGGACCGAGAATGACGTACCTCTGGTTTACCAGTTGTTCTGCCAAGGGCATTGCTGGGTAGCCACGTACGGTTTAGATAAACGCTGAAAGCATCTAAGCGTGAAGCTGTCCTCAAGATTAGGTTTCGTAGGATCCTAGGAGATGACTAGGTTGATAGGCGCTAGGTGTAAGGCCAGTAATGGCTTAAGCCGAGGCGTACTAATATTCCATTGTTTAACCACAAGAATTTTGGACGCATAAGTAAAGTTTAAAGTTTAAAATGCAAAATTGAAAATTCTGTAATTATTATTTTATAATCTTCAGATACATGGGGTATCAAGTAATTGGTACCTCAATATCTGGTGATTCTAGCGAAGGGGTCACACCTGTTCCCATTCCGAACACAGTAGTTAAGCCCTTCAGCACCGATGATATTCCTTCGGGGAGAAAGTAGGCCATTGCCAGTTTTATCAAAAAAAGCGTTGCAAGACGCTTTTTTTGTTTTGTAATTTGCTTATTACTTTAATTATATCCACCGTAGCTTTATGCGAAGGTGGATAGGACATTGCCAGTTTTTAAAAGAAGTCTCGTTTTAAACGGGGCTTCTTTTGTTTTTTATGAAATATATTTATTCTTTATAAGGCTTGGAAATTTGCCAGAAATAATCAAATTGCGATTTTAAAGTTTGGGCTAATTCCTGGCTATCAACTATAAAGCCATAATTTTCTTTTTCCGAAGAAATAAAGGCTACTTTAGTTCCATAAATACAATAACCCAACGTTTGATCAATATTGGCAGGTAAAATTTTAATACTTCTAAATGATTTTTTAGGATCAGCAGGTAATAAAAATGGCAGCTCTTTAATTCGGACTTTTCTTTTTGGAGGCCACAAAATATTAACCCAAATATTTCTATTTAGCCTTTCTTTATTAAATAATTCTAGTGCTTCTGGTGTAATAACTTTTATCATTTCTTTAATGGGCCAAAACCAATATGTTTGATTTTCCCGCGAGCGCAAGATATCGCGTAAAATTGATTGGGCAGACGAAGTAGTATTATAAAAAATGAATTTTGGCTGGTAGCTTTCAGGAAAAGTTTGAGCTTTTATTAATTGGGCTAAATTATCTTTGGCTTTTTTGACTTGCACAATTTTTTCGCTGTAAATGCTTAAAATATTTTCTAAATTTTCAGCAAAAAATAAAGTCCCTTGTTCTGCTAGAGTTTTTTTAGCCAAGCCTTTTGTAATTAATGAATTTAGGTGGCCATAAAGAGTAGCTCTGGGCAGATTTAATTTTTTAGACAAATTTAAAACCGAACTGCCTTTAGGTTCTGCTAATAGGGCAGTGAATGTCCTGGTTTCAAAGTCAGTTAGATTGATTTGTTTTAGTATATTATTTAAATCCATATTTTTTCGCCATTTGTCGGTTGCCGACGACATATTTACTATAATTACAGCATATGTTAAATTTTATTATCTGTCAAGAGTGGACCTTGAAAACAAAAAAAATAAGGAGAAGAAGATGAATAGAACTAAAAGAAATGATTTAGGAGAAAAAATAAGAAATAGATTGTCTAAAAGCGGTTCCCCCATTCATATTCTTATTGTGATTGTGGTAATTTTTGGCTTAGTGTTGTGGCTAGAACACACTTTCGCCCTCACATTTTCTTCTGCAGCTATAATTATTTTTTTTGCAGGAGGTTTGATTCCGCAAATTTTAGCCATTAATTATTTCAAAAATGATCCCAAATTGGAAAAATTTTTCGTATTTTTCACCTGTGACAGTGAAGGTAAAACTTACGATTATTATTCAATTATGGGAAGAATTCAAGCGGGATATGGAATGGGAATGCTTCTAATTTTAATAACAGCATTTTTCAAAGCTTTTTGTTGAAAGAGGCTGAAAAAATTAAGGAGGAAAAAATGAAAATTGAAAGAAAATTTCACATAGTGAAAGTAAGGTTTATCGGTCGAATGAGTGCTGAGGTGACAGAGATAGAAGGATTTATCTTTGAGATTTTGATACACAATGATATCTCTTGGCACACATACACTGGGGAAATGGTCTTAGATCCGGATACCTTGAAAAAATTTGACATCCCTGAAGTGAATTATGTCGGTCGTCTAGCAACATTCACCTTAGAATTGACCGAGATTGATTTTAAAAGATTACAACAAACACATGATCCTAAAAAAGATTTGCAGATTTGTGAATTATCGCAAATTACCAAAAAAACAATATCAAGCGATTGCCTCAGCTTACCTGATGAAACTAAATTTACAAGAACATTTACAAAAACTGAATATGTATTAGAATTAAAAACCTGTAAATTTGATGAGGGGCACTGGGGGCTTTGCGAAGATACTCCTCGATTTACGTTTAGATTTGCTTTGAGTCCAGATGAGTATGAGGAATTAGAAAATAAACTCGGGCCTGGATTCAAGGTTTTTAGAATAATGGAGTTAAAACTCACATAGTGGAGAAGGAGGGAAAATGAAGGCAATTTTTTTTGAAACATTAGAGTATGCACCTATGGACGGCACCTATAGACAAGAAAACGTCCTTTTTCCAGAAAAAGACGGAATGTGGATTATAATTAATTGGCCGCATTACCAAATTTTCAAGGGGCATAAAATCGAAAGTTTCCAGCGCAAAAATCCAGAAATCGATGAAGACGTGCAGTTTTTTCTTATAGAAGAAAGGGATGTGCCTGATGAAATAGTGGAGAAAATATATAATCTTCACTTCCAGAAAGACTCGCTCTCGAAACTAATAGCTAACTTAATGCTGGTATTTTACGATGCAAGAATGCCCAAATAGATTTTTTCAAGTAAAAACTAGCATTAAAAATAAAACTAGTAACGCCAGTCAGTAATGATTGGCGTTTTTTAATTTTAGACAATTTGGATTGGAAGTGATAAAATAATTTTAATTAGAAAAAATAAGCGTGAAATACGAAATAGGAAATAAGAAATAAGGATTGGAAGATATTTTATATAATTTTCTTTTTCATATTACCTATTACATATTTCCTATATCCATCGTTCTATGAGACAAATAGCTGACTTACACATTCACTCAAAATACTCGCGCGCTTGCTCGCGGGATTTGGTTTTGCCAAAAATTGACGAGTGGTGCAAATACAAAGGCATTGATATTGTGGCCACCGGAGATTTTACTCATCCGGCGTGGTTTGGGGATATAAAAAAAGAATTAGAATCATTGGGTAATGGATTATTTAAATTAAAAAAAGAAATTTCTTCAAACCGAAGAAGCGATTGGCCAATCGCTTCTTCGGGGCGCGAAAATACTAAATTTATTTTATGTACAGAAATATCTTGTATCTATAAACAAGGTGATAAAACTCGCCGCATTCATCACAATATTTTTTTTCCAGAAATAAAAAATGTTGAAGACTTTAATTCTACTCTGGAAAAAATGGGTTGTAATTTAAAATCCGATGGCCGGCCCATAATTGGTTTAACTTCAATTGAATTGGCTAAAGTAGTTTTTGAAATTAATGATAAGGCCATGATTATCCCAGCTCATGCCTGGACGCCCTGGTTTTCTATTTTTGGTTCCAAATCTGGTTTTGATTCTATTGAGGAATGCTTTGGCAAATATGCGAAAAATATTTTTAGCATTGAAACAGGGCTCTCATCTGATCCGCCCATGAACTGGCGTTTGTCAGCTTTGGATAAAATTACTTTGGTTTCTAATTCTGATGCTCATTCCTTACCAAATTTGGGACGCGAAGCCAATGTTTTTGATTTTGAGGAAGTTAGTTATAACGAAATTTATAACACTTTGAAAAATCAGGACAAAAAGAAATTTTTATATACCATTGAATTCTATCCCGAAGAAGGCAAGTATCATTATGACGGCCATGCCAATCATAATTTTTCTTTAACTCCCAAGGAAACAAAAAAGAATAAAGGCATTTGCCCTGTTTGTAAAAAACCTTTGACCATTGGCGTTTTATATCGGGTTGATGATTTGGCTGACAGAGAAGAAGGGGAATTAGATAAACACATTCCTTTTAAAAGCCTAGTGCCTCTGCAGGAAATTATAGCCGAGGCTTTTGATGTAGGAAAAAGTTCTAAGCGCGTGCAGGCAGAATATTTTAATATTATAAAAAAAGCTGGCACTGAATTTGCCGCTTTATTGGATTTAAGTTTTGATGATTTGAAGAAAATAACTTTACCTGAAGTTGTAGAAGCAATCAAAAGAGTACGTGAAGGTAAATTATTTATTGAGCCGGGTTATGATGGAATTTATGGTAAAGTGAAAATTTTTAATAACAAAGAAAGAAAAGGATTTGAGCAGGCGAAATTAATTTGATCACATATAAAAAAGCAAGACCCTCTTACTTTAATGTGAGAGGGCCTTTTGTCTTATCTTCTTCTCTTTTTTGCTTTTTTTGCTTTCTTGACAACCTTTTTCTTTGCTTTTTTCTTTGCCATTGTTGTAGAGTTAATTCTTAAAAGTTAAAATTTTATCTCTAAAATTTTTCTACTTTAATTATAGCATTTTCTGTCAAGCATTATAAGGATTTTTACAAAAAATCTGTGGATAACTTTTTATTCAAGTAAAAAATTAGAAAATAAAAAGTTTGAAAGTTTTAAAATTTTTTTATTTATAGTGTTTGACAAGAAAAATTTTTTTTGCTACAATATAATAAATCCTTTTTGAGGATATTTTTTATTCAAATTTTTTTGGGCCGGTAGCTCACCTGGTAGAGCGCCTCGTTTGCACCGAGGAGGTAGCGGGTTCGAGTCCTGTCCGGTCCACTGCACAAACGTTCCATTTTACATGGAACGTTTTTAGTTTGAAAAAGTTTAAACAATTCCACATCCCGCCCACCGAAGCTCAGAGAGCGAAGGTGGGTCCGGTCCACTCTTCGCTAGCTTACGCTAGCTCCGAGTGGCAAACCACTCAAACTAAAAAGACATTCCCTGTTGTGGGAACGTCTTTTTGATTTATGTTAGTTATTTAGTTTTGGCTTTCTAAATTTTTTGATTAGCCATTTAACCAGACGGTAAATTAAGTAAATTACAATTAAATAAGGGATTAAGCTAACCAGGAAGAAAATAAAATAAACAATAAAGTTTACAAAATTCTGCAAACCGACTATAAAATTTTTAGCTGATTCTTTAATCACTTCCCATGGTTGCCATTTTTCAGCTGGCAAAGTAACATTGGCTGTGCTGGAAATAGTGACTGCAATTGTTGCCATTTCAGTTTGATTGTCTAAATATCTAATTCGGCCTTTGATTTGTTCTATTTCACCTTGCACCTGATCAAGCTTGTCTCTGACTGCAATTATTTCCTCAACTGTTTGCGCGCGTTTTAATAATTCCAGATATTGAGCTTCAACTGCTTGATTATGGGTTAAGCTTGCCTGCAGATCAACATATTCTTGGGTTACTTCCTGGCCATTGATATCTTCGCGCTCAACCAGGCTGGCAAAAGATTTAATTTTGGTAATTAAATTTTCAAAACTGGCAGCAGGCACTCGTAAGATTATACTGGCATATTTTAGACCTTTTTCATTTTCAGTCACACTGGAATTTTGCACAAAACCATTTACGAGGACAGCTTCATTAGTAATCTGGCCAACAGTTTTATCTACATCATTGACTGTAATGCTTAAGCTGGCAGTTTTAATGACTTTTTGCTGGATAGCACCACTATCACTGGCAGTTGGCGAAATACTAGGTGCTGGAGCAATTTCGCGTATGGGCATTGAATTGTCTTGAATATAAGGTGCACTTGGCGCTAAGCCCATCATTTCCGTAGCAATACCAGAATTCATGATTTTGTTATAAGCTACTGGCTGGGTTAAATTACTAGGACGGAAATTGTTAATTAGAGCCAGAATTATAAAGAGAACAAGTATAACGCCAACGGCAATTAAAACTCCTATTGTTACTTTTTTCATTAGTTTTACGATTTTAGGTACATTGAGTTGATCCATAATTTTAACCTGTCTGCCGACAGGCAGGATTTAATAATTAGGTTGATTTTGTTTGAATTTATTATAGCAAAAATGGCTCAAAATTAACATTATTTATTTTGACAAACCACCTAAATTCAGCTAAAATATTGGATATGATTTAAAAAAAGAATTAAGAATTAAGTTTTATTTAATATGGATGTAAAAAAGAGCCAATTTGCTGAAAAAGAAGAGGAAATAATGAAGTTTTGGGAAGAGAAAGAAATTTTTAAAAAAACTTTGGAGAAAAAAAGTTCCAAAGGTGATTTTGTGTTTTTTGAAGGTCCGCCTACTGCCAATGGCAAACCAGGAATTCATCATGTGATTGCCCGTGCTTTCAAAGATTTGATTCCGCGCTATAAAACAATGCAAGGCTATAAAGTGCAGAGAAAAGCTGGTTGGGATACTCATGGCTTGCCAGTGGAACTGCAAATTGAAAAAGAATTAAAGATTTCTGGCAAAAAAGAAATTGAAAAATTAAAACCAACTGTGAGAGAAAGTATTGAATATTTTAACCAGCTGTGCAAAGAAAGTGTTTTTAAAAATTTAGATGATTGGCAAGCGCTTTCCAAACGCATTGCTTTTTGGCTGGATTATGATAATGCCTACATTACATATCAGCCAGAATATATTGAATCATTGTGGTGGATTATAAAACAAATTTGGAATAAGGGCTTATTGTACAAAGGTTTTAAAGTTTTGCCTTATTGTACGCGTTGCGGCACCTCTCTTTCTTCACATGAGGTTGCGCAGGGCTATAAAGAAGTGGAAGAAAATTCAGTTTATTTAAAATTTAAATTAAAAAAAGGTCAGAAATTTAATCATTACAAATCTGATGATCAGACATATATTCTTTCCTGGACAACCACGCCTTGGACTTTGCCTGGCAATGTGGCTTTGGCAGTGGGAGCCAATATTGATTATATGATGGTTAGATTGGGCAAAGAAAATTTAATTATTGCCAAATCAAGATTAAATGTGATTGACAAGTTAAATCAGGAATATCAAGCAGAGGAATATTTTATGGGCAGTGATTTGGTTGGTCTGGAATATGAGCCGCTTTTTCCCGATGTAATCCCAGAGGAAACAGAAAATTTAAAAAATGCTTTCAAGGTTTATGCGGCTGATTTTGTGTCAGTGGCTGAAGGCACTGGCGTGGTACACACAGCAGTGATGTATGGTGAAGATGATTATGAATTGGGTGAAAAAGTAAAATTGCCAAAATTTCATTCGGTTAATGAGCTGGGCAGATTTAGCAAGACTTTGGCTGAATATAATTTACTTGATCAATATGTTAAAGATGCAGGGACTGAAAAAATAATTATTGATTATTTAAAAACAAAGAACTTATTGCTCACTGAAGAAATGTATAAGCATGATTATCCATTTTGCTGGCGCTGTGATACGCCTTTGCTTTATTATGCCAAGCCCTCCTGGTTTATTGAGATGACCAAGGTGAAAAAAGACTTACTGGCTAATGCAGCAAAAATAAATTGGGTGCCTGAATATATTAAAGGTGGCAGGTTTGGCGAATGGTTGGAGGGCAACAAAGACTGGGCTTTTTCGCGTGAAAGATATTGGGGGACGC
>Ga0315281_10011552_pt1 | contig 12093 bp, 12 predicted proteins | sample YL17G07_0_MG_FD_204540 | JGI IMG/M metagenome (GOLD analysis project Ga0315281, IMG submission 204540) | Sediment microbial communities from Yellowstone Lake, YNP, Wyoming, USA - YL17G07_0 | ecosystem: Environmental > Aquatic > Freshwater > Lake > Sediment | place: USA: Wyoming | collected... | reverse complement strand
TTCATCCCCCTTAAAAATATCGCGGGAAACGGCGAAAAATTTCTCGATGACCTTTTCCAAAACGCATCGCGCGCCGGAATGGTCTGTATCGACGACCTCGACGCGCAAGGGGTGAATCCGAAAATCCTCGACCGCATATTCTTTCTATTCAATACGTTGATCAACAACCACGCCAGCCTTGCCATTACCATGAAGACATCCCCGGCCAAATGCCCGCAACTTCCCGACTACCTTTCCTCGCGGTTGCTGTCCGGAATGGTAGTAACCCTTAAAAAGCCGGACGAGGCTGAAAAAAAACTTATTTTGGGGAAAATCGCCGCCGACCACAGCATCTCACTCACCCCAAACGCGGTGCGGTATATCCTCGAACACGGCTCCCGCTCCACCGGAGACCTCCTTGCAATTATTGACCGGCTGGAAAAAAATATTACCCCCTCACAGAAGCGAATCGGTTTACAACTCATCAAGCGCGTGATACATTTAATGCGAGGATGATGTACAGAAGGGGAAAAGGGTTGGGAAGCGGCGTCGACCGGAGGGTCGAGGAGACCGAGTGTCCGTCCTGTGCCTGCCCGCACCGCCCCACCGACCGCAAATGCATGTATTGCGGCACGGAACTGAACGTCGGCATGGCGGCATTCAAGATCGATTTTACCCCCTATATCAGCAACTTGAGGGAATTTTTCAATCCGGTGCCCGCGTCGAAAAGCGGATTGCCGGTCTGGAAAATGGTGCTGTCCGTCCTGTTATCCTCGTTCCTGCTTGGCATCGGGGTGATGTTTATCCTCAAGGGGCTTCGGGACGGTGGACACTTCAACTGGACGGTGGCCGCGCTTTTGATAATCTACGGCATCGCCGCCCTGCGCAACTCCTACATCTCCACCCACAAATAATCCGGTACGCGACGGGGAGCTTTCCCCGAGGAATTTTTCCGCGCCGTCAGAACGACAGTAGCGCCTTGCCCGCCATCTCCAGGTAGTCGCCGGGAATAATACCCAGCCGGAACACGCCGTAGAGCGAAATGACGATGGCCAGCAAAAGGCCCATGGAGGCCCGGAGCGGCGGGAGCTGTTCGTCGGACTCCCTCATGTACATGTAGACCGTGAAGCGCAGGTAGTAGAAGATGCCGATGGCGGAGTTCACCACCGCCGCGAATACCAGCAGGTGTTGCCCCGACTCCATGGCGGACATGAAGACATAGAACTTCGCCATGAAGCCGCCCATCGGCGGTATCCCGGCCAGCGAGAACACCAGCACCGTCATCACCGCGGCAAGCCCCGGATTGGTGTAGGCCAGGCCGGTGAAATCCTGCATCCGCGTCCGTTGCTCGTTCCGGCGCGCCACCAGCGCCAGAATGCCGAACGCCGCGATATTCGTGAACGTGTAGACCAGCATGTAAACCATGACGGCGGAAATCCCGCTACGGTTGGCGGCGGCAAGGCCGACCAGCGCGTACCCCGCGTGGGAAATGGACGAGAACGCGAGCATCCTCTTGGCGTCCGTCTGCGCCAGCGCCGCGATATTCCCCACCGTCATGGTCATCACCGCCAGCACGGACAGCCACATCAACCAATCGACGTTCATGAAGGAAACCGACTGCTCGAACACCCGTATCATCACCGCCAGCACGGCCGCTTTCGGGCCGGCGGACATGAACGCCGTCACCGGGATCGGCGAACCCTGATAGACATCCGGCGTCCACTGGTGGAACGGCACCGCCGCCACCTTGAAACCAAGCCCGACCATCAGCATCAGCGCCCCGATGGTCAAAAACGTGGTGTTCGGGTTGCCGTGCGAGACCGCCTTGGCTATCCCGGCAAGCCCGGTGTGGCCGGTGGAGCCGTAGATGAGCGCCATGCCATACAGCAAAAACCCGGCGGCGAACCCGCCGAGCAGGAAATACTTCAGCGCCGCCTCGTTGGACTCCGCCCGCATCCGGGTGTACCCGGCGAGCACATAAAGGGAGATGGACAGGAGTTCCAGCCCCATGAAAATCGTTATCATGTCGGAACCCGCCGCCATGAACATCATGCCGACGGTGGAGAACAAAATTAGCGCGTAATATTCGCCGTGGTTTATCCGCTCGTCATCGGTGTAGCGCGCGGAAATGAGGATGGTAAGCCCGGTGCCGAGCAGGAATATCAGCTTGAAGAACTGGGTGAACCGGTCGGCGGCGTACATGCCGGAAAACGACGTATGGGGGGGCGGAACCGCCGGGCAGGATGCGTATGCGCCCGCCGCCAGCACGCCGACCAGCGCCAGCCAGGGATTCACCGCCCGGCCATTCTCCTTTAAAAACACCCCCGAAAACAAAAGGAGGGACGCAAACACCGTAAGAATTATCTCCGGCGCAACGGAAGCCAGGTCAATCACAGGAAAAACGATCTGCATCAGTCCCTCTTCCCATCCGGGTCGATTTTTGCCACCAGCGGGGCCGGGCTTTCATTCTTCGCCGCGGCCTTACCCTTCTCCATGGTTACCACGAGGTTTTTCACCGTCGCCTCCATCTTCTTTATCACGGGGTTCGGATATACCCCCAGCACGAAAATCGCCACCAGCAACGGCGTCATGTACGCGAACTCGCGCACCGACATGTCCAGCAGGGTTTTGTTCTTCTCGTTCGTCACCTCGCCGAACATCACGCGCTGGAACATCCACAGCATGTACACCGCGCCGAAGATCACCCCGGTCGCGGCGAATGCGGCGTACACCCGGTTGGCCTCGAACACGCCCAGCAATACCATGAACTCGCCGACGAACCCGTTGGTGAGCGGCAGGCCGATGGAGGACAGGGTGACGATCATGAACACCACCGCGAACTTCGGCATGACGCGCGCGATGCCGCCGTATTCGGTTATCTCGCGGGTGTGGCGTCGCTCGTACAGCATGCCCACGATAAGGAAGAGCGCCCCGGTGGAAATGCCGTGATTGATCATCTGCAACACTCCCCCCTCGATCCCGTGCAGGGTGAAAGCGAACGTCCCCAGCACCACGAACCCGAGGTGACTGACGGACGAGTAGGCCACCAGTTTCTTGATGTCCTCCTGCACCATCGCCACCAGCGCGCCGTAGATGATGCCGATGATGGCGACCCAGCTGATCCACCACGCGGCGGAAACGGCGGCGTCCGGGAACAGCGGGAGCGAAAAGCGCAGGAAGCCGTACGTCCCCATCTTCAGCAGGATGCCGGCCAGTATCACCGATCCCGCCGTGGGGGCCTCCACGTGCGCGTCCGGCAACCAGGTATGGAACGGCCACAACGGCACCTTTATGGCGAACGCGATGAAGAAGCAGAGGAACAGCCAGAACTGGAGCACCGGGCTAAGCCCCATGCCGTAGTACTTCAGGATATCGAAGGAGTACACGCCGGTCTTGGCGTGGTACTGGAAATACAGCGCCAAAATGGCCAGGAGCATCAGCACCGACCCCGCCATCGTGTAGATAAAGAACTTCACGGTGGCGTAAATCCGGCGCTTGCCGCCCCATACGCCGATGAGCAGGTACATCGGGATGAGCATCATTTCCCAGAAAACGTAGAAGAGCACGAAATCCAGCGCGCAGAACACGCCGATCATCGCCGTCTGCAGGAGCAACATCGCGATGTTGAACTCCTTCACGTTTTTCTCCACCGCCTTCCAGGTGGACAGGTAGGTGACGACGCAGGTAAACGTGGTCAACAGCACCATCAACAGCGATATGCCGTCCACGCCCAGGTAGTATTCCGCCCCGAACCGCGGGATCCACGGGATGCGCTCCACGAACTGCATGTCGGCGGTCGCGTCGTTGAACCCGGTGTACAGCCCCAGCGAGACGATGAAATCGACAAGCGCCGTCGCCAGCGTGACAATCCGTATCAGTTGCTCATTTTTGCCGTTGATGAAAAGGATCGCAAGCGCCCCGACGAGCGGGATGAACGTAACGGTGGAAAGTATCGGCATCGTCATTTGCCCCCCCACAGGTAGTAGCCTATCAGAAGGACGAACGCCACCACCATGGTGAGCGCATAACCGCGGATCATGCCGGATTGCAACCGCCGCGCCGCGCCGCTAAGCCCCATGAAGAACGACGCGACGCCGTTCACAAACCCGTCGATAACCTGCACGTCGAACACCTTGTGCAGGAACGCCCTGCTTACCCGGACAATCGGGCGGGTGAAGAGGAAATCGTACAGTTCGTCGATGTAGTACTTGTTGTACACCAGCGTGTGGATGCCCTCGTATTTCTTTTGCATGCTGTCCGCCGCCGCGGTGTTCCTGATGTAGAAGTAGTAGGCCAGCGCGATGCCGCTAATCGCCACCCCGAGGGACAGCCCCATCAAGCTCAGTTCCAGTCCCATCGAATGTTCCGCGTGCTCCGCGTGCTCCGCGTGTTCCGCGGCGTGCGGAGCGAACTGGGTGAACACCGGGTTGAGAAAATTATGCAACACGTTGGCCCCCTCGATGAGCGGGATGCCCAAAAAGCCGCCGATGGTCGCCAGAAACGCCAGGATGATGAGCGGCAACGTCATGAGATACGGCGATTCGTGCAGGTGGTGCTCCACCTCGTGATCCACCCTGCTCTTCCCGTGGAAGGTCAAAAACACCGCGCGGAACATGTAAAAGGCGGTCACGCCCGCCGCGATGGTGGCGATAATCCACAGCGCCGTGTGGCCCGAACCGAACGTCTCCGCCAGTATTTCGTCCTTGGAGAAAAAACCGGCGAACGGGAAAATGCCCGCTATCGCCAGCGTGGAAATCAGGAAGGTCCAGTAGGTTCGCGGCATATGTTTTTTCAGCGCCCCCATCTTCTCCATGTTCTGTTCGCCGCCCATCGCGTGGATGACGGAGCCGGAACCGAGGAACAGGCAGGCCTTGAAGAACGCGTGGGTCATCACATGGAACGCCGCGGCGACGTACGCCCCCACGCCGCACGCCATGAACATGTAGCCCAGTTGCGATACGGTGGAGTACGCCAACACGCGTTTGATGTCCTTCTGGAACAGGCCGATGGTCGCGGCGAAAATAGCCGTGGCGCACCCGATGGCGGCCACCACGCCCATCGTGAACGGCGCCATGTTGAACAGTAGCGAGGTTCGGCAGAGCATGTACACGCCAGCCGTGACCATAGTCGCCGCGTGAATGAGGGCGGAGACCGGCGTCGGGCCTTCCATCGCGTCCGGTAGCCAGGTGAACAGCGGTATCTGCGCCGATTTGCCGGTGGCTCCCAAAAAGAGCAGTAGCGTAATCGCGGTCACCACCGTGCCCCCCACCGCCAGTTTTTCGTGCGCGTGGGAAAAGACCTGGTAGTAATCGACGCTACCGAACGTGACGAATATCAGCATGATGGCGAGAATGAAGCCGAAATCGCCTATCCGGTTCATCACGAACGCTTTTTTGCCGGCCACGGCGGCGGCGGTGCGGTGGTACTCATACCCGATGAGCAGATAGGAGCACAGCCCAACCCCTTCCCACCCGATGAACATCAGGAGGAAATTGCCCCCCATGACCAGCATCAGCATGGAGAACATGAACAGGTTCAGGTACGCGAAGAACTTCCAGTAGGTCCTGTCGTGCGACATATAGCCCACGGAGTAGATGTGAATGAGGAACCCGACGCCCGTCACCACCAGCAACCAAAGGCCGGATAGCGGGTCGAGCAGGAAATTCACGCCGACGTTGAGCGTCCCGGCGGTTATCCAGTCGTACACCTGATTGTTCATCGCCCGCGATTCGGCGGGAAGCCCGGCAAGCTGGATGAACGACACCACGGCCAATATCAGCGACAGCCCGGTGGAGCCGAGCGCCGCCAGGTAAATCACCGGCTTGGGCAGGCGGGATCCGAAGAACCCGTTAATCGCCGCCCCGATGAGGGGAAGCAATACGATAAGCCACAGGAAATCGCTCATTAATTCACCCCTTCAGCAGGTTCACGTCGTCCACATCCACCGTCTGGCGGTTGCGGAACAGGGAAATGATTATCGCCAGCCCCACCGCCGCTTCAGCCGCGGCGACCGTCATCACCATAAAGGTGAACATATGGCCGCCCATATCGCCGAGGTAGCGGGAGAAGGCGATGAACGAGAGGTTCACACCGTTGAGCATCAACTCGATGCACATATACACGATCAGCGCGTTGCGCCGGGTAAGCACGCCCACCACGCCGATGCTAAACAGCAGGCCGCTCAGTATCAGGTAATGGTTCAACGGCACTTGCATATTACACCTTGCTCTTTGCCAAAATAACCGCCCCCACAATCGCCGCCAGCAACAGCACCGAGGCGATTTCGAACGGAAGGAGGTAGTCGGTGAATAGTATCCGGCCTATCGCCGCCACCGTGCCGAATGTGGCGTCGGTTTGCTTCGGGGCGGGGAGCTTGGCCGGGTTCAGCCGCGAGACGACGGTGATGATGAAAAACCCGAGCGCCATTATCCCCACCGCCTGCAACGCCACCTGATGCTTGGAAATAATCCCCTGCTTTTCGCGCAGGTTCAAAAGCATAATCACGAACAGCACCAGCACCATGATGGCGCCGGCGTACACGATAAGTTGCAGGATGGCGATAAGGTGCGCATCCAGCTGGGCATACAGTCCCGCCAGGCAGAACATGTTCACAATCAGCAACAGCGCCGACATGACCGGCTGGCGCGACATCACCATCCCCACCGCCGCGAACAGCGCGAAGAAGGCGAACCCGTAGAACATCAGTAATTGCATTTGTTGTACATCCTCCGCCTAATGTATTCCAGGCGCTTCGCCAGCTTTTCCTCGGGGATGAGAAGCGCTTCCTTATCGTACCGCATCAGCGAGCGGTCGTACTCGCACAGGTTCTGGTAGTCGTAGCTCATCACGATCGCCTCTTCCGGGCACGCCTCCTCGCACAGGCCGCAGAAAATGCAGACCGCGCCGTTGAGGGTATAGGTGTCGGGATAGCGGGTGCCGTCCTCGCGCATGGCGCCCACGATGCTGATGCACTTGGGCGGGCAGGCGACCTCGCACAGGCCGCAGGCCACGCATTTTTCCTTGCCGTCGGCGCCGCGCACCAGCACCGGCCGGCCGCGATAGGCCTCCGGCACGGGAGGCAGTTCCTCCGGGTAGTAGATGGTCATAATCCTTCTTTCGGACGGTTTGCCGGTGACGTACGCGATGGTCACTCCCACGAGGTTCCGGAAAAAGTGCCGCGCCGTTATCAGCACGCCCCGGACGACCTCCATCACATATAGGCGCTCCCACAGGGTCATGGTCACGGGGCGGTTTACCTTCCTGTATATCCCGGCCATCACTTCACCAACAGCATGATTGCGCCCGTTACGAGTATGTTGGCCAGCGCGAGCGGGAGGATGATTTTCCAGCCCAGATTCATCAGTTGGTCATAGCGGAACCGGGGGAGCGACCACCGGATCAGCATGAGGATGAATATCCATACGAGCACTTTCATCCAGAACACGCCCACATGCACCAGCATGGTGGCCACCTGCGCCCCGTTGGGCCCCAAAAACCCGAAGAAGCCCGCAAGCCCGGCGTGGGTGACGAACGGTATCTGCCAGCCGCCGAAAAACAGCGCCACCAGCACCGCCGATATCGTCACCATTTCCAGGAATTCCGCCATCCAGAACATGGCGAACTTCAGCCCGGAGTATTCCGTAAAATAGCCCGCCACCAGTTCCGATTCCGCCTCCGGCACGTCGAACGGCGTACGTTTGTTTTCCGCCAGCGCGCAGGTGATGAACAGGATGAACCCGACCGGCTGGAGAAAAATTCCCCAGTGGAAGAAGTTCTCCTGCGCGACGCCGATATCGGTAAGCCGCAACGAGCCGTACACCATAAAAACGCCGACCAGCGTAAGCCCCATGGCGACTTCGTACGAAAGCATCTGCGCGCCCACGCGGATGCCGCCCAGCAACGACCAGTTGTTGTTCGACGCCCAGCCCGCTATCACGGAGCCGTATGTGGCGAGCGAGGCGACCGCGAATACGTACAGGATGCCGACGTCGAGATCGGCGATGACCATGTTCGCCTTGTGTCCCCACAGGTCGTACTGGCCGCCGAACGGTATCACCGCGAACGCGATGAGCGCCGGGACCAGCGCAATGAACGGCGCAAGGTAGTGCAGGGTGCGGTCGGCGCCGCGCGGGATGAAATCCTCTTTCACCAGAAGCTTCAGCGCATCCGTGGCGATATGCACCAGGCCGAACAGCGTGAAGCCGAACACGTCGGCGCGGTTGGCGCCGATGCGGTCCTGCATCAGGGCGGACTGCTTGCGCTCCACCCAGCCCAGCACCGGGGCGAACACTCCCACGTTCATCGTGAAGATGAACATTATTTTCGCCATCATCTCGATCAGGTATGGAACGAGGCTCGGTTCCGGCAGATAGGTATAATCGAACATTACCTGTCGCACTCCCCGCCAATAAGGTTGACCATGTCGAACGTGGGGATGATGTCGGAAAGGAACCCGCCTTTCACCATTTCCCCCACCGCCTGGGTAAGCGCGAAACAGGGCGGACGCACGCGGCACTTCCACGGTTTTCCGCCCCCGACGCTGACGAGATAGAACCCCACCTCGCCGTTGCTCCCCTCGGTGGGGACGTACACTTCGCCCGCGGGGATTTGTATCCCCTCGATGGTATTTTTAAAGTGGAAGATCATCGATTCCATCCGGGATTTCACCGCCTCTTTCGAGGGGTTGCGCACCGCGGGGTCATCCACGTTAATCGGCCCCGAAGGAAGTTTTGCGAGAACCTGCTCGACTATCCTGATGCTCTGGTTGATTTCCTCCATGCGCACGAGATACCGGTCGAAGTTATCGCCGGCGAACCCGACCGGCACGTCGAAATCCACCTGGTCGTACATCAGGTACGGATGCGCCTTGCGCACATCGTACTCCACACCGGCGGCGCGCAGGAGCGGCCCGGTGAAACCAAACGCTATGGAGTCCTCACGGCTCAGCGCGCCGGTGTCGCGCATACGGTCCAGGAAAATCCTGTTTTTGGTCAGCAGTTTGTCGAACTCGGTCCAGAACACGCGGTTCGTCGCGAAAACCTGCTTCGTGTGGGCGGCAAACCCCTCCGGCAAGTCGGTGGAAAGGCCGCCAATCCGCACATAGTTGGAGGTCAGCCGCGCGCCGCATACCGACTCGATAAGATCCCATACAAGTTCGCGCGCTTCGACAAAGTACAGGAACGCGGTCAACGCGCCCAGTTCCAGCATGGATGCGCCCAGTCCCGTGTAGTGATCCGCCAGCCGCGCCAGCTCGCACATAATGGTGCGGATGGCGGTGCACCGTTCGGGCATCTTTCCGGTAATCCCCAAAAGCTTTTCCGCCGCCAGCGCGTAGGCGACGTTATTTTGTATCGCGGAGTTGTAGTTCAGGCGGTCCGTGTAGGGGAACACCTGCGTCCACGTCCCGTTTTCGCAATGTTTTTCAAACCCGCGGTGCAGGTAGCCTATTTCCGTCTCGCAATGGAGTATTCTTTCGCCGTCCATCTTCAAAAGGAACCGCACTGTGCCGTGCGTGGCGGGGTGCGACGGCCCCATATTCAGCACAAACGGTTCGGTATGCAAATCCATCCGGTTGTCTTTCATCATCAATTCTCCGGCCCGATGAGCGGCTGGCGCTTCCGTATCGGGTATTCCTTGCGGAGCGGATGTCCCACGAACTCCTCGTACAGCAAAATCCGCTTCAGGTTCGGATGCCCCTTGAATATGATTCCATAGAGGTCCCACGCCTCGCGTTCGAACCAGTCGGCCCCTTTCCATATCGACACCACGGAATCTATGGTGGGATCGTCCTCCGCCACCGGCGCCTTTACGCGGATGCGGTGGTTATGCTTGAGCGAATACAGGTGGTACACCACCTCAAACCGCTGGTCGCCGGGCTTTTTGCCCAGATAGTCCACCGCGGTGAGATCCATCATGAAATTGAAAAGCATCGACGGGTCGTCGCGCAACCAGCGCATAACCTCCAGCGCCGACTCCTTGCGGAGCAGAACCGTCTGGTCGCCGAAATCGGCGTGCGTGGACAACACGGCGTCGCCGAATTTCCTTTTTACCTGTTCCCTCAGTTCGGCCATTACCGTTTCACCCTCGGTTCATACGGGGCCTTGCCCCTCGGCCATTTGGACGAGCGCTCGTTCTGCACCAGCTCCTGAAGCTTTATCAGCCCGTCGAAAACCATCTCCGGACGCGGAGGGCATCCGGGCACATACACATCCACGGGAAGTATCGTGTCTATCCCCTGCACCGTCGAGTAGTTATTGTACATCCCGCCGGAACAGACGCACGCGCCGAACGCGAACACCCATTTGGGTTCCGCCATCTGGTTGTACACCTTCGTCAGTATCGGGGCCTGCTTGTGGCTTATGGTTCCCACCACGAACAGCAGATCCGCCTGACGCGGCGAGAACCGGGGCAACGCGGCGCCGAAGCGATCCAGGTCGTACCGGGGACCGGCGACGGACATGAACTCCATCCCGCAACAGGCGGTAATGAACGGGTAGAGGAAGAACGAATATTTCCTCCCCCATCCGATTATCCTGTCGACCTGCGTCAGGATTACGCTGTCACCCAACGCGGCTTCAATGTCCAGCTCTTCCATACCTACTCCCATTCCAAGGCCCCCTTCTTCCAAACGTAGGCGAGACCGATGCCGAGCACGGCGATAAACACCAGCATTTCCATGAATCCGAACATCCCCAGTTCCCTGAAAACCGCCGCCCACGGGAAAAGGAAAACCGCTTCGACATCAAACAGTATGAACAGCATCCCCACCAGGTAAAACCGCACCGAAATGCGGGACTTGGGATCCGTCGCCTGTGAAACGCCGCATTCGAACGGCTCCATCTTGTCATCGAAATCGAGTTTCGGGCCGATAAGCGTGGTGGCCACTATCATGCCGATAGCTGTGCCGCACGCCGCCACCGTCATCACAAACACGGGAATGTACTGGTTCAGCATCCTATCCCTCCAGCCCAATCTGGTTTACGCATAACACTTCCTTGCCCCCGGCGATCATTGTAACCTCCGGGAAGCGGTTCATTTCATCCGGTATCCTCAGCGAACCGGGGCGCACATCCGGGCTGATGCGAACCCTTCCCTTCCACTCCTTTTTCGGATGCTTGAAGGAAAGCGTATCCTCCGCGGCAAGGCCAAGCCGGGCCGCGTCCGCGGGGCTGATATCGACGTACGGTTTGCCTTCCACATGGAAATCGGCGTAATGTTTGCCCACCAGATGCCGCAACGACGGGCAGTAATCGGTGTAAATCCCCATCACGAACAGGGAGTGTTCCGGCAGGACGACCATGGCGCCGTTTTTTCCAACGTCTTTCATGACGGACGGTTCCTCCCACTTGAGCCGGGACGGCGTCTTGATACGTTCGGCATAACGCGCCAACGAGGAGCCTTCCTCTATTTCCTGATACATTGACACGGTTCGCGCTATCTCGTGGGAAACGTCCTCGGAACCGCGGTAGCCGAAATCGGTTCCCATCTTTTTCGCCAGATCCGCCATTATTTGCCATACCGGCCGCGACAGGCCGACCGGTTCCACCGCGCGATTAATCCGCTGGATGCGCCCTTCGATGTTGGTGAACGTGCCATCCTTCTCCAGGGCGGTGCACGACGGCAATATCACGTCGGAAGCCATCGCCGTCTCCGTGTAGAACTGGTCGATGACGACGGTGAACTCCGCCCTGTCCATCGCCCCGCGGAACTTCAAAAAGTCCGAGTGCCTTCTGAGCGGGTCTTCGTCGACAATGATGAACGCCTTCGTTTCATGCGTGTGCAACAGGTCGCACATATGCCGGGTAACTTTCAGGGCCGGGTCGGTTTCCGGCACGTATCCCGGAAGCATGTTCGGGGCAACCCCCATGTCGTTCACCCCTTGCGTATTGCAGTATTCGCGCATCACCATCACTCTGCCGCCGGTTATCTTCGCCAGGTTGACGATGTTCCGCACTATGGCGTTGGCCTGCGGATGGCGTTGCGCCTCCTGCCCAATCAAAAACACCGGCTTTTGCCGCTTGCGCATCAGGTTCACCAGTTCGCCCAGTTGCGCGTTGAGCGCCGCGTCCAGCCGACCCGCCGCGGTATCGGCGGCCGCCTCGATGCTCTGGTCAA
>Ga0315281_10011551_pt1 | contig 12096 bp, 12 predicted proteins | sample YL17G07_0_MG_FD_204540 | JGI IMG/M metagenome (GOLD analysis project Ga0315281, IMG submission 204540) | Sediment microbial communities from Yellowstone Lake, YNP, Wyoming, USA - YL17G07_0 | ecosystem: Environmental > Aquatic > Freshwater > Lake > Sediment | place: USA: Wyoming | collected... | reverse complement strand
GCTGGGGACCTGGAAATAAAACACAGTGGGAAACATTTTACACATGTTCGCAAGATTGCAGGGTCAATCCAAACACAAAACCTTCTAGTTGTCAAGCGGGTGGATCATTCAGCAATTCAGTCTGTTATAGAACTTTGACCGACAACCAAGGAAGATTCATAGGATTTGAGCCTGTATGGAGAAATGGCATCATCGAGGTGTGCAACGAAGAAATAATAAAATTTCTAGATAGAAGGAATTGGGACATAAAAGAAGTTATAAAAACCTGGAAGGATCCAACATCGACACCAGAAGCATGGGCATGGGATGCTGCCAGATACGATGACGCTTGTAACAGAATGCAAAAAGCCTCAGTCACAGTTTCATCAAATGAAAAATATACTAGTAATATTTACAGATGTTGCGCAATATCAGGCGCTTCTTGCGGTACAGCAGAATATACGCCACAATGCTCTGGTGTAGGATTTTGCATCGATCATTCCACTGCTGTATTATCTGTGCTCAGAACTTTGGGCGTGCCAGCCAAAAATGTTTATTCTGTTTTTATGCTTGCTCCAAACAGCGCTCATGCTTGGGTATTGTTTAAATGCAATCAAACTGAAGCTAACAACCTCAAACCTTTGGAATGTGAAGGAAATTGGGGAAAGTGGTTGTCCATAGATGCCACTGCACATTCTGTAGTACCAATTGATCAAACTTCATATTCAACTATATGTTTGATGTGGAATGATCAAGGAATTTATGCAAAGACCGAAGGAAAAATTGATTCTAGCAGAGGATATGCCTATGACCCATCAATCCCACGTTCAAGCTCAGCAGATCCATCACTTTGCATATATGATAAGTTGTGCAAGGAGCAATTCGGTGTGGAATGTGTGGTGCCATAAATGAAAGGTCAATTGTCCTACATAATAAAGCCAATAACGCTTGTGATGATAATAATACTGCTGATTGTGCTGTACCAATCAATCTCAGAATCAACTGCAAAAGAAAAATTGGCGCAGAAAAGTTTGAATGTGGTGTCTGGAACTACAGATGTTCTGCTTGTTTTGGCAAACTCTTATGATTGCTTGGCATACAAGACAGCAACGCAGAGCATCTATTCAAATGTGCTGGATATTAAAAGGCTGGATGAATTTTCTGAAAAATACAGAGAAATAGAGCCAGAATGCGCAAGAAGCTATGAGTTTGGATGGCGAGCCAAAATTTATGAAGTTGGGAAGAATACTCAGCCAACAGGGGCAGTTTGGACGTTTGGCGCAAAAGATTTTTCTACAGATGATGCAAGGCAAGATTATATAAATTTGTCGATGCCTGTTGCCATAAGGCGTTCTGAAAAATTGGTGACTCCTGGAAAGATGGAAGTCACACTTGTTGATGGTGAGTTGGAAAAACTTGCAGGTGCAATAGACTGGCTTTGCCAGCTCGGCAAAAAAGGCAGACTGACAGAATCTCCCTTTACAATCTACACACATGGCACGATAGAATATGATACAAATAAAAACTATCTATGCCTCACGCCAACAGGCAGCAAGCAGAAAAACTGCAGGCAGATGCTTTGCCAGCTTGAATTTGAAGGATTGAAATCTGCAGGAGAGTATATGCTGTCATTGAAATATACTGACGGGAGGATTGTTATAAAATGAAAGGCCAAATTTTTGAGATATTCGGATTCCTCATACTCGCTATAGCTGTCATAGGTGTGATACTGATGATAAGATATTTCATGGTCGGCAGCTTTGGAAAAACATATTCGGCCATGGCTGAAAGGCATGTTTATGAAGAAGTGCATGCAGGAGTCAACTCAATATTCTTTATGACAGAAGAAAAATCTGGAAGAAGTATGATGGAACTTGTAGGATTGGCTGCATATATGGGAAATGACACTATCAATTTCGGCCCCAGCATAGGAGATGTCAATGTTGTAAAAGAACTGGAATGGAGGCTTGACGCTTTGTATGGAAAGAATCACTGGCACTTGCAGGCAAAATATCCTGACATAACTCCGGATGTGCAGATAGTTATGGTACTTGACGCGTCAGCAAGCATGTGCTACGCTGTAAAAGAGATTAGCATGAAGATGCCAGCTCTGATAGAAAGTTTTGTAAGGCAAGGAAAAAGAGTTACTGCTACGCTGTACATACTTCCAGGCGGAGCTAACTGCTGCAACGGATACAAGTTGCAGTGTGCTAACCAATTCAATGAAACTCCATATTTTCACTGCAGGGGAATTACTGATATAGAAAGCAGTTGCGATACAAAGACTGCGAAGGGTGCTGGCATTCAAACTGAAGAGGATTATGGAAACGGTATAGCGTGTGCAATAGAAGCTGGTCCAGTGGAAGAATGGAATCCGATGTCTGTAAAGCTAGGAATAGTTATTTCTGATGAATTACCTGTAGGCAGCGAATGCTTTGGCAATTCAAGATTAGGATGCTGTCCTGGCCAGGATTATGCTGAACAGCGGAAAAGTTTGGAGGCGGGAATAAAAAGCGCGCAGAAAAGCAAGATACCGATATTCACAATACAACAGATAGATTATATTGACGAACAAAGAACACAGTGTGGTACATGTTGCCAAGTAGGCAGTGGCGAGCAACCATTAGATTTGCAGTGCGCTTGCACTGATATGGTGACACAGTACCACAAAGATATGGCTTCTGCCACAGGAGGAGACACATTCACACTTGATTCTGTATCAGCTTCTGATTTAACAGACAAGATAAATCAAATAATTGTTAGGGCCAAGCCCATCAGAAAACCAAATCTCGAAGTAGGAAGTCCTGTTCCTTTGGATAAAAACACGCGCGTTGTTGAAGTTTTTGTTCCAGTAACAGTTTCAGGAGTTTATACAAAAGCGCTAGTGACACAGTGGTCCTAAAAGCAATTTATATTATAGCATAAATACATAATAATAATTATGAAAGGCATTGCATACGCTACTATAGTCATCGTAGCGCTGATTGGAGTTTTGATGCTTTCTTTGTGGTCATACAACCAGCTCGCTACAGGCTCGGGCTACAGCTTTGCTTATCAGCAAAGAACTAAAGAAGATATATCCAATGCCAATCTAGAAATCGCAAAAAGATTTTTGACTCAAGATTTAGTATATTCATCACAGGAAGCTTCGATTGATATAGCAGCGAACGGCGGTACAGCAGCAACGACATACTGGTATTGCACTGATCCCACTCCTCCTACAACAGATGAAGTTAATTATGCTTTAGGCAGCTCAAGCCAGTCATTTCTTAATGCTTATGTAACTGGTTTGAAAGAGAGCAAGATAGCAGAATCGCAGCTGAGTGTTACAGAGTACGGCTGTGCTGCTGTAAAAGATCCTGGCAAAGCCAGCTGCATTTTGAATGGAGAAAGTTGCGAATCTTTCAAAATGACTGCAACGCAGGGCGGGACTATAGAAGTAAAGACTCCAGCACAGGTAACCTATTCTGGCAATCTCGATGCAGACATCAACTCAAACAGATTCTATTGGTTGTATTACAAGCTTTATGACGACACAAAGAACAACATGCTGATGAGAGTTATTTCTGACTCAGTAAGAGCGCAATGCACGGGACCGCAGACAATGGCGCAAAAGGTTGAGGTGGCGATACAAGCTGTTTGCAAGCACTATGAAGATATTTTCAAAGAGGTCCCGCAATATGTCAAGTGCGAGTATGAAATAAAATGCATCAATACAGCAAATCCTGTTTCATGTTTGAATTTTGACTGCAAACGCCCTGAATTCAACCAACAATTTTGCTACAATACAGCCTCGGCTGCTGGGAATGATGTTTTTGGAAAAGTTTTTGACAACTTTGGCGGCAAGGTTGTCCAGGCTCAAGGTTCATCAATAGCAGGCGTCAATCTTAAAATAAAATTAACTGACAACAAATATAATATCCCAACGTCAAAAGGAATGAAGCCGCTTGTATGGAATGTGTGGGCTGCTTTGGATATAGGCAGGCAAGAATGCAGGCCAATAGACAAGTGATGGCATGAAAGCCCAAATGAGTTTGGAAATGATTATTGGGCTGCTTATACTTCTTGTTGTCGCAGCTGTCATAATCAATCTTTTCATGGATAGGATAAAGCAGTTCACTTCTACAAACTGGCAGCAGGATTTGGACTTTAAAAAATTCAAATCCGACTGCGAAAGCTATTGCAAAGAAAATACAGAAGGTTCTATTGCTAAATACTGTTCGGAGAAGCTTAACAAAAAAGATTTGAATGGGAACCATAAGGTTGATACAATGAAGTCTGAAACGAGTGTGCTGTCAATGTGTGAAGACGCTATTTACTGTTTTCATGTAGCCAGCTGCGAGAGAGATGGCGATGCTATAGATGCGAAAGCGTGCAAAGGCATATTGTGCAGGTCTTGGACTGATGTTTATGGCGATGCTAGCAAGGCAAGTACTAAAGTTATGGAACTAGTTCCTGGTTATGGTACATGCACATTGAATGACGATGAAAACTGGTGGTTAATAGCCAAATTCGGTCCGAATCCGCCTTGCGGCGGCAAAACAACACAGACTTCTGTATCTCTGAATTGCGTGAAAAGCAGTGAGACAAGCATGTCATGCGTCTGGATTTGCCCTTATATCAATCAAGGTACGCTGTCTGTAAGCGGCACATCTTACTCCGGCCTCCTCCCAAGTGTTTCAGGCAGCAGTCCTCCAATAATCCAGCTCACTGCCGGCAATAGTTATACTGTAACTCTGGTATGCGACGCAACCAACTCCGCTTATTCCACAGTAAAAACAGTCCAATTATAAATTTAAACCAAGAGAATAATATTATGGAAAAATTATTTCTAGCAACACTAACCCTTTTGATTATTTTAGTGGCAGTAAATATATGCTATGCACAAACTCAATGCACGAATGAGATAGATTCCTCTTATGGTAATAGAATATGCAGGTCTGATGTTGATGCGGCTAATTGCAACTGGCCAAGTGGGACTGAAACTGTAAATATAACAGAGAAAAGCCCCAATTTATGGGAAGTGAACTTCTCATCTACTACTACATCAAATGTCAATGTTTTTGTTGTTTATGGAAGAATAATTTCTATAACGCAACCGAACTGGAAAACTGTTGGCTATGTGAAACCAGGTGTTTGTTCTGTTGATTCAAATGATATCGCCTGCGCACCGCAGATTATTGGAACCCATAATTACTGTGATTTCAAACTGGGGTCAGATCCGCTAATGGTAGATTTGTCCGATCCGTCAACAATTACTTCATCAAACCCAGCAAGAGGTTTTATGCCTTTGCCGTTTTCAAATGCGCATTCTGCGATAATAACTATAAATTCAACAGAGGAGGCTTTAAGACGCAACATACCGATTGTTTTGTATTATCAATTTACTAAAGAATTAATTGGCAGCAGTTATTCCAGCTGGTGCATGCCTGGTCCATTTTGCAATGCCACAGATTGTCCTGGAAAATATCAAGGCTGTTTTGGAGATAAAACTATCGGGGATGTAGTTGTATGCGTTAAACAGCAAAATACAAATACCCCAATCGTATTACCAGGATGTTGGCATGAACCATGGGAATCCTCAGTATGGGACAAAGTAAACTTGACATCTCAATATACATCATGCATTGAAGAAGGGCAACCTGGAACTATAGCAAATTCTCCGGACTGCTGCGCAAACTTGACAAAAATAAGTTGCGGTGCGCCAAATGCAAGCAACATTTGCACTAGTTGCACTGACAGCTTCTTCTGCACGAACTGCGGGAACGGAATATGCGGTACAGGGGAAAACAAATGCAACTGCCCTCAGGATTGTGTTGTAAATGCTTCATCATTGAACTGCTCTACTTGCGATGTTGGCAGCACATGCACATGCACAGTCAGCGGATGCAATTCAGGCTTGTGGCTAGTGAGAAACACTACTTATCCTCCGGCAATAGAGACAAAATCCTCCAATCTGCCGCCAATGTCAATATCATTCACGCCAACCGCTGTAGGCAGCCTTGAGGCAATTGCAATTTGCGACAATCCAGTTCAAACATTTAAGGCTAATATTGATGTAAGGGGAGCGATGCTTTCCTGCCCTTCTTGCTATGTTGGAAGGGAGTGCGAATGTAATGTAACAGGCTGCAGCAATGGAACTTTTGCAGTTATGCAAAATTCTACTTTTATAAAAAACATCACCTTCCCGCCTGTAGCTTCAAGCATAAAATTCACTTCTAACTCTAGCGGCGTTGTAACGATAACTGCCACATGCTACAATCCAACAAGAGGGCCGAGCGTAATAAGTGTCAGTCCAGCAACCACAACATCATCATCAACAACATCATCATCGACAACTACTACAGTAGAGCTGAAAGAATGCCCTACTGAATATCAATGCTGCAATGTTACTGAATACAAAATTAAGAGTTGCTCTGCAGGCCAGGCATGCAACAAAAACAAATGCGAGGCCGTAGCTGATTACTCCGGAATAATTATAATCATCTTCATTATACTTATCTTGATAGCTGCGCCTTTCCTCCTTTATAGCTATTTCATAAGAAGAAAGTCCAAAGAAAAGTTTGACCAGCTGTACAAAAGATGGTCTGGCAGAAGATTTACTTGAGCATACGCAAAATTTTATTCGGCTTCAAAATCCCCCTTTCTGTTATTACACCAGCAACATACTTCCACGGCGTAATGTCGAAAGCAGGATTTTCTATTTTCACATTAGGCAGTTTTGCAGGGTCGATTATTTCTTCAGGGTTTCTCTCTTCGATTATTATTTTTTTTCTTCTGTCGAGCTTCATCAGCTCACCCGCAAAGTATACAGGGATGCTGTTTTCTTTTGCGAGAACAGAAATCATATAGCTGCCAATCTTGTTCACAATGCCTTCTTTTCTTATTGCATCAACACCCATCAAAACTACATCGACATCTTTAATGAAAAAACCTGGTGCTGAGTCGTCTGTGTAGATTACATGTATGCCAGCGTCAGAAAGTTCGCGGGCGGTTTTTTCTCCTTGATACAAAGGGCGTGTCTCTGTTGCTATAACGGAAAATTTTTTCTTCTTATGAGCCTCTTTCATTATTTCTATTGCAACAGAGCTGTGGCAGTGTGTCAGAACCGTAAAGCCATTTTTTATAATTTTCGCCCCGTTGCTTGCTATAAGTTGTGAAACATTTTCAAAATAATAGATCATCTTTTCTATGCTGTCTAAACTTTTTTCCTTCCTTATTTTTTCTATTACATTATGCAGAGCCACGGCAGTTGGGCGAGAGCTGTCTAAAGATTTGCATGCCCTTTCAAACTGATATCCAAATCCACTATTTTCAGCAACTTGCTTCAGTGCCTTTAATCCAGCAAGCGCAGCAGTCCTCGCGCCCTGAGCCTTCATAGTTTTTATATCTTGAACAGTCTGCTCGACAACATCCATAACTTAAAATTCTTTTGAATCAAATTAAAGATTGTGTCTGGGCTAGATCTAAAGAAAAAAACTATAGATAACCTTGTAGCGATAGGGAGGCTGAAAAGTCCGGAAATAAAAAAAGCCATGATGAAAGTCAGGCGTGAGTTATTTGTCCTTCCAAGTTATAAAGATGAAGCTTGGGCTGATGTAGCACTGCCGATTGTAGGAAAAGCAACGATATCAGCTCCGCACATGTATGCGATAATGCTTGAAGAAGCAAAACTGAAGGAAGGAGAAAAAGTTCTTGAGATTGGATCTGGTTCAGGCTATGGAGCTGCGCTGATAAGAGAGCTGGTTGGGAAGAAAGGAAAAGTTATAACTATTGAAATTGATCCGGAAGTATATGAGTTTGCGAAAAAAAATCTTGCTAGAGCTGGTTATACAGATGTGAAAATAGTTTTGAGCGACGGCTCTGTTGGATATGAAAAAGAAGCACCATACGACTGCATATTTGTTACTGCTACAGGGCCGGAAGTGCCAAAACCACTAATAGAACAGCTAAAAAATGGTGGAAGAATGCTTGTGCCTGTTGGCAGCATTAGTGGAAATCAAGAGCTGATTTATATTAAGAAAAATGAAGATGGAAGTCTGGAAGAAAAAAATATATGTGGAGTTGTTTTTGTCCCGCTGCAAGGAAAGTTAGGATATAAAGTTTGATGGTTTCTAATTGTATTTAGAAATTATTTTTTGTATATTTTTAGTTAGTTTTCTAAACAATTCAGTGTCATTGTAAGTTACAGTAAAAGTTCCATATGGTAAAATATTAGTAGAAGTTTTCTGATTTTTATTTACTTTTATTAATGGTTTTAAAAATTGTTTTCTTGGTATTTTGGTCAATTTTGACCAAAAAAATTCTGACTTTTTTATTTCATTTTTATTGTGTACTTGAACTCTTCCTCGTAATCTATTTTCTTCTATATTAAAGAATTTTCTGAAAAAATCAAGAAAAATTTTAATAATGGCTGGATTAGAATTAACAACTTCTATTCTTTTTCCACCTTTGCCTTTTTGGGATTGATTACCTTCAGTCCAAAAAATTGTTAATCCCATCACATATAATCTAGACTTCACAAATACCATTCTTAATATTCTTATTAAAAAATATAAACATGGGGTTGACGAGATTTGAACTCGCATTAAGTGGTTTCGCTTTCATCTTTTTAATCAAATCTCCATGATTCGACGAATCTGGAGCCACCCGTCCTGACCAGGTTAGACTACAACCCCATTCATTTCTGATATTATCACATTTCCAAATAGAATATTTAAACATATACTCTTCTAGAATTTTATGCAATCCATGCAGTTCACAGCTGCTACAATCAGCATAACTAAAATTATTAAAAATGTTATCCAAATTTTTCTTTCACCTCTTGATTCAAACAACCATATCAAAAAGGCAAACCATATGCCAAAGTAAGCTAGCAGAGGAAAGTTGAATTTTAAGACAATTTCGAAAAGATTGTATCCTTCCGTCCATAACGCGTATTCTGTTATTCCAAATGAGCCAGCTAGAAATAAAGCAGACCATATAAAAAGAATTCTAGACTTTTTCTTGTCTTTTTCAAAGAAAATTGTGAATACAAACAAAGCGATTGACATCAATCCAGCCAATAGTGCATAAATGTTTAGAACATCAACTAGCGCCATATATCTATAATGATGAATTTTTCTTTAAAACTTTTACAAAGGAGCATGGACCATAAGTCCACATATTTGTTTATATATTTATTGCAACTTTCTAATACTGGGTCTGAGGTATGAGAATTTGAATAACTTGAAAGTGCCAGAACATTTAGCAGTAATCATCGATGGAAATCGTCGTTGGGCTAAAAGTCAGCATCTGCCTCCTTGGATGGGGCATAGAAAAGGTGCGAAGAATTTTGAAAATTTTCTAGATTGGTGTTTTGAATTGAATGTGCCGCAAATTTCCGCTTATGTATTATCTACGGAAAATCTTAACAGACCCCAAAGGGAGGTTGAAGAAATTTTCAAAATATATCAAGATTATCTTGAAAATTTGTTGAAAAAAAAATCTAGTTTTTTTGAAAAATATCAGGTTAAGATAAAATTCGTAGGCGATTTTGAAAGGCTTCCTCCCAAAGTTGTCAAACTTATGGGAAAAGTTATGGAAAAAACAGCTAAATATCAAAAAAAAGTTTTGAACATTCTTGTTGCATATGGCTCTCACTTTGAATTAACCCAAGCCATGAAGAATATCGCCAAAAAATTTATTGAAAATGGTAAAATAGTAGAAATAACTGAAAAGGATATAGAGGCTAATCTACTTGTTCCCGTGCCGGTTGACTTGGTGATACGTACTGGAAACATGAATCGCCTGTCTAATCTTTTATTGTGGCAGTCAGCTTATGCAGAAATATATGTTACAAAGACGCTGTGGCCCGACTTTACTAAAAAAGAACTTGTGAAAGCAATAAGATGGTATGGCTCTACAAAAAGAAATTTTGGTGCATAGAGGCAATTCTGGTGTTAGAAAAAAATTTAAGAATATTTGTTCCACTTATTGACAATGAACTTAAAAAAACTGTTCCTGAAAATTCTTTTCCAAATTTTTACGATGCAATGAATTATGTATTTGATACTGGCGGGAAAAGGCTGAGGCCAGCTTTATGTTTGTCGGTATGCAAAATTCTTGGTTGTGATATAGAAAAAGCATTGCCTTTTGCCGTTGCTATAGAAATTGCTCATAATGCTCTTTTGGTTCATGACGATATAGAAGATGGAGATGGGATAAGACGTGGAAAACTAGCTGTTTGGAAAAAATATGGTCTTGCGCATGGAATAAATATCGGGGATGGTTTATTTTTTAAATCGTATGAAGTTTTGTTGAGTTCCAAAAAAAAATTGCCTGAAAATATTTTTTTAAATTTGGCCAAACTATTTACAGATTTTTTGACAGGGATTACAGAAGGTCAGAATATGGAATTTAATTTTTTGAATAAGAAAGAAGTTTCTGTTGAAGAATATATGGAAATGACATGGAAAAAATCAGGTTCACTACTTGCCTTGGCTTTGTGCGGGGGAGCTGTGATTGCTGAAAGGTCAGATTTGGAAAATCCTTTATTTGAATACGCAAAAAAAATTGGTCCAGCATTCCAAATAAGAGACGATGTTTTGAATCTGATTGGGAAGAAAGAAACTTATGGTAAAGAGATAGGCGGCGATATAAAGGAAGGAAAGAGAACGCTTATAATAATTCACTGTTTGTCAAAATGCAACAAAAAAGAAAAAGATACAATTTTGTCTGTTCTGAAAAGATCACGAAACGAAATTACAGATGAAGAAGTCAAAACTGTTATTGGTTTGATAAAAAAATATGGCTCTATAGGATTTTCGCAAAAATATTCTGAAAAACTAGTAGAAGAGGCAAATTCTCTTTTGAAAAAATTAGATAATGATGAACTGAAAAAATTGCTAATAGATTTTTCTGATTTAATTATAAAAAGAAATTATTGATTATATGCCCTGGGATGTTGTGGTAATCGGTGCTGGTCCTGCTGGCTGCAAGACAGGAGAAATAATTTCTTCCAGAGGATACAACACTCTTATTATTGAAGAACATGCAGCAATAGGTAGGCCAACACAATGCACAGGTCTTGTTAGCGAAAAGATAGGCAAAGTTCCAAAGAAAATAATTTTAAACAAAATAAAAAATGCGAAATTCTGTTCTGGAAAGAGCTTTTTTGATGTTGAATCAAAAGAAAAAATTTATGTCGTAGACCGCGCTGGTTTTGACAGGTTTACTGCTACGAGAGCGAGAAGCGCCGGAGTGGAGTTCAGAATGCAAACAAGATTTTCTGCAGTGAAAAATAATATTGTTTTTGCTGGTGGCAAGAAATATGAGACAAAAATTCTAGTCGGTGCTGACGGACCTCACTCACCTGTTGCAAAGTCAAGAAAAATAAAACTGCCTGGAAATGTTGTTGCGGGCATGCAGGCACGTGTAAAAGGAAAATTTGTTGCTGATATAGTTGAACTGCATTTTGGTTCTAACTTAGCTCCAGAAATGTTTGCTTGGATTGTTCCTGAAAATGAAGAGACAGCTAGAATAGGTTTGTTAACAAACAAAAATCCAACAAAATATTTTGAAAAGTTTGTTGAAAAAATTGCAGGTAATGTAAAAATGCAAGACAAATTTGGCGATGTTGTAAGATACGGCTTGATAGAAAAATCTTGCTCTGACAGAACTATGCTTGTCGGCGATGCCGCATGCCAGATAAAACCATTTTCTGCTGGAGGATTGGTTTACGGCCAGATTGCAGCAAAGCATGCAGGTGAGGCTTGCATAAAAGCACTTGAGCAGAATGATTTCTCGGAAAAATTCTTTTTGAAAAATTACGATAAAAAATGGAAGGGAGAGCTTGCTGGGTCAATAAAAACAGGATTGATTTTCAAAAAAATATTCTCAGAAATTTGCGACCAGCCTTTCGTATTTGATATGATAAAATATCTTGGTATTCCTAAGCTAGCATCACTTTTTGACATGGATTTTTTAGGGAAGAATTAAAGTTGGCACGTCCTTGTCATACAAAGCATCTAGGAAATTATCACTATTGACGAAGTATATTCGAATTCCTTTTTTTAAAGCGTTCTGCGATTTTTTTATCTTCTCTTCCAAACCACCGGTCTGGTCGCCCACATCAAA
>Ga0315281_10011548_pt1 | contig 12097 bp, 11 predicted proteins | sample YL17G07_0_MG_FD_204540 | JGI IMG/M metagenome (GOLD analysis project Ga0315281, IMG submission 204540) | Sediment microbial communities from Yellowstone Lake, YNP, Wyoming, USA - YL17G07_0 | ecosystem: Environmental > Aquatic > Freshwater > Lake > Sediment | place: USA: Wyoming | collected... | reverse complement strand
CCGCTGAAAGCATCTAAGCGGGAAGCCCACCCCAAGATGAGGTATCCCTCCTGATAGCAATATCGGGATAAGACCCCTTGGAGACTACAAGGTTGATAGGTCAGATGTGTAAGTACCGTGAGGTATTTAGCAGACTGATACTAATAGGTCGATCGGCTTGACCATAATTGAAATTATTCTCTGATTCCCTTCATCCATATTTCAATTTCATAAATTGAATTTCTTGGTGACCATGGCGAAGGGGTCACACCCGTTCCCATTCCGAACACGGAAGTTAAGCCCTTCAGCGCCGATGGTACTGCATGGGTGACTGTGTGGGAGAGTAGGACGTTGCCGAGATTAAATTTGAAAGCCCATCGATTATGATGGGCTTTTTTATTTTTTGATTCTATAGTAGATTCACTCGTCCTGTTCGGCTACGGTTCGAAGGAAGGTATTTATGTCGGTCCATAAGGATTTTGAGCAAACATTAGCCAAGTTCGAGCGACGGATATTGGCACAGATGACTACCCCAATGAGAATCCAGGCTTTTCTTGACAAGCTTCCCTATAGCGTGGAAACGGGTTATCGCTGTCCGCTTCGTGTCTTACGCGAGCGTGTGGCGCACTGCTTTGATGGCGCATTGTTTGCTGCTGCAGCATTGCGTCGCTTTGGAAATCCTCCTCTGATCTTAAATATGATTGCTAATGATGAGGATGACGATCATATCCTGGCACTTTATAACCGTGACGGACACTGGGGTGCTATTGCCAAATCCAATTTTGCGGGCTTGCGATTTCGTGAGCCCATTTATCGCACCTTGCGTGAATTGGTGATGTCTTATTTCGAACAGTTTTATAATGTCGAACGGAAGAAAACGCTTCGCAGTTATACCGTGCCCCTTAATTTGAAAGCCTTTGACAAGTTCAACTGGATGACAAGTGATCCTCCAATCGAAAAAATAGGAAAGCGGTTAGACGAGATTCGAAATGTCCGCATCCTCACGCGGGGCATGATTGCAGGTCTTTCCCTCATCAATGAGCGTTCATACCGGGCGGGTTTGCTCGGTGCTAATAAAGCTGGGTTATATAAACCAGCGCGCAAGAGCCAATAGAAGTCTACTGAATCCTTATTACAGTTGGTATCAAGCGGGATGAATACGATCCTATCGGTCAAAACGATCCAAACGTAAAACGTATTATTTTCTCCTTTTCTTATCCCCTCACTCCTTACGCCTTACGCTATGCTCTATGCGTTCTTTTCGTTGTTGACATAAACTTATCTGTGGTAATATTGTGTGCACCATAACGAGGCAGATATTACTAAGGAGTCCATAATTGAGAAGACATATTCTTCGGGAAATCTCATCTAACCCTAATGCTGTTCAGTTAAGCAAGAACCGTTCACCCTGAGCCTGTCGAAGGGTGCGTGATTAAACCGTTCATGCTTCGACAAGCTCAGCACGAGCGGGAAGATCCCCAGTGTCTATACAATTATGGACCGATTATTAACATCACTTAAACAAAGTGGGGCAATAGAGATGAAGATCTTAAGGGTGGACATGAAGAATGAAAAGATCACATTTGAAAACCTAAAGGACGAGTGGAAGTCCATCGGAGGGAGCGCCTTCATCGCAAAGATCATGAACAAAGAGGTTCCTCCGGCTACTGATCCACTCGGCCCTGAGAACCTCTTTATCGTTGCTGTTGGCCCTCTTGCAGGAACCGGAGCGCCCCAACTCGGCCGCATATCCGTTGGCGCAAAGAGCCCTCTCACGCTGGGAATCAAAGAGGCAAACTCGGGAGGCCCGGCTGCACAGATCCTCGACAGGCTTGGGATTCGTGCTGTTATTGTTCAAAGCGCACCTCGTGACCATCGGTCATACTGCTTATTCATTTCAAAGGATAAGACAACATTCATTCCAGCAGACAAATACCGGGGCATGAAGAATTATGAATTGGTGAGCAAGCTCCGGAAACAATATGGTGAAAAGATAGCTGTCATATCTACTGGGATTGCGGGTGAGCGGAAATACAAAGGGGCATCGGTCTCCTTTACGGATATCTTTGGCGATCCATCGCGGAACGCCGCAAGGGGTGGACTCGGCGCAGTGATGGGATCGAAGGGACTCAAGGCGATTATGATCGATCCTTCTCAAGCTGGACAGGTTGATCTTGCCCATCCGGAGGAATTTCGAAAGATCGTAAAATCATGGGTGGATATTCTCAAACATGATATCAGCTGCAATCTGTATTCCCGATTCGGCACTCCATTTGCTATTTCCAATTCCGCCAGCCAGGGAACCCTGCCATCGAATAATTACCGTTCGGGCAGACCCAACAATTTCATCGCGGTGAGCGGTAACAGCATACAGACGATTCTCTTTGAACGTGGCGGTAAGATGCATGGCTGCATGCCAGGCTGCGTTGTACAGTGTTCCATCATCTATCCGGATAAAGATGGGAAACGGCTCTGCTCTGCCTATGAATATGAAACGATCGCCATGCTTGGAACCAATCTGGGAATTACCGATCCTGATGCCATCGCCAGGCTCAAATTTATGTGTGACGATCTTGGTGTCGATGCCATAGAAACCGGAAGCAGTCTTGGTGTCGCTGCGGATGCCGGAAAAATGTCATTTGGGGATTGGCAGTCCGCTGCACGACTTTTAGAGGAAATTGAAAAGGAAACACCGCTTGGTCTTGCCTTAGGCAATGGTGTGGTAGCCACTGCACACTACTTAAACGTAAGCCGCGTGCCTGCGTATAAAGGACAGGCCATCCCTGCCCATGATCCCAGATCGGTAAAGGGAACCGGCGTTACTTATTTTACGAGTCCAATGGGAGCGGATCATACGGCAGGCCTGACATACCGGATACCAAGGAACAAGGATAAACAAGCTGAAAATTCGCTTAAATCCCAGATTCAAGCCGCCACATGCGATGCCTTCGGGTACTGTTTGAACTCGGTTCCCGGCGGCCGTGCATCGATTTATCAATTTTTTGCAGATCTCATGAATGCCAGATATGGGCTCCGGTTTACTCCGAAGGATATCATTGAGATCGGCAAGCAGACCCTTCGCGACCAACTCGCTTTCAATGAAAAGGCGGAGTTCAGTAAAATGGATTCGAAAGCTGCGGCCTTTGTCCGGGAGGAGGCTATTACTCCAACCGGTCAGGTTTTTGATGTTGATGATGCAGAGATAGAGAACATATGGAAGGGATTGGATTCGTATCAGGAAAAGGAAAAGGTCTGGGAGGTCCGCATACCTCCCCTGCCAGATATGATGTTTGGCGCCGGTGTTGCAGAGAATATGGGCGAGCGGATACAGCGACTGAGAATAAAGAAGGTATTCCTGACGACCGATCCTGTTATGTTCTCAATGGGAAGGGCTGATGAGGTTCGTAAGATTCTGGAATCGAGTGGCATATCGACGGTTATCTTCTCAGAGGTAGAGCCTGATCCTCCCATTGAACTCATCGAGAGGGCTGGTAAGATCTATATAGATAATGGTTGTGATGGAATATTGGGCCTCGGTGGCGGGAGCTCGATGGATACTGCCAAAGCAGTTGGACTCAGGGTGACACACGCCGGTGAAATGAGAGAATATGAAAGTATTGTGGGTGGAACTGCAAAGATTAAACCTCTTCTCCCGCCGATCATCTGCATCCCTACCACTTCAGGGACAGGAAGCGAGGTTAATCCTTATGCGGTGATCACCGATAAGGAGAGAGACCTGAAATTTATGTTAATGAGCAATCATTTAATTCCCAGATTGGCTGTGATTGATCCCCTATATTGTAAGACGATGCCGCCTGGCCTCACAGTCGAATCCGGAATCGATGCCATGGCTCACTGCATCGAGGGGTACGTTTCGTTGGCAATCCCTTATCATCCCTATTTTGAGGCCATGGCGGTCTACGGAGTGAAGCTGATCGGACGAAGCCTCATCCGGGCATATAAGAACGGGAATGATATCGCCGCACGGACCGATATGTGCATGGCTGCCATCTGCGGCGGCATTGCTTTTCTAAAGGGATTGGGTATTGGACATGCCATTACGCATGTTCTTGGCGCTCATTACCATATTCCGCATGGCCGGGCAGCCATCTATGGACTTCTCTGCTTTGTTAAGGCCAATAAAGAAACTTGTAAAGAGCAGTTTATCGATATGGCACAATTACTCAATCGCTCCAATGATCTGGAGGAGGGCCTGCTTGAGTTCTATCGGAAGCTTGATATACCCATTAGCCTGAAGGCTCTCGGCATTCCAAAGGAAGATTTGAAGAAAATTGCCTTTTATACCTCCAGGGATGCAGTGAATATGGCCACCGATCCCACATCCGTAAGCCAGCAGAAAATCCTGGAGCTTCTTCTGGAGATTTATGAGTAGGCTTCCAATGAACTTCCTATTCTTTTGACTTCCTGGAAAGTGACTATGAGTTGGAAAGAAGATCCGCGATGGGCCTATGTCTTCGTCAATTTGTCTTGCCTGATGTGGGCCAGTAATTTTGTACTGGGAAGGACCCTGCGGGAGGAGGTCGGGCCTCTGATGCTTACGGTCTCCCGTTTTGTGGTGGCCTCCCTATTCTATGCGGTAATCCTTGGCCGTTCTGCCGTCAAGGAGCGACTGCTCCCCCGGCACTGGGCTTTGCTGACAGCCATGGCACTTACAGGGGTGGTGGGATTTCCTGTCCTTCTGTATCGGGGTCTTCAACTCACGACGGCAACAGATGCCGTGCTGATCAACGCCACTGGTCCGCTCATGACGGCGGTCCTGGCTGCGATCCTGCTAAAGGAGCGATTATTCCCTCGTCATGTTCTTGGTGGAGTCATATCGTTTTTGGGCGTGACGCTGATCGTCAGTGGGGGTTCATTCCAAAGGCTCCAGCAGTGGCATGTTAATGTCGGTGATTTATACATCCTTCTTGCTGTTGTGCTCTGGGGGCTTTACTCGGTGATCAGCCGTTGGGCAACGCGATCGCACTCTGTTTTTTCGGTAACGGCCATCTCCACGTGGATGGCCCTCCCCCTTTTCCTTGGGGCAGCAGCCGTGGGGTGGCAGCCCGCACCAACCAACTGGAGCTGGCACCTCGTGCTGGCAGTCGTCTATATCGGTATTTTCCCTTCGGGGGCTGCCTTCCTGTCATGGAACGAAGGGGTGCGTCGGGTCGGGCCGAACCGGGCGATGGTATTCTATAATATGCTCCCCGTTTACGGATCGATATTGGGGGTGATTCTGCTCGGAGAGTCCCTCGGGGCGCAGCATTTTATCGGCGGCGGCCTGATCCTGGCAGGTAGCCTCATCGCCATCTGGCCGGAACTGAGAACCGCAGCAGGAAAGAGGTGAAGCAAGGAGGAACGCAGGGTTGATGCTGCACGCGAGATCGGTATGATTTATAGTAATACCTGAGGTGGAGCATGGCTACTGCAAAAATTGCCATTTCTTTGGATGAGGGGACAGTGAAGAGACTGGATCGCCTTGTCAAAAACAGGATTTTCCCCAGCCGTAGTAAAGTTATTCAAGAGGCAGTGGAAGAAAAACCTAAGAAGTTGGAAAAAGGCCGGTTAGCTCGAGAGTGCGCTAAACTTGACCCCGAGTTCGAAAAGGCACTTGCAGAAGAAGGTCTTTCATATGAGTTAATCAAGGATTTGCTCAACAATTAAGGAAGTGGAAGAAATGATCTTTCTTCACAAAGTGAAGAGATATTGAGGAAAAGGTTTAGAAATACTCGACCTTGACCTTAAATATATTTCTATTTACCGGTTCGGACAGCTTTTTCCTGTTTTACCTTTTCATGAAGCCAAACTTTTATCAAAGCACCGCGGTCAACACCTATTCTTTTTCGTATTTCATCAATGTCTCTGACCAATGATTCTGCAACATCAAGGGTAATGCGAACTTTTTTCCCTTGACGAATCACAGTGGCTTTTGACATATCGATGAGATCGTGGATATCCTCTCCAGAATCAAAACGCTGGTCAAATTCCGCACTACTTATTGCCAGTCTTTTCTTTCTCATAGAGATCCACCTCCCTTTTTCTTGCACGCCTCACAGATATGATGCGAATAGTACCATCGCGTATGGTGTATATGGCAGCCCATATCTTATTATGATACTTGGCGATGATAATCCTCCTATCTTCTATAGGATATGGTGCATAAATTTCAATTTGATCCTCATCTAACCATAAATTCTTCGCAGCCTCAAAATCGATTCCGTGTTTGTCCTGATTGATTTTGCTTTTCCCTTCATCCCACTCATATTTTATACATTTATTATACATATTTTGGACAAATTAGTAAGCTATTTTAACATTCCCTATGCTCTCTTCGCTTTTTTAGGAGCCGGAAACGGATCACGATCATATATTATAAGGCATTCACGCTATGCTCCATGCCCCTTGCGATTTTAATCATTGCGATTTTAATCATTGACATAACCCTGCCCGTGGTATATTCTGTGCGTCAAATAGAGGTTGAGAAGAATTGGAGTAGTATAGTGTGTCGTAATTTTTGGAATGGCATGTGAAGATGTGACCACATGACCCACAACATGAGGAATTATGAAACCGACACTCTTTATTGGATCCTCAATGGAAGGCTTGGAAATAGCAAGAGCCATAGAACTTCAACTCGAAGAAGACGCTGAAGTGACAATTTGGAAGGACGGTGTCTTTGGTTTGGGAAGAGGTACTTTAGAGTCGTTGGTTATGACACTCGGCCAATTTGATTTTGCCGTGCTTGTCCTTACTCCAGACGATATGATAATCTCACGCGAAGTCATTTCACAAAGCCCCCGGGACAATATTCTACTTGAACTCGGTATGTTTATCGGCCGTTTAGGAAGAGAACGGACCTTCATAGTTTACAATCGTGACACTGATTTAAAGTTACCAAGTGACCTCGCAGGTGTATCGATGGGTGAATTCGGAGAACGGCGAGATAAGAATATGGTTGCTGCACTTGGTCCTGTATGCACTAAGATTAGGTATGCAATTAGGGGCTTAGGCACGGTTCCTTCGCAAAATGGTTACTCATCCAGAGGGGTACAGGCTGACATTTTGAGACCTACAGTAATAGCTAGGGTGGTAACCCATTCGGAGGGGAACATTGCTGTAACATTTGATCTTATTGTCCATAATACAGGCAATGCTCCAGCTAAGAATATTAGGTTGTCCGTTGATAAGGATGAATTAGAAGCATCTTTTTCTCCCTTTATCGACGATGCAATTAGAGATTCAATTGAAAGATGCTTCTCCGAAGAAGGAATGATCCCAATATTAGAGAACGGCCAGCATGCTATAAATAGCTTTGGTGTCATAAGTCTTCAGGAGCAGGATACGACCTGGAAAAGTGGTGCGGTCCTGAATATAAAAATATCTTACCAAGACTTGGATGGAAATTCATATAAGCACGATATACCGCTTAAATTAGGAGATAACTCCAGTTTTGCAGGAGGGGCTTGGAGCACTTAAAGCAACTTTACTTTCTGTCCAACCGTCTGATGTAATGTGGGAAAGCGAAGCCCCTAACATAGAAAGTTGACAAGAACTGAGAAAATTAAAATGTATAAACCTTGTACTGGAGAATTAGGGAAATACCAGAAACTTATTCAACCACATATAGGCTATTGCGTTACTTGTCAGCCTTATGATGAGGGCGATGTTGTATGGGTATTTGGCGATCGTGCTGATCTCGAAGAACTATTTGACGAGTATGAAGTTCCCGACGATTTGCGTGATGAGCTTGCAGCAAATCTACACTGTCAGAATTGTGGGAGAGATTTATGCCGATATGACGATATTGGATTAAAGACGGAGACTGAATTAGAAACCGAGAAGATGCTTGATATAAAGAAACAACTTAATCCGTCTCAGTTTACAGCTGTTACAACAATTAACGGGCCTGTATTGGTCATTGCCGGTGCTGGGTCTGGTAAAACAAGAGTTATTGAATTACGTGTTTTATATCTTGTACAGAATAACATAAACCCAGGATCTATTCTATTGCTTACCTTTACAAGAAAGGCAGCACGTGAAATGCTTTCGCGTGCGGCGAAGCATGATTATAGATGCAAAAATGTTGAAGGAGGTACTTTCCATTCCTTTGGCTACAATATACTAAAAAGATATGCAAAAGTTATTGGATTTGGTGATTCTTTCACCGTTTTGGATGAAGGAGATGCCGAAGAAGCAATTCAAATATGTTGTACTAAGTTGGGATTTTATGAAAAAGAAAAGAGATTCCCAAAGAAAGATACTTTGAGAAATATTATCAGCATGTCTGTTAACAAAGAAACAGCTATTGAAGATATTCTTAAGAAAGAGTATCCACATTTTTTTGAATATGCCTCTGATATAAAAGCTCTTAGGAAGAGGTATGCAGAATACAAGATAAATTTAAACTACTTCGACTATGATGATTTACTTATATATCTTAAGATTTTGTTGGAAAATGAGGAAATAAGGCATCATATTTCTAAAAAATACCAATTTATTATGGTTGATGAGTACCAAGACACCAACAAACTACAAGGGGATATTATCTATTTGCTATCTGAAAATCATAGAAATGTAATGATAGTAGGCGATGATGCACAATGTATTTACGGCTTCAGAGGAGCTTCTCATGCAAATATTATGGAATTCCCAAAAAAATTTCAAGAATGCAAAATAATCAAATTGGAAGAAAATTATCGAAGTACTCAATCTATTTTAGATGTTGCCAATTCTGTTCTTGAAAATATGGAGAATAAATATTCTAAGTGTCTTTTTACAGCAAGAAAACGGATAGGAGACAAGCCGAAGATTCTATTTTTTAAAGATGCTTATGAAGAGGCCGAATGGGTAGCAAATAAAATTAAAGAATTTAGAGACGAGGGAGTAGCACTCAGCCTCCAAGGAGTATTGTTTCGTTCCATATATATTTCAATTCCACTTCAAGCGGAGTTAAGCAAGAGGAATATACCATACCAAGTATTCGGTGGACTCAAATTTTATGAAACAGCTCATGTGAAAGATGTAATGGTTCACCTTAAGATAATTGCAAATCCAAAAGATGAATTGGCTTGGAATAGAGTGCTAATGCTCATTGAAAGGATAGGCCCAAAAACATCAGAAAAAATTGTCGAAGAAATTATTGGATACTCTTGCCTTAACGATATTATTGAAAGGGTATTAAAGAAATACAACAAAGGCTATGGATATTCTGATGGGTTATCAAAATTGGAGTGTACTTTGAAGAGTGCTTGTGGCGAGCAGATTAATATTGGAGAAAAATTTGGAATTATTCTTGATTATTACAATCCAATATTAAAAGACAAGTATGACGATTGGCATCTGAGACTTAAAGATTTAGAGACTTTAAGACAAATATTTATGAGGTATAACTCAGTAGAAGAACTTTTAGCAGATTTTGCCATTGAACCACCTGAGAAAGGTGTGTGGAAAGTTGGAGCAACGATTCCTGAAGATGAAAGGCCTATTACCCTATCTACAATTCATTCAGCAAAAGGCTTGGAATGGGATTCTGTATTTCTAATTGGCCTTACGGATGGAGTTTTACCCATAAGATTTGCATTAAACGATGAGGATGAACTTGAGGAAGAACATCGTCTGTTTTATGTCGGAATTACTAGGGCAAAAAACAACCTTTTCTTATCATTACATCATGAAGGAAGAGAAGGTGGTATCAGGCAATTTAACAGAATTTCCAGATTTATTGATTCTCCAAATGTAATATCGAAGTTGGAAGCAACCGATATTTCTCAAAAAATAATAGAAACTTTGTTACCTAATATGGAGAATGGAAATGTGATCCAAGTTTGCGATAAGCACTCCTTACTTTCGAAAGTCATTGACCTTTTTAAGTAAAGCAGAATAAAAAATGTTTCATATTATGAAGGTAAGGATTTTACAGCTTGTTATTATTTGATAGGTTGTTCTGATTAAATTTTACCGAGTATTATAACATTGCATGTCTGAGAAAATTTATAACGGTAATTATTTTGATTTATTTCTTGTATCAAAAATGTCAGAACAAATATTTTTTGATAAGAAAATAGAACCATCCAACTTTTTCTTTTAAGTAAGGGAAAATTGATGAATCAAAAAAAGAACAGTTTTTTCAGTCCATCTGGAGAACGCTTATGAATAGAAGGATACCTGATTATAAAAAATATATTCGGCAAAAAATAGAAATACTCAAACAGGAGGCAAATCTAATTAAACCATTGGTAACAGCACATCCCCCTACTATTGGAGCATTCTATGAAATGATATTGAAGAAATTCGTCAGAGATTTTGTTCCTAATAAGTACAAAATCGGTACCGGCTTTGTCATGGATATTGAGAACAAACGTCTATCGAGGCAAATCGATATTTTGATTTATGAGAATGATGCCTTTCCTCCCATTTATCAACATGAGGACCTTGTGATTGTTGAAAGCAGCGCTGTCTATGCGGCAATTGAAGTGAAAGCACACGCCAATAAAGACACTATAAAAATGGCAAAGGAAAATATGCAAAGGTTTAAAGAGGTCACTTATCCCTTCACAAATTGGTACTTGATCGTAATTAACAGGACAAATAAGAAGGAAACAATTTTAAGGTATTACAATGATTATCTTGGTAAATGTCAGGGCTTACTGGTTTTTGACAAATACTACATTGAAGGTGGTAAGGTATTTCCAAACAATAGAGAGGCCACACCAGCGACTGAAGTGTTTCTTAATAATTTATTGTTTCACCTTACACATCCAACCCTTCGACCAAAGCCCCAAATAGTTGAATATAGATAGTTGAACTAAATGGGCCGATTCTATTTAGAATTGTCTTAACGGTGTATAACACAACATTGGCGCTTAGACCCTTCGGGAAACAGCCTAACTTTATAAGATAATAAGAAAAGGGAACAGTCTCATTTTTCCACACAAAGGAGGGTAAAGATATGCCAGGTATGAATGAAAAATCCATCTCCAAAGAAAGCATATTTTGTGATAAATGTAACAAAACTACTCAGCATGAGGTGACGGTCGCAAAACAATACGCTGGAAACCCTAAGACTTTAAGACGTAAGAAGGTGGTCAAAACCATATGCCTCGAATGTGGACGAAAGAAATTCCTGCCCCACATTTGATCGAGGTAGGACAATCTTACCATGGAATAATGGCAAATGAATCTTCCTGGAATCGATATTTGGAAATAGAGATGGAAATTACAGACAGACATAAGGCTAATATTAAGGATAGAATATTAGATAATGACAGAATAGAGGATAAAACTGATGCCAGTCATGAATTTTTTGAGATTGTTGTCAAGATCTTCGAACGCATGCCTGAAACCGATGGCGAGACGATACTGGGAAAGAACTTTTATCTGGTAATCCCTTTTTCTAACACGGTTTACAAGAGGAACATCATTTCTGGTGAATGTTGGCTGGTTTTCTTTCAAACTGATCTTTGGAATCAGGAAAAGAAGGACGATGAAATTCTTTATACGATTGCTCATGAATTAGCCCATCTTTTTTTTGAACATGATGGAGGGGGTAGAGCTTGTGCACAAGAAAAGGAAGCCGACAGAAAAGTAATAGAATGGGGATTTGAAAAGGAACTGAAAGCCACGCCTCATAATTATCTTTTTGGAACTGGCTTTTTGGAGAAATGTTTTGGTGAGGTAACTGTAATACGCGGCGATTCAAAATAAATGGGGTCGGTTCTGGAAAATTGGAATTTGTGACATCGCATCACTCAATGGCCTATAAGAGAAGAAAATCTGGGTGTCGGGCTTGCAAAATTGCGATTCTTAGCCTATTCTTTGCCTATTCTTTTTAAAATTTCATCTCCAGCCAGTATTCCGCTGATGGAAGCTTGAATTAACCCGCGCGTAATCCCTGCTCCATCACCGATCAGGAAGAGATTCTGTATGTCTGTTTCCAGGGCTGGTGAGATTTTTACCCGATTGGTATAGAACTTTACCTCCACCCCGTACAGGAGAGTATGCCTGGAAAAAATGCCGGGAGTTATTCGATCCAATGCCTCGAGCATCTCGATGATGCTCTTCAAATGTCGATAGGGAAGGACAAAACTGAGGTCACCCGGGGTGGCTGAAATCAGAG
>Ga0315281_10011547_pt1 | contig 12098 bp, 6 predicted proteins | sample YL17G07_0_MG_FD_204540 | JGI IMG/M metagenome (GOLD analysis project Ga0315281, IMG submission 204540) | Sediment microbial communities from Yellowstone Lake, YNP, Wyoming, USA - YL17G07_0 | ecosystem: Environmental > Aquatic > Freshwater > Lake > Sediment | place: USA: Wyoming | collected... | reverse complement strand
GAAAAAGGAATCAACGCACTGGGAAAATACTCACTCTGGATCTATATGCTGCATCAGCCGATAATACTCTTATTCCTTTGGCTGTTATTTGGCAGATAACATGAGTTCAGCAATCGCCCACTGAGCGTGTTCCTTCAGCATAATATCCGCTTCGCGGTAAAGAACTTTTTCAAGCACAGGAATCAGGCTGATATCCCCGCTGTTGCCAGCCACAATACATGCATTACGAAGAAGCCCGCGTCGCTTGGGTCGCATCAAAGGCGTGCCGGCAAATTTTTTCCGAAAAGCTTCATCGGTCTGAATTTCCAAAACCTCACGTAACCCCACCTTCTGCCCAACCCCCTGGGAAGGTTCAAGAGAGTCAATTAAGACTGTCTGCTTGCCGGCTTTTCCTACATTAAAAGGACAGCATATCTGACAATCATCGCACCCAAACAGATGATTGCCCATCGCTTTTCGGAATTCCACGGGAATCCCCTCCTTATTTTCAATCGTCAGGTACGAAATACATCGTCTGGCATCAATCACTCCGGGGGCGACAATGGCTCCCGTAGGACAGACATCCACGCATTTGGTGCAGTTCCCGCAGTTCGGCATGCGCTTTTTGGGAGTCGGTGGAAGCTCAAGGTTTGTCATCAGACTTGCGATGAAAAAGAAACTTCCGCGTGATGGATTGATGAGCATAGAATTTTTGCCGAAAAACCCAAGCCCCGCCTCCTGAGCAAGTAAACGATCCACGGTAGGACCGCTGTCCACCGAAAGATAAGTCTCGACAGTCGGGTTCTGGGTTTTAAGAAAATCAGACAGTCTCAGAAGTTTCTGACGAAGGACATCGTGATAATCTTTACCAACCGCATACCGCGCCACCTGCGCTCCGCTAACCTCAGAATCAGATAAATCCCCCGAACTGTAGGTTGCCACAAGAACAAGGATGGAACGAACAGCTATGAGCTTAGCGCTGGGATTAAACCGATCAGCCTTCATACGGTCCAGATAGTCCATCGAGGCCATGTACCCCGCCTTAACCCAGTTTTCAAAAATCTCTCGATGCTTTTCCAAAGGAACTTTTAAATCGGGATACAAAATGACCCCATAGTCCGACCACCCCTCCAATTTAATAAATTCCGACAATTGCATATGAACCTTGATAAGGGGTTTAGCGCTATACTAGCCAAAAAACCTTTAAAAATAAAGGAAAATATGCTATAATTGTATGATACAATGAAGATTGGTCATCAAAAAATAATAGCACACATGAAAAAAAATCATCTCCACAGTAGCATTTTGACACTGGTAATCATGCTTGTCACAGCCCTGATTGCGGGAGCTTTAATTTTTTCATATCTGGAAGGCTGGCATTTTATCGACGCTTTCTATTTCGTCACCATGACGGCCACCACCGTGGGCTATGGGGATTTCACACCAACCACCAAGCTGAGTAAAATCATTACTATTATCTATGCGCTGAGTATTGTGCCTTTTGTGCTCTATACTTTTGCCATCATAGCCAAATATCAGGCAGAAAACATTTATAATAAAATCCATCATCTGGAAAGAGAACAGGACAAGCAGGAAGATGAGCTGGAAGTAACAGAAAGGAAAATACGGGAACAAAAGAAGAAGATCCGCGAGCAGGAGAAACAACTGGCCAGACAGAACAAAAAAATAGAAAAGGAAGTAACTCAAACCAAAAAACAGGGAGTGGCCATTCAGGAACAGGAAAAAGAACTGGAAGGACAGGATGCCGAACTGGAAGTCCTTGAGGACATCGTTGAAGATGTCATAGAAGACAAGGGAAAGAAGAAGAAATCTAAGAGCAAGCCCTAGATGATGATGGGGCAGGGCATATACAGCAAAAAGACCTCCACTCCTTCAAGTGAGGCCATTTAACCGTAAAGTACATCCTAAATGTAGCAAAGAATTTTTGCTCTGACGAATCAGAGTAATTTTTAATAAAGCACGACCTATCTAAATTACAAGAATTTAATCTTGAATCAGATGACTTCTCCCTAAAAGGAGATAATCCATCCGCAGGTTCTCCTACGGATACCTTGTTACGACTTCATCCCAATCAATGGTTTTACCTTAGGCACCCGTCCCGTAGGACTAAGGCGACTTCGGGTACCCCCACCTTTCATGATGTGACGGGCGGTGAGTACAAGACCCAGGAACATATTCACCGCAACATAGCTGATTTGCGGTTACTAGCGATTCCAACTTCATGGGGTCGAATTGCAGCCCCCAATCCGAACTGAGATCGGCTTTGATGAGATTGGCTCCCCCTTGCGGGTTTGCTACCCATTGTACCGACCATTGTAGCACGTGTGTAGCCCAGGACATAAGGGCCATGCTGATCTGACGTCATCCATACCTTCCTCCGACTTGGAGCCGGCAGTCTCTTATGAGAATTACAACATAAGACATGGGTTGCGCTCGTTTACGGACTTAACCGAACACCTCAAGGCACGAGCTGACGACGACCATGCAGCACCTGTCATCCAGTTCCTTACGGCACATCCCGATTTCTCGGGACTTCCGGAGATGTCAAGCCCTGGTAAGGTTTCCCGTTTATTGTCGAATTAAACCACATGCTCCACCGCTTGTGTGGGTCCCCGTCTATTCCTTTGAGTTTTAATCTTGCGACCGTACTCCCCAGGCGGGATACTTAACGCGTTAGCTTAGACACAGGAAGGGGTCGATTCCCTCCTACATCGAGTATCCATCGTTTACGGCGTGGACTACCAGGGTATCTAATCCTGTTTGCTCCCCACGCTTTCGTTCCTCAGTGTCAGAAATGGCCCAGTAACCTGCCTTCGCTTTTGGTGTTCCTCCACATATCAACGGATTTTACCCCTACACGTGGAATTCCAGTTACCTCTGCCATTCTCGAGTCTGAGAGTCTTTGCAGCGATTTGATCGTTGAGCGACCAGATTTAACTGCAAACTTTTCAAACCACCTACGAACGCTTTACGCCCAATGATTCCGGATAACGCTTGCACCCTATGTATTACCGCGGCTGCTGGCACATAGTTAGCCGGTGCTTATTCCTGGGGTACCTTCATCAATTATTCCCCCAGAAAAGGAGTTTACAACCAAAAGGCCTTCATCCTCCACGCGGTGTCGCTCCGTCAGGCTTGCGCCCATTGCGGAAGATTCCTCACTGCTGCCTCCCGTAGGAGTATGGACCGTGTCTCAGTTCCATTGTGACTGGTCATGCTCTCACACCAGTTACCCGTCATAGCCTTGGTAGTCTATTACACTACCAACTAGCTGATAGGCCGCAGGCCGTTCCCAAACCGATAAATCTTTACCCTTTCGGGACTATCCGGTATTAATCCACCTTTCAGTGGGCTATCCCTGAGTTTGGGGCACGTACCAACGTGTTACTCACCCGTTCGCCGCTATATCGCTCGACTTGCATGTGTTAGGCGCACCGCTAGCGTTCATCCTGAGCCAGGATCAAACTCTTCGATAAAAATTTTATAAAAATTTTAAAAAAGTTTGATGTTCTCAATATAAATATTGAGAAAAAATTTATAATCCTAAAACTCTAGAAAAAACATTCTTTGCTACATTCAAAATGTAGCGCTTCTGTGACTCTGCTTACTCAGAGTCGACAGAATAGTAGAAAAATCCGTTCCAAGGGGCGCTCAGGCCGGAAGCCTAGCACAGCGAGGATAAAAATGTATAAATTCTGTGAAACAGAATTAAGCATTTTAAGGATTTCTCTACTTTGTGACTATTTCGAAGGTCATGGTACGCTTCGAAACAATCCCCTTTGATGCAAATGATCAAGGGCTTACTTAAGAGCTTTATAGAGATCAGTTTTCAATGTAAAACTAGATATTTCACATTGGAAATTGACCTGTCTCTCAGTCTAAGCATAGGGATTCTATCGAAGCAATGTAGTAGAGTCAAGAAAAAAAGTATTGTTTCTTCAAAGTATTAGAATTTGGCTAAAAAAAGGTTCTGATGTAAAATTAAATTATAGGAAAATAACGAATGAAAAACGGACATCTGAAAGAAATATTCACAGGTCGCAGAAATATATTCACCGTCACCGCTGTTTTTATTGGTGGTTACATGGTCGTGTACCCTACGGTAAACGCTATATGGCATAAACTGGGCAGTGTTACCACGGTGTCGATTGGTTTAGTCATTCTAGTTGTCGGAGATTACATTTTGGACTCATATCATAAAGATTAATCCTATGAACTTACTTCAGGACATCGCAAACAATCCCCTCTTTTTAATCCCCCTGGTAATCTGGTCTCTTAGCTGGAAGGGCATCGCGCTATGGAAATCGGGAAGAAACAATCAGTTACCGTGGTTCATTGTCATTTTGGTTTTAAACACCATGGGCCTTATAGAAATCCTATATATATTGTGGTTTCAGAAAAAAAAGCCGAAAAAAACATCATAACGTGATAACGCAATAACAAACGTTACAACGTTATAACGCTATTTCGTTGCTCCAAAAATATCCCTGTAATGCTGCCCCACTATAATGCCGCTGGTGTCATCCCACACATAATCCGCATACTTTAAGTAAAGCGGACGACGATGTTCCCAGAGTTCATGGATTTCATGCTCGATTTTTTTATCGGTCAAGGCGGGACGGGCAAGCGGGGTTTTTTTTATCCGCTCCAAAAGCACATGAGGGTCGGCATAAATAAACACCACGACCGAATGCTTCTGAAAGGACTTCATGTTTTTCGAATCAAGAACCACACCACCCCCTGTTGCAATGACCGATGGAGGCAGTTTTTTATCCGCAAAAGCCTTAGAAAACTTTGAACAAATTTTTTGTTCAGCTTCTCTAAAATAGCCCCAACCCTTGAGCTTAACTATTTCGGCGATTTTCATTTTTTCCGCCATTTCGATTTCCAGATCCAGATCGATAAATTTTCTGCCAAGAAGCTTGGCTATCTTCGCCCCGTGATAATTTTTTCCCGAACATCTCATGCCGATAAGCACCAGATTTTTCGTTCCAAGTGGTATGGGTGAAAGGTATGCCTTTTCCAAATCATCCCAGAACTTGGGATAAGTTTTTGCGGTGCAATCCGGATCCTCAATAATCACACCGGGGACCCTAGTGCCAAACACGGCAAAGCTCATGGCCATACGATGGTCATCGTAGGTGGATACATTGGGAGAAGGCGAGGTTACTGAACCTCGCCCTGAAGACAATGATTCCACCGTCAATGAATCCCTTCCCGCCCTCACCTGAACCCCCACTTTCCTCAATTCCGTCTCAAGCGCCTTCAGACGATCCGTTTCCTTGAGCTTAAGAGTGGATAATCCGGTTATTTTGGTTTTTCCCGCTACAAAAGGAGCCGTGACCGTTAACGTCATCGCCGCGTCCGGCATCGCACCCATATCAATAACTCGTAATTTTGAACTTTTAACTCGTAATTTTCTGAGAGCTTCCGGATAATTTACATCGCCCTGAATCGATTTTTTATAATTCAGATTTTCAAAGGAAAGATGACCGTCGTGCAGAAAATTCAGCGAACTGAAGTAACTTGCCGCACTCGCATCCCCTTCCACCTGATAATCCGTGCCTTTATAAGGCGCAGGCTGGATATGAAAGGTCTTATAGTCGTCATGCTTCACCGTCACCCCAAAGGCCCTCATAACCGCAAGCGTTGTATCGATGTAGGGCTTTGAAACGAGCTTTCCAATGACTTTGATTTGAATGGGCTCTGCAAGGGCAGGACTAATCATGAGTAGCGAGGAAAGGAACTGACTGCTCGTGTTGCCTTTAATACTTATGACCTTTTTTCCTGACTTAAGTTGAGAAAGTGCATCAACCAAATCCCCCATCGGACGCTCTTTCATGCGTTTCGTGCCTAGAATGTGAGTCTTTCCTTTTCTTAAAACCGAGAGAGCCGTTAAAAAGCGGGTGGTTGTTCCACTCGCCCCCGCGTCTACCGTTCTATTACCAGGTAATAGCTGACCACCACAGCCATCGATTACAATTGCAGTTTTGAATTTGGAAATTGGAATTTGGAGTTTGCGCAAAGCGTTTAGCATTGCGCTAGTATCGTCCGATTCCAGCGCCCCGTAGATTCTGGATTTTCCTTTCGCCAGAGCAGCACACAGAAAAGCTCGATTGGTGATGGATTTAGACCCAGGCAAAAGAAGTCGACAGTTCAGCTTATGCACCATCGGAATGATCTCACGAGTGCCCATATTACAAAATTGAAAATTAGAAAATTACAAAATTTGTGAGCAGTAAGTTATTAAGCGATTCAAAATAATTTTGTAATTTTGAATTTTGTAATGTTAGTACCCCCCCGCAAATGAACCCAGAAGAGGCGCCAGCATCGTAAAGACAAGGGCGGTAATGCTGATATAGACGACAATTTTAGCAAGTTTTTTATTATTCTTATTCATCTCCAATAAAGTTTTAAGTTGTAAATTTTAAGTTCAAAATTAATTTTGTAATCTTGAATTTTCAATTTTGAATCAGCACGCAGTGCTAAAAAATTTATTCCAAAGCCTCGCCTTCCGCAACAATCACCTCCGAATAAGTATCTACGTTATTCTTATCATCAGCCACCTCCAGCTCCACAGTATACGTTCCAGGAGCTGCAAAAGTGTGATTCGGTTTTCGGGTATCGCTCACTTCGCCATCTCCGAATTTCCAGCTATAAGTAGATACTGTTCCTGTTGAACACGCAGAATCAAAGGTTACCGTAAGCGGTGCCATTCCGTTCTTGCGACTCGGAGTAAAGCATGCCCTTAGAGGAACTTCCCGAACATAAATGACAAGAGTGGTCTCGGCCTGCTCAGACTTATTGCTGACCACTTTGAGCCGAACGGTGTAGTTGCCGACGGTATTGTATTTATGAGAAAGCGACGCACCGGTAACGGTGACAGGGCTGCCGTCACCGAATTCCCACTCATAGCTGACAATCGAACCATCGAAAGCGCTCGATCCTGAGCCATCGAACTGCACAATCAGCGGAGCGGTTCCTTCTTGTGGTACGGCACTGATAACAGCAATAATACCCGGCTCGGTTACGGTAACGTTCAAAGTAGTATTCGCTTCATTGCCTTCGGTGTCCCGAACCGTAAGGGTGACAATAAACGTACCCACTTGGTCAAAAGTCTTAACCGCCTTTGCGCCGTCCTGATCCACCACGGAATCGGAATTAAAATCCCATTCGTAATCCACAATGTCCTTGCTTGGATCTTTCGATTTAGAACCATCGAATTCAACCTTTAATGGCAGGGTGCCGTAAAGTTCGCCCGTTTCAGGATTTAAAAGTACATCCGTACTAATGACAGCCTCGGGGATGGATGCACCAGACTGAGCAACCACCTCGACCGTCGTCTCCGCGGTATTACCCGAATCTTCCGTTATCTTTAAGGTAGCACTGTAAGAGCCGGATTCCTGATAGACATGAGAAACGGTCTTACCTGTCTGAAGTTCAGAGCCATCACCGAAATTCCATTCATATTTTACAATCGTACCCTTCAGGCTAGCCGAATCGCTCGCATCGAAACGAATCTGAAGAGGGATTTCCCCTGTTAAACCCGGGGTTGCAGCAATCGCAGCGGTTAATAGAGGGACTTCGCTCTGAGTGATTTCAATGTCCCGATAATAATTCTGTACATTGTTCTGCTTATCAATCAAACGCAGATGCGCCTTGAAAGTACCGATGGTCTCATATTTGTAACTTGCCTCTGTTTTATCGCCCGATTGGTCATAAGTTCCATCCCCATCAAAATCCCAGTCGATGGATTGCATATTTTTGGAAGGAATCAGGCTAGTGGCATCAAAATTTACCTCCAAAGGAGCGGTTCCCGTTGGAGGAATTGCGCCAAAGGTCGCGGTTTGAATCGTAATAAGCTTATTGTAAATACGTGGCTGTTCTTCACCCGTAATCTGAACTTTCAATCCCACATTATATGCCCCATTCCTGTTATAAAGATGAACCACTTCGGGCGTCGTTACAGGAGTCTCAAAAGTTCCGTCTCCTTCAAGATCCCAAGCCATCGAGTCAATCGAAAGCCTTCCGAACTCAATAGCCTTGGCCACATTGATGGCACTAAGCGTTACTTCTACAGGAGCCTGCACTGTGGCGAAATCCTCGGGCTTTATGACTAATATCTCCGCTACCACTTGCTCCGCGGCAATTTCCACCTTTCCTATAAAGCTGTAGAGAGACAACCATGAAATCAGAATCAGGAAGAGCGGCACCAGATTGAAAAATATCATCTTCACCGACTTCGAGCGCTTTTCCTTATTCGACTTAGGCGTGCTGAGGGTTCGGAAGATTCCTATCACCATCAGTGTAAGGAAAATCAGCGAAAGGAATCCGAATGAAAAGCCAACCACGCCCTGCAAAAAGGACTTAATACCGGTTGCATCCAGTCCGAAAGCCCGAATAACCGCATTATTAGCACCAGCCCGTGAAAGCATTAAAACCATAAGGGCAATGAACACCACAAAAAGAATGACGAATGCCCCTGCGCACCCGACCAAAAACTTTCCTTTTGAAGCAGGCTTTCTGATATCCGTGATTTTTTTAGGAGCAGAGGTAGATGATTTTGATTTAGTTCCTGCGGGTAATATCGGAGTAGGCGTTTGCGCAGGTAGCGCAGGCTGATTGGCCTTCACGATGTCCATTTCCGGATTCGCTGGCTTATCAGAAACAGGCTCAGCCTTTTTGGGCGGAACAGGATTCGCGGAGTTTTGCGGCATTTCGTCAGGCATCTCTTTTTTTATTTATTTGAAACAATTGTACCCAAAAAGCTTAGCACAGTCAATTTCGATATACCGCAAAAATGAATACGTCAAATTGGGTGGTAAAAGCTTACAGCTTATGGCTTACAGCTTATATGCTTACTTCAGCCAATCCGGTTTCGGCCCGTCTTGTTTATCCAAAGGGACATCGGGCTTTGGAGTTTCAGGTTTCGGAGCTGAAGTTGGAATTGATGGTTTTGGAGCGGGGCTTGGAGCACTTGGCTTTGGAGCCTCAGTTGCCTTTTCCTTTGCCTTTTCCTGCGGCGCAGCCGCTTCCTTCATCCAATCAGGCATCGGCCCTTCTTCGGATTCCCCTTCAATCACATCTTTTTCTTCAAAGGAGGGTGAACGTTTCGGTTCAATAGGAGTTTCAATGTCTAATTCATCGGAAGCCGCTGGGGACTTTTCCGGAGTAGGCTTTGATTCAGTATGAGGTTGAACAGGAGTTATCATGTCATGTATCCCCATCATGGCCAGAATCTTGATTTTCAATTCATCCACCAATTCCTCAAACGTCAGGTCAGGGTGCTGAACTTTCAGGAAAGTCATCAGACCGCCTAGGATAAGGAACAATAAGGCGACCACGATCAGAACGAGATAAAGGACGATTTTGAAAGTCTTCATGATCCACGAACTGGTGCCGGCAGGAGTTTCCTGTGTTTCTTTTACATCCGTGAACGGAATTTCAGGGGTCGCCCCCTTATCAATCTGAATTTCTTCCGTATGAGTGCTGGTAGCATCAGCGGAATCGGTGACAGTCAGGGTAACAATGTACGTTCCTGCATTTTTGTAACTGTACTCAGGATTTTCCAGACCCACCTGATCCTTCTGTTTGGTTAAACCTGCCTCATCGGTATCACCGAAACTCCACTGATATGACAAGCTAGGATTGGCAAGATTGGCAGAAACGGTTGATAGGTTCTGGAAGGTGACCTTATTGCTGTCAACGGTATATTCAAAGTCCGCTGCAGTTGAAACCGCATCCCGTACAAAAGTTTCGAGCGTGAAATCCGCGGTTTTACCTTCATCATCGGTAACGGTCACTTTAACCATGTAAACTTCCGCCGTATCATAAATCTGAATAGCTGTATTATTGCCTTCCACCTCCTGATCAGGCGTTCCGTCGCCGTTAAAATCCCAGATAAAAGTATATTTATCCAAAGCCTTTTTAAGTCCGACGACCGTAAAAGTAATCGGATCCCCTGTTTGAACAAAGGGCTTGTCAGCCGTCAAAGCAATAGGAACCCGAACACCGGGGGTCTCAGTAGTAGAGGGTGGTGGGGCATCACTGAATCGGAGCTCACGCTGAATTCGACTACCTGTACCATCGCGACCTACTGCAATCAACTGGGCAATAATCTGTCCGTCGGATTTTGGATAGGTCGTCTTCCACGCATCTCCGTTTTTGAAGGAAACATCATTTAAGTTATCAATGTCATTAGAAGGGTTGCCGTCTCCATTTGAATCTTCAAAAATATTCCGGTCGATTCGGTATTCCGAAATATCTCCCTGCGTTTTTCGGGAATAAAAAGAAACGACGGCCTCATCACCATACAAATAAACCTTCTTATCCACTTCGTCGGGGTACGGCATGACATCGAGTACCGCCTTTGGGGCACCTGTACCAACAGATTCTGAATCAAATACCAATTCAACCTGAGCTTTCGCCTTTTCACCGTTGGAAGCGACTTCCGTTATTTCGGCAACGGCCCTATCGGTAATCTTGTACTGTGCCTCCCACACACCACCCAATAAATAGGAATCATCACCAGAATTATCGATGTCGTCATTGGCCACACCGTTTCCATCGGAATCCTCAAAAATATTCTGATCGATCCGATATTCCAGAATATCCTCCCGAGTCGGCTCAATATCAAAAATCAAGCGTCCCTCGCCAAGCAGATGGACTCGTCCATCAGTATCCGCCGCGGGCAAAGTAGAATAAAAGACCGCCAAGGTGGATCCTCCCGTTTGTACAACTTCACCGGGGCGGGAATAACGACTGCCAGCAAGAATGGCAACAGAAGTGCTCCGCGTATCACCAAGTCTGTCGGTAACCGTAAGGTTCACTTCGTATTCGCCCTGCTCATTAAAAGCATAGTTAAAAATGGCATTGGTTTGAGTGGCCACAATCTCCTTGCCCAGCTTGGCAACCCACTTGTAGCTAGAGCCGGGTTGAATATCCTGCCCCTGAAGCGTCACTTTTTCGCCCAATCGTACCTCCATTTTACCGCTGGCATGAACGCCGGCTGATGGAAGCAGGATCAGAATAAGAAGTGTTGCCGCTAATTTAGATAAAAAATTGTGCACTGGGTTATTAATTTTGTAATTTTGTAATCTTGTAATTTTGAATTGAGTTATCGCACCTCAATAATAGCTTCTTCCTTAATATCCCCAAAGTAAGTTCCTGTAGCACGGACTCCTATACGAACGGTACCTGCTTCGCTAGCTGAAAAGATGGATGTTGCTTTGTTGTCCTTGGCGGATACAGGGTTTGGATTAAACGAACCTCCGCCATCCAGAACTTCAAAGAAAACCTGACCGTAATACGGAGAGTTATCCGCATTCTGAATGGTTACAGAAACATCAGCTGTATCGCCTTTGGTCACCTGTCCGGGGCTCACGGAGACATTCAAGAGAGTAAGAGGTTGTGAAGGCGAACTGATATCGACCGAATGGAAAGTGGCTTTTTCGCGATCCAGTGCGCTCACGGCCAGATTCACATCACGAACCACCACTCCTTCCATACCCAGGCTGTCCTTCACTTTCAGTCGAACGCGGTAAAGACCAAGCGAGCTGTAAGTAAAACTAGGGTTTGGTTCAGTGGATTCCACATCATCGTCGTTGATTCCGTTTCCATTTGCATCTGTCGCTATATCAAAATCCCATTCATAACGAAGAGTGATATCTTCCAGATCCGCGTCATAGCGTGAATTCGAAGAATCAAATTTCACATCGCTGCCATCAACCGTATAAGTAAAGGCCGCCTGAGGCAAAGACTGGGTCGGTTCCACAAAAACAGTTTTAGAGGCGCTCGTAGAAAGTCCCCGGTACACCACTCTAAGACGTATTTCATATTCACCGGGCGTGTTGTACTGACGATTCACCTGGGCACCGCTGGAGGTATCATCAAAGGATCCGTCTCCGTCAAAATCCCATCGAAAAGCATCATTAGGCAGAACATCGCCCTGAGGATCGTATGCACTCGAAACCAAGCTGATTGAATCTCCTACAGATATCGTTGTCTTATCCATCGTAAAGTCGGCAACGGGTGAAAGATTCGGCCCGTTCGCGATAGATAATGAACTGAGTTCACCAAAGCGCTCGGTAGTGTTATAC
>Ga0315281_10011546_pt1 | contig 12099 bp, 10 predicted proteins | sample YL17G07_0_MG_FD_204540 | JGI IMG/M metagenome (GOLD analysis project Ga0315281, IMG submission 204540) | Sediment microbial communities from Yellowstone Lake, YNP, Wyoming, USA - YL17G07_0 | ecosystem: Environmental > Aquatic > Freshwater > Lake > Sediment | place: USA: Wyoming | collected... | reverse complement strand
ACGGCATAATTGCCCCAAGGTCGATTCACTTTCGTATGGTAGATATGTTCAGTAGCACCTTTTTGATGCAGAGCATCCACTACTTCGCGTACACGCTGGGACTGATCACTTTTGGAAATCAGTATTGCATCGGCGGTTTCGATTACACACAGATCCTCCACTCCGATTACTGCGACTAAACGCTTTTCTGAACGAATCAAACTATTTTTGCATCCGACAGCGATGACATTCCCTTGTAACGCGTTTCCATGCTCATCCTTGGCAGAAATTTCATGCACCGCCTGCCAGCTACCCACATCGTTCCAGCCGATGTCACAAGGTACAAGCGAGACGCAATCAGACTTTTCCAGCACGCCATAATCGATTGAAATGGAAGGCATGGCCACAAAATGTTTTTCAACTGCCTGCTGAAAATTGTCACCCTTATTGCTATCAGCCAGGATGGTTTGCACAATCTGATAAACCACTGGCAGATGTTTTTTGATTTCAGCAAGAATGACGGATGCCCTCCACACAAACATGCCGGAGTTCCAGTAGTAATTGCCTTCCTTGAGAAATCGCTCGGCAGTTTCAAGATCCGGTTTTTCGGTGAAGCGATCAACCGCATAGGCGTATTTGTCGTTCCCCTGGCTAACCTTGATGTAACCAAATCCGGTATCGGGACGAGTAGGCTCTATGCCAAATGTAACAAGCTTGCCGCTTTCTGCCGCCTGAATGGCAACGTCCAGATGCGCGCGAAATTGTACTTCATCTTTAATAATATGGTCGGCTGGGAGGACGACCATCACCGGGTCACTCCCGTTCGCTGTCAAATATGCCGCGGCCAGCGCAATGGCTGGCGCAGTATTGCGGCCCACAGGCTCGAATAAAGATTGATAAGGCAATAAGGCGTGATAAGCCTCACCCTTGGCATGAGCTTCCTGAGTGACGATCAGCACATCTTGTGCTTCTATCGTGGGCGACAAACGGTCAATAGTGGTTTGCAGCAATGTCGCTTTGCCATCCAGCGTCAAAAACTGCTTGGGCAAGTTCTGGCGCGACATAGGCCACAAGCGACTGCCACTACCCCCCGCAAGAATGACAGCTTTGATTTGATTTTTACTCATAAAAATTCTCCGGCAAGCACAATCCTTGCCTTGACGTTGGGTAACAACCTGTCTTCACAATAATTTGAAAAAATCAACTCAGGAAAACGGAAACCGTATACCCAGCCTGCACCAAATGCCACACCGGACCGAATATGCCCCATTGATTTGTTTATTACTCCTATGCATACTCCCGCATTGTATCGCGATGTCTTTACTCACAGCAAAATTTACTTGTTGTAGACTTTTGATTCCTTTTGCCACATTGAGCAATCTAACCGTCACGCTTAAAGACAATTAACACACACAATGATTACCGACCGAACCTCCAACTTGAACATAGCCATCGTGCGTTTTTCAGCGCTCGGCGATGTCATTCTAATGGTACCAGCGGTGCACGCGCTTCGACGTTCATTCCCCCATGCAACCCTCACCTGGATCACCAGCCCGCTGGCCTTCTCACTGTTACGCGATTTGGAGGGTGTGAACTTTATCGTTTGCGACAAGCCCCGGTCATTTGCAGATTACCGGTCTTTTTATCGCACCTTCAGCCAACGTTCCTTTGATGTGGTGCTGGCGATGCAGGCGAATTTGCGCATCAACCTGCTTTACCCCGCCCTGCGAGCGCCGGTTAAACTAGGCTTTGACCGCACCCGTGCCCGTGAGGGCCAGTGGCTGTTCTGCAACCAGCGCATCCCTTTTTCCAATTCACATCTCGCTGACAGTTTTTTGGCTTTTGCGGCTGAACTGGGTGCCGACATCTCCTGTATAGAGTGGAACTTACCTATTACTGATGCCGACCACGCCTGGGCAAAAGAGCAGCTTGCCCATTTACCGCGTCCCCTAATTGCAATACACCCTTGCGCAAGCAAACAGGAGCGCAACTGGATATTCGAGCGTTATGCCGAAACCATGCAGACGGCAAGCAGTAAATGGCAGGCCGGGTTTGTGTTGACGGGTGGAAACTCGCAGACTGAGAAAGATTTTTGCTCACGCCTGGCCGCCATAGCGCCCGCACACTGCCTGAATTTGTGCGGCCAGACCACGACCAAGCAACTTGCCGCCGTGCTCGCCCAAGCGGATGTTCTGCTTGCGCCGGATACCGGCACCGTACACCTGGCTCGTGCCATGGATACGCCGGTAATTGGCCTGTACGCAGTAGCCCCGCCCAGCCTTACGGGGCCTTATGCGGCACAGCAATACATCGTCAATCACTATCCTGAAGCAGTGCGCCAGTTCCTTGGCAAAGACCCTGATCAAGTGTCATGGAACACCCGTGTGCATCATCGCAATGCGATGGCGCTCATTAAAACCGAAGAAGTGATTCAACAACTGTGCAGGCTTCTTGAACACGCCTAGCATGCTGAACCCGCGACTTAAATACACACTTCTCTTGTGGCTGTTATTGCCCTATGTATTTTTCCATCTGTTGTGGCGGGCACGCAAACAAATAGCGTACCTGCACCATATCCCCGAACGCTTTGGTTTTTACAAGATTACATATGACAAGCCTGTCATCTGGCTGCACACGGTTTCTGTAGGTGAAACACGCGCAGCAGCCAGCCTGGTTCAATGCTTGCAGATCGCCTATCCCGACCATCAACTGCTGCTGACACACACCACGCCCACCGGCCGCGAGGCCAGTGAGCAGCTCTATAGCGACAGGATCATGCGCGTATATTTGCCCTACGACTATCCATTTGCAGTAAGGCGTTTTTTGCGCCATTTCAAGCCACAAGTCGGCGTGCTACTCGAAACTGAAATCTGGCCAAATTTGATCCATCAGTGTCACAACGACAAGATACCGCTTTTACTACTCAATGCGCGGCTTTCCGAAAAATCCTTTGCCCGTTATTCGCGTTTCCCCAATTTATCCCTGGACAGTTTAAGCCAGCTACATACCGTCTCTGCGCAGACCGAAGAGGACGCTTCTCGTCTCCGTAAACTGGGCGCACAAAATATTTCCGTGATGGGTAACCTGAAATACGACATTGATCCTCCGCCTGCCGTGCAGCCCATCGGCAAACAGTTACGTAATTTGTTTGGGACAGGCAGGCCAGTGTTTTTGGCTGCCAGTACGCGTGAAGGCGAAGAGGAAATATTGCTGGAAGCGCTCAAGCAACTTGATGTGCCTGACCTGCTCACCGTTATTGTGCCGCGCCATCCACAGCGTTTTGATGAAGTCGCTGCATTACTGACAAGGAAAAACCTTCAATTTCAGCGGCGTAGTGAAAACCGCCCGGTTGCACCGCAGAACCAGGTTGTATTGGGCGACAGCATGGGCGAAATGTTCGGCTATTACGCCGCCTGCGATATTGCCTTTATTGGTGGCAGCCTGCTGCCTTTTGGCGGACAAAACTTGATTGAAGCCTGTGCAGTTGGCAAACCAGTCATCATCGGCCCGCACACCTATAACTTCACCCAGGCCAGCAATCTGGCGGTTAATGGAGGCGCTGCGATGCGCGTCAAAGATTCAAATGAACTGGTTGCAACACTGCAAGAGTTGCTGGCTCATCCGCAGCGCATGGCAGAGATGGGCGAGTCGGGGCTTGCTTTCGTCAAGGCGAATCAAGGGGCGACAGCCCGTGCCATGGAGATCATCGCTCAGCAAATCGCCCGTTTAAAGTAAAATACACATCGATACTACCGCACCCCGATTATTGCGTGAGGGGCGCAAACAACCATAAAGGCTCAGGATGATTTTAGTAACAGGCGGCGCCGGTTTTATCGGTGCAAATTTTGTACTCGACTGGATAGCAACAGAAGTTGAAGCCATCATCAACCTCGACAAGCTTACCTATGCCGGCAACCTGGAAAATCTCGCCAGCCTGCAAGGCAACAAGCTGCATCATTTTGTGCAGGGTGATATCGGCGATAACGCCCTGCTACAACGCCTGCTGACCGAACATCAGCCGCGCGCCATCATCAATTTTGCCGCCGAATCCCACGTCGACCGTTCTATCCACAGCCCGGAAGATTTTATCCAGACCAATATCGTCGGCACCTTCCGCCTGCTTGAGACCGCACGTGCCTACTGGTCTGCCTTGCCTGATGCCCAGAAATCCGCCTTTCGTTTCCTGCATGTTTCCACCGATGAAGTTTACGGCTCCTTAAGCAAAGACGAGCCCGCCTTCACCGAAGAGCACCGCTACGAACCCAACAGCCCCTATTCAGCCAGCAAGGCCGCCAGCGACCATCTGGTGCGCTCCTATCACCATACCTATGGCCTGCCGGTGCTTACTACCAATTGCTCGAATAATTACGGGCCTTACCACTTCCCGGAAAAGCTTATCCCGCTGATGTTTGTAAATGCGCTCGCGGGCAAACCCTTACCTGTGTATGGCGACGGGCAGCAGATACGCGACTGGCTCTATGTAAAAGATCATTGCAGCGCAATCCGCCGGGTTCTCGAAAAAGGCCGTCTGGGCGAGGTGTACAACGTGGGCGGCTGGAACGAAAAAGCCAACCTCGACATCGTGCACACCCTCTGCGCGATACTCGATGAGCTGCGCCCGCGCACCGATAAGAAATCCTACAGGGAACAGATCACCTTCGTTGCCGACCGCCCCGGCCATGACCGCCGCTATGCCATCGACGCGCGCAAACTCGAACGCGAGCTCGGCTGGAAGCCCGCCGAAACCTTTGAAACCGGCATACGCAAAACCGTGCAATGGTACCTGGACAATCCGGACTGGGTGCAAAACGTACAATCCGGCAGCTACAAACAGTGGGTGGAGAAAAATTACGCGGAGCGCAGCAAATGAAAATTTTGCTCCTCGGTAAAAATGGCCAGGTAGGCTGGGAACTGCAACGCAGCCTTGCCCCGCTAGGAGAAGTGATTGCGCTGGATTCCAAAAGCCAGGAACTATGCGGCGATCTCTCTAACCTGGCAGGACTGGCCGACACCGTGCGCAGAGTGTCGCCCGATATTATCGTCAATGCAGCCGCCCACACCGCAGTTGATAAAGCCGAGAGCGAGATAGAGCTTGCCCGCACCATCAATGCTCAAGCCCCTGCTGTGCTGGCACAGGAAGCAAAAAATCTGGGAGCCTTGCTGATACACTATTCCACCGACTACGTATTTGATGGCAGTGGCGAGCAACCGTGGAAAGAGACTGATGCAACAGGCCCCCTCAATGTTTATGGCGCAAGCAAGCTGGAGGGCGAGCAGCTCATCCAGCAATCCGGTTGCAAACATCTGATCTTCCGCACCAGTTGGGTATACGGCGCGCGCGGCGGCAACTTTGCCAAAACCATGCTGCGACTGGCGCAGGAGCGCGACAGCCTGAGCATCATCAACGACCAGATCGGCGCGCCCACCGGTGCCGATCTGCTGGCCGATATTACAGCACACGCAATCCGTTCCATTGAGCATAAACCAGAATTATCCGGCCTCTATCATCTGGTCGCTGCAGGCGAAACTTCCTGGCATGGCTATGCAAAATTTGTAATTGAGTTTGCCCAGCAAAAAGGCATTTCGATGTGGGTAACCGCTGACGAGGTATTGCCTATTCCCTCCAGCGCCTATACCACACCCGCCAAACGCCCGCTCAATTCAAGATTGAACACTACAAAACTGCAAAATTCTTTTGGTCTGCATTTGCCACACTGGCAGGCAGGCGTTAGCCGTATGCTTACTGAAATACTGGAAAAATAAACATGACCAATCGCAAAGGTATTATTTTGGCAGGCGGCACCGGCACCCGCCTGCACCCCGTTACACTGGCCGTTTCAAAACAACTACTGCCCGTGTATGACAAGCCGATGATCTATTACCCGCTGTCTGCCTTGATGATGGCCGGGATACGCGACATTCTGATTATCTCCACCCCGCAGGACACACCGCGTTTTGAGCAGCTATTGGGTAGCGGCAAAGCCTGGGGCCTGAATCTGCAATATGCAGTGCAACCCTCACCGGACGGGCTGGCGCAGGCCTTCATTATTGGTCGAGACTTCATCGGCAATGCCCCCTCAGCATTGGTGCTGGGCGACAACGTTTTTTACGGCCACGACTTCCAAAGACAATTGCAAAGCGCCTCGCTACGCAGCGAAGGCGCTTCGGTCTTTGCCTACCATGTACGCGATCCTGAACGCTATGGTGTGGTTGAGTTTGATGCAACAGGTCGCGCTGTTTCGCTGGAAGAAAAACCCTTGAAACCCAAGTCCAACTATGCGGTCACCGGGCTATATTTCTACGACAATGCGGTATTGGATATCGCCAAAAATCTTAAGCCTTCGGCGCGCGGCGAACTGGAAATTACCGATGTTAACCGCACTTACCTGGAGCAAGGAAAACTGTCCGTGGAGATGATGGGACGGGGTTATGCCTGGCTGGATACAGGCACGCATGAATCCCTGCTTGAGGCCAGCCAGTTTATTCAAACCATAGAGCATCGTCAGGGGCTCAAAATTGCCTGCCCGGAAGAAATCGCCTATCGCCAGGGATTTATCACTGCTGAACAATTGGAAAAACTCGCCGCACCGCTAATCAAGAGTGGCTATGGAGAATATCTGGTACAAATACTCAAAGAAAAAATGTCTGCTCCATGAAAGCCATCACGACCACCATCAAGGATTTATTAATTATCGAACCCAGGGTATTTGGCGATGACAGGGGTTTCTTTTTTGAAAGTTACAACCAGCGTAATTTTAACGAAGCAATAGGGCGTGAAGTCTCCTTTGTGCAGGACAACCACTCTCGCTCCGCCAAAAATGTACTGCGCGGCTTGCACTATCAAATACAACACCCGCAGGGCAAACTGGTCCGTGTCACTCAGGGCACGGTGCTGGATGTTGCGGTGGATATACGAAAAAGCTCGCCCACTTTCGGCCAGCATATGACCGTTGAGCTCAGCGCAGAAAACAAGCGCATGCTGTGGATACCCGAGGGATTTGCACACGGGTTTGTGGTACTTTCCGAAACAGCAGAGTTCCTCTACAAGACTACCGATTACTGGCATCCCGAACATGAACGCTCTATCAAGTGGGATGATCCTGCGCTTGGCATAAACTGGCAACTTGGCAGTGCGCCTACGCTGTCAGGCAAAGATGAGCAGGGCAATTTGCTGAAGGATGCTGAGTGCTTTGCATAGCCGAGCATTACCTAGCCAGTACCATGCGCGTTTAGTTAATTACTGCAACGCCTTATTCACCAGCGCCAACTCATCCTCTGCCAGATTTCCCGCAGCCGCCTTCAGCTTCAAGCGGCTAAGCAAATAATTGTATCGTGCCTGCGCCAGATCCCTGCGGGTCGAGTAGAGTTGCTGTTGCGCGTTCAGCACATCCAGGTTGGTGCGCACGCCCACTTCCTGCCCCAGTTTGCTGGCTTCAAGCAATTTCTCGCTGGATTTCAGGGCTTGCTCCAGCGCCATAACCTGGCTCATGCCGTTCACCACACCTGTGTAAGCTTGTCGTGTTTGCAGGTCCACATTGCGACGCGCACTTTCCAGCTCTGCATTAGCGCGCTCACGGTTGGCTTCGGCTTCACGCCATTTTGAATTTGTTGACCCACCCTGAAACAACGGGATGTTGAGCTGTACGCCCACATAAGAAGTAGTCTGATCGGTATCAATTGCATTGTTGCCATTCCCCAGTGTTCCACTTCCCACCGGCGAAATTTTGTTTTTACCATAGCTGCCCACCAGGTCGAGCGTTGGATAATGTCCGCCGCGATTCTTTGTCACTTCTTTGTCAGCCAGCTCGGCGGAGGCTTTAGCAGCGATAAGTTGCGCATTACCCTGCAAGGCATCTGCGACCCATTTATCTGCATTGGCCGGCTGCGGCGCTTCCAGCTTTAAGGATGCACCGACCGGTTTCAGATTCTTGGGCAAGGCATTGGTGAGTTGCTGATAGGTGCGCTCCTTGATTTCAAGACTGCTCTGCGCAGCGATGGCCTGTGAGTTGGTCAAGTCATAGCGCGCCTGAGCTTCCAGTGTGTCGGTTATGGTGGCGCTGCCCACTTCAAAATTGCGCTTGGCTTGCGCCAGTTGCTCGGCGATGGCCGTCTTTTGCGCCTCGGCCAGATTCACCGCATCCTGCGCGGCCAGCACATCAAAATAAGCCTGTGCCGAACGGATGATCAAATCCTGTTCCGCGTTTCTGTATTGGGCGTCTGTCTGCACCACCTGCAGTTCAGACTGGCTGTATACCATCCAGTTGTTTTGGCGATACAGGGGTTGTACCAGTGTAACCGCGGCACCATTGTTGATAAAACGGCTGGTACCCTGCAAGGCCGTAGAAGGTACGGCCTGGTTATATTGAGTTTCGTTGTTGTTATATGTGCTGCTGGCCGTGAGATTGACGCTGGGCAGCAAGGTTGAGCGCCCTTGCGTCAGTTTTTCCTTGCCTGCCTGCTGAGTGCTGCGCGCTGCCGCAAATACCGAATCCTGCCCCTGGGCTGCGCGGTAAGTATCCAGCAAATCGGTCGCGCCGACAGAAAGACTGAAACTCAAGGTGACACTGGTGACAAACACTGCTTTCATCATATGCATGACCTGCCTGTAAAAAACATGGGAAGCTGGCATTGCTTGCGAAGATCAATTAACGATCAAATATCAAAAAGACAATGCACGCCTAGAACGCGAAACGTTGGGGCTGTGGTGCATTTTGCAAGGGCGCGACATTGGTTTCGAACAGGGTGATATTCTCGAATACATCATTCGACATGCGTGTAATCAAGCGGGCTTCCATTGCTGGCGCATCACCCACGATGGCAAACAAGCGACCCCCAATTGATAATTGTTGCTGAAACGCCTTGGGGTAAACAGGTACTGATCCAGTTAAGATAATCACATCATATTTAACATTTCCCCAGCCGTTGGAGGCATCGCCAGTTTCGAGTTGAATATTGCCAAAATCATGTGCAGCAAGCTTGTGCGCGGCAAGGGATGCAAGCTCGGGCACTATTTCAACGCTGCTAACCTGCGCCGCCAGACGCGACAGCAAGGCAGTCAGATAACCGCTGCCGGTACCTACTTCAAGTACGCGCTCGTTTTTACGCACTTGAAGCTCATGCAGCACACGTGCCTCAAGCTTGGGTTGCCACATGCTTACGCCAAAGCCCAAGGGGATTTCAATATCCATGAAAGCCAGCGCTTGCTTATCCTCTGGCACAAACTGCTCGCGCTTCACTGTCGACAACAAGCCCAGCACCTGCAGATCATGCACGTCCCATGGCCGAATTTGCTGCTCTATCATATTGAAGCGAGATTGTTCCATGTTATTCATTCCCTTATTCCTTTGACGGTATAGCACCACCCAGACGGGCAGTATACCAATTCTGTCCTGAACCTGTCGAACGAGGTTGCTCAATGATTGATCTTGCCTTCGCCTCCTGTTTCCAGTAACTTGCACACCTTGCGGGGGTCTTCGCCTATTGTTAGGGCCGGAGTGAGAAACACCCTTTGAACCTGTACGGATAATGCCGTCGTAGGGAAGCGTCCAGCCTGGCCTGTGCTCCCTCTGGTTTAACCCCCAGAATTTTCACCTTCGGAGCACAACCATGAATGCAAACCCCAAATTCCTCAGCCATACTGCTCATGTTGATAATGCCGCAGTTCAGCCTTTGCCCAACTCACGCAAGGTTTATGTTAGCGGCTCACGTCCCGACATCCGCGTACCCATGCGCGAAATCAGTCAGTCCGACACACCTGCCAGCATGGGCGCTGAAGCCAATCCACCTATTTATGTATACGATTGCTCCGGCCCTTACACTGATCCAACGGTTAAAATCGACATCCGCTCCGGTCTGGTAGGGCTGCGTTCAGAGTGGATTCTGGAACGTGGTGATACCGATGCTCTTGATGGCCCCTCCTCTCAGTACGGCGTTGAGCGCCTGAACGACCCCGAGCTGGCCGAGCTGCGCTTCAACCTGCACCGCAAGCCGCGCCGCGCGATGAAGGGCAAAAACGTTACACAGATGCACTATGCACGTAAAGGCATCATCACGCCGGAGATGGAATACATTGCCATCCGCGAAAACATGCGGCGCAAGGAATATCTGGAAGCCGTCAAAGCCTCTGGCCCTACCGGGAAAAAACTGGCCGAGCTGATGGGTCGCCAGCATCCCGGCCAGTCTTTCGGTGCAGCTATCCCAGCCGAAATCACCCCCGAATTTGTACGCGATGAAATCGCCCGCGGCCGCGCGATTATTCCCGCCAACATCAACCACCCCGAAACGGAACCGATGATTATCGGGCGTAACTTCCTGGTAAAGATCAACGCCAATATCGGCAATTCAGCGGTGACTTCCAGCATCGGTGAAGAGGTGGAAAAGCTCACCTGGGCGATCCGCTGGGGCGCGGACAACGTGATGGACCTCTCCACCGGCAAACACATCCACGAAACGCGCGAATGGATTATCCGCAACTCACCAGTACCAATTGGAACAGTACCGATTTATCAGGCACTGGAAAAAGTGAATGGCAAAGCCGAAGACCTGACCTGGGAAATTTTCCGCGATACACTGATCGAGCAGGCTGAACAGGGCGTGGATTACTTCACCATCCACGCTGGCGTATTGCTGCGCTATGTACCGATGACCGCCAACCGCATGACCGGGATAGTTTCTCGCGGCGGCTCCATCATGGCGAAATGGTGTCTGGCGCACCATCAGGAATCGTTCCTCTACACCCACTTCGAAGAAATCTGCGAAATCATGAAAGCCTACGATGTGAGCTTTAGTCTGGGCGACGGTCTGCGTCCAGGCTCGATCTACGACGCCAATGATGAGGCGCAACTGGCCGAGCTGAAGACGCTGGGCGAGTTGACACAGATTGCGTGGAAGCATGACGTGCAGGTAATGATCGAAGGCCCCGGCCATGTGCCGCTGCACATGATCAAGGAGAATATGGATCTGCAACTGGAACAGTGTCATGAAGCGCCGTTCTACACCCTGGGCCCGCTCACCACCGACATCGCCCCCGGCTACGACCACATCACCTCCGGCATAGGCGCGGCCAACATCGGCTGGTATGGCACGGCGATGCTGTGCTACGTCACACCGAAAGAACACCTCGGCCTGCCCAACAAGGCCGACGTAAAGGAAGGCGTGATCACCTACAAAATCGCCGCCCACGCCGCCGACCTCGCCAAGGGGCACCCCGGTGCGCAGATCCGCGACAACGCAATGTCCAAGGCTCGCTTCGAATTCCGCTGGGAAGACCAGTTCAATATCGGCCTCGACCCGGACAAAGCGCGTGAATTCCACGACGAAACCCTGCCCAAGGAATCTGCCAAGGTCGCGCACTTCTGCTCCATGTGTGGCCCGCATTTCTGCTCGATGAAAATCTCGCAGGAGGTGCGCGAATTTGCAGCACAAGAGGGCGTATCCGAACAGGAGGCGCTTAACAAAGGCATGCAAGCGAAATCGATTGAGTTCGTCAAGAAAGGTGCTGAGGTGTATCACAAAGCCTGATGATGGAATGTCGCCCCCACTGCGCCGCCTGCTGCATCGCCCCTTCCATCACCTCACCCCTGCCCGGCATGCCCAATGGCAAAACCGCCGGAACACCCTGTGTACAGCTCGATGAGAAGCTGCGCTGCAAGGTATTCGGCAGCCCAGAGCGCCCCGCATTTTGTGGCGGCATGCAGCCCTCTGCTGAAATGTGCGGTGGGTCACGCAACGATGCTATGCACTGGCTGAGTGAGCTGGAAAATGTAACCAGGCCCTCGGTATAATTTCGATATGGAAGTCAATTCTCCACTCAAGGAAATCACCGCCGAATGCCCCTGTGTTGGGCATTGCACCACCGCCCTGGGCGACGAGATTTGCCGCAGCTGTCATCGCACGTTTGAGGAGGTTACTCGCTGGCCAGAGTTAACGGATGCTGAACGCATAGAAATCAATCGTCGTATTGCAAAAGAATTTTATAATAACCTCTAATTTACTAAACACTCATACCGCGTATAATCCGCCACTTTGTTTCAGGTAGACAATAATGGATTTAATACTGTTGCTCAAGGCAGCGATACTCGGCCTAGTGGAAGGCTTCACAGAGTTTCTGCCCATTTCCAG
>Ga0315281_10011545_pt1 | contig 12099 bp, 9 predicted proteins | sample YL17G07_0_MG_FD_204540 | JGI IMG/M metagenome (GOLD analysis project Ga0315281, IMG submission 204540) | Sediment microbial communities from Yellowstone Lake, YNP, Wyoming, USA - YL17G07_0 | ecosystem: Environmental > Aquatic > Freshwater > Lake > Sediment | place: USA: Wyoming | collected... | reverse complement strand
TGCGCACGGAGCTGGCCGCGCCGGGGGCGACGATCGCGAAGGTGGCGGCGGCGCACGGCGTCATCCGCACGCAGCTCCGGCAGCTGTTCGTCGATGCGACAAAGCAAGCGCTGGACCAGCAGGTGCAGAGCGGCACGCTGACGCAGGACGAGGCGGACCAGGCACTGGCGCAACTGCAATCGAACCTCGACAGCATCTTCGACGGCAACGGCGCGCCGCCCGTGGCACCGACCGCCGCCCAGTAGACGCACCGTGCCGCGCGCGAGCCGGTAGCAGTGCCGCCCTCTCCTCCGGGCGGCATTGCTGTTTGTTGAGCAAGCGGGCGCCGGAGGCGTCAGAAGCTGAGGGTGGTGCCTACGGCGGACTGGACGAAGGCGTCCGGGAGGTCGCGGGCGATCGTGTACTGGGCCTTCCAGCCGCTGCAGTGACCGGGCACGATGCGTTGCACGCCGGCCTCGGCGAGCGCGCGGACGGTCGGCTCGATGATCGGCTCGAAGAGGCCGCCGGTGAGGTGGAGGCCGCCGATAAAGCCGGCGACGAGATCCTGTCCCGTCAGCCGCTTCGCCCCGAGGACGACGTTCACGGCGCCGGCGTGCGAGCAGGCGGAGACGATGACGAGGCCGCGGCCGCGTACGTTGGCGATGATGTTCTGGTCGTCGGGGATGAGCGGGTCCGGCACCCAGCCGGCATCGGTGCGGCGCTGGTGCACGGCCATCCCCCGCTCGAACTCCGTCACGCGCTCGACCTGGCCTGAGACCAGCACCGCGCCGTCGATGAGCAGCGTCGGGCCGCGCTCCTCGATCACGTGCAGACCTTCGCGCTCCAGGTCGTTCATGCTGGGTGGCGGCAGCAGGATCTCTGCGCCGGTGGGCAGCAGGACGCGGCGCTGCGCCCAGGCGTCGGGGTGGATGATCAGCGGCAAGTTGGCGCGACCGAAGCGGCGGACGAGCCCTTCGAGGCCGCCATGATGGTCGAAGTGGCCGTGCGAGATGACGATGGCGCGCAGGTCGGCGGGGCGCACGTCGAGGACGTCAAGATTGCGGGCGATGCCTTCGGGCGTGAGGCCGGCGTCGTAGAGGATGGAGCTGGGCGCGCCGTCGCGGTAGACGGTGATGAGAGCGGAGTAGCCGTGCTCGGCGAGCGGCTTGTCGCGGCTGGCCCAGTCGCGGGTCAGCGCGAAGCGGCGCACGTCCTCGGCGCCGGCCATGAGCACGTCGAGGTAGTTGTCCATGAGGATGGTGACTTCGACGCGGTCGACAGGGGCGAGGTCGCTGGCGTCCATGGCCGTACGATACGGCCCGGTCGGCGGCGGTGCAACGGCCTACGCGGCGTCTTCGGCGGACCGGCGCTCGTCGACGAGGCGGGAGAGCAGCGCCGCCACGTCGTCGCTGTCGAGCGGGCGGGCGAAGTAGAAGCCCTGCCCGACTTCGCAGTCCATGGTCTTGAGGCGCGAGAACTGCTCGTTGCGCTCGATGCCCTCGGCGACGAGCTCCAGGTCGAGCGTCTTGCCGAGCTCGATGATGGCGCGCGTCATCTCCTTCTGACGGGCGACAGAGCCGACGTCATCGATGAACGACTTGTCGATCTTCAGCAGATCGAACGGGAACTGGCGCAGGTAGCTGAGGGATGAGTAGCCGGTGCCAAAGTCATCGATGGCCAGGCGCACGCCGAGCGCCTTCAGGCCCTGCAGGCGGCTCATCATCAGCTTGACGTCGTGCATCATCACGCTCTCGGTAATCTCGATGATGAGGCGATGCGGGCTGAGCCGGGTCTCGCGCAGGATCTGGGCGACCTCGGCGACGAAGCCGGGGTGTTGGAGCTGGCGGGCGGAGACGTTGACGCTGAGCGTCCAGTCGGCGGCGGCGGGGAAGGCGTTCTCCCAGACGACGGCCTGGGCGCAGGCGCGCTCCATGACGCAGCGGCCGAGGCCGATGATGGCGCCGGACTCCTCGGCCAGGCTGATGAAGTCGTTGGGCTGGATGAGGCCGCGGGTCGGGTGGCGCCAGCGCACGAGCGCCTCGACGCCGTAGAGGCGCCCGGTCCGCAGCTCGACCATCGGCTGGTAGTGCAGGACGAACTCATCGCGCTCGACGGCGCGCTGAAGGTCGGCGATCAGTTCCAGCCGCTCCATCATGGAGTGCTGCATCGTGTCGTCGAAGACCTCGTAACAGGCCTTGCCGCGCGACTTGGCGACGTACATGGCGACATCGGCGTTGCGCAGCAGGGAGTCGGCGTCGGAGCCGTCGCCGTCGCCGCTGAGCGCGATGCCGACGCTGGCGCGCACAACCATCTCCTTGCCCTCGAGTTCGAAGGCGGCATCCATGGCGTCGAAGATGCGGCCGGTGACCATGACGGCGTCGACAGTGGCAGCCACGTCTTCGAGCAGGACGGCGAACTCGTCGCCGCCGAGGCGGGCGAGCGTGTCGCCGGGGCGCAGGCAGGTCTGGACGCGCTCGGCGACCTGCGCGAGCAGGGAGTCACCGGCGGCGTGGCCAAGGCTGTCGTTGACGGCCTTGAAGTTATCGAGATCGAGAAAGAGCACCGCGACCTGGTGACCGGTGCGGGCGGAGCGCAGCAGCGCGTGCTCCAGCCGGTCGCCAAAGCGGGTGCGGTTGCCGAGGCCGGTGAGCGGGTCGTGCAGCGCCTGGTAGCGGAGCTGCTGTTCGAGCGCGTTGCGTTCGCTGACGTCGCGGATGTTGAGCACGAGGCCGCCGATGGCGAGGTTCTCGCGCTGGTCCGTACCGATGAACTCGACGCTGCGCCAGGAGCCGTCGCGGTGGCGGACGCGCATCTCGGCGGTGGCGCGGGCGCCGGGGTTTCCGATGGCCTCGTGGAGCACGGCGAGCGTCCGCGCAACGTCGTCGGCGTGGATCAGGTCGGAGAGCCGCGTGCCGACGACGTCTTCGGCCTGGTGCCCCAGCACGTGCGCGACGGACGGGCTCTGGTACCGGATGGTGGTGTCGGCATCGATGACGGTGATGAGGTCCGAGGCGTTCTGCACGAGCGAGCGGAAGCGCTCCTCGCTCTGGCGGACAGCGGCCTCGGCCTGCCAGCGCTCGGTGATGTCGTGCGCGTTGTGGACGACGCCGTGCACCGACGGCACGTGCAGCAGGTTCGTGGCGGTCGTCTCAAAGTAGCGGTAGGAGCCGTCGGCGTGGCGCACTCGCACGATCCAGGTGGCGCGCACGCCGGGCGCGCGGCGGACTTCGGCGGCGATGATGGCGGTCTCGTGCGCGTCGTCCGGGTGCACGAAGGTCATGATGTCGTGCCCGAGCCAGTCCTCCGGCTCGTGGCCGAGCAGGCGGCCCACCGACGGGCTGGCGTAGAGCAACGTGCCGCCTTCATCGACGATGGTGACGAGGTCGGTGGCGTTCTGCACGAGCGAGCGGAACCGCTCCTCGCTGCGCCGCACCTCTTCGCGCGAGTCCTGCAGATCGCGATAGAGGCGCAGCCCGTGCATGACAGTGGCCGCCTGCGACACGGCGGCCGTGATGAAGTCGACCTCCGCCATATCGAGGGCGTGGGCGGTGGACGAGTTGAAGGTCACGTAGCCGAGCGGCTTGTGCTGGAAGACGATGGGGAACATGGCCACCGAGAGGATATGCGCGCGCTGCCAGTAGCGCTGCAGCGATGGCAGCCCGGCGTGGAGGAGCGCCAGATCCGAGCGGTCGCCGAGGTCCGCCGCAAAGACATCGGGCAGGAGGATGGGGATGCCGGTGCGGGCCATGTGCAACCCGAACTGCACGTCGGCGGACGACGTGGCGCTGCGGCCCTGGAATTGCGCGGCGATCTGGGTGTCGGAGTGACGCGCGAAGTTCATCGCGCGATCCGCGACGTCGTCGCAGGCGTCGTTGTACTGGACGATGGTGATCCACTCGAAGCCCGACGCTTTCGCCAGCGCGGTGGCGAGCGAGGTCAGGACATCTTCCGACTCCTGCGCCTTGTTGAAGACGTCGGAGACGTTCGCGAGGGATTCGAGCTGCGCACGCTGGCGCGAGTGGCGCCCGGCGTCGAGGACGTTGCTGATCAGGTGTCCGATGATCGGGAGGGCGGCCTCGAAGAACTGGACCTGCTCCGGCGTCAGCCCCTGGGGCCAGGGGCCGCGCAGCACGAGCAGGTCGGAGTTGCTCTCGTCGCCGGGCAGGATGGCGGCGACGTGCGTGGCGGGACTGCCGACGGGAGCGCCGCCCTTGACCAGGCGATCCTCGACGTCGAACGCGCCGGCGATGACGAGCGCGTTCGCTGCCAACCGCCGCCAGACGATCCAGTAGCCCTTCTGCTTGATCTCGTACGCGGAGGGATCGCAGTCGCAGCACATGCGGATGAAATCGGGGTCGCCGGAGCGGATGACGTAGGCATCGGCGGCGCCGAGCGCACCGCGGACGAGGCCGCAGGCTTCGGCGACGTCATCGGAGGAGGGCGCGGGCCGGACGCAGATGCGGGCCAACGATTGCAGGACGTCGAGCATCGCCGTGTCGCCCGGCGGCGAGCGCAGCCGCCGAACCCCTCGGAGACAGGATCGGCAGGAGCGAGAGCGTATTGAGAGGATCGGCGCCCTTTCCGTGAGGAAGTTCGTGTCGGAAGAAGTCAACGTCCGTCGAAGCGAGAGGCAGCGGCTGCAGGCGAAGCCGGGCGGCTACGCCGGGGCGGCGGGCCCGAGCGCGAGCACCGTCTCGGCGCCGCCGTCGATCAGCGGGGTGACGTCGTGGCCGAGCGCGCCGAGGAAGCTGGCCGCCATGGCGGCGCGCTCGCCGCTGGCGCAGACAATGAGGGCGGGGCCGGGCGGCAGGGACGGCGCCCACTCTGGCAGGCGATCGACCGGAAGCTGCTGCGCGCCGGGGAGCGGCTGCTCGGCGTGCTCGTACGCGAACCGCACGTCCAGCACGCGCGGCGCACCGGCGCGCAGGGCGTCGCGGACGGCGGCGGGGCCGGCAACCGGCGTGGACGCCAGCGGGCGGGCGGCGGCGACCCAGTCGGCGAAGGGCAGGTAGCCGCGCACATCCTCGTAGCCGATGCGGAACAGGTCGGCGGTGACGCGGAGCGCCTGGGCGGCGTCCTCCGTAACGAGCGAGATCGGGGCATTGAACGGCAGCAGCCAGCCGGCATACGCGAGCATGGAGCCGCCCTCCTCGATCAGCACGGAGGAGGGCACGTGACTGCGCACGTACGCGGCGCGGCCGCGCACGTCGACGATCGGCATGTGGGCCGGATTGAGCGCGACGGCGTCGGGCGTGAGGCGCGCGGGATGCGGCGGCTCGCCGTAGACGCGCGGCCCGGCGCGGTTGATCGGCGCCATGTGGCGGTAGTAGCCGGGGATCGGCGCGGCACGCGACAGGTGCAGCGCGCGGAAGGCGTCGAAGCCGGAGGCGGCGAGGGCGGGGTTGGCGGCCAGCTCGTCCGCCAGCGTGGACATGCGCTGGCCGCCGACAGCGGTGGAGCTGCAGAACGAGCCGGCGCCGTGCGTCGGCATGATCTGAGACGCGGGCGAGAGCAGCGCGGCGATCCTGTGCGTGGACTGCCACTGGAGCCGCGTCAGCTCCTCCGCCTCGCCGGGTCCGAGCAGGTCGCTGCGGCCAGCCGAGCCGACGAGCAGCGCACCGCCGGTGAACGCGCCCTGCGTCGCGCCGTCCTCGTCGATCGCGAGCCAAGCGGTGTGCTCGTAGGTGTGGCCGGGCGCGGCGATCGCCCGCAGCCGCGCCGCGCCGACGGCGAACTCGTCGCCATCGGCGGCGGGGGTGTGCGGCACCTGCAGGCCGCCGCCGGCGGGCGCGACGATCGTCGCGCCGAGCGCCGCGAGCTCGCGACCGCCAGAGACGTAGTCGTTGTGGACGTGCGTCTCGAAGACGTAGCGGATCTCCGCGCCGTGCTGGCGCGCGGCGGCGACGAACGGGCGCACGTCGCGCTGCGGGTCGATGACCGCGGCGACAGCGCCGGAGATGACGACGTACGAGGCGTCGCCCAGGCTCTCCGCTAGGAACTGGATGATCTTCATGCGCGCGTGCCTCCGCTCAGCGTACGACGGGCAGGCCGTGCGCCGCCCATACGCCGATGCCGCCGGCGACGGAGCGCGCATCGAAGCCCTGCTCCCGCAGGAACTTCGCGGCGGAGCGGCTGCGGCTGCCACTGCGGCAGATGACGAGGAGCTGCCGGTCGCGCGGGAGAGCCGCCACGTGCTTCGGGAGCGTCGCGAGGGGGATGTGGCGTGTGTCGGGCGTGTGCCCCTGCGCCCACTCGGAGGGCTCGCGCACGTCGATCAGGATGGCGCCGGCGGCAAGCGCTGCGTGTGCGTCGGGCGGGCTGATGTTGAGATCGGGTGATGTGCGGTTGCCGAACAGTTTCATGCGGGCGCTCCGTTTCGAATCGTGCGGGGTAGAGTCAGCCGGTGCGCGCCAGCAGCGAGATCACGCGGGCGATGCGCGCCTCGGCCGCGGCGGCGTCATCGTGGAGGCATTCGCCGACGAAGCCGGAGGCGATCTGCGCGGCGGCGCGATCGAGCGCGGCCTTGACGGCGAGGACCTGGGTAAGGACGGCCTCGCAGTCGCGTTCGTCGCCGACCATGCGGGCGATGCCGCGCACCTGGCCCTCGATCTTGCTGAGGCGCTCGACGACCTGGCGGCGCTGGCCGGCAATATCGGGCGCGGGTACGGCGGTGCGATTCCTGGCCATTGGGCGCTCCTTCTCGATGCTGGCGCAGCATACCATACCCAGGATGGGTATACCAAACCACACCCGCCCTTCGGCGGCGGCGCACCGAGGCGCGGGGAACGCGGCGCTAAGGGCGCGCCTCGTAGAAGGCGTTGATCGGGTGCTTGAGGTCGAGGCGGCGGAAGCGGGTGCAGCCGGCCCGCGTCGCAAGCTCGCGCATGGCGGGCTCGGGCAGGCCGAGCGTGCCGAGGCCGGCGCCGCCGGGCTCCGACAGCGCCGACGACATGCAGGACAGGACGGAGATGCCGTACAGCAGCGGTGCCTGCGGGTTCGCGGCCAGGTTCTCCTCGAACGTCGGCTGGCCGTTGATGTCAGCGATGAGCCAGGCGCCGTCCGACTTGAGGGCGGCGTGGATGGCGCGCGCCGCGCCGTCCGGGTCGGTCATGTCGTGCAGGCAGTCGAACGTCGTGATGAGGTCGAAGCTGTGATCCGCCGGAAGGGGATCGCTTTGCGCGTCGTGGAATGCCACGTTGGCGACGCCGGCCGCGTCGCGGTTCGCGGCGGCGCGCTCCAGGGCAAAGCCGGAGACCTCGTAGCCGTGGAACTCGCTGCGGGGGAAGGCCTTCGCCATCTCGACCAGCGCGATACCGGTGCCGCAGCCGACGTCGGCGACGCGGGCGCCGGCGGTCAGCCGCGGGACGACGCCGTCGAGCATCGGCAGGGCGACGGGCACGAGCGCCTGGCGGTACCAGTTGCCGAACAGCAGCTCGGTGGCGGCGGGCGCGTCGGGGCCGCGGTCGTCCCAGCTGAGCCCAAGGCCGGTGCGGAACGCGTCGGGCAGCCGCTCGACCATGCCAATGCGGGCGGGCAGCGGGATGAAGCTCGCGCCCATATAGATGAGGCTGCCGGCATCGACGAGCAGCGGGGCGGCCTCGGGCGCGAGCGAGAAGCGGCCGTGGCCGTCGTATTCGACGATGTGAGCTGCGGCCTGGCCGCGCAGCCATTCGCGCAGCCAGCGCTCGTGCAGGCCGCTGGCGCCCGCGAGTTCCTCGCTCGTGGCGGGACCCGCGTCGGCCAAAGCGCGGTAGAGGCCGAGCCTCATGCCGAGAGAGATCATGGCCGCGACGACCGCGCCGGTGGCGATGCCGGTGAGCATTGCCTGCGTCTGTCGCAGCTTCTCCGGGTCGGGTCGTGCGGTGGAATCGGACATACGGCACCTTCCGGGAACTTGTCTGGGGGATGCTGGCTGGATGGTACCGGCGCCGTCCGCGTCGAACCACGGCGGAACGCGAGACGGGGTGATTCGCCCGGCGGTAATCGGGCGAACCCCTATGGCCGGGCAACGGCGCGGGCTGGGAGAATCGCACATCCGTAGAGGGCAGAGCGCGAAGCAGGGGTCCGCCCCGCATTCGCAGAATCGGATGGTTCGTATGGACGCCACACAATACATGGCTATCGTCCGCCGCTGGTGGTGGCTCCTGATCGTTGGGACGGTGATGGCCGTCGCGACCTACGGCGTGGCGGTCCGGATCCGGGAGAGCCGCCGGGCGCCATCCGCGCCCGTCTACAGCGCATCGGCGACGTTCCTGGTGGACGCGCCGGCACTGACATCAAACATCGACCGGCTGACGCAGTCGTACGGCGCGATCATCTCCGGACGTGGCGTCGCGGAGCGGATGGTGGCGAACCTGGGGTTGCCGGTCTCGGCGGAGGACGTGCAGAGCCGAATCGCCGCGCAGACGCTGCCGGGGTCGCAGCTGGTCCAGGTAACGACGAAGGGTGCCACGGCCAACGACGCGCAGCAGCTGATCGACGGCGTCGCGCAGGCGTTCATCGCGCTGCGGCAGGAAGGCAATCTGCCGGGCACGGTGCGCATGGTCGAAGTGAACCGTGCGCAGCAGCTGGCAACGCCGGCACCGGCCGCATCCGTCCTGCGCGACGCGATCCTCGTCGCCATGCTTGGGATGATGGGCGCGGCGGCGATGGTCGTCGCATTCGAGTACATGACCGACGCCGTGCGCGACCGCGCCGACGTGGAGCGCGCGGGCAGCGTGCCGACGCTCGGCAGCATTCCGGCGTGGAACATCGGCCGCGGATTCGAGCGCGTGTTGGCGATGCGCGGCGGCGGCACCTCGCCGGTGGCGGAGCGCTATCGCATGCTGCGCACGGCGATCGGACTGGCGACGCGGCAGGCGCCAGCGCAGGCGATCCTGATCGCCGGGGCGGGCCGCGGCGCCGGCGCGTCGACGACGGCAGTCAACATGGCGGCCGCGCTGGCGCAGCAGGGCAGCCGGGTGGCGCTGGTGGACGCGGACATGCGCGCGGGCACGCTGCACCGCGTGTTCGGTGTAGCCGCGGGCGCAGGGTTGTCGGACGCGCTGAGCACCGGCGGCATGGAACTGGAACAGATCATCCGGCCGACGGCGGCCGCGGGCGTGATGCTGGTGCCGGCGGGCGCGGCTTCGCCGCACGCCGCGGAGCTGCTGGACTCGCCGCGCTTCGACGCGGTGATGCGAGCGCTGCGGGAGCGGTTCGACGCGATCGTGGTGGACTGTCCGCCGGTGCTGCAGGTGACGGACGCGACGGTGCTGGCGGCGAAGTGCGACGCGACGATCGTCGTCGTGCGGGGCGACTACACGCGACGCAGCGACCTAGCAGCCACCGTGGAGGCGCTGCGACCGGCGACGGCGCGGATCCTGGGCACGGTGCTGAACGGGGACACGAACGTACCGGGCGGCGGATTCTTCGGATTCCGGGTGGCCGCGCCGGGGAGGGAGCGCGCGACCGCGCGCGCCTGATGCGCGCAGGGGGCGGCGGCCTCAACGCCGCCGTGATGCGGCCGTTCGGCGTTCAGCGAGCGCCGGCGACGCCCGTCCTCCTCGTCGCAGCGGTGTCGCTCGCGGCGGGAGCGTGCGTGGCCCTGCGGCCGTCAGCGGGACCGCTGATGGCCCTCGCGGCGGTGCTGGTGATGCTGTCGCTGCAGTGGCGGCGCGGTGTGGTGGCGCTGCTGCTGGTGCTGCCGTTCTCCGGCGTGCCGGTGTTCATGGCCGGCGCGTCCGGGCTGGCGCTGCGCGACGCGGCGATCATCCTGCCGCTGTACGTGGCGTTCGCGCTCGCGATCACACGAGACGAGACGCTAACGATGCCCCGGCTGGGGATCGCGGCACCCGCGCTGGCGGCGTTCGCCGCGCTGGTGGTGCTCCACATGCCCGTATCGCAATCGGTGCTGGTCAGCACGATCGCGGCCAAGGTGTGGCTCGCGTACATCCCGATGCTGGCGCTGGGGTACTGCTACGTGCGACGGATCGACGACTTCGACCGCGCGCTGCGGATCACGGCGCTCGCGGGGCTGATCCCGGCGGCGATCGCGCTAGGCGAGTGGTACATCGCCACCCGTCACGCAATCCTGCTGAACGGCATGTGGGTCAACGAGTTCGGTCCGTTCCGGCACCTCTACGCCGGATCGTATGACCAGGTGCGGAGATCGTCCGTCGTATTCACGACGCCCTTCCATTCGTTCGTCATCCCGCGCATTCCCAGCACGTTCACCAGCGTGACGCAGTTCTACGGCTTCGCGCTGATGGCGTTCGCCGCCGGACTGTCGCAGGCGATGCGGCACGGCGGTCGCGGCTGGATCCTCTGCGCCGCCATGCTGGGCGCGGGCGCGATCGCCACGGGAGCGCGGCTCGCGTACATCTGCGTGCCGCTGATGGTGGTGATGGCGATGGTGTTGGCCAACCCGAGCAGGGGACAGGTCGTGCGGTTCGGGCTGGCGGGGCTGGCGCTGCTGGCGGCCGGGATGATCGTGGCGCCGTCGGCGCTGGAGGTGATGAAGGCGCTGCCCGGGCACATGGTGGTCGAGATGGGCACGGCGACGGGGGAGTTGCGCGGCAGCGGACTCTCGCTGATCGGCCACGGAACTGGCTGGGACACGCGATCCGCGCTGCAATACGGCGGCAGCGCCGATGTCCGATATATCGAGAACTGGTACGCCAAGGCGACGCTGGAGCTGGGCGCGCCGGGGTTGCTGTCGATCGGCGTAGTGATGATCTCCCTGGGCGTGCGGCTGCTGACGTCGCTGCGGCGCATGGATCCGGCGACGCGGCGGCTGGCTGCGCCCGTGACGGCGGTCCTGGTCATCACGATCGCCGCGCTATTCAAGGGGCCGATGATCGACGTGGACCCGCTGAACGTGTATTTCTGGCTGTTCGCGGGGATGCTGCTAGGCGTCGCGCGGCTGTCGGAACCGGGCGGCGACGCTCCGGACGCGGCGTAGCGGCGCTCAGGCGGCGAACTGCACTACCAGCACAAGCACCATCGCCGCCAGGCAGATGAGATGGTCGCGGCAGATGCGGCGTGCGAGCGCGGACTGCGCGGCCAGCGGATCGAGCCGGGCGCCGAGGCGGCGGGCGGCGCCGAAGATGCGGCCGACCGCCAGGCCGATAGCGAGGGCGGCGGCCGGGAGCGAGACCATGCTCACCCATACGGGCGCATCGCCGCGCACGGCGCGGGCGATCAGCGCGCCGAGCAGCACGATCATAGTCAGCGCGACGAGGCGGCTCATCGGTGACGCCGTGGTGGTGACGCGTCGGTAGTACGCCGCGATCGAGTCCAGCACGCGCTCGGGCACGTCGGGCGCGTTGCGATGCGGCAGCACCTGGACGTCGAACATCAGGTCGAACCAGAGCACGGCGATCAGGAAGCCGGCGGCGGCGGTGATGAGCTGGGTCAAGCCATCCTCCCCGAGTGATCCAGGCGGCCCCGCGACGTACCGAGAGCATACATCGCCACGGGGCGGCCAACGCACGCCCGGCGCGAGGCTGCTCAGTATCGGGAATGCAGGACAGCGAGCGTCGGCGAATCACTGATGGCAGCGCCTGGCGGCGCGGGCGACACCCCCGGGGGAGACGTTCCCAGGGAGGTTGCCATGACGCGACACGAAGCTCCAGGCCGGTGCCCGCGGTGCGGCTGCGCGAACGACCATCGGTGCGAGTACGAGCGCTGCGGGCACTGCGGCCGCCGCGGCCGAGCGCTCGCCGCGTGGCACGCGGACGGCGACGTGCGCGTGGGGCCGCGGGGTCGCTGAGCGACGCGCTCATCGCGGCCGCGTAGCTCTGCCATCGCGCCCGTCGCGGCGGTACAATCGCGGACATGCAGGCAAGGCTGCCCTTCGGCGAGTCCACGGTCGACGTCGAGCTTCCGGCGCGGACGCGGGTGATCTCGCGCAGCGGCGGCGCCGGTGCCGGCGGCGGGCTGCAGGCGGTGGGCGATCTCGCGGCGGCGATCCGCGACGCGCTGAACGCGCCGCTGGGGCTGCCGCCGATCCGCGAGTTGGTGAAGCCGGGCTCGCGCGTGGTCATCGCCTTCGACGATCCCACCGTCACGTCGTTCGGGCCGATCCGCCGCGTGGCGATCGAGGGGGTGCTGGCGCAGCTCGCGGAGGCGGGCGTGCGC
>Ga0315281_10011544_pt1 | contig 12100 bp, 11 predicted proteins | sample YL17G07_0_MG_FD_204540 | JGI IMG/M metagenome (GOLD analysis project Ga0315281, IMG submission 204540) | Sediment microbial communities from Yellowstone Lake, YNP, Wyoming, USA - YL17G07_0 | ecosystem: Environmental > Aquatic > Freshwater > Lake > Sediment | place: USA: Wyoming | collected... | reverse complement strand
ACGGTGAACGCCGTCAGGAGCGTCGTGCGGATGCGCTCGTCGCGGCCGACCGTCTCTTTGATCCCGTACACGATGGTGCTCACGCACCGGTTCTAAGCACTCCGCATGCCGCGCGTTATGCGCTCGCTCGCTCGGTTTGTTGCGACTGTGTATCGGCCCGGGCGGCCCCCGACGCGCGGCACGGCGCGGCGGGCGACGCGCGAGCGAGGCCTAGGCGGGCGTTGGCGCTGGAGCCGGGCCGAGGCCGGTTCCCGGATCGGGGCGACGCTTCGCTTCGGGAGCGCCTCCGGCGGGTGCGCCGGTCGGCGGGGTCGTCCCGGCGCCGCTGGTGCTCGCCGCGACCGGCAGCTGGCCCAGGTGACCGTCCACGAGGTTGTTGAATTCGTCCGAGCTGAGAGTCTCCTGCTCGATCAGCTTGCCGACCACTGCGTCGAGCACGCTCCGATACTGCGTGAGCAGGTCGTAGGCCCGGCGGCGGGCGCGATCCACGATCTCGTGGACCTCGCTGTCGATGAGCTTCGAGGTCTCCTCGGAATAGTTCTTCTCTTCCTGGATCTGACGGCCGAGGAAGATGAGCTCGTCCGTCTTGCCATATTGCAGCGGGCCGAGCTTCTCGCTCATGCCGTACTTCGTGACCATGTGGCGGGCCATCTCGGTCGCCTTCTCGATGTCGTTCGACGCGCCGGTCGTGACGTCGCCGCCGAGGTGGAGCTGCTCCGCGGTCCAGCCGCCGAGCGCGGCCGCGATATCGTCCTCGAACTCACGCTTCGTGCGGAAGTAGCGGTCCTCCTGCGGGAGCGACCAGGTGACGCCCATCGCCATGCCGCGCGACACGATCGAGATCTTATGGACCGGGTTCGTGTTCGTGAGCAGCTTGAAGCAAAGGGCGTGGCCGGCCTCGTGGTAGGCGACGATGTTCTTCTCCTTCTCGGAGATGACGCGCGACCGCCGTTCGGGCCCGAGCGAAACTTTCTCGAGGGCCTCCTCGAAGTCGATCTGGGTGATGACCTTGCGGTTCCGGCGGGCGGCGAGGATGGCCGCCTCGTTCACGACGTTCGCGAGGTCCGCGCCCGAGAAGCCGGGCGAGATCTGCGAAATGCGCAGCAGGTCGACGCTCTTGTCGAGCGGCTTGCCGCGGACGTGCACGTCGAGGATCGCCTTGCGGCCCTTGATGTCCGGGCGGTCGAGGACCACCTGGCGGTCGAATCTACCCGGCCGCAAGAGCGCGGGGTCGAGGACGTCTGGACGGTTCGTCGACGCGAGGACGATGACGTTGGTCCCGGTGTCGAAGCCGTCCATCTCGACGAGGATCTGATTCAGGGTCTGCTCGCGCTCGTCGTGCGAGCCACCCAGGCCGGCGCCACGCTGGCGGCCGACCGCGTCGATCTCGTCGATGAACACGATGCACGGCGCGTTGCGCTTCGCCTGATCGAACAGGTCGCGCACGCGCGACGCGCCGACGCCGACGAACATCTCGACGAACTCGGAGCCCGAGATCGAGAAGAACGGCACGCCCGCCTCGCCCGCGACGGCGCGCGCGAGCATCGTCTTCCCGGTGCCGGGCGGTCCCACGAGAAGCACGCCCCGCGGGATGCGCGCGCCAAGGGTCGAGAACTTCTCCGGATACTTGAGGAACTCGACCACCTCGGTGAGCTCCTGCTTCGCCTCGTCGACGCCGGCGACGTCGTCGAACGTGACGGTCGGCTTGTTGCCGACGAACATGCGCGCGCGCGACTTGCCGAACGACAGCGCCTGGTTATTCGTGCCCTGGGCCTGCCGCATCATGTAGACGAAGAAGCCACCGATGAGCAGCACCGGCAGGAGGCTCAAGAGGACGGACCCGATGATGCCGAATGTCTGCGAATCCTTCTGGAAGCTCAGCTGGACCCTGCTGTTGACCGGCTGCGCGGCGTTGTAATCGGTGACGATCTTTTGGAACGCGCCGTTGTCGTTCATGCCGATGTTCACCGTCTCGGTGCTCTTGTCGGGTTTCTCGAGCATGGCGCTGTCGCCGCTGATCGTGACCTTCGTCACCTGGCCGGACTGGATCTCGGAGACGGCCTTGTCGTACGTGGCGATCAGTGCCGATGGGCTCTGCGCCTTGTAGGCGTACAGGAGTGCCACGCCCATGAGGACCAGGAGCAGGGTCAGGATGCCGTTCTTGAAGATCCGGTTATCGAGGTTCGTTGCCGTGTCCTCTCTACTCCGCTTTCGGGCGGCCGCTTCCATCGATGGTAACCGTGTAACGCCTCGCCGCTTCGATCTGTGCCTGGGGCGGCGTGGCGAAGATCCATCGGCCCGGGGTCGCCTCCCCGCCCGCATGTTTCAGGCCGACCACCCACCACACCGCGCCAGAGCCGGTCGCGACAAGGGGATGGGACGCCCGGGCCCGGACCGGCACCTTCGCGTCGGTGAAGACGTCCTGCACCTTGATACGGATCCGACCCGCGAGCCGATCTCCGGGGCGGCGTGACCGGACCACGAGATCGCTCGAGCTCGGCGCCGGCGCCTTGAGCCGGGCGCCTTCCGGCGCGGCCGTCGCGAGGGTGATCGTCCACCCGGCCCACACGACCGGCCGTCCCTCGGTGAGCAGCTGGTCGCCGGGCGGTCGACGCGCACCCGCCGCCGGGAGCTCGATCCGGAGCGATCCATATTCCCGCAGCGCTCGGCCGCCCGGCAGATCGAGGCTCGCGCTCCCGTCGCGCGCGCTCGCGAGCGCGGCGAGCGCGGCGCGGTGCTTCGCGCTGAGGCTCCGGCCCGTCGCCCGGGTCCAGGCCAGGGCGAGCGCATCGTCGCGCGCGGCGTCATCCAGGCGATCGAGCACGATGCCATCGCCGGTCGCCGCCGCATCCAGCCCTCGCTCCGCGGCGCGCTGCGCCGCGTCCGAGACGGTCGCGGCCGCGTCGGCGAGGCGTGCGAGCGCCGCGCGGACTTGCGGGTTGATGCGCTCCAGCTCCGGCAGGACCTTGTGGCGGATGCGGTTGCGGGCGTACTTCGGGTCGGCATTCGAGCGGTCTTCGCGCGGGGCGATCCTCGCCGCCGCGCACACTGCTTCGGTCTCGGCACGGCCGATCGCGAGGAGCGGCCGCACGATGTCGTCGCGGAGCGGACGCATGCCGGCGAGGCCGGCGAGGCCACTCCCCCGCGTCGCGTGGAGCAGGACGGTCTCGGCCTGGTCGTCGCGGGTATGGCCGGTCGCGATCCGCGTCGCCCCGACCTCGCGGGCGGCGCGGCGCAGGAACGCGTAGCGGAGCGCGCGCGCGTCGTCCTCGCTCTTCGGTGCGGTCTCCGCGCGGCCGACGCGGATGGTCGCGCCGTGCTGTTGCGCGAGGTCCGCGACGAACTGCGCGTCCTTCGCGGAGGCGCGCGGGCGGAGGCGGTGGTCGAAGTGCGCGACGTGCAGGTCGAGGCCGAGCTGCGGCGCGAGGTCGCTCAGCAGAAGGAGAAGCGCGGTCGAGTCCGCGCCACCGGAGACCGCGACCACGAGCGGCCCGGGCGGGAGGAGGTCGTGCTCGCGCACGAACGCGAGGACCGCGCCGCGGATCGATCGAGTGGTCGTCAACGGTGGCTGGGCCGGGACTTGAACCCGGGACCGGAGGCTTATGAGTCCTCTGCTCTACCACTGAGCTACCCAGCCGAGATGCGAATTGTAGGAGTCAAGCGGCATGGTCGTCGCGGAGCGCCGATCGGAATTCCGCTTCGGTCCGATTGCCCTTCTTCCGATTGCATGGTCCGCACGCGGGCAGGATGTTCTCGATCGAGTTGCTGCCCCCACGAGAGAGCGGGGTCCGATGGTCGGCCTGCAATGGCGCAGCGATTCCGCAATACGCGCATCGCGCGTTGTACTTCGGAACGAGCGCCCTCCACTCCTTCGCGGTGAATCGGCCGCCCGCCAAAACTTTCCGCGCTCGACGCCTTGCGTCGATGACCTTGGCAATTTCGGGGTGCGCATTCCGGTATTGCTTGAGATAGATCTTCTGTTGCTCCGGGTGCCGATCCTTGTAAGCGCGATCGCGGGCAAGACGCTTCTCGGGATTGTTCGTCCGCCAACGGCGCATGGCTTCTTTGGAGTGCTCCCGATGTCGCTCGGCCGTGCGTTTGATGTAGTCGCGCTGATAGGCGCGGCGCTTCTCTGGATCGGAGTGAGGCACGCCTGCTTGGTACCTAAGTCCGGAAGTCGGTGCAATAGGACTCGGACACGAAAACACCCGAGCCGAAGCCCGGGCGCTCTGTTGCGGGAGAAGGATTCGAACCTTCGGCCTTCGGGTTATGAGCCCGACGAGCTACCGCTGCTCCATCCCGCGAGGCTCATTTTACAGCGTCCGAGCCCATCGTGCCGTGCGACCTTCGCGAGATGTCGCGGGTGATATCAGCGCGATCCGAAGAACAGCGCGATCCACCGCTGCACCCGCGACGGCGCCGGCGCGCTCACGATCGCGGCGGGTGCCGTGACCTCCTGCTGCACGCCGATCAATGCCTCGCCCGGCAGCACATAGCCGTAGTCCCGAGCTTTGTTCATCACGTAGTCGTCGGTCTTCTTCGCCGCGACATCCGCCGCGAGCTGCGTGTTCGTCGCCTCGGCGGCCGCGATGTCCGCGCGATACGCGGCGGCCTGCCGGCCGAGCGCGTTCCGCTGGATCTCGATCGCCACGAACGCGCTCGCGAGGAGCAGCCCCGCGACGAGCAGCAGCAGCGCCAGCGACGGCCGCCCGAGGGTCGCCACCGCGGCGCGGCCCGAGGACCTGCCCGTTCGGGCGCGCGCCGACCGGCCGGAGACGCGCGAACCCTTCCGCATCACCGCCATCATCGCCCCTCGGGCCACTCGGATGGAAGCCCCTTGGCCTCGCCGCCCGCCGCCCCGTACGCGAGCCAACCGAGCAGTCCGAGCAGCGACCGCGCCGGCCGGATGTCCGGGACGCCGTTCACGAAGCCGACGGCGATCACCGGGCGCTCGCCCCAGATCACCGCCGCGTCGTTGCGGACCTTCTCGAGCGACCCGGTCTTGTGCGCCACGCGCGTCCGAGCCGGCAGGTACCGGCGGATGAGCGTGTCGTCCTGGGTCCCCTCGAGCACCGCGAGCACGGCGTCGGAGGTCGTCCGGTCGACGAGGTCGCCGCGAAGGAGCCGGAGCAGCAGCGCCGCCATTTCGCGCGGGCTCGCGACGTTGTCCAGGCCACGGTCGGCGGCCTCGAAGTCGAACATCTTGCGCCGCAGCTGCGTCCGCACGCAGCCCCATGCGCGCATCAGCTCCGCGAGCCGTTCGACGCCGAGGCGCTCAATGAGCCGGTTCGTCGAGGTGTTGTCGCTCACGATGGTCATGAGCGTCGCGTGATCGCGGATCGTCAGGTCCGCGACGCCGGGCACGCGGCCCAGCACCCCCGTGCCGGGCATGTGCTCCCCCACCGCGAGCCGCTCGTCGAGCGACAGCCGGCCTAGGGCCGCGTCGGCGTGGACGGTCATCAGGATCGCGATCTTGATCACCGACGCCGCGGGGTACGTCTCGTCCGCCGCGCGCTCGTAGAGGACGGTGCCGTCGGCGTCGAGAACGATCAGCCCTGCCGTTCCCTCCAACGCCGCGGCGCCGCGGTCGAGCGGCGTCCAGTCCTGGCTCACTTCTGGGCTCATTTCTGGGCTCACTTCTGGGCTCACTTCCGCATTCGCTCGCGCACGCGCGCGCGATCCGCGAGCCGGGACATCCCGAGCCCCTCGACAGCGAACGAGGCGGCCGCGCTCGCGAAGGTCGCGGCCTCGACGAGGGCCAGACCTTCCGCGAGCCCGAGCGCGAGGCCCGCCGCGAACGCGTCGCCCGCACCGGTCTGATCGACGACCTCGGCCACCGCGAACGCGCGCACGTGGGTCGTCCCGCCGTTCGCATGGACGTCCGACCCGCGCTCGGCCTGGGTCACGACGACCGTCGTGAACGGCAGCCAGGCGGAGAGCTCGGCGTGATCCTCTTCGCTCACGACGACCGCGTCGACCTTCGGCAGGAGGCGCGCGTAGTCCTTCCACCGCGATGCGACGACCGTGCCATCGGCGGCGAACGACCGCAGCATCCCCTGCGCTGCGAGCACGCGCTTCGCGCCGGACCACGGCGCGAAGAGCGACTGGTCGAGCTCGCCCGCGATCGACGCGAGGAGTACCGCGCCCGGCGTCCCCACGGCCCGTCCGACGTCGGCGCGGGTGATCGGCGCGGCCTTCGCCCGGAGCCGAAGCGCGCGATGCCCGGTGGCGTCGTACGCGAACGCGAACGTCGTCGTCGCGTCGCTCGGCAGCGCGCGGAGCGTGATCCCGAGCTCCCCGCACAGTGTCTCCAGCGCGTCGCGCTCCGTCGGCCCGGCCCGCGTCACGAGCGTCACCGCCGCGCCCAGCTTCGCCGCAGTCGCCGCGCCGTACAGCGCGGAGCCGCCGAGCCGCCACCGTCCATCGGGGAACTCATCGCGTGCGGTATGGCCGATCGCGAGGAACGGGATCCGCGCCGCCCTAGACATTGAACAGCACGTTCATCACTTCGCCACCGGCGATCTGGTAGGTCTTCCCCTCCGTCCGCAGGAGCCCCTGCTTCCGCGCGTTCGCCTCGCTGCCCGCCTTGAGCAGCTCATCCCAGCGGATGACCTCCGCGCGGATGAACCCACGTTCGAGATCGGAGTGGATCGCGCCCGCGGCCTGCTGCGCCGTCGAGCCCTTGTAGATCGTCCACGCCCGGACCTCGTCCTCGCCGGCGGTGAAGAACGACGTGAGGCCGAGGAGGTCGTACGTCGCGTGGACGACGCGGTCGAGCGGCGCGTCGGCGAGCCCGAGCTCCGCGCGGAACGCGGTCGCCTCGTCGTCCGGCAGCTCGGCGATCTCGGCCTCGATCTTCGCGCACACGGCGACGACCGCGGTGCCGCGGTGCTTCGCCGCGGCTGCGCGCAGCGGCGCGAGCACCACGCCGGGCGATGCCACATCAGCCTCGTCCACGTTCACGACGACGAGCTGCGGCATGAGCGTGAGGAAGCGAAAGCCGCGGATGAGCCGCTGCTCCTCCGGCTCGACGTCGAGGTCGCGAAGCGGTGTCTCGGCCTCGAGCGCGGGCTTCGCGCGCTGCAGGAACGCGAGCTCGCGCTCCTTCGCTTCCCGATCCGGGCCCTTCGCGCTGCGCATCTCGCGCTCGAGGGAGTCAAGGCGCTTCTCGACGATCGCGTGATCCGAGAACAGGAGCTCGAGGTCGAGCGTCGCCATGTCGCGCAACGCGTCGACGGATCCTTCGGCGTGCGGCACCGACGCGTCTCTGAACGCGCGCACGACGTGCACGAGCGCGTCGGAGTTGCGCAGGTCCCCGAGCTTCTTCGGGCTGATCCCTTCCCCGGGGGTCGCGCTCTTCGCGAGACCGAGGTCGCGGTACGTGATCTCGGCGAACGTCGTCTTCTTCGGCTTGAACAACGCCGCGAGCTTCTCAACGCGCAGGTCGGGGACCTTCGCCACGCCGATGTTCGTCTCGCCCTCCGCGCCCGCGAACGCGCCCGTCGAGGCGTGCCCGCCGGTGAGGAGGTTGAACAGGGTCGTCTTCCCCACGTACGGGAGACCGGTGATCGTCGAGCTGAGGTTCATCCGAGGACCGCCTGCTCGATCGCCGGAAGGTCCTCGCCGAAGATCGTCCGGGCCACGCCGCGGAAGCGATCGATCGGGCCCGTGGCGAACACCCGGTGCGTCGGTCCGCCCGCGGAGCGCACCAGGCGATGCGACAGGAGCACCTCGCGTACGGCGAGCGCGGTCGTCGCGGCGGAGTCGACGACGCGGACCCCCGGCCCGGCGACGCGCTCGATGACCGCGCGCAACAGCGGGTAGTGCGTGCAGCCGAGGAGCAGCGTGTCGACCACCGGCTGCACGACGCCGCCTTCGGTGAGCAGCGGCTGCACGTACCCGCGCACCGCCGCCTCCGCCTCGGCCGACGCGGCCTTCCCGGCTTCGACGAGCGGCACGAGCGCCGGGCAGGCCTGCTGGATCACGTCGGCGAGCGGGTCGAGGTCGCGGAGCGCGCGGGCGTAGGCGCCGGAGCGCACCGTCGCGGTCGTCGCGAGCACCCCGATCGACCGGCGCGCCGAGGCCGAGAGCGCGGCCGCGGCGCCGGGCCGCACGACGCCGATGATCGGGACGCGCGATTCGTCCCGCACGACGTCGAGCGCGACCGAGGTCGCGGTGTTGCACGCGAGGACGATGAGCTTGCAGTCGTGCGCGCCGAACCAGCGCAGTGCCTCGCGGGTGAACGCGAGGATCTCGTCGGCGGGGCGCGGCCCGTACGGCATCCGCGCCTCGTCGCCGAGATAGATGGTGGATTCGCCAGGGAGCTGGCGGCGCAGCTCGCGCAGGACGGTGAGTCCGCCGACGCCGGAGTCGAAGACCCCGATGGGCAGATCTGCGGCCGCGGTCACCGCTTCCGTTGCTGGCTGACGAGCGCGTTCGCGAGGCTCGCGATCGCCTGCGACGGGGCGGCGTTGGCGTTCGCGAGCACGAACGGCGTCTGCTTGTTGTTCGACTCGCTCACCAGCTTCCAGTCCGTCGGGATCTCGCCGACCACCGGCAGGTTGAGCGCGTGCTCCATCCCGCCCTTCGAGAGACCCGCGGTCATGTCCGCCTGGTTCACGACGAGGAGGATCGGCTTCTGACCCTTGTACCCGAGGGCCTCGAACACGTCGATGGCCGAGCGCGTGTTCGCGATCGTCGAGCCCTGGTACGTGATGATGATGAGGATCACGTTCGCGGCGTCGAGGATCGCGAGCGCGTCCTCCGACAGCCGGCTCGGCGTGTCGACGATGACGTAGTCGTGCGTCTCGGCGAGCAACCCGATCGCGTTGCCGAGCTCCGTCGCGGCGACGAGATCCGCTTCCTCCGGCCGCGGTGGCGCGAGGAGGACCGCGATGCCGCCGGGCCCCTCCCAGATCGCTTCCGGCAGCGACGCGCGCATCGCGGCGCCCGCCGGCAGGTCGACGATCGAGCGCGTCGACGGGGGGACCGGCAGGAGGTGGCGCACCGAGCCGAACTGCATCACCCCGTCGAAGAGCGCCACCGACGCGCCGTTGCGGCGCAGCACGCACGCGAGGTTCACCGCGATCGTGGTCTTCCCGGTGCCGCCCTTGGGCGAGTACACGGCGATGATCTGGCCGTTGCCCGCGCGCTTCTCGTCCTTGGTGCCGCCGAGCGCCGTGGCGAGCTCGTTCGCGCCACCGGGAAGGACGAACACCGCGTCGATGCCGAGCTCGGGTCGAGGATCGACCGACCGCTGCGGAACGGTGACCATGACGATGCGCGTGCCCGGCGATGCGGCACGGATCCGCTTCGCGACGTCGAACCCGGTGACCTTGCCCTGGAGGAGCGCGTCGACGAGCACGACGTCCGGCTTCTCGGTCGTCGCTTGGGTGATGCCCGCCTCCGCCTGCGCCTGCACGCCCGCGACCTCGACATCCTTCTCGCGCCCGAGCATCCCCTTCAGGTGCTCGGCGACCTGCGGCAGGTCCTCGATGAGGAGAACGCGTTTCACGTCGGCGAGTCTAACGACGGGCCTGTCGCAATGTCGCGGTCGCGCCGATCGCGATGAGCGCCATGGCAATGACGAACGTGATGCCCACCCGCAGGGTCACCCCGTACCAGTACGGATCGGGATACAACCGCAGCAGGTTGGAGTCGGGCCCGAAGAGGAAGTTCCCCTGGGGGAAGAAGACCTCGTGGAAGAGCAGGAACAGCTGGTCGAAGGCGACCGCGGCCGCGATGGCGACAACGGCGGTCCCGATCCCGGCCGCGATCGCCGCGTCGCGAGCGAGGAGCAGCGCCTCCGCGCGCGACCGCTTCGCGGCCCGTGCACCGAGCACGACCGCGAGGGCAACGCCGAACAGCGCCGCGACCTCGAAGCCGATGAACACCCGGCGGACGTCGGCCATGTGCGCGCGCTCGTCGGCGCTGAACCACTCGACCGCGACCGTCCCGCCCGGGACATCGCCCCGCCCAATGACGTAGCGCAGCCAGGACTCGTGGAGCCCGACGAGATCGCGGAGCTCGAGCACGTCGTGCCCGCCGTCACTCCGCAGGAACTCCGCGCGCGCGAAGCCCTCATGCGTCGCGATGTCCGCGTACGTCCCCGAGCCGGCGTAGGCGAGCGCGAGGGCGACCAGCCCCGCGACCGCCAATGCGGTCGCGAGGACCGCGGTCTCCCGGCGCCGCGTCACGGGCGCGGCAACACCCCAAGTCCCGGTCGTTCGCTGAACACGAACCGTCCGCGCTCGACGGGGACCGCGACGAACGGGTCATCGACGATGAGGAGGTTGCCGTCGAGATCCGCCCATTCCACCGCCGGCGCGAGGTGCGCCGCGGCCGCGATCGCGATGCTCGTCTCCGCCGCGCGGCATCCGAGCATGACCTTCAGCCCGAGCTGATGCGCGCGCTCGATCATCGCGCGGGCCTCCGCGATCCCGCCGCACTTCTGCAGCTTCACGTTGATGCCGTCGCACGCGCCCGCGAGACGATCGACGTCCGGGAGCCGCACGGCCGCCTCGTCCGCGACGATCGGGAGCGGACTGTGCTCTCGCACGTAGCGCAGCCCCTCGATGTCCTCCGGCGCGACCGGCTGCTCGACGAACTCGATCCCGAATTGCGCGATCCGCTCGATTCGGCCGGGCGCCTCCTGCGGCGTCCATGCGGCATTCGGGTCGACACGGATCGTGCCGTCGAAGACGCGCCGGATGCCTTCGAGGATGGCGGCATCGTCGCCGTGCCCGAGCTTCACCTTCAGCACGCTGAAGCCGCGGGCTTTCGCCGCGGCCGACCGCTCCGCCATCAGCGCGGGCTCCGCGATGCCGATCGTGAACGACGTCGGCGGCGCTTCGGCCGGCGCGAGCCCGAGGAACGTGCGCAGCGGCTGGCCCCTGTGCTGGGCGGCGCGATCGTGCGCGAGGATATCGAGCGCGCATGCCGCGCCGCCCCCGTGCGGGAACCGCAGGTCGAGCCGGGCGCGCAGCGTCCCGAGATCGCTCGGGTCCTCGGGCACGAGATCGAGCGCGCTACGGACGCCGGCTTCGAGGGACTCGGTCGTCTCGCCAAAGAACGGATCCGCCGACGCCTCCCCGTAGGCGATGACCGCGCCATCGTCGAGCTCGACGAGCACCACGCGCTTCTCGGTCCGCACCGCGCGCGAGATCGCGAACGGCACGGCGAGATGGACGTCCACGGTGCGGACGGTGAACTTCATCGCAGGATCGCGGCGGCCAGCCGGTCGGCCCCGGCAGGGCCCTCGCGTACCGGGTCGGCCGCCGGCAGCCCGGTCTCCCTCGCCACGTCCGCGATGGCGCGGGCCGCGTCCAGGTCGCCGAGCGCGCTCGTGTTCAGGGCGACGCCCACCACCGGCACGCGCGCGCCGGCCGCGCGGCTCCACGTCGCCGCTCCTTCGTACAGGGCGACGAGCTCGCGCAACGGCCTGAGCGGTAGCCCCGGGAAACCCTTGACCTCGGTCCGCGACGCGTCGTGACACAGCACGAGCGCGTCCGGCGCGCTCCCATGCAACAACCCGAGGGTGACGCCCGAGAAGCCGGGGTGCGTGAGCGAGCCCTGCCCCTCGACGACCACCCAGTCGACCGACTCGGCTGCGTCGCAGACCATGCGCTCGGTGGCGCCCGCGATGAAGTCCGCCGCCACCGCATCGACGGAGATCCCCTCGCCGGCGATGGCGATCCCGGTCTGCCCCGTCGCGACGAACGCGGCCCGCCGTCCCGCTCGCTGGAGCGCGTCCCGCAGCTCGAGGGCGACGGTCATCTTCCCCACCGCCGCGTCCGAGCCCACGGTGAGCACGACCCGCGTGCCAGGACGGCGCGCGCGATGCCCGCCGATCGGGAGGTCCGCCGGCGGCGCGCGCAGCTCGCGGACGCGACCGCCACCGCGGGCCGCGGCCTCCTGTAGCGCGGGGTCGGCGAGCACGCGCTCGTGCAGGCCGTTCCAGATCTCCATGCCCTTCCCCAGGGCCTCCGCGAGGATCGGCCGATAGGGGTCCGGGATCCGTCCCCCCGGTGCCGCGGTGCCGATGAGCAGCACCGTCGCGCCACACGCGATCGCCTCGCCGACGGTCGCGACCACCGGGATG
>Ga0315281_10011543_pt1 | contig 12100 bp, 12 predicted proteins | sample YL17G07_0_MG_FD_204540 | JGI IMG/M metagenome (GOLD analysis project Ga0315281, IMG submission 204540) | Sediment microbial communities from Yellowstone Lake, YNP, Wyoming, USA - YL17G07_0 | ecosystem: Environmental > Aquatic > Freshwater > Lake > Sediment | place: USA: Wyoming | collected... | reverse complement strand
GTGGCGGACTCGCCGGAATGGTATCGGCCCTGAACATCGCCGAGCAGGGCTACGAGGTCTGTCTCGTGGAGCGGGAAGCCGAGCTTGGCGGCAACGCGCGGCGCCTTCACAACCTCGGGAACGGCGACGATCCTCAAGCCACGCTCGGATCGCTCGTCTCGAAGGTGCACGCGAACGGACGGATCCGGGTGCTGACGCAGGCGACAGTGCAGTCGGTGGACGGCTCGGTCGGCAGCTACAAGTCGACGATCGCCCATAACGGCTCCGTCGACCGATTCGATCACGGGGTTGTGGTCGTGGCGACGGGGGGAAAGGAGCACCAGCCGAAGGAACATCTCTACGGCGAGGACCAGCGGGTTCTCACCCAGTTCCAGTTGGAAGAGCGCCTGGCCACGCGCGGCGGCATGGACATCCCGTCCACGGTGGTGATGATCCAGTGCGTCGGATCGCGGGATGCGGAGCGGCCCTACTGCTCGCGTATCTGCTGCACCGAGGCCGTGAAGAACGCGCTGAAGATCAAGGAGCTGAGTCCGCAAACCAACGTCTACGTCCTTCACCGGGACATCAGGACCTACGGATTCCGCGAGAGCCTCTACACGAGGGCGCGGCAGCTGGGGGTCGTGTTCCTGCGGCATGAGGACGATCGGAAACCGGTCGTGACCAGCGAAAACGGCGGGCTTGTCGTCACCGTCTTCGATCCGCAACTCAAGCGGGACATCGTGATCGAGGCGGGGCTGGTGGTGCTGTCGGTGGCGACGGTACCGCACGACGAGAACAAGGCCCTGGCTCAGACCCTGAAGGTTCCTCTCAACCAGGACGGCTTCTTCCTCGAAGCCCACATGAAGCTGCGGCCCGTTGATTTCGCCACCGAGGGGATCTTCCTCGCGGGCCTCGCCCACTCGCCCAAGTCCGTCGACGAGACGATTGCGCAGGCCGCGGCAGCGTCGGCCAGGGCAGGCGGCGTGCTCGCGCAGGACGCGCTCGAGCTGGAAGCCACGGTCTCCAGCGTCGTGGAGGAGAACTGCGACGGCTGCGCCTACTGTGTTGATCCCTGCCCATACAAGGCCATCACGCTCGTCGAGTATGTCCGCGACGGCGAAGTCAGGAAGAGGATCCGGGTCAATGAGTCCCTCTGCAAGGGATGCGGAACCTGCCAGGCGACTTGCCCGAAGCGGGGCATCTTCGTCCGCGGGTTCACGCTCGATCAGATCGCCGCGCAGGTGACGGCGGCGCTGGAGGTCGCGTGAGCGAGGATATGAACGGGGGCTTCGAGCCCGTCATCATCGCGTTCGCCTGCAACTGGTGCTCCTACACCGGGGCCGACCTGGCCGGTGTCTCGCGCCTGCAGTATCCGACGAATGCGCGCATCGTGCGCGTGCTGTGCTCGGGGATGATCCACCCGAACCTCGTCATCGACGCCCTCACCAAGGGGGCCGACGGCGTCATACTCTGCGGCTGCCACCTGGGCGACTGCCACTACATCGACGGCAACGAAAAGGCAGAGCGGCGCTCGGATGCGATCAAGCTCATGCTCGGCGATTTCGGGATCGAGGAGGAACGCTTCAGGCTCGAGTGGATTTCCGCGTCCGAAGGTCCGCGGTTCCAGCAGGTGATGACGGAGTTCACCGAGCAGGTGAAGAAAGTGGGGCCGAGTCCCTTCAAGGCATGAAACAGGATTGATGTGAACACGCAGTGAGCGAAGGACCACGAAGGTAACGAATCCAAGACACGAGGTGCATTCATGGCTCGACTCGCCGAAGAATGGTTCGCCACATGTGCCGGCTGTGAGGTCACGATCCTCGACGTCGGCGAACCGCTCATCGACATCCTGAAGCAGGTGTCGATCGTGCACATGCCGGTCCTGATGGACCACAAGCTCTATGGCCAGACGGGCGAGGGCACGGAGATGGAAATCCCCGAGGCCGACATCGGGATCATCACCGGCGGCATCAGAACCGAGGAGCACAAGCAGATCGCCCGTGAAATGCGGAAGAAATGCAAGACGCTCATCGCCATGGGGAGCTGCGCGTGCACCGGCGGTGTGCCGGCCCTGGCGAACCTCTACACCACCGCGGAACTCCTCGAGAAGGTCTATCGGGGCAGCGTCTCGACGGATTCCAACGGCGTGCCGAGCGTGGACCTTCCCGAGTTGACGGACCGGGTGTACGCCATCAGCGAGGTGGTGCCGGTGGATGTTTCTCTGCCCGGCTGCCCGACGACACCGGAAACGGTCGTCGCCGCGCTGACCGCGCTGCTCGAGGGCAAGCCGTTCACGCTCTCGACCAAGAGCGTTTGCGACGAGTGTCCCACGATCCGAGCGAAGAAGTCCGTCACTACGCTGAAGCGCCGCCTCGAGGCTCCGGAGTTCGTGCCTGGCAGGCCTCTGAGCGAGATGCGCTGCCTTATGGAGCAGGGCTTCCTGTGCCACGGGCCCGCGACGCGGGGCGGCTGCGGCGGGAGCGAAGGCACGCCGCGCTGCATCCGCGCGTACATGACCTGCGAGGGGTGCTTCGGGCCGATGTCGGAGAAGGCCAACCCGATGGTGGACATGATGGGAGCGCTGTCGACCATAGGTCTCGACCCAAAGCAGGTGCTCGACCGCGCCCCGACCTTCAACCGTTTCAGCGGCGCCGGCGGACGGTTGCGGCCGCTGCCCAAGAGGTGAACCATGCCTAAGACAATCGTCATCCAACCCGTGACCCGGATCGAGGGCCACGCCAAGATCACCATCCGGCTGGACGACGCCGGCGAGGTTGAGACCGCACGCGTGAACGTCATCGAGCTCCGTGGCTTCGAGCGCTTCTGCATCGGCCGCCCCGTGGAGGACATGCCTCGCATCACGCCGCGCATCTGCGGTGTCTGCCCCTGGTCCCACCACCTGGCCGCGGCCAAGGCGACCGACGCCGTCTTTGGCGTCACACCGCCCCCGGCCGGACGCAAGCTGCGCGAACTGGCCAACAGCATCGCCTATATGGAGGAACACATCCTCCACTTCTACTTCCTGGCCGGCGCCGATTTCCTCCTCGGCCCGGATGCCGACTACTCGGTGCGCAACGTCATTGGCATCCTGCAGGCGGCACCGGAGATCGCGACACGAGTGGTCAAGGTGCGCCATGCGTGCGCCAGGATGCTCGAGATACTGGCGGGCAAGGCCATTCACCCGCAGGCCGCCGTCCCCGGCGGATTCAGCAAGCCGCTGCTTCCCGAGGAGCGCGACCGCCTGCGCCCCATGGCTGATGAGGCGCTCGAGCTTGCCAAGTTCACCATGGCCTTTGCCAAGGAGAACGTCTTCGCCAAGTACCTGGACGTCGTGAAGTCACTGGGCGTCATCACCACGGGCTTCCTCGGCACCGTCGCCGACGACGGAGCGCTGAACCTCTACGACGGCAAGCTTCGCCTGATGGCCCCGGACGGCACCTACGAGGACTTCACGTACGACAACTATACCGACTTCATCGCCGAGCACGTGGAGCCCTGGAGCTACGTGAAGTTCCCGTACGCGAAGAAGTGGGGCGCCTTCTCCATGGACCTGGACAAGCCCAACGGCATTTACCGGGCCAACACCCTCGCCCGCATCAACGTCTGCGACCACATCCCGACTCCCCTGGCGCAGGCGGAATTGCTCGAGTTCCGGAGCGCCTTCGGCCGCCCGGCCCAGCTCACGCTGCTCTACCATTGGGCGCGGCTCATCGAGCTGCTCTTCAACGCCGAGAACGCCGTCCGCCTCCTGGCCGACGACGAGATCACGAGCACGGAGACCCGGGTGAAGGTCACGCCGAGAGCCGCGCGCGGGGTGGGCTGTGTCGAGGCACCCCGGGGGACGCTCATCCACGACTACACGACCGATGAAAACGGCCTCCTGACGAACGTGAACCTCATCGTTGGCACCACGCACAACAGCGCGCCGATCAACATGTCGGTGACCCAGGCGGCCAAGAGCCTGATCCACAAGGGCAAGTACGACCAGGGCGTGCTCAATCGGGTGGAGATGGCCATGCGTGCCTACGACCCCTGTCTCTCCTGCGCCACACATGCGTTGAACGGAAAACTTGCCGTGCGGCTGGACATATTCGACTCGGAGGGGAAGCTCCTCGACTCGCTGGCGAATTAGGAGGCAGCCCGTGCACGACGCGTTCCTCCCCGACTTCTGCCGAAAGCCGACACTCATTCTTGGCTGCGGCAATACGCTGTTCGGCGACGACGGCTTCGGATGCGAACTCGTGGATTACCTCGAGCGAAACTACCCGATTCCCGAAACCGTGTGCCTGCTCGACGTGGGAACGGGGGTTCGCAAGCTGCTCTTCACACTCTGCCTCAGCCCGGCGCGCCCGGAACGGCTCCTCGTCCTCGACGCGCTCGACGTGGATCGGGCGCCCGGAGAGATCCTCGAGATCAATCCGGCCGAGATCCCGTCGATCAAGCTCGACGATTTCTCCCTGCACCAGATTCCCACGTCCAACCTGCTGCGTGAGCTGGAGACGCACTGCGGCGTCGAAGTCCGGGTGCTCGCCTGCCAGAGCGGCCCGCTCCCCGGTGAAGTGCGCCCAGGTCTGTCGGCGGCAGTTCGAGCCGCGTTGCCGTCGTCGGCCGCCTGGGTGGCCCGGGAGTACTTCAATAACGGATTGACACCGAGCGGAGGTACCGTCGAACGCAGGGAATCATCTCCTGCGTGATGGAGCAACCCCATGGCAACTCGCGACGCTTCGGCCTTGATCCAGGAGTTCCTGGGCAGCGCACACATTTTCTCCTCGACCGTCAGACAGGTCGTGGAGGAGCGCGTGCTTGGGGATGTCGTCGGCGACCGGCTCACGTTCCAGCAGTACAAGCTGCTGCGGCTCGTGGCCGGCACCGACGGACACAGCATCGGAGAAGTGGCGTCGTTCCTCGGGGTGAGCGACGCCGCCGCGAGCAAGGGCGTGGACAAGCTGGTCCGCCGCCGGTTTCTCCACCGCGCGGAGGACAAGACGGACCGGCGCGCGATGCACCTCTCCCTGACAGGCCAGGGACGATGCGTGGTCGAGGCGTACGAGGAGATGCGCAACAGAAAGATGGCGCGCCTCTTCGATGCGTTTCCTGCCGGCGAACTTCGCCGCACCGCCGAGTTGCTCGATCGCCTGTCGGCGAGCCTGGTTGGCCATGGAGCGAACTCCGAGGCCATATGCCTCCAATGCGGGATCTACTTCCGGGACAAGTGCCTCGTGCGACAGCTCGTGAAGCGGAACTGCTTCTACGCCGTCCACGAGAGCAGGAAGCGCGCAACCTTCGGTCATGGGAACGGGACGAACCGGCATCGCGGGGTCGCAGGCGGGTAACTCGAGGAGGGAGACGACGATGTGCCTGGGCGTTCCGGGAAAGGTGGTCTCAGTGAATGACGACGTCGCCACGGTTGACTTCTGGGGCGTCCGCAAGGACGTGCGGCTCGACATCGTGGACCAGCCCGTCTCTCCTGGCGACTACATCCTGAACCACGTGGGATACGCGATCCGGCGGATTCCCAGCGAGGAGATCGGTGCGACGCTGGAGCTGTACGAGCAGTTGCTTGCCGCGGCCGCCACGGAGGACCTCATGGCGGCTGACGTCCGCAGCGAGATCCTGGGCACTGGAGGCGGCAGCCATGATTGGCCCTAGTCAGGAGAACGTCTCGGACGTCGGCCAGGTGAAGTTCCGCGACCCGGCGAAGGCTCGGGCGCTCTCGGCGGCCCTGGCGCGGCTTACGCGCGAGATAGGCCGCGACACCATCTCGGTGATGCACGTCTGCGGAAGCCACGAGCAGGCCATCGCAAGGTTCGGCCTGCGCGCGGTGTTCCCGCCGGCCCTGAACGTGATCATGGGCCCGGGTTGCCCCGTGTGCATCACCGACGTCCCCGAGGTAGACGAGGGCGTCGTCCTCGCCCGGCAAGGGGTGCGGATCGCGACCTACGGCGACATGGTCCGCGTGCCGGGCTCCGCGATGTCGCTTGCTGACGCCCAGGCCGATGGTGCGAGGATCGACGTCGTCTACAGCGTCTCGCAGGCTGTGGATCTGGCGAGAAAGACCGACGAAGAGGTCGTCTTCTTCGCGACCGGCTTCGAGACGACGGCCGTCGCGACGGCCGCGGCGATCCTCGCCGGGCCTCCGAAGAACTTCTCCGTCCTCTCCGCCCACAAGTACATCCCGCCGGTGATGGAGATCGTCGCGGAAATGCCCGAAACCCGAGTCGAGGGTTTCCTCGCCGCCGGGCACGCCGCCACGATCACGGGTTGGGGAATTTTCGAACGGTTCGTGGAACGCCACGGTCTCCCCGTGGTCGTCGCCGGTTTCGAGCCGCTCGACATCCTCGCCGGCCTGGTGAAACTCCTCGAGCTGATCCGCGAAGGCCGTCCCGCCGTGGCGAACATGTATCCGCGCTGTGTCACGCGCGAAGGGAACCTCCGTGCGCAGGAGCAGCTCTTCAAGGTGTTCCGCCCCGTGGGCGGCTGCTGGCGCGGGATTGCCCACGTTCCCAACGGCAACCTCCGCTTGCGTGACGAGTTCGCATCATTTGACGCACGGCAGCGATTCCGTATCGACCTCACGACGCTCTGGGACTTTGCCCCGCCCGCCCTCGCCCAGCGTTGCATCTGCGGCGATATCATGGCGGGGATCGCCTCACCGAACGACTGCGAGCTCTTCTCCAAGGAGTGCGTCCCCGAGCGACCCGTGGGCGCCTGCATGGTGAGCAACGAGGGCACCTGCAAGATCTGGCACGAGTATGGCGGTCATCCGAACCTCGCGGGTGTTCTGTGACGACGCGAGCGGTCCTTCTCGACGAGCGCATCACCCTCAAGCACGGCGCCGGGGGGCGCGCCATGCGGGCGCTCATCGAGAACGTCTTCGCGCGCGGATTTCCCAAGGCTGCCGGCGAAGAGGTCGGTCTCGCGGCCATGGACGACGGCGCGGCGCTGCGCGTGGGCGGAAAGCTACTCGTCATTACCACCGACTCCCACGTGATACATCCGGTCTTCTTTCCCGGCGGCGACATCGGACGACTCGCGGTCGCAGGAACCGTCAACGACCTGGCGGTGATGGGCGCGACCGACGCACCCGTCCTGACGTGCGCGGTGATCCTGGAGGAGGGCTATCCGCGCTCGGACCTGGAGCGCATCCAGAAGTCGCTGCGCGAGACGTGCCTCGAGGCCGGCGCCACGGTGGTCACCGGCGACACGAAGGTCATGGGCAAGGGGGAGCTGGACGGCATCGTCCTCAACACGACGGGCGTGGCCGTGACGGAGCGCGTGGTCAGCGACGCGGGCCTGCGTCCCGGCGACCGGATACTCGTCACGGGCACGGTGGGCGACCACGGCTTTGCCGTGCTGGCCGCGCGTCGCGGTCTGGAGCTCGAGGGGCGGCTGGTCTCCGACGTGGCGCCGATCAACGGTCTGGTCCGCGTCGCGCTCGCCGCGGGCGGCGCGGCCGTTTCGGCCATGAAGGATGCGACGCGCGGCGGCGTCGCGAGTGCGCTCCACGAGATGGCATCAAAGAGCGGCGTCGGGATCGTCCTCGAGGAGATGCAGGTCCCCATGCGCGACGAGGTGCGCGCGGCCAGCGAACTGCTGGGCATCGATCCGCTCCACGTCGCCAACGAGGGCAAGGCGATCATCGGTGTCCGCCCGGAGGCTGCCGACCGCGTCCTCGATGCGCTCCGCGCACATCCGCTGGGGCGAGATGCGGCCATCATCGGCAAGTGCATCGGCGATCACGTCGGCTCCGTCATCCTCGACACGGGATTCGGCAGGCGGCTGCTGACTGAGCCGGAGGGGGAGCTTCTCCCACGCATATGCTGATTCTCGCAAGGAGGCCTCGTGGCGCCGCAGATTCGGATTGACCGTGACGGCGCTGTCGGCATCCTCACCATCGATCGTCGTGATCGCTTCAACTCCCTCGACGTCGAGACGGCCCGGGATCTCCGCCAGGCGGGGCTGCAGCTCGCCCGCGACCACGACGTGCGCGCCGTCGTCTTCCGCGGCGAAGGCGGCATCTTCTGCAGCGGCGCCGACCTGAAGTACATCCGCGCGGCGGGCGAGCGCGCCGACCTGGGATACCTGAGCCCGGATGGCCGCGCCATTCCGCACGGTTACGGGGAGGTCTTCAAGCAGATCCTGGAGTACATCCACAGCACGATCTCCGAGATCAAACGTGCGCCCAAACCCTGGCTGGCCGCCGTGGACGGTGTGGCCGCCGCGGGCGGCTTCGGTCTGGCGATGTCATGCGACCTCGTCTTCGCCTCGGAGCGCGCGAGCTTCGAGTGGGCGTATGGAAAGACCGCGCTCACCGGAGCCGAGAGTTCGACCTTCTTCCTGACGCGGCTCGTTGGACTGCGACGGGCCATGGGGATGGCCTTCCTGAATCCCCGCATCGACGCGCGGACCGCCCTCGACATGGGTCTGGTGAATGCGGTCTTCCCTGTCGAGACGTTCGAGGGCGAGGTGATGGAAATAGCCCGTCGCCTTGCCGCGGGGCCGACGCACGCCTACGGGGTCACGAAGAGCCTCCTGAATCAGGCCGCCGGCGTCGACCGCCTGGACTACCACCTCGACCAGGAGCTGGAGTGCCTGGCGAGGAGCGCCGACAGCGAGGATTTCGCCTTGGGAATTGAGGCCTTCTTCGCCAAACGCCCACCACGGTTTGCCGGGACGTAGGCCGTGCACGAGTACTCGATCGTCCAGGCGTTGCTCTCGCGGGTTGAGGCCGAGGCCCGGGAGCGGAACGCCACGGCAGTGCGCCGGCTCGACGTCAGTATTGGCGAGCTGGCCGGCATCGAGCCGGAACTGCTGGCCTCGGCCTACGAATTCTACCGCGAGCGAACGCTCTGCGGCGCGGCCGACATGGTCATCACGCGCGTCCCGGCGCGCTGGGTCTGTTCGACGTGCGGTACGGACATCGCCCGGGGTGCGGTGCTCACCTGTCCGGCCTGTGGCGCGCCGGGGCGCCTCGAGCGGGGCGGTGAGATCATGCTTGAGCGCATCGAACTGGAGGTGCCGTGATGTGCGACACGTGTGGCTGCGGTGATTCCGAGGTCGTCCCCGTGGAGGTCCACGACAGGATTCTGGCCGGGAACGACAGGACGGCCGCCCATAACCGGAAGCACTTCGCCGAGCGCGGCGTCCTTGCCGTGAACCTCATGGGCTCGCCCGGCTCGGGAAAGACCGCGCTTCTCGAGGCCACCGCTCGGAGCGTCCTGTCCAGCCGCCTCGGCGCCCTGGCAGGCGATTTGGAAACGGAGCGCGACGCCGAGCGCCTGCGCTCCGCAGGCATTCCGACTCTCTCCATCACGACCGGGTCGGCCTGCCACCTCGATGCGGCGATGGTCCATCGCGCACTCCACGAGTTCCCGCTGTCGGACCTCGACTACCTGTTCATCGAGAACGTGGGCAACCTCGTCTGTCCTGCGGTCTACGACCTCGGCCAGGCCGTGAGTGTCGTGGCGCTATCGGTGACCGAAGGGGAAGACAAGCCGCTGAAGTATCCGGTGATGTTCCGGAAGGCGGACCTCGTCGTTGTCACGAAGGTGGACCTGCTGCCGTACCTGCCGCACGTGCGCCTGGACGCGCTCCACGAGGCTCTCGCTCGCGTCATGCCGCGGCCGGCTTTCCTCATGGTTTCTTCCCTCGCGAATGTTGGGCTCGACGATTGGCTCGCCTGGCTCAGCGACCGAAGGCGCGCGGTCACGGGCGTTCCCGCTGTTGCCGGTCCGGCGCGGTGATGGCGACCGGGAACGAGGGCCTGCTCGGGACGCTGGCCGTGGCCGCGGCAACGGTGGGCGCGCTCCACACGCTGGCGCCGGACCACTGGGTGCCCTTCGCCGCCGTCGCACGGGCCCGCAACTGGTCCGTCGCGCGCACGACGCGCGTCACGGTCGCGTGCGGCTTCGGCCACGTGACGGTCTCGGTGCTGCTTGGTCTGCTCGGATTCGTCCTCGGCCGCGAGACCCTCGGCGTGTTCGCCGGCCGGCTCCAGGCCGGAGCGGGCGTCTTCGTCATCGCCTTCGGCCTCGTCTACGGTGCATGGGGCATCCGTCGTGCGGCGGCGAGGCGCTTCCACGGCCACACGCACGCACACTACGACCACGTGCACGATCCCTCACGCATGACGGCCTGGGGGCTCTTCGCGTTCTTCTCGGCCGACCCCTGCGTGGCTGTGATTCCGCTCTTGCTGGCGGCCGCACCGCTCGGGGCCTTGCGGATGACGGGCATCGTCGTGGTCTACGAAATCGCGACCATCGCTACGATGATCGCACTCGTGCTCCCGGCGAGAGCCGGGGCGCGCGTGCTCCGCTTCTCCTGGCTGGACCGCTACGGGGACGCCGCCGCCGGAGGGCTCATCGCGGCCGTTGGCCTGATCGTGATGGGCCTGGGCGTGTGATCGGGCTCTGAACTCAAGGCTGGCAGGTGTTCGGTCGCGGCGGCGATGGGATCATCCCTCCGCCCTTCCGCTCTGCGGCAGGAAGTTCGGACCATCTGCCGGAAATGTGAGCGTCACCAGCGTGCCGTGCCCCACCGAACTCGCGATCGTCGCGGCGCCGGTGCTCTAGGTGGCGCGCAACACGTCCACGGCGTCGGCGCGCGTGGCGCGAAGCGCCGGGACGAGCGATGCGAGCAGCGTCACTGCGATCAGCGCCCCTTCCGCAACGATCAGCGCCACGACGCTCATCGTGTCGACGCCGAAGATGGCCGGCGCGACGATGGCCGCGCCGAGCACCCCGATGAGGCCGCCGATCGCGGTGCCGCCGAGGGCCATCTCCATCGCGTCGCGCATCACGAGGCGAAGCACATCGGCGCGCTGCGCCCCGATGGCCACACGAATGCCGAACTCGCGCATGCGGTGGCTCACGACGTACGAGAGCACGGCGAACAACCCGGCGGCGGCAAAGAGCAGCGCGCCGCCGGCGAGCGTGCCGAAGAGCCCGATGAGCTGGCGCTGGCTGCGAAGCGAGGCGTCGTGGGCGGCGGTCAGCGGTGCGACGTCCACCCGCACGGAGAGCGGAAGCACCGACGCCAGCTCGCGCTTGATCCGGAGCGTCGCGCCAGGCGCATCACCTTCCGCGCGCGCGACCAGTCCCCACACGCGCCGGTCCGGGTTCGGCATGCTGACGTACACGCGCGGCCAGCGGTTGCTGGGTGGCGCATTCGGCAGTTGCAGCCACGCGCTCCGCACGACGCCGATCACGGGGCGCCACGGTTCGTTCGACGACGCGCGGCCGAGTCGCACACGCCGGCCGACCGCGCTCCCGGTCGGGAAGAGCGCCTTGGCGGCGCTGTCGTCCAGGATCACCGCACCAGTGCCGGCGTCGTCGCCCTCGATGAAGTCGCGTCCGGCGATCATCGGCACGCCGACGGTCTGGATGAAATGCGGGCCGGCAATGGTGTAACGGCCGGCCATGAGCGGGTATCCGTCACGCGCGATGTCGTCCGAGGTGACCTGCAGTCCGTCGGGCGTTCCTGATCCGTACCACGATACCATCGTCACACCGGACGCGGCGGCGGCGCGCGGCATCAGGAAGTCGACCGGCGACTGGCCACGCAGTTTCTCGATGTCCCAGCGGTCGACGAATCGGCCCGACGCGGAAATCACCGGCTTCGGATTGAAGCCGAAGTCGAAGTTGCTCTGTTCGCTCACCACGCGTACGAGCAGGCTCGTCTCGATGAGCATCACGAGCGACACGGCGAGCTGCACCATGACGACGGACCGCATGCGCCGGGGCACCTTTGCGGTGGTCCCGGCCGAAGATTCCTTGAGCGGTTCCATCGGTGGAATGCGCGCCACCTGGAGCGCCGGGAGGAATCCCGCGATCGCGACGGTGGTGAGTAAGAGGACGCCGGCGGCGGCGAAGACGCGCCAACTCCAGTTCAGTTCGAGGAAGAGCGCCCACGAAACCTCCGGCGGGATCGCGAGGCCGAGCAGTGTCGTCGCCCAGTTGGCGATCACGAGCCCGGCGGCGGCGCCGGCGAACGCAATGATGGTGAGTTCGGCGGCGAGGTCGGCGAGGAGCGCGCGGTGGCCGGCGCCGAGCGAAAGTCTGAGGGCCAGGTCGCGGCGGCGGGCCGCCGCGCGCGCCAGGAAGAGCGCGGTGACGTTCGCGCA
>Ga0315281_10011542_pt1 | contig 12101 bp, 6 predicted proteins | sample YL17G07_0_MG_FD_204540 | JGI IMG/M metagenome (GOLD analysis project Ga0315281, IMG submission 204540) | Sediment microbial communities from Yellowstone Lake, YNP, Wyoming, USA - YL17G07_0 | ecosystem: Environmental > Aquatic > Freshwater > Lake > Sediment | place: USA: Wyoming | collected... | reverse complement strand
AGCTTCGACGCCGCGTTCGAGGGGGTGTTCGGGGAGCCCCCGGCGAAGCTCTACGACCGTTTCACCGCCGAGCTGACCTGGCGCGCGATGGAGGCGGAGCGGCGTCTCGCACCGGCCGAGCGCGAGGGGGAGCTCTGGCAGGACCTGAGCTGGACCACCGGAGAGCCGGTCGTGTCGGGGGACGGGAAGCTGCTCGCCATCGTGCTGCGCGGACGGGACGAACCGTCGCGTCTGGTGGTGTGGTCCACCGCGCCCGACGAGGAGGCGGAGAAGAAGTGGCGCGAGCGCATCCGGAAGGCGCTCGAAAAGGACCCTGAGGACGTGGCGCCGGTGCGAGTCAAGCCGCTGCCCCGCGAGCCGCTGCACGAGCTGGTCACAAGCGACGGTGCGGAGCCGTTCACGCCGCGCTTCCTCCCCGGCGGGAAGGCGATCCTGTTCGTGCGCTTCATGCCCGACGGCGAGGGGTTCCTGCACCCGGACCTGTTCCGGTGGACGCTGACCGCAGGGAAGGTGGAGCGGCTCACGTATCTCGCGGACGTGCGCGAGGCCGACCCGTCGCCGGACGGCGCCTGGGCGGTCGCCGTGCGCAACCGCAACGGCGTCTCCCAGCTCGTGCGGGTAGACCTCGCCACCGGGGGCGTCTCGGAGATCACGCCGCCCTCCGTGGAGCTCGTGTACGCACAACCGCGAGTGAGCCCCGACGCCGCCCGCGTAGCCTTCGAGCGCCACGAGGAGGGCGCCTGGAAGCTGATCGTCCGGGAGCTCGCGAAGGAGCGCGAGGTCGTGCTGCCCGTCGGCGACGGCGCCTCGGTGGCCTACCCGGCGTGGGGCGGGGACGGGCAGACGGTGTTCGCGTCGGTCGGTCAGGGCGGCTTCGTGGACCTGTGCGCCCTTGCTGCCGACGGACGCGGGGCCCCCGAGCGCGTCACGAACACGATCGGCGCGGCGCTCGCCCCCGCGCCGAACCCCGACGGCTCCGGGCTCTACTTCCTCGGCCTCCAGGCGGACGGCCTCGACCTTCGAAAGTTCAAGCTTTCCCAGCCGCTCGCCGCAAGCCTCACGCCCGCGCTCGCGGCCGAGCTTGCGCCCGCGGTGCGGCCGACGCCGCCTGCGGTCCCCGCGCCGCTGGTTGCGGCCCCGGTCGGCCCCGGCCACCCCTACGGCTTCGGACGGCAGGAACTCGCTCCGCTCGTTGGCGGCAACGTGGCGCCTTCGTCCCACGCCCTCGAGCTCGGCGTGCGTGCCGGCGACGTGGTCGGCCGACTCGATGCGCTGGCACTGGGTTCGATCGCGGACGCCGCGGGGCCGCAGGGCGGCACGCTTGCCGCCGCCTGGCGCGGGTGGCCGGTCGCGCTCTCGGCCCAGTTCTTCGACGCGACCGAGAGGCCCTCGCAGCAGCCGAGAGAGGTGCCCGGTCTCGGCGAGCGCCTGGACGCGCAGCGGCAGGGTGTGGAGCTGGAAGGGACGTGGCAGCGCCAGTGGCTCGCCGGCGGGCTCGAGCTGGGCGGAGGGGCCTACGTCGGCCGCGTGGAGCCGGCTGACCAGGCGAGCCAGAACCAGCGCCTGGGGTTCGTGCGCGCGCGCCTGGCGGCGTGGCCTTCGCGCGGCCTGTGGCGTTTCCCCGCCTCGGCGAGCGCGCGATTCGACGCCGGCCGGACGGGGGAGGAGGCCTGGCATCGCCTGCGGGGGGCGCTCGAGGTCGGCGTCCTTCGCAGAAGCACCGGGCTCGTCCTGGCGTGGCAGCGGGCGAGCGTCAACGGCGCGACCTCCGACCTCGACCGCCTGCAGCTCGGCGGCGTGCCCAGCTCCATCCTGCCGGACGCGGTGCTGGCTGCGCGCATCCTGGTGCCGCCCCTGCCGGCAGGCACGCTGGTCGGCGACGAGTACGAGGGCCAGAAGGCGACGGTGCTCCTCGGCGGCTTTCCGCTCTCCTTCGAGCGGCACCGCATGTGGAGCCAGGACCAGGCGAGGGGGGACTGGCTGCGCCTCGTCGGGCTCGAGTGGGACGTCACCGGCGACCCGATGCCGCTGGTGCGCCTGCCCGGTTTCCACTTCATCGTGGGCGTGGCGTACATCCTGGATCAGCCTTTCAAGGACGTGACGCAGGGCTGGATTGGGCTCGCCTGGCGGCCGTGACGGCGGGGGAACGGTCGAGGCCTCGAAGGCGCAGGCGACTCGGAAAGCGGCGGAAAAAGAGAGAGGACCGGAGACGCAACGCGGAACCCCAGCGTAACCTTGGTGTTGAGCTCGTCCAGAACCAATTTCGCGGATGAGACGTAGAATACGTCCAGGAAAGGGGGAACCATGAGAACCGGAGCTTTCGCAGTCGGAAGTGTGCTCGCCCTGGCGCTCGCGCTGGCCGCGCCGTGCGTCTTCGCCCAGCAGCAAGCCGAGAAGCCGAAGATGACCGCCGAGCAGCCGGCGGCGATGGAGGCCTGGATGAAGGTCGCGACGCCGAGCGAGGGGCACAAGGCGCTCGAGCCGACTATCGGGAGTTGGAACGTCACGAGCACCTTGTGGGAAACGCCGACTTCTCCGGCCCAGAAGGGGACCGGGACGTCCGAGAACACCTGGGTCCTGGGCGGGCGTTTCGTTCGGCAGGATTCTCAGGGCGAGTTCGGCGGGATGAAGTTCCAGGGGTTGGGCTACTCCGGGTACGACAACTTCAAGAAGAAGTACGTCGGCGCTTGGATGGACACCATGGGCACGATGATCATGGTGATGACCGGGACTGCGGACCCCTCGGGGAAGGTTTTCACCGCGACCAGCACGATGGACGACGTCGTGACCGGCAAGCCGATGAAGGTGCGCACCGTGACTCGCATCGTGGACGCCAACAAGCACGTGATGGAGATGTTCGGCCCCGATCGCTCCGGCAAAGAGTTCAAGATGATGGAGATCGTCTACACGAGAAAGTGAACTGGTTTCGCCTCCGGGGGCGAAACCAGTTCATCCCGAGCGAAGCGAGGGATCCCGTCGCGAAGTAGACCGGATTGACGTCATCCTGAGCGAGGCGTAGCCGAGCGAAGGATCTCGCCGCGAAGCGGAGCGAATCGGGGATCTTCCCGGGGCACGCGGCGCCGAAGGATCCCTTCTCCCGAGGTGCCGCGGGCTCGTGTGTTCGCTGAGGCGCTAGGATTGAGCGTTGCCGGGAGGGAGAGACATGCACGCTTGGACCGTCCGCTTTGGCCTCGGTGTTCTTGCCGTTGCCGCGCTCGCCGGCGTCGTGCACGCTGCGCCGCCGCAGCCTTCGACATTCTCCATAACGGCCGCCGATGCGGAGGCGGGCGAGGTGGGTGTGGCGGTGGCAAGCCGCTTCTTCGCGGCGGGCGCAGTCGTACCCTGGGCTCGGGCCGGGGTGGGCGCGGTGGCCACCCAGGCGAACGCCAACACGACCTTCGGCCCGCGCGGGCTCGAGCTGCTCTCCCTTGGCCTGACGCCCGAGGAGACTGTGAAGGTCCTGCTCCGTACGGACTCGGGCAACAACGCGCGCCAGGTGGGCATCGTGAGCGCGGCCGGCGCCTCGGCCACCTACAGCGGGCCCGGCTGCACACCCTGGGCCGGGGGGCGCAAGGGGCCGTCCTGCGCGGTGCAGGGGAACATCCTCGCCGGCGAGAACGTGGTCGTCGCGATGGAATCGGCATTCCTCGCCAGTAAAGGGAAGCCGCTCGCCGAAAGGCTGTATGCGGCGCTCATGGCGGGGGACGCGGCCGGAGGGGACAGCCGCGGCAAGCAGTCCGCGGCGATTCTGGTGTGCCGCGAGAGGGCGGGCTTCAACGGTTTCACCGACCGCGCGGTGGACATTCGCGTGGACGACAGCCCGGAGCCGTTCGTCGAGATCGGCCGGCTGCTCGGCCTCGCGATGGTGAACGACGCCTGGAACCGCGGCTGGACGGCGTTCACCGAGAAGTGCTTCCCGGAGGCGCTGACATGGCAGGAGCGGGCCGCGGCGCGCGCCGAGAGTCAGCCGGCGATGCTCCCCGAGGTGCTCTACGACCTGGCGGTGATCCGCCTCGCCAGCGGCGACAAGCCACGGGCGCTCGCGGCCGTCAAGCGCGCGATCCGGCTCAACCCGAAGCTGGCGACCCAGGCGCGCCAGGACAACGACATGGCCGCGCTGCGCGGCGAGCTGCCCTAGAACGGGTCCCTTTCGAACCGTCCCGCACCGGCCGGCGCCCCTGTGCTATGTTTAATGGCAGAGCAGAGAGCCGATGACGAAGCGAAAAGCCGCCGAGGAACGCGTCTACAAGGTCATCTTCACCAACCAGGGGCAGGTCTACGAGATCTACGCAAAACAGGTCTCGCAGGGCGAGCTCTTCGGCTTCATCGAGGTCGAGCAGCTGCTGTTCGGCGAGCGCTCCAAGCTCATCGTGGACTCCTCGGAGGAGCGTCTGAAGACGGAGTTCTCCGGCGTCAGGCGCGTCTTCATCCCGATGCACTCGGTCGTGCGCATCGACGAAGTGGAAAGGCAGGGCCCGGCGCGCATCACCCCCTCCGAGGGTGGCGCCGGGATCGTGAGGGCGTTTCCTGTCCCCACGCCCCCCGGCAAGGGCCCGTCTCGCTAGGCACTGGAACCAGCTCATTTTTCCACTCCGTGGAGGTTTTCTCTTGCCCCGCGGGTGCGCGGCCGGGCTTCTCTCTTTACCTGCGTGAGGCTTTTGTTTTGCCCGGCGGGCTCGCGACCGCTCGGCGCTTGCTCGCCCCCGCTCGCGGCGCGCCGAGACTCCTCCGGCTGCGACCCAGCAGCGTGTCTCGGGCCGGGGACCCCTCGGTGTCCGCAAGATACCGCGTCACCGACACCCCGTCCCGATCCTCGCGCCGGGTCCCCGCAGCCTCCGGAGGCATGGCCGCTGGCACCTGCCGGGCGATTCGAAACCCCCACCCTTCGGCTAGAGACATTGAAGCCGGGGCCGAGCTGTTCGGTGGCGGGACCTCTTGAGCGTTTCAATCGAGAACGGGGGGTGGGGGTGAGACCCGCCCCGCGGGCCGAAGGAGCGATTGCGCCGGAGCGTGCGGGTCCCGAGCGGGCGTCTCGCGGTGGGGTATCGCTGGCGTGGTTTCATACGAACAGCGAGGGGCCCCGCCGCGGGACATCCCTGCTCGGTCGCACGCGCAGGTGGGTCGGAGGGCTGGGCTCGATGCCCAGCCCGAGCGACCGCTCAAAGCCCGCGAGGCAAGAAAGAAGCCGTCACGCAGTGACAAGGAAGAAGCGGGCCGCGCACCCGCTTGGCAAAGCAGAGCGATAATGAAGTGAAGAAGATGAAGCCGGCCTGATGCCCACGGGGGGAAGAAGAAAGGGCGCCCCGCAGGGCGCCCCGAGAAAACCACAGAGAAAAACTCTCTAGAACTGCACCCTCGCCCCGAGCTGCAACATGCGCTGCTCGCCCTGGAGCGGGTCGCCGGAGTACCTTGTCGGCTGCTGGTAGTTCGAAGCCGCCATGTTGCCAATGTAGCCGGCCGGGTTCTTCGCGTTGAGCACGTTGAACACCTCGGCGAGGACCTCGATGCCGACGTCCTTGGCGAACCAGAACTGCTTCGAAAGACGCAGGTCGAGCTGCGAGAAGCTGGAACCCCGCAGGTTGTTGACGTGGCTCACGTCGGCCGGTAGCTGGATCGGGAAGCCGGTGGGCTGGGTCTGCGTGCCCGTCCACTGGGTGTACGGCGTCGCGGAACGGTAGCGGAACACCCCGGAGGCCGCGAAGCCGTAGGCGAACTGGTAGGTCCCCGCGATCGTGAACCGGCTGGTCGCGTCGGTGTTCAGCGGACCCTTGCACTTGTCGGTGCAGATCGGGTTATCGGGGTTGACGGACCAATCGCGAACCGAGTTGAGATCGGGCTGGTAGTCTCTATCGGTGATGCGGAACTCGTCGGCGCCCGCCAGGATGTTGCCCGTGACCCTGGAGTACGTGTAGAAGCCCTGCAGCTCGAACTTCTCGCCGCGCACCCTGATGCCGATGTTGGCGCCGCTGTAGTCGGCGTACCCCTTGCCGTACCAGATGCGGAAGTTCCCGAAGTCCGGGAAGCGCCGCACACCGGTGGCCGGGTCAATCGGGTTGCCGCGGAAGCGGAACGGGAGGGCGCGGTACTGCGCGGTCACGGCCTCGAAGTTGAAGCCGAGCCAGTTCGTGGCCTGCCACGAGTAGCCGAGCGAGGCCTGGTTCGAGTACGGCGGCTTGAGCGTCGGCGAGGCGACCTCGTTGGGGATGGGGATGTCGGGGTTGGGGAGCTGGTTGGGCGGCAGCGGCTGGCCCGGCTGGTAGAACGTGCCGTTGGGATTCTTGATGCCGTCGGGATCGGCGTTGCTGTAGACCGTGCCGAAGACGGACTGCACCGCCATCGCCGGGAACAGAATCGTGGCGTTGCTGTACGGCATGTCGTAGAACCGGCCGATGCCGGCGCGCAGGATGTGCTCGCCGTTCCCCGAGAGGTCCCACGTGAAGCCGATGCGGGGGGCCCAGCCGTTACTGCTGTTCTCGATCACGCCCCCCTTCCCGCCCTGGAAGTCCTTCAGGTAGGGGAAGTTGTACGTTGTCTGCGTGGCAAGCGTCTGCCAGATCGGGTTGGTGGTCTGGTCCAGGTGCAGGGCGTCGTAGTAGTCGTACCGCAGCCCGATGTCGAGCGTGAACTGCGGGCTGACCCTCCAGGTGTCCTGGAAGTAGGCCGTGTACTGCTTCGTGGGCGTGCTGTCGCCGGAGAAGCCCCCGTTCTGGTTGATGGCGGCAACCACCCATTCCGGGCCGCCGGCGGGGCCGGCGATCATGTTGTACTGGCCGGCGAGGCCCGAGGAGAAGTCGCCCCCGAGGACCGGCTCGTTGATGTATACCAACCCCGCCTTGAAGTCGTGGGAGCGGCCGGCGATCGTCTTGGAGAAGCTGAAGTCGTCGCGGTACTGGTACTTGGTCTGGTTGGTCGTCTGCGGGGTGTTGATGTTCTGGCCGTAGCTGAAGCCGTTGGGGTAGTAGAGAAGCGGGACGTCTGAGTCAGCGGTGATGGCGTTGTTGAATTTGGAGTACTGGAAGACGAACTCGTTGAGCATGTCGGTGCTGAGCTGTGCGGTCCAGCCGGCGAGGATGGAGGAGAACTTGTTGGTCGTGGTGCCCAGGTTGTTGGGAGCCGCGAGCGAACCCTGGCCGTACTTCTGGGAGTTCTTCTGGTAGCCGTAGCGCACCTGCAGGTACTGCTCGGCGTTGATGTCGAAGGTCACCTTGGCGGTGGCAAGCTGATCCTTGGCGGGCGTCGGGAATGACTGGCCGTTGATGTCCGTGTAGGGGGTATCTGTCGAGTCGACGATGTAGGAGGTAGTTGTGTCTGTCTGCTCGTAGGTGGCGAAGAAGTGGAACTTGTCCTTGACGATCGGGCCACCGATGGAGGCGCCGTACTGCTTGCGGTCGTAGGGCTGCTTCCCGCTGCCGGCCAGCTGCTCCGAATTCGTTTCCGAGGCATAGCTCTGGTCGCGGAAGAAACCGTAGGCGCTGCCGTGGAGGTTGTTGGTGCCGGTCTTGGTCACCACCGTGAGCACGCCGCCGGAGGAGCGACCGTACTCGGCGTTGTACTGCATCGTCTGGATCTTGAACTCCTGCACCGCCTCCAGGTTGAAGTTCTGCAGGGCGCCGCCGATGGTGTCGTCGGTGTTGTCGCCGCCGTCGATGAGGTAGTTGACGTTGCGGCCGGTGCCGCCGTTGAGCGCGATGACGAGCTGACCCGGTTTGGTCGGGTCGTTATTGTAGGAGAGCGTGGTGCCCGGGGCGAGCACCCCCAGGTTGGCGAACTGCCGGCCGTTGAGCGGCAGCGTCTGCAGCTCCTCCTGGCTCACCACGGTCCCGATCGCGGGCGTGCTGGCGATCAGTGGCGCCTCGGCGGTCACGGTGACCGACTCGGCGAGCTTGGACTGCCTCATCGTGATCTCGAGCTTCCGGTCCGTCGCGATAGTGATGTTCACGCGCTCGACCGTCACGGTGGCGAAGCCGGGCAGCTCGGCCTTGAGCAGGTAGACTCCGGCCGGCAGCGAGAAGAAGCGGAAGTCGCCGTTGACGGCCGTGGTCGTCGTTCGGGTGAAGCCGGTGTCGACGCTGACGACCGTGAGCGTCACCCCGGGAAGCGTGGCCGTGCCGTCCGTGATGGTACCCCCCAGGCTTCCGGTGGCCGTCTGGGCCTGCAGCGGCACCGGCAGCAGCATGCAGGCCGCCAGCGCCAGCAGGCCCAGGAGCACCGGACTGCGAAGAAGCGTTTTTCTCATCGAACCCTCCTCTTTCTTTCGATTGTTCATCTCAACCAAAGCTCAAGAGTCGCCGAGAAAACGTGATTGTATCGTGCCTCTGCATCCCCTCCTTTCGGTTCAAGAGACACCACGGTCTGAACCACTCCTCTCCAGCCGCGCGAGAAGCTGCTGAGCGACCCGCCGCTGCTCGACCAGCTGCCGGTCGCCCGCGGTCCGCGCGAGGAAGTCCCTGTACGCCGCGATCGCCGCCCCCCGGTTGCCCGCCAGCTCCTCGGCGATGGCCCGGTTGAGCCTTGCCTCGTGGAGCTGCGGGGCGATCGAGAGCGCACGGTCGAAATACGGAATCGCGGCGGGCGGGTTATCCCGCTGCACCTCCAGCGTCCCCAGCCCGTTGAGGGGGTCGGCGTAATCCGGTGCGAGCTCCACGGCGCGCCTGTACGCCCGCTCGGCCTCTTCCGGCCGCTTCAGGTCGCGCAGGACGTTTCCCAGATTGTTGAAAGCACGAGAGTTGTGCGGATCGAGCTCGACGACCTCGACGAGCTGCTCACGGGCGCCCTCGAGGTCGCCGCGGAGCGCCAGGGCGATCCCGAGCGCGTTGTGAGCCTCGGGCCTCCCCGGGTCAAGCCGGATCGCCGCGGTGAGGGCCTCCATGGCCTCCTCGTCACGGCCCGCCTCCTGCAGGGTGACCGCCAGGTTGTAGCGGGCGTCGCGGTCCTCGGGGGCGATGGCCACGGACTGCCGGTAGAGCGCGACGGCCCGCTCGAAGTCCCCCGCCCGGCGGCACGTCTCGGCGAGCTGACCGACGAAGACGGGGTTCGAGGGGTCCGCGGCCACCAAACGCTCGTACTGGCTGCGCGCGTCCGCCAACCGCCCGGCCACGAGCGCCCCGTGCGCCTCCTCGAAGCCGCGAAACAGCACGACCGCGTCCTTGGGGTCCTTGCCCTGGGTGCCCTTACCGCCCCCTAGGTTCGCGCCCGCGAGATAACCTAGCGAGAGCAGCCGGGCACGCGCCTCCGCGTCCAGGGCGGCCGGAACGGCGGTCCGCCCGCCGGATTCGGCGAGCGCCGCGAGCCGGGTCGCCAGCTCCTTGCCCTCGCCCTGGCGCTGCGCCTCGAGGTTGCGGCTCTCGCCCGGGTCGTGCCGGAGGTCGTACAGCTCGGGCCTCGGCGCGGAGATGTACTTGATCTCGCCATGGCGCAGGGCGAACACGGGGCTCCAGCCGAAGCTGGTGCCGTAGAGCGATTCGGCGTAGAGGTCCTGGGCGCCCGGTTCCCGGCGCTCCCTCAGGCGCTTTGAGAGGTCGCGGCCGTCCAGGGGGAAGGCGGCCGTCGCGGTGAACGGTCGCTCCACCAGGCCGGCGAGCGTGGGCGCGAGGTCCACCAGGCTCACCGGCGTCTCGACCACCCAGCCCGAGGGCAGGACCCCCGGGGCGCGCAGCAGCAGCGGCACGTGCAGGCTGGGTTCGTAGACCAGCAGGCCGTGGGTCAGCTCACCGTGCTCGCCCAGCTCCTCGCCGTGGTCCCCCACGACAGCCACGATCGTCCTGCCGGCGAGACCCTGGCGGTCCAGCTCTGCGAGCAGCCGGCCCACCTGGGCATCCACCTCGGCGATCTCGCCGTCGTACGGCCGGTCCGCGTAGAGGGCGCGGAACGGCTCCGGGGGGGTGTACGGCGCGTGCGCGTCGTAGAGGTGCACCCAGGCGAAGAAGGGCTTTTCGCTCTTCTCGGAGAGCCAGGCGACCGCGCGGTCGGTCACCACCCGGCCCGGACGCTCCGCATCCAGGTCGGCCACGCGCTCGCGGGGGATGTCGTCGTCGTACCGGTCGAAGCCTCGCACGAGCCCGAACCGCCGGTCCAGCACGAACGCCCCGATGAAGGCTCCGGTGCGGTACCCGGCCGCGGCGAGTTGCGTTGCGAGCGTTGCGGGACCCTCCGGGAAGCGCTCGGCGCCGTTGTTTCGGACCCCGTGGTGGGGCGGGAGCAGGCCCGAGAGGATCGTCGCGTGGGAGGGCAGCGTGAGCGGCACGGGGGAGCCGGCATCCGCGAACCGCACGCCCTCCGAGGCGAGACGGTCCAGGTTCGGGGTTTCGATCCTGCGGTAACCGTAGGCGCCGAGGTGGTCCGCTCGCACAGTGTCGAGGGTGATCAGCAGGACGTTGCATCCGGCGCCCGATATGGCGGGCCGGGCCGGGGCGCACCCGGACGCAATGAGGGCCACGGCGCCCAACGCCAAGCCGAAAACCCTCAGGAAAGCTGACCCCCGTGACATCGCCATCGCTTTCGAGTGGACCCCCGCGTGAGCGTAGCACCGCGAGAGGCGGTGTCAAGGTGTGCTTACATGTGCCCGGACGAGCAAAGACGACCGGCCGATCCCCTCCGGGGCAGCAACGGAAAGGATCTTCGCCCGTTCAATGGGATCGTTCGCAACATTTTTTCTCACCGGTTGCGACTACCGTCGGGCGAACAGCCACACGGAGACCACGACGCCGACCGCGATGATGAATGCGCGCAGCCAGCGCTGGTCCATGCGGCGGGCGGTGCGGGCGCCGATCCAGCCGCCGGCGATGGCTCCCACCGCCATCAGCAGGGCGAGATTCCATACCACCAGGCCCTTGAGCGCGAAGAAGGCGAAGGCGATCACGTTGATGAGGGTGCCGAGGACGGTCTTGAGGCCGTTCATGCGGTGGATGTCCCGCAGCCCCATCACTGACAGCGAGCCGAGCATCAGGATGCCGATCCCGGCCCCGAAGTACCCGCCGTAGGTCGCGACGAGGAACTGGAAGAGAAAGCCCCAGGCCCGCCCCGCAGTGGTGACGTGCTCCTCGCCATCCGCGGCGGCGTTGGTCCAGCGTGCGATCACGTCGCGCATGGCGAAGAGCAGCGTGGCGAACAGCACCAGAAAGGGGACGACATGGTCGAAGAGCTCCGGGGGAGTGATCACCAGCACGACCGCGCCCAGCAGGCCCCCGACCATGCTGGGAACGAGGAGCGTCAGCAGGAGGTCTCTGTGAAAAAGGGTGTCGCGGCGGTACGCGACCGCGCTCGAGAGCGTCCCGGGCCAGAGCGCAGCGGTGTTGGTGGCGTTGGCCAGGATGGCGGGCTGACCGAAAGCGACCAGGGAAGGGAAGGAGATCAGGCTGCCGCCTCCCGCCACCGAGTTGATGGCCCCCGCCACGACAGCCGCCACGAACAGACCAGCGAAGCCGAGCACGCTCTCCACGGGTGCTCCTCAGCGGGGTGGCCGCCGACAGTCGCCGCCTTGAAACGGGACGGGGCGGAGAGGTTGACAGATCGGTCGCATCGGGCGGACCTTACCATGGCGGGGCAGTGTCCCGTCGGCGGCGGGAAGCCCCGCGGCGCTCGGCGCGTTCCGGCGGGAGAAACCGAGATGGAGGGAGGGACCATGGCGGGTTCTGCGGTCAAGGTGGGCAGCAAGGCCCCGGCGTTCGCCCTGCCGGACCAGGACGGCGCGCAGGTCAAGCTCGGTGATTTCGCGGGCACGTGGGTTGTGCTCTACTTCTACCCCAAGGACGACACACCCGGCTGCACGACCGAGGCGTGCGAGTTCACCGACGGCATCAAGGAGTTCGAGAAACTCGACGCGGTGGTCCTCGGCTGCAGCGCCGACTCCCCCGAGAGCCACCGAAAGTTCATCGCCAGGCACGATCTCAAGATCACGCTCCTGTCCGACCCCGACCGCGCCGTGATGAAGACGTACGGCGCCTGGGGGGAGAAGAGCATGTACGGCCGGACCACGATGGGTGTGATCCGCTCCACGGTGCTCATCGACCCGCAAGGGAAGGTGGCGTTCCACTGGCCGAACGTGAAGGCGGCCGGGCACGCCGAGAAGGTTCGCGAGACGCTCGCCGAGCTGCGAAGGGCCT